>Ga0209761_1000402_pt1 | contig 25902 bp, 29 predicted proteins | sample GraSoi013_1_40cm_4_FD_185818 | JGI IMG/M metagenome (GOLD analysis project Ga0209761, IMG submission 185818) | Grasslands soil microbial communities from the Angelo Coastal Reserve, California, USA - Sample 09_25_2013_1_40cm (SPAdes) (version 2) | ecosystem: Environmental > Terrestrial > Soil >...
TTCTTGTGCCATGCCTCACAGAGTCCGCTGCAATTGTAAGCGACGCTTCATACCATAGAGAATGGGGGTCAAATTCGACAAGGTAGTTCTTCCCATAGGTCAACCCTCCGGGGGCCATCTCACCTAGAATAGGTAATGCTAGAGTATCCGGCAACTAGTATTTCCGTCAGTCCACCTGGGAGAGTGAACTTTTAAGATACATTCTCAGCTCCCAATTCTTCTGGAGGACCCAGGTCATAGTGTGGTGCGGGGGGTGGGATTCGAACCCACGAAGGCCTTCGCCACAGGGTCCTAAGCCCATGGCGGACCGATTCTGCTCGGCCCACTGCCCATTTGACCTGGCTATGGTACCCCCGCGTTTCGTTTTGGTGCTCCGGGCGGGAATCTCCGCAGCCTAAGCCGCTTTTGAACCCGCGATCAACGGCTCAAGAGACCTCTAGTTTCTCTGCCGCTTGCCCAGCGAAGCTCGATTGGCCACCCAATTCCTAGGCTAAGGCCGCTATGCTAAACCGGGCTACACCACCGGAGCACGGACACGCGATCATTATTGTACCCAAAAGCTTTCCGCCCTTGACTGAATTTGCGACAACGATAGGTTTGTTTGGGTTAGTACTTCCCTCATCTGTCGTCTTGATTCGAGCAAACTCTGAGAACTATGTATCGGGCGGCGATGCTCATTCAAGAAGAGAAGGATTACTCCTGTTCACTCTTCCCGGGTCAAGAAATTTGGGAGAAGCGACGTTGTCGCTCGGGGGATTTCTTCGGGTCGATTCTCGATGGTCGCTCGCGAATTACGTGCTTTTTCGGTGGAGGCGTTTGGCTTCGGGTGACCTTCTCAAACCATACGCGACTACTCCCAAAATCAGGGATCCGACAACTCCGGCCAGTGCGTAAATCTCGATGAACTGCGGTCCAGAAGGGCTCATAGGTGAGTTCTTGCTTGGAGGCGTGTTTGGTGGGGCATGCCAGAGGCTCGTCCCCGTCATAACGAAACTATAGGTAAACGTTCCAGTGTTAGTCTCGTTTTCATCTACCGTGTACAAGAAAAGCTGCCTCAACAATAGCCCCGTTTCCTTGTCCCAAGAGTATCTCAAAGCCGAAGATACACGTCCCATGGGAGAATTCACAATGAGATTGTTTATGGTTCTCGAAACATTAAAGAAAACACCTGTCGTCACGCTGCTTAGAGTTGGTGGATAATTCTTCATCATTACAATGGGCGGATTTTCAGGTTGCCAATCTGCAGTAACATTGATGGTTGACGAGCTTGATATTATTGTGCCGTCGGCATGATGAATGCCAAGGGTCAAACTAACATTCGTTCCATCGAGGACTTGCGTTACGTTCAAACTAACATATCTGGTGTTCGCGTAAGCACCGTAGATGTCCACGTACCCTTGGACGAGGGTTGCGTTTCCAGTGACGTGTTGACTGACATCATAGTTCGCCCAGTCCCCAGCATTCACTCCAGCCACTTGGAGCGGAGTACCTGCTACCTGGGGCATAAACAGCATTCCCAAGAAAAGTAGGTGTATGATGCTCCTTATGCCGGTTGACGTAGCCAAGAACGGCCCATCAGAGTATGCGTGCGTCCGCCCCTTAATTGTTGCGAAAAAAACACTCCTTCGGCGAGACTTCCAAGTCGTTGAGAGTTATTTCTTGGAGGATCTCCTAGATGAGGCTCTAGATTGGTTTGGAGTTCTCCCAAAGGAATTCGAAATAGATCTTTCCGAATTTTACTAGACCCTCATGATCTGAGGAAATTGCGAGTGTAAGGCCTTTCTCAGGTTCTTCTCCGAGGAGAATGATTATTTCTTTACTATCAGAGATCATTCCCCCGCCGAACATTTGCTCGCGGACGCGAACCTCTGCAAATCCCTTCAGTGTCTTGATCGCGTCCTTGTTGGTCATGGTCGGAACCATGACTGAGACCTTGATCCCTCGGGTCGTCAGCAGAGACAGTAATGGGATTGCCAAAGAGATAACAGACTCGGGAACAATAGGCATCGCGACAAGAAGCTCTCTCCTCGTCCGACCTAGTGTTTCTCTAATCCTATCTACGATATTGTTCTGCCCTCTAACAATCCAAATGTCAGGCCTCTCCTGGACCCCTTTCCTCTCGTAGAGAGGTTGCAGCTCGGACAGCGCGTCAGTCTGACTTGACTTCAGAGTGTTCTCCATTCTGACCCGGGACGAGTCAAGAGCTGCCGATGGAGGTTTGGGAAAATACTTACTCGGCCTGCCTTGTTGAGTTTCCACCCAGCCCTTTCTTTCCAAATTGCTGAGGATCTCGTATATCTTCGAATAGGGAATGGTAGCGGTCGTGCTGAGCTGGCTGGCGGGCAATGGACCTGACTCGACAAGCGCGATGTAGGCTTTGACCTCGTACTCTGTGAGGTCGAAATCCTTCAGAGCCCTCTTAGTCTTTTCTGAAACCGGCATTCATCTCCCTCTCAGGGCCCGGACATGATGCTCTCCTGTACAATCGTTGAAGGAGGGTGTAAATACGCAAGAGGACATTCTAGTCGACAGTAGCACGGGGCATGCCCTTTGGTTGATAAGAACATGGTTCTGGAGGCGCTGAGGAACGTCTTGGACCCTGAGATCGGCCGAAGTATCGTTGATCTAAACATGGTCCGTGACATAACCGTCGACGACGGAAATGTTACGGTAAAGATTGCTTTGACAGTAGCTCATTGCCCCCTTGCTAAAACCCTACAAACAGATGCAGAGAACGCCGTGCGGAAATTGGGGGATGTGAGATCTGTCAAGGTCGACACCACTACCATGACCAGAAAAGAACTGGAGGATCTAAAACTCAAGTTGCAGAGTTCTGCGACACCAGTGTCTTCTCCGAAAAATGGCGGGAAGGTTGGTCCGGGAATTGAACGTCTTGGTAGACGGGGCATTCGCAGCATAATCGCGATAATTTCCGGGAAGGGAGGCGTTGGGAAATCCTTTGTGACAAGCGCTCTTGCCTCAGAGCTGAGGAGACGCGGTTATGAAGTTGGAGTTCTAGACGCCGACCTTACTGGGCCAAGCATCGCAAAGGTTCTAGGCGTGGCTGGGAAGCCGCACAAGGGGCCAAACGGTGGCATTGTTCCTCTCAGAACACAGAGCGGGATCAAAGTCATGTCTATCAATCTTGTATTGGACGACCCTAGCATGCCGGTCATATGGCGCGGACCCATCGTCAACAGCGTCATACGCCAACTCTACTGGGATGTAGACTGGGGAGAGTTGCACTATCTTCTCGTTGACCTTCCACCAGGGACTAGCGACGCACCTCTGACAGTGTTCCAATCACTACCCCTAGATGGTGTCGTTGTAGTTTCGTCGCCACAAGAACTCGCATCAATGATCGTGTCAAAGGCTGTCAACATGGCCAAGAAAATGGACGCCCCGATTCTTGGGCTCGTGGAGAACATGAGCTATCTAAAATGCCCAGGCTGCAGCGAGACCATCAATATTTTTGGAGAGCCAAAAGGAGAGAAACTGGCCTTGAGCCTTGAGCTACCGTTCTTAGGAGGTATCCCGCTAGATCCGTCTGTTGCCAGACTATCCGACCAAGGAAGGATCGAAGAGTATTCTAGCTCGACCATCGCGGGCATTGTGGACGAGCTACGAACACGAGCGGCCAAACAGCTTGAACAATTAACCCAGGGACTCCCAATCGCTTGGTCTATCGAGCCTGCACGGTAGGGTTGCATCAGATGGACCCTTCATTTACGATTCCCCGCCGTGAGTCTTTTAACGCAGGTCCCCCATAAGTAGGGTTAGGCCGGTCGACTACATGGCATCAAGAAAGCGCGTTGTTTCTCGAAGGACAAGGAGAGCAGGGAAAAAGAGCAAGCCCTTCAAATCTGTGAAGGCTGGAAGATTAAAGAAAAAAACAGAAACGAAAAAGCCTCCCGCGCTTGTTCCCCAAGTCGCTCAGAAGCCTATCAAGGCCGAATCGCTAGCTCGAGAACGCTTCGTGATAACAGTAGATAATATCCGTGGCGACACCGCGATAGGGGACCTTCTTGTCACATTCCCCCGAACTAGAGATGTTCTGGTTCGAAAGGGCCTGAAGCTAGAAGCAGAGAACGCTGGAGACATCTACATGACGCTCGATGCTTTCTCCGCCATGAATGGACTGGAAATCGTGAGCCTCGTCCATGAAATCATGACGGTCGCCAGAGAGCCGCCACCTCAACCAGCAATAGCCCAAGTTGTAGTACCCCCGATTCCCTAGACCCTTGCTTTCTCCCGACGTGTCTGGGAGTCACGACGAAATGGTAGACTAAGATTTACAGGGTACAGGTTTGCTCGCTCGTTCGAGGGTCCTGATTTCTGGGCTAGTGCAGGGCGTATTCTTTCGACGCGAAATATCGTATCTCGCAAGGCAGCTAGGTGTCACTGGTTGGACAAGGAACCTTTCAGACGGTAGTGTCGAAGTTATCGCAGAGGGGGATAAAGAGGCGATTGACAAGCTCATCCAGTTTTGCCGGGTTGGTCCTTCCGGAGCAAGGGTCAGGAATGTTAGCGTTAAGTGGGAGGATTTCAAAGGCGAGTTTCGAGGGTTTAGAATAACACGTTAGAAGTGCCTAGTTGGTCTATGACGGTATAGTTACCGAACCAAATTCGTCATAGTATTTTCGAGCTATGTTCACAGCCTCAGTGCTCCGTTTGAGAATGACTTGATACTCAGGGCGTGAATCGCCCGCGAACGAGGCCGCCTTTTCAAAATATGTCTTCACGCCATTAACATCTCCCTTGGAGAGAGCGATTCCCCCGGCTATCCTATAGCCTACCTCGGCTCGCAACCTGTTTCCTTGGGCCTCAAAGGTTTGCGCATCGCCGACTACATGGTCCAGAGGCGTAGTGATTTTTTTGGGGTCGAGAAACATTAGACGAGACATTGCTCCGAAAAGATCGGCGTCTCCGCCGCAGAGCTCTTTCAGCCTGTTGGCCATAAGAGACTCAGCGTTTGTCTCGAGAACGGGGTCCTTCTGTTTCGGCTTTCCAAAGCCGAGCTTCAAAGTCTTCGGAGCCTCCTAGTTCCTGCAAATCTCAATAGGTGAGCAATTTAAAGGGATTGAGTCGTTAGGAATCCCCGCTAGGAGCGAACCCAGGGAGAGATTGTCAATGAGTGTCGAAGACAAGATGATTCGTAGGAGAGAATCCAGAGATAAAGCTCGCAAAAGAAAGAGAGGACCGTATAGGAAATCCTCCAGTGGAAGAGTCATCAAATTCTGAGGGCTATCGACTACCTCGAGCCGCTAAACTGAATATCGTTTAGCTCACTCGTTAGTGCAGTTCGCTCAGAAGACCAGCTGAGATTTTGATCCTTTGTGTGGTTAGTGCTGAATCGGGATTTTTCTGTACTTTGCTATGCTGCTGGGCTCGATGCTTACAGTTTCGGCGCAGCTGTGGTGCCCGAAACAGATCGTGCAGTGCTCAACGTCCCAGCTGGGGTCGACTTTCCGGCATGTCTCGCACATGAGGCCTAAAGCACGAATGTCGGTACATGCTTGACAGAACTTTCTGGACACATCTAGCGGGTCAGGGTTATCGACAAGGGTTGACGCAATATCTCTACTCATCTTCCTGACCTCTGCTGCTGTTCCCAAGTCGACAGCCTCTCCGCGAACCTGGTGTCTGTATTTGCTGACAGCTGCTTGTGTAATTCCTAATCGCTGTGCGACAAGTTCCTGTTTCATTCCGTAGTCTTCTATCAGTTCACGGGCTATCATTGCTCGTAGTGCAGGAATGACAGATTTCGCTGCAACTTCACATGGAATGATCAATAAGGCGACGCTGAAAATGGCTCGTAAAATCTATTTAAACATGACTTATGTCATGATCCAGAAGAGTATTACCATCCTTGCGAAATCGCTCATCATAAGCAAGCTTCACCTAAGCATCCGTTCTTGCCCATCCAAGGAACCTATAAATCAAAACGGGCACCCTAGCCTATCCGGAGAATATGGTAACCGTCGATGCAGTCGAAAAGGAGCTCGAGAAGGTTGTTGACCCGGAGATTGGACTTCCAATCACCGAGATGCATCTAGTCGACGAGATAAACATCCAAGAGAACGGAGAAATCTTCATCAAATATCATCTAACAGCACCGTTCTGTCCCCCCATCTTTGCGGAGGACATCGGAATGAACATAAGGACACTGACGTCAAAGCTTGAGGGGGTCAGTAAGGTCACTGTCATTCTGCATGGACACGCTCTCGCTAATGAGATCAACCAGAGAGTTAACCCCGGGTACACTCCTCCACCAGTCCAGCCGGCAACCCCAGCTCAGACAAAGGCCTGAGCTTGCCGGGGCTGGGATGCGTCAGATCTAGAGTAAGTAACTAGATCTTCGGGTTAGAGCCTCGCTCAGGCTCTACCTGAACGCATCGTATAGGAAGGCTCCCAGCAAACCTCCCAGGACTGGTCCAACGACATAGATCCATAGATTTCCGAGCGGAGTCAGACTGAACGCCGCTGATGCTAATGTCGGTCCCCATGTCCGGGCAGGGTTGAGAGAGGCCCCTGAAATCGGGCCGAACATCCAGACGATGGCGGCGAGAGCGAATCCTATGGTGACTCCTGCCCGGCTCGGTTCCACGGCTTTGTCTGTCGCACCGAATATCGTGAAGACGAGAATTGCGGTTCCAATCACCTCGGCTAGAAGTACGGCGCCGATGCCAAATGCGGGGCTTGGAATGGTATCTCCAAGAAACGTGGATCGTGCAGCCTGGACGAGTCCTCTGTTATTGCTGGATGTCCATAATGCGAGCTGGACGAACCCTGCGATGGATGCGCCCGCAAGTTGGCCGAGAATGTAGGGGGCCACCTTCTTCGTTTCTAGCCTCCGGGTGGCCCAGTGTGCGATTGTAACTGCGGGATTGATATGGGCGCCGGTTATCCGGCCTATTGTATAGATCGCTAGAAGAAGCGCTATTCCATGGGCAAGACCGATAAAGCCGAGCCCTGCGCTCGTGACCGAGCCATCGAGAAACGTGACTGCTATGATTGTCCCCGGACCGATGGTGGTGAGGAGAAAGGTCCCGTAGGCCTCAGCCAGTGCCGCTCGTCCCAACTTGTTCATATCGAAACGAGTCCCCGCTAGACCCTGCGTATATAGCGCTTGTTTTCAGGCATCCTGCTTGGCATCCAATATAACCATCGTTCGTTCTCAGCGCGGGACTAGGGGGCCCGAGGGGCAAAGAATTTTCTATGCTAGATGATCCACTAATAGTGCGGGATCTTGACAGTAACCAACAGTTTCACCTGGATGATCGGCGGCCCTCAGGGCAGCGGGATCAATTCGGTTGCGGAGAACTTTGCAAAAGCGTGCATAAGGGGAGGGCTCCACATATTTGCCAATATCGAATATCATTCTAACATCAAAGGGGAACACAGCTTCTATAGGCTCAGGGTGGAGTCGAAAGCTCCTCGGTCTCACGTGGACTGGGTAGACTTACTTGTCGCCCTCGACCGCGAAACAATCTTCGGCGACATGAACAAGCCTCATCCTACTCATCGAGGGCATAGACACGAGGTCAGCCCGGGGGGTGGAATAATCTACGACCGCAGCCTGAACTTGACACCTGACTCCTTCGGGCGTGATGATATCAAACTCTTTCCGATTCCCTACATGGATCTTCTCGTCGAGGCGCTGAAGGAGTTTGGAAAGGACAAGGAACTCAGCAAGTACCAAGTGATGGTCAACACGATTGCTCTTGGCGCCTCCCTTGGCCTCTCCGATTATGATTTCGACCTTGCAACCGAGGCCATCAGAGAAGGGTTCACGGGACGCAAGGCGGCATTAGGCGACCTAAACGTCAGCGCCGCAAAACGTGGATACGACTATGCAAAGAAGAGTTTCGGCGAAGATGCTTTTCAGATAAAGTTGCGAAAGCAACCGTTGTCTGGAAAGCGAATGATGATCAGAGGTGTCCAAGCCGTCGCTATCGCGAAGCTCAAGGCCGGATGTGGATTCCAAACCTACTACCCGATTACGCCGGCGACGGACGAGAGTGAGTACTTGGAGTCCCACCAGAAAGACTACAATATGATAGTCGTCCAAGCGGAGGACGAGATTTCCGCCATTAACATGGCGACGGGTGCCGCGCATGCTGGTCTCAGATCTTCAACTTCCACTTCAGGCCCTGGATTTTCCCTAATGGCCGAGGGTTTAGGATGGGCAGGGATAACTGAGGCACCTGGACCGGTCGTCGTATTATATCAACGAGCAGGCCCTGCGACAGGGTTACCGACCAGGACCGAGCAAGCAGACCTAAGATTTGCACTCCATGCCGCTCATGGAGAGTTTCCCAGAATGATCATTGCCCCCGGAGACGTGGTCGAAACCTATTACGACACATTCGACGCCTTCAACTACGCCGAACACTATCAAGTACCCGTAATACTTCTCACCGACAAGTTCCTAGCCAGCACGTACCAGGATATTCCTCTCTTCAACAGCGACAATCTAAAGGTGGATCGGGGAGACATAGTACGGGAATCGGACCTTGCAACCAGCACAGATTACAGGCGCTATCGCTTGACGGAACTAGGCATTTCACCGCGAGCGATTCCCGGTCAAAAAGGCGGAATCTTTTGGACGACTGGCGATGAGCACGATGAGTACGGCCATATCACGGAAGCATCTGATATCCGGATCAAGATGATGAGGAAGAGAATGCGGAAAATCGAGCTCGCAGGGCAAGTTATTCCGGATTCCAAAAAAGCGACGCTGCACGGGCCCAAGTCTGCTCCAGTTACGCTCGTCGGCTGGGGATCATCCAAGGGTGCGATACTCGACGGAATGGAAGACCTCAAGGCCGATGGGATAGAAACGAACTTTCTGCAGGTGCGATACGTCAACCCTTTCCCAGATAATTTCGTTCAGCAAGCTCTCAGTCAGGCCCGGAGAAAGATTGCGATTGAAAATAATTATTCTGCGCAGATGGCTGGGCTTATCCGTGAAAAGACGGGTATTGCGATGGACAATACGATTGTGAAGTTCGACGGAAGACCATTTTCCCAGAACGAGATTTACGAGGGAGTCAAAGACATAATAAAGAACGGAATCAAAGAGGTAACTGTTTCTCATGCTTGAGCTGAAGACCTACCGGACACAGGTTCACAACGACTGGTGCCCGGGCTGCGGAGACTTCGGAATCGTCAACGCGATCCAGATGACTCTCTTGGAGATGCAGCTTGAACCGCACCGGGTCGCGATCTTCTCGGGAATCGGATGCTCAGGCAAGACACCGCACTTTGTTAACGCCTACGGGTTCCACACACTCCATGGCCGTGTGCTTCCAATCGCTACCGGTGCTCGTCTTTCTAATCCAGGATTGACTGTTGTCGCTGTAGGTGGAGACGGAGACGGGCTTGGAATAGGAGCAGGACACTTCGTTAATACGGGTAGAAGGAATCTAGATTTCACTTACGTACTTTATGACAACGGGGTCTATGGGTTGACGAAAGGTCAGGCGTCTCCTACCCTGCCGAAGGGTGTCAAGACAAAGTCCATGCCTGCACCCGCCATCATTGAACGCGTGAATCCTATCGCGATGGCTGTGGCCTCGGGTTACACGTTCGTCGCGCGAAGTTATGCTCTTGACGTTCGCCACCTGAAACAGACTCTTCGAGCAGCAATAGAACACCGGGGAAGCGCGTTCGTAGATGTACTGCAAACCTGCCCGACCTACAATGACATCAACACGAAAGAGTGGTACGGAGGCGAAGATCTTCCAGTCAAGGCACCGAGACTCTACAAGCTGGAAGGCTCAGGATACAACGGCGTGGTTGCTGACCCATCGACGGACGAGGTCAACACGAAGAAGGGAAATGCTCTGGTGAAGTCGTTCGAGTGGGGCGACAAGATACCAATCGGCGTTTTCTTCAAAATGGAGGTTCCTACTTTCGAGGACCAGTTGGCTCTTCGAATGCCCGCTTTGAAGGAGAAGCCCTTTGTCGAGCAGGATATCTACAACCGCGATATTACGCCGTTACTGGACGAGCTTACCTAGATTCGAAAGAATCTACTGTTCCTAAACTCAGCAGTGGGGATTTCACGCTCTCAAACCACTCTTGCGTCGCGAGATGCCCTATGCTATACCCCCTTACCCTGTTTTCTAGAGAGAATTTTCTGTCCGGCATTGATATTGGGCGAGACAGCCGATTCAGGGCACAATCCGGGCTTTGATGAAAAGGCAAAAGATGGGAAATCTAAAACGATTCCCGAACGATTTTAGGGCAAGTTTGGAGCCTTCCCCCAGATTTGAGAATAGGGCTGAAAATGGGCGAATTCTCTTGAGAATTCTGTCCGTATCCGTCTTCAAGGAGAATGTCCGAAGATGATCGGCGATTATGTCTATGACAGGTTTATCGAGACATTCTTGGTTCTTGTGTAGAATTCTAACGAGCGTATGCCGTTTTCATGTCCTATTCCGCTGTCCTTGTAGCCACCGAACGGAGTCTGTGGAAAAGTCACCAAATACTCGTTCACCGCTAATCCACCGACCTGGAGACGAGCCGCGAGCTCATGCGCGACTTTCAAATTGCTCGTCCAGACTCCCCCGTAAAGCCCGTAATCTGTCTCATTGGCCATAGCAACAACCTCGTCGACAGTCTTGAACTTGGTAATGCCCAGAACGGGTCCGAAAATCTCATCACACCCAATTTTCATCTTCCCATCGACGTTCTCGAAAATGGTGGGCTCGACGAAATTTCCCTTCTGCAGTCTCGGCTCAGATGGTTTCTTCCCTCCGCAGAGAAGAGTCGCCCCTTCTTCAAGGCCGTCCTTCACAAACCCGAGAACCACATCCTGACGGGACTTTGAGGCCAAGGGTCCCATCTCGCTAGTTTCGTCAGTGCCAGGCCCGATTTTTATCGCTCGGGTCTTGGCGACGAGGTCTTTTACGAAATCATCGTATACGCTCTCGTGAATAAATGCCCTGGATCCAGCCCAGCACATTTGTCCAGCATTGGTGAAAATGCCTTCCTTCACACTCTTAGCAGCCTTCGCCAAGTCTGCGTCGGGGAAGACAATGTGAGGGTTCTTTCCGCCTAATTCCAAGAGTACCCTGGTAACATTTTTCGCGGCTGACTCCATTACTTGCGTTCCTGTCTCAGCGGACCCGGTGAAAACTATCCCGTCCACCTGCGGGTCTGACACTAGGGCTCCGCCGACTTCAGCGCCTGATCCAGTTACAATATTGACAACGCCCTTGGGGATGCCGGCCTTCAACGCTAGATCTCCCAACATGATGGCTGTGAGAGGTGTAATCTCAGACGGCTTCATGACAACAGTATTCCCTGCCGCAATTGCCGGTGCAATACTTCTAGCGGCAAGCGCGATCGGATAGTTCCAGGGAACAATATGGACCGTCACGCCTAGCGGTTCTCGGAGAGTGTAATTCAGACGTTTCGGCGGAACCGGTATTGTTTCTCCTTCAACCTTGTCGGCCAATCCTGCCCAGTACTCGAACGCTCTGGCCGCCCAGGCAACATCACCCTTGGACTCTCGGAGAGTCTTTCCCTCACTCAGAGTCTCAAGCCTTGCAAGCTGCTCCGAATTCTCCCTGACTAGAGTTGTTAGCTTGGTTAGAAGACGCCCTCTCTTGCTGGGATCAATGTCAACCCAGCCTGCCGAGTCCAGCGCGGTCTTCGCGCTCTCGATTGCAGCCTTCGCGTCCTGTTTTGTAGCTCGTGGGACCTCGGCAACAACCTCATTGTTCGAAGGATCAAGAACCGACGAAACAGCGCCATTTGCGCTGTCCTTCCATTCTCCCCCAATCAGCATCTTGTACTTCTGAATCTGAATTGTCAAGTCCGCAATCCAAACCGGGTGAAGCTATTAAAGAGCGTTCCCTCAGGCGAGGATTGTCTGCATCTTCATCTCGCGGGCCATGTCGATAAGTAGTTGGACTCTTCGATCAAGGTCAGGATACCTGCTCAACAGACCTCTTCTCTTTCGACCCACAAACAACCCGGCCCCGGGCACAAGCAATGGGGCGTGGAAGGCCGAATGAACTTTCAGCAAAGCTGATGCCAGCGCAAGCGGCTTTTGGGTGTACTCCACTGATAACTTGTCGGCGAGCAGTTCGCGTTCTCTGTGGACCGCAGCCTCAGCAAGATGCAGGACGGGGTCAAAGACAAAGGCCAACTTAGCGAGCCTAGCAAGTCCCTTCTCTCGAGAATCCCTGTTCTTCAGGTGAGAGAGCTCATGGGCAATGATCGCCTCGACTTCAGCTGGAGACATTGAATTTACAAGCTCGGGAGATACGGCAACAATCTTCCAACTTCCATTATCCAAGGAAAACGCGTTTCCGACCGTTGTTTCTCTGAGGTCGACTCCTTTGATACCCATCTTCTTGCATAGTTCCGCGCACGTTTCGCTCAGTCTAGAGCCCGAGAATGTTCCTGCAATCATTCCCCTGAGCATTTTAGAGAACGCGTATCTTCGGGCAAGGAGGGACATGAGAGAGGCGACTCCGATAGATGCAACCAGCGAACTCCCGAGCACTAGCTCTATCACACGTTGCGGTTGCCACTCGTACATGTTGAGAAAGAGGGTGCACACTACAAGGCTAGTTCCAAGAAACGACCAGAAGAAAACAGAAGAAGATAATATCGGATATAGTAGATTGGATCTGCGCGAGGGATTTCCCACGCTCGATCGGTAGACGACATAGGAAGCAATTTGGACTACCAGAACTGTTGCTACAATTCCGAGGGTCGCGGTAGAAAGGAAGTAGACGGAGTACAGTTCCAGGCTTATCGTTGCCCGGACTCCCTACGAACTTTTTCTTCCAGCCTCTTCAGGTCCTCCTTTGGAATCTCATCCATGTAGTCATGCAACGTTGAGATTATGCTAGGGCCAAAGGCGGTGAGCAACCTGTCAACGAACCCCTTCACGACTCGACCCTTGACCTTGTCCTCCGAGTGAAGGCGATACACATACCTTGATCCTCCTCTGCCGACAGCCTCATCTCGCGCCAAGATCCCCTTCTTGTAAAGGCGGTCAAGCGTTGTGCTGATTGTAGTGTAGGCGAGTCCGCGTGTAGAATGAAGGTCCTGGGCAACTTGGCGGGCAGAAGCGTTTCCAAGCCGGACAACTGTCCCAAGGACCGCTGCCTCGAGATCTCCAAGTTCCAAAGGTAGACAATCTATGTTCCAGCCGCAATATGTAACTTTCTATTCCGGTCGGAGCTAGTTGGTTTCGAGATCTCGAGAATCATCACTATCCGCAGGACTCAGATTCTGGGAAATGGTGCCCAGGATGACGGTTCAGCTTCTAGAACAGCGCTCCAATACCTAAGCATAACGCCGTACAGTGCTCTCGAGAGCACCGCTTGAACCTGCCCCCCTTCACCAGAGTTCAAAAGCCTGGTTGTACCCCACACTGTTTGACTGTGGTTAAAGATGCCCTAAGGCATAGGGTTCCAATTTCCTCCACCGTTAGTGAACATCTCTGTTGAAGAAGACGGCTCGTGCCTCATTGTTGATTCTAGCACTTTCAATCATGATTGTCCCGCTCTTCCTCGCCAATGTTCACGCCAGTGGTTGCATCACCACCTGTCGTCTAACAGCAGACACAACTGTGCCAGCTGCGGATGGGACCGTGTACGTTGAGCTTGACAACAATACTGGCTTAGTCTATTCTCTACCGCATACGTTCTCTTTCGCGAACAATACTCGACACACACTGACCATGCTGAACACAACCCTGTCAGCATCCTCTGGAGCCCGCTATGTCTGGAACGAGTGGATTCATTCCAGTTTGCAGTGGACCCCAACTCTGATGATGCAGACCCCGATCATGCTTGCTAACTATACAGGACCATCGGATGGAGGAGTGTTTACTGCCAAGTTCGACAAGCAGTTCCAGTACACGCTGACCTTCAAAGATGCTGCAGGGCAACCACTGACTCCGGATCCAACTTCCGTCGTATTGTCAAGCGCAGGCTCGAGTGTTACCACCTCGGCCTATTCTGGTCAATGGCTGAGCGCGACCTCTTGGACCGTTACTTCGGCGACTTGGGAGGGCTATCAAGGAGCTTTGCTTGCACCTGTACCCCTTGACCTGTCATCCTCCTCGGGATCCGCGCTTGTCAAGGTGAGCGCGTACTCTGCGTCTGTCAAAATTGTCGATAAGCTCAACAATCCGGTTCAGGGTGCCTCGGTAACAATTACATTCGCGAACGTAACAAGCAGAACGTTCACAACTGATAGTCAGGGAACTGTTCAGCTCGGCGACATTCCGATCGGGCCATATTCGGCGCACGTTCTCTATCAGGGTCAAGACCAGGGAACATGGTCGGAAGACGCCTCCGTCGCTCCGGTCAGCACTGTAACGCTCAACGTAGGTGGTACTGCATCTGCTCCTGTCGTATCAGCGATCGTTCTCTTGACAATATTCGGCGTGGCGTTGTTCCTAATTCTTTTGGCTATTAAGGTACGGAGGCCGGCACCGCCTCCCAAGATCTAGTTTTCTGGATCATATCCTTTTCTAGTCTTGTTGCTCTCCTGATTTCTCATTGCCTGGACCAATGCTTTTGAAAATGATAATCCTTATACTAGTAGCCGATTAGAAACAGCATGCGTCTGGCCGGCATGAAAGGGGAAAACCCCAGCCAGGACGATATGGCCGAAGACCTCGACGACATTTCGACGCTGATGAATCTTCTGGAGTTACATTCTCGCCTGAAAATTGAAACGCGCCATTTCGAAAACGAGCTGGACTAGGTTTCCGGGTCCAAGCTCTTTCGCTCACTACTTTGCGACAAAAAGTCAATGGAACACTCAGAAACCGAGTAGTTGAGACTGCGATCTAGCTTCCTCACGAGCCCGGTCACTCCTTGATCGGTGGATAGGTTACAATTCCCATTCATACGCCGGTACGGCCCTGACGGAAAATAGTAGCTTTCGACGGTTAGCTTGCCTTAGGTGAATTCACAACTGGAGACTAGGTCCGCGCCTTTCAAGGGATTTTACGAGCTCATAGGGGGCAGTCTGCCCGACTCTTCATCTGTGCTGATAACCGGCGACCCGGGCAGCGGAAAGACGACTCTTGCACAGCAGATCCTCTACGAAGAGCTTCAGAGATCGAGACCATGTATCATTGTTACGTATGATACGTTTCCTTCGAACATTCTCGAGAGAATGAGCCAGTTTGGCTGGGATCCGAGGAAGTACCAGTTGATGAATAAGTTGGGCATCATGGATTGTTATTCCGCTACGGCCGGGGTTACTGAGGGAGTGGTTCCGCAGCCATTCGACTTGACCAACGTTAGCATTCATCTGACCTCTGTCATGGAAAAGATGGGTAATCACCAGGTGACCATAATTCTTGATTCATTGATGCCGATTTTCAGCGAAGCTGAGCCTAAACACGCAGTCAGCTTCATTCAGAGCATTGCTGCGAAGGTCAAGAAGGTGGGAGGAAAAATGATATGCACTCTCTCAACGGGAAGTGTGCAGCCGGAACTGTTTCACAAGGTTGAGAGTCTCGTGGACGGCGTGGTAGAATTGCGAATGGTGGAGCAGCACCAGGTGCTGCGTCGTTATTTGCTCGTCAGGAAAATGGATCGCCGCCAGATCATCCCACGACTCGTACGGTTCGATATCATAAGCGGGATTGGAATTCAGCTTCAGCTTCCGCGATTCGGGTTTCTGCGAAGGAGACCGAACACGGGCACGATGATTGGCAGCTAGATCGGACCCGTTTTGGATCTTTTGCAATAGATCGCTCAATTTTTCTAGAGCTATTCACCATTCTCAAGTTCTTGAAAACGGGGCTTGTTGAGTCTCGAACTTGGTCTCGATGCGAAAGACCACAAAGTTGAGCGCCTGGGCAAGCCCATATCTATTTATTCCCCGAACGAGTATCATAGTTCAGAAGCTGCATGGCCGAGCAAAACTCGCCAGAATATCCTCCTGCACTTGACCTCGAAAGGGAACTGACTAGAAAGGAGAGGCAGATAGAGTATCTCCAGACGGAGCTCCGCAGATACCACAATTTGATGGAAGAGCTCAAGCAAGGTATGCGTCCCATTGGAACAATCGAAGAGGTCAAGGGGGACATGGCGCTGGTCCGGCTATCAGGCGGCCAAGCATTCCAGGTTAGCATACCTCCCGAGATCAGAGAAAAAGTGTCAACTGACGTGGACGCTGTCCTCTCACCCACGAAAGGGGTTATCGTCGACGTTATCGACCGGTTGCGCGAACGCTCGCTATTAGAATATCAAGTGGAAAAGTCGCCCAAAGTCTTCTATGAAGACGTGGTTGGTCTCGAAAAAGAGCTCCACAGTCTACGGCAAGCGGTCGAGTGGATACTCGACCCTCAGGTCAGGGCTCGACGCGAACAGATTATCCGAGACCCGAGGATGCTGGAAGAAGCCGGGTCCATTCTACTGTTCGGTCCACCTGGAACCGGGAAGACGTACATGGCGAAGGCCGTTGCGGGGACGATCGGTCAGAGGGGTCAGGAGACCAGTTTCCTAAAGATCGAGAGCTACGAGATCGTGTCAAAATGGCTGGGCGAGTCCGCGAAGAACGTCAAAGAGGTCTTCAAGCTGGCACGAGAATCCGCTCCTACAGTTCTCTTCATCGATGAGGCCGATGCTATTGGACGTGCGAGGATGGAGGCGACGACCGATGCGGGAAGGGATGTTCAGGGAATGCTCAACCAGATCCTTACCGAGTTGGGCGAGGGATTTCATGTCAACAGAAACGTGTCAGTGATCTTCGCAACCAACTATCCCAGCGTCATTGATCAGGCTCTTCTGGATAGGATCAAACGGATCATCTACGTTCCACCGCCAAGAACGATGGATGAAGTGAAGAGACTGTTAGACTTCTACTGCTCCAAAGTAGAGCTAGATCCGTCAGTCTCGAACTATCGTGGAGGATTAACTGACGAGGCCTTCGCGGACATCTGGAGGACGATCAGGTCTAGGAAACAATTGTACGAGGCATCGATCCCCGAACGAGGGGTTACAGTTCGCGAGCAGTATATTGTGACGCCTCGGGACTTGAAGAATATTATCCAGGAAGCAGCGAGCGAGGCATCGTTCGCGGGGGAGCGTTGGGTGACTATGGATCGGATGCTTCCATTGTTCAAGAGCCTCGCTTCAGAAGATCGCAGCTCACGAATCTTCAGTTAGACCAAAGACCTCTCGGCTTATTACACTGGCTTGAAAGTCGAGGATACCATGTCCTCCAGGTATGGCGAGGATCCTTTCGCCATTCGGGACCCAAAGGAAACAGTAAGTCGGCTTGAACGATTTCTTACAACTCATCTGGAAGAAGCAGGCGCGCGCTGCCTCGTCCTTGGCATGTCCGGCGGTCTCGACTCTTGTGTCGCTGCTACCCTATGCGCGCGAGCTCTCGGGGGCCGGCGGGTTCTCGGGATAAGTCTGCCGGAGAGTGAGACGAGGAATGATCGGGCCGTTGAAGAGGCAAGACTCGTCGCGTCGAACCATAAAATACGCTTCATACTAATCGACCTTACACCTATCGTCCAAACCTCTCGGAACGCTCTGGATGCTAAGATAGCGAAGGGAATTCCCTGGGGCAACGTCAAGGCGCGGCTTCGCGCCATGGTCCTCTACTACTATGCTAACACGGAGCATGCTCTGGTCGTGGGAACTGGCGACAAGAGTGAGATCATGTTAGGCTACTTCACAAAGTTTGGCGACGGAGCCTGCGATATTCTGCCACTGGCGGATCTCTACAAGACCTCGGTCCGTAACCTGGCTAGATACTTGGGGATCCCGGAGCGGATTCGCGTGAAAGCTTCCAGTCCTGAGCTATGGCCGGGTCAGACAGCTGAGAAAGAGTTGGGGCTAAGCTATGAGAAGTTGGACAGGATTCTTTGGGGCCTTGAAAGATGGATGACACCTGAGGATATAGTGGAGGAGACGGGGCTGAAGCTGGCATTGGTCAAGAGAGTTCGAGAACGCTGGTTGAAGTCCGAACATAAGAGACGTCCGCCTTTGGCCCTGAAGCTCGGCTATCGAACTGCAGGGGATGATCTGCGATTACCTCGGTTAGAATAGCTCCGAAAGACGATTCACGTGTTATTTATTCAAGCCAGTAGTACATGTTGTCACGTGAGCCTTTTGCAGCCTTCAAGTTCAGCTCCAGCCCGGGTTTCAGCTGGCCCTTGTCCACTGCGGGACTGATCGGTGCGAAGACACGAAGCCCATTCGTGAGTTCCGCAAGTCCCAGCAGGTACGGGGTTTCCGGATGAAAAGCGGGTGGGGCGAAGAAAACCCGGGTGAACGTGACCAGAGTGCTCTTTCCGTCCAGAACAACCCATTCTATCGCACTGTGACGACAGTCCAGGCAGTCAGCTCTCGGTGGAAAGTACGTTCTTCCGCATTTCTTGCATTTGGTCGCGGCTATCTGCCCTTTTTCCAGATAGGATAGCAAGAGGTTGATCTTGGTCTGGGAGACATAACCGAATCTGCCGAACTTTTCGAAACCCAACTGCCTAGTCCACTCCTTTCTTGAGAATCCACTCAGTGGTGCCATGCTCCCAGCGACGGGTCCACTCTTTCACCGCATCCTGACCGGAACCAAACTTGTCACCGACGGCAATTGCGGCATCAAGCTTCTCTTGTTTCCGAGCCAATTCGAAACCAACAACCCGGGTGAGTCGTTTCACGTCACCAAAGCGCGATATCCTAAGGTCAAAGACCCGTTTTTTCGATCGGAACAACTTGTTCTTGAACACACTGGGTCTGGGCTTGCCTTTGTACACGAGCGTCGCTTTTATTCCGAGGCATTCCCTCAGAATCGTCCGAGTATAGCTCAGTAAGCGTATGCTCGTGGAAGCTGCTACTACAACTTGGACGAAGAACCAGGGTTTGCCCCGCTTTCTTGTCGTTGTCACAGTGGGGCACCCACCGCTATCAGCTAAACCTCTAACAAAGCCAGAGGGATGCTCCCGTACATACCGATCCAGGTAGGTGAGGCCTTGCTGGAGGAACTTGCAGAAAGACGCCTTTGAAATGATAGTCTCGTAGGTGCCCCTATCCCTGACATGCCTCACGGAATATGGTTTCTTACCCAGAACCTGTGCGCATGTTGAAGAAAACTTATCGGCGAATTCTTTGTCTTTGACACCTAGTCGAAGTGAGAAACGATTTCTCCATCGTGAAATCGAGCCGTCTCCCATGTAAACACGGATGACGTACGTTAATTGGTCAGAGTACCTTGGTTTGAAGAATTCGTAGCGGGTCCAAGGTTTTCGACCGTTTACGAGCCATCCCCTAACGGTAGCGTCAGGCGTTCCTGTCTCTTTCGAGATTTCAGTGCCAGGGCGACCTTCCTTTGCCAGGCGTACGGCTTTATCATAGGCTCGAATTCTTCTGCCGAAGCTTTGAGTGGAAGTCAACTCTTGAATGTCCGCCGGCGATCTTAGATTCGCCCTCGCTTTTCGTCATAGAGCTTGGAGAAGGTACTCATGAGCGCAATATCGTAACGGAGCAGTACATGCCTATTCCGCCGATGTTCTGAGCGAGTCCTATCTTCGCCCCGTCGACTTGAGTTGAACCGGCCTCACCTCTAAGCTGTTTTGTCAATGCGAAGAGTTGGGAGGCTCCTGTGGCGCCGACAGGATGGCCTTTCGAGATGAGTCCTCCATCGATGTTTACCGGAATCCTTCCTCCTAGTTCGGTTTCCCCTTTTTCTAGGAGTCTAGTTCCTCCGCCTGGTTTGGCGAATCCTAGATCTTCGTAGTTCAGAATCTCTGTGATCGAGAACGAATCGTGCACCTCTGCAACATCTACATCGTTCGGACGTACTCTTGCCATATTGTACGCGGCTTTAGCAGCGTTCTTCGTGACTTCGAAACTGGTCAGTGGACCCTTACGTCCAGCGAGCGACATAGGGCTCGAGGCGAGACCCAGACCGGCAATCCATACTGGCTTGTCCGTTAGCTTGCGAGTCTTCTCCGCGTTTGCGATGATGAGGCACGCTGCGCCGTCGGCGTTGGGGCAGCAGTCGAACAGTTTCAGCGGGGATGATACGGGTCGCGATTTGAGAACTTCCTCGGCGCTGATGGGTTTCTGGAACATGGCGTTCGGGTTTTTCATTCCATATTTCCGATTCTTCACTGTCACAAGCGCCATCTGCTCTTCTGTGGTTCCATACTTTGCCATGTGGGCGGTCGCGTACATCGCATAGTATGCGGGCATCGTTGTCCCGAAGGGAGACTCCCACATTACGTCCCCCGCTCTGCCCATGAGCTCCTGGATCTCCTCTGAGGAGAGTTCGGTCATCTTCTGCACCCCGACAATTGCGACCACGTCGTGGAGTTTTGATGAGACCAGCGCCCAAGCCGTCCGGAGGCCGACAGCGCTGGAGGCGCAAGCTGCCTCGACGTTGAAGGTTGGCTGGGGATTGAGTCCCAGGTATTCCGCAACGACACCTGCAGGCGACCGTTGCTTGTCGTAGTGAGTGGCGGAGCAAACAACTGAACCGTCTATTTTTGAAGAGTCGATATCGGCGTCATCCAGCGCGGAGCTGTACGCTTCGAACGCTAACTCTCGGAGGGAAGCGTCGCTCCTTTTTCCGAACCTTGAATGTCCAACTCCGACTACTCCAATACGGCCCAAAACTTCCCCGCTCCTAAACTAGAATTGACGGGTCTTCACTAGAAGAACGTTTTTCGAGGAATATGTCAGGTGAAACCGAGCTAGACTTTGTCGTTTTATTGCATCGCGTCTTTTGATTCCGCGTAAAGGAAAGTTATGCCACCAGTAGCAATCTTGACGCCATGCCGACCTGATTCGCGTCCCGCCGGGCTCTCCAAAGCTTTCTTCAAGCTATCCATGTTCTCGAATTCCAGCTCGACAACTTGGTAGTAGGCCGGTTCTCCTCGCGGTGCACCGATGACCTTGTGAACGGTGTATTTTTTCAGACCCGGCATTGTCTTCGCGATCGGAACATGTTCTTTCCAGTATTGCTCATCGAACAGTTTCGGGTTTTTCGGTTGTCCGAATAGGACGATGATCTTTGTCATCTTCAACGATTCCTAGAAGCTTGTGGCTATGGTCTCGTTCTTCTTAACCTGAACCACTTCACCCTCAACTCCCAGCTCTGGTATAGCAGGTACTTTGATTCCCATCTCTTCGATCTCTGACCGCTTCTTCTCAATTGCTTCTTTCCAGAACTTCACCTTCTCCTCAAGAGTGAGCACTCCCAGTCCCGCGTCCCTCGCCGCTTCCTCCATTTCCCGGTCGACCTTGTCAAAGTCTGCAGGTAGGTGCCAGAACTCTGGTTTGTGCTGGTAGAGGAGGGGTGAGAGAAAGATGAAACCCTGTTTCATCTGTCTGGTGATCGTCATCTTCTGTTCTTCCGAGAACTTTTCGGCCATGGCTCGGAGCAGAGCCATTGTGGCGACGAGGTGGCGTGTCTCGTCTCGTGTAATATTGCGGAAGGTTTGCTGGTAGATTCCGAGTTTGCTGGTCTGGCGCATCGCGTTGAAGATCGTTTCCGCGCCTATCTCGGCGAAGAAGAAGCCCGCGAACAGAATCTCAGGCGGCAGGTATTCCCATGCCTTTAGGAATCCCTCCCAGTAGCGTCTACCGTCGTCGTAGAGGGCTTTGATGTTTCGCAGTGCCCTTGATTCGAAGTCTGATTGGGGCTTGTATCCGTATGGCCAGTTGGGGCAGAGCTTGTCGCAGGCTCTCCGGCACACCTCGTCATGCCGGCATTCATCGTACGTGATGGACGCGAGCATTTTTTTCGTAGGGTCTTCCATGTTCAGCTCTGCGGCTCTTACGGCTCCGAAGCCGAAGGCTCCTATTCCGGATTTCTCGAAAAGAGCGAGTTTCGACATCCAGTAAGCTTGCGCTATTCGTTCCTTCGAGTCGAAATTCTTCTGGTCAAGTTGATCCCAGTCAAAGGTGGCCGGGTTCCAGTTCTGGGCAAATGACAGGTCGAAAGCCTTGAACATGCGGTCGTTCGTAACGGTCCAGTTTCCCGGGAAAATGTTGAGGTCCAGTTTAGGCCGTTTCTTGTCCTTGCCCGGCACAGCTGTTCAACTCTCGCGAAGGACGAGCTTGTTACTTAAACGTGAATTCCGGAAGAAGTGTCGAGTCTCATTTCCCCGAGAACTTGGGCTGGCGTTTTTCTAGAAAAGCTCTGACAGCTTCGAGATGGTCGCTGGTTCGTCCCGCTATGTCCTGATTGTATGCTTCATACTCCAATGCTTCTGGAAGTTCGAGGCTTGTAACCCGGTTCACGATCCGCTTCGAAAGACCTAGTGCTTTGGTCGGGCCAGACGCGAGCCTGTGGGCGAGCTCGTCAGTATGCTTGTCAAGCTCAGCGGCTGGGACAACTTCGTTGATGAGCCCGAGTTGTTCCGCTTCTTTCGCCGGTATTGTTTTACCTGTCATGATCAGTTCAAGGGCCTTTCCGGGACCGATCATTCGTGTCAGGAAGTAACTGCTGCCGGAATCGGGTACCAAGCCCATCCCGATGAAGGCTTGTTTGAGTCCCGCTTCCTCCGAGGCCACACGGATGTCACAAGCGAGGGCTAGGCTTGCCCCGCTTCCAGCTGCGATACCGTTCAGACGGGCGATTATCGGTTTCTCGATATTTCGGATGCGGGTCATGATTGGATGGTACTTCTTTCGTAGATGATCTCCGAGCGAGGGATGTTCTCCTGCCCCATAGCGTTCCTTTAGACCTGACACGTCTTCGCCTGCTGAGAATGCCCTTCCGGCGCCTGTTATGATGAGACAGCGGACTGTCTCGTTCTTCTCTGTCTCCTTGAGAGTTGCGAGTAGTTCTTCTCCCATCTTGTCGTTTATGGCGTTGAGTGCGTTCGGCCTGTTTAGCGTGATCCTTGTGATCTGGTCGTGTTCTTCGACGATGAGTGTTTCGGGCGCCAAGAAATCAGCGTCCTTTGAAGCTGGGGGGCCGTTTTTCCGTGAAGGCTTTCATTCCTTCTTTCATGTCTTCAGTTGAGAAGAGGAGGTAGAAATTCTTCCTCTCAAACGCTAGTCCCTCTTCGAGTGGTGTATCGAGTGCTTTCAGCACGGCCTCTTTGGCCAGCCGTGTGGCTATGGGGGCTTTCTGAGCGATCTGCATCGCGAGTTTTCTCGCCTCATCGAAATAAGCTTCAACGGGGACGATCCTGTTGACGAGACCATGTTTCTCCATCTCCCGCGCGGTCACTGGTTGACCGGTCAGAACCATCTCCATTGCCTTGTACTTCCCGATCGTTCTTGTGAGACGCTGGGTCCCGCCGGCACCGGGCATGATTCCGATGTTGATCTCAGGCTGGGCGAATCGTGCGGTCTCAGACGCGATTATGATGTCGCAGTTCATTGCCAGTTCGCATCCTCCTCCGTAGATGTAGCCGCTCACCGCACCTATGATCGGCTTCGCCACCTTTTTCAACCGGTCCCAGAGTGCGAACTTGTTCTCCTCGATCAAGGTGACAGGGGTCGCTTCGGCTAGTTCTTTGATGTCTGCTCCGGCGGAGAAGGCGTCGTCTCCCCCGGTCAAGACTGTCGCTCTGATCCTCTCGTTATTGTCGAAGGCTTCGAGCGCTTCCACTGTTTCTCGGATGAGTTCGAAGTTGAGCGCGTTGAGAGCTTTCGGACGGTTCAGCCTGATTATTCCGATCGGCGGATCTGTCTCAACCCGTATGTGTGCATACGGCAATCGCAATCAGTGGTTCGTCGGCTGCGTTCTGTATAAAGGGTTAGGATCTCTTGTCAGCGTTTTACCTGGAGGTACTCGTAGTACCCGCCTTTGCTTGACTTTTTCCTCGCAGGGTCGCCGAGGTATCCTTGTTGGACCATCTCTCTCAGAAGCTTAGGCGGTATCCACTTGCTGTCATTCGTTGACTTGTAGAGTGATTCTAGATTCCGGAGTCTAGTGTCAAGTCCAACAAAGCCAGCTAGTTCGAACGGTCCCATCGGATGATTGTAGCCGAGTCTCATGCATGTGTCGATGTCGGAAAGATTGGCGACGCCGTCTTCTAGCAGTTTCGAGGCCTCGATATAGAGGGTAAGCCCCAGCCGGTTGGCGATGAAGCCAGGCTCATCTTTAGCGAGGATAGGGGTCTTACCGATCTCTCGGACAATTTGGGATGCTTTCTCTACTGTTTCAGGTGATGTTGACTTTCCTCGGATGATCTCGACGAGTTTTGTGAGCTGGGCTGGATTAAAGAAGTGCATTCCAATTGTTCTATCTTTCCTAGAGATCTTTTCGCTGATCTCGTCGAGGCTCAAGGTTGAGGTGTTTGATGCTATGATCGCGGTTGGTGGTGCAGCGTATTCTATCTTCTGAAAGAGATTCTGTTTGATATGCAAATCCTCGAAGGCTGCCTCGATCACCAAGTCGGAATTCCTGCAAGCATCGTCCAACTTTGAACTTGTCCTAATGCTCGCTAGAGCCCTGCTTGCCCTTTCTGGATTGAGCTTTCCCTTTGAAACAGCCGCATGAACTCCGTAGGGTCCATCTGATATTTCGTTGATCCCTGTCCTCAGTGCTTGTTGATCTTCATCTGTCGCCTCGACCTCGTAGCCGTGTTGGGCGAACACCTGGGCTATCTGCCGTCCCATCATGCCGAATCCGACAATTGCGACCTTCGTTTTTGACCGACCTAGGCCTTGCCCTTCCGCTTTCGAACTTGCAGGATCTTAAGACGCTCGGCTCTTCGCTGTTTTCCTTCTCTCCAGCGTAGTTTTTCCTCCAGTGTCTGGGGGATGACATCGGGGATCTCGATAGGTTGCCCGTTCTCATCTATTGCAACGTATGTGAGGTAGGATGAACCGGTGTGGGTTATTCTACCGGTCTTGAGATCTTCGGCTTCGATCCGGACTCCGACTTCCATCGAGGTTGTTCCCGCGTAGTTAACTGAGGCTTTGAGGTTGAGAAGGTTGCCGACGTAGACTGGATGATAGAAGTCCATACGATCGATGCTTGCCGTGACTACAACAGTTCTCGCATGTCGCAGAGCCGTGACTCCGGCAGCGACATCGACAAGTTTGAGGATTGTCCCCCCATGGACGTTTCCCATCGGATTGGCGTCTACAGGCATCATCTGACTCGAGAGCGTGGTCTTGGAAGCGCTTACCGGCTTTGACGGCCTGCTCATGACTTGTCAGTTCACAGCGCGATCTAGAGAGACTTTAGCTTTCCCAGAACAAAACCTATGTTGAGCGTATGCAGGGCTCGATCGAGACTTGAAGACCGCTGTTGGAAGCGACGAGAAGACAGTTCTAACAGACTTTGTTGTCGAGGACTTGAAGAGGAGAAGCCACTCACTCACGCTCTTTGGCCCGCTGAGGGGAGAGGCTATGGGCTGGCCTGATGTCGGAGAGAAAGTTGGACTAGAGGTAGGCCAGGGGAGAGCGGACCAGGGTGTTCTCTTCTGTTGGACTGGAACTGGGGTTACGATTGCTGCCAACAAGGTCCGAGGAGTCCGAGCTGCACTATGTTGGGACGCGGAAACCGCAAGGGGTGCTCGACTGTGGGACGACGCGAACGTGTTGGCAATGAGTCTCAGAAGCACATCGACGGCTGTCGCGAAGGAGATACTGGACTCGTGGTTTTCGACGACCGCCGCAACCACCGGAATCGATGCTGAACTGATCCAGCGTGCAAAGGCGTTGGACGCGAAAAATCTTCATCCCATAGAGAAATAGGTTCGACTTGCCCCTGCAACATGCGAGAACCATGGTGTGAGTTCGTTGCCGCAAAGTTGCAGGACCAAGGTGAGAAATTGCCCTTAGACAAGACGGTAGATTTGCCCTACTCCTTTGCGAAAGTCTGGGACGCATCCATCCAGGTGGTTCAGAATGCTAGATGGAACACCACGAAAGCAGACAAGACAACAGGCAGTCTTGAGATGAAAATCGTCATGGACTCGCT
>Ga0209761_1000403_pt1 | contig 25899 bp, 23 predicted proteins | sample GraSoi013_1_40cm_4_FD_185818 | JGI IMG/M metagenome (GOLD analysis project Ga0209761, IMG submission 185818) | Grasslands soil microbial communities from the Angelo Coastal Reserve, California, USA - Sample 09_25_2013_1_40cm (SPAdes) (version 2) | ecosystem: Environmental > Terrestrial > Soil >...
CGATCTGGGTGGACGCCCGCTATGCCCCGGGCACCGCTTTTCGGCGCGCCCTGGACCTGATCGGGGCCGTGCGGGCGCTGGCGGACAGCAACCGCGATGTGGAGCTGGCCACCACGGCCGCTCAAGTCCGGGCCGCAGCGGCTCGGGGCCACATCGCGGCGCTCATGGGGGTCGAGGGCGGGCATGCGATCGAGAGCTCGCTCGAGAAGCTCGACTCACTGTACCGGCTCGGCGTGCGCTACATGACGCTGACCTGGAACAACGGGAACGACTGGGCGGGCTCGTCCACCGACCCCGAGCGGCACGGCGGGCTCACGTCCTTCGGACGCCAGGTGGTGGGACGGATGAATCAGCTGGGAATGCTGGTGGACGTTTCACACGTGTCCGACTCGACATTCCGGGACGTCCTGGCCATCACCACGCGACCGGTGATCGCGTCGCACTCGTCGTGCCGGGCCTTGGCGCACCACCCGCGCAACTTGAGCGACGAGCAGCTCCGGGCCATCGCTCGGAACGGCGGCGTGGTGGGGATCAACTTCTATCCTGTGTTCCTGGACGAGCACTTCCGGAACCAGTACGAAGAGATGCGTCGCCGGCTGAAGCCTCAGACCGACTCGATTCGGGCGCACCACCGCGGGCGTCCCGGCGAGTCGGCGTTCGAGGTGGACAAATTCGTCGGCCAGCACGCCGAGAGCCTCGACGTCCCCACGATCGACCGCCTGCTGGACCACATCGATCATGCGGTGCAGGTGATGGGGATCGACCACGTCGGGCTGGGCAGCGATTTCGACGGGATCAGCGTGCTGCCCCGGCCCATGAAAGACGCGACGTCGCTGCCCGAGCTCGTCCGGGCCCTCGAGGCCCGCGGCTACTCGGACTCGGACGTCCGCAAGATCATGGGCGAGAACTTCCTGCGGGTGCTTACTGCCGGTCCGTGACCCCTTCCTTGGAGCTCCCGAACGAGTACCGGACCCCGCCCTGAAACGTGTGGGTCGTCCCCTGGATCAGGAAGTTGGCCGCCGCCGATGTCAGGATGTAGTGGCCGTACAGCGCCAGCCGACCCTGCTTGACGTCGACCCCGCCCATCCACCAGAAAAAGGCCTTGGTCGCTGCCCTGTCGGCCTCGTCCTGGAGCTGGCCGAGGTCCGAGCCGCTGCAGGTCGCGCAGCTCACCTCGACGTTCAAGGCTTCCATGATGGCGAACCCGCCGCCTGCGAACGGCTCCACCCGGAGCTGCGCGGGGAACGCCAGGACGCCGACCATGATGCGGCGCAGGTTGTCGAACTGAACGTTCCCTGGGGTCACCGTCCCGCTGGGCTCGACGACCGTCACATGGCGGGGAGAAATGAAGAGCGACTGCTCGAACGACGCGTACAAGGCCGTCCGCTTCCCCGTGATCAGCCAGTGCCCGCCGAACGTCGGCTCGAAGGAATAGCTGTCGAAGTTGGTGCGGAACACCAGGATGCCGGCTTCGCCGCCCCAGTACCACTTGTGCTGCCAATCACTCGAGCGCTGCTCGTAGCTGGGACCGCCCCGCGGCCGCGCTTCGGGGACCTTGCCGCCCGCTGCGAGGATCGAGTCCCGCTTCTCCTTGGGGACCTCGGGATACGGGGCTTCGCGATGGCTTGGCCCGAGGAAGAATGACAGCCCCGCGGACCCGACGAGCTGACCGGCCCACTTGTTGCCGCCGGGGAACTGGGTGGTGGGCGCGTAATAGGCGCGCGCCTCGAGGCGCAACGCCGCCCGATCCGAGATGAAAATGCGGTCGCCGATGGCGCCATGCGCTCCAACGTCCCGGAACCCCCCGGTGCCGCGGCTGTTGAAGTCCATGGCCGAGTAGCCGCCCAGGATGTAGAAGCTCTTCTCGGAGCCGAAGTTCAGCACGAGGCTCCCCGAACCGAACCACACCGGGAAATTCGCCCCCCCGGTGGTCGAACGGGGTCGCTGGTACAAGCCGTCGCCCTCGATCCCCAGCCAGTTCGTGATCCAGAAGCCGATCCGGCCCCCGCCCCCGATCTGGTTGTCGAACAGGAAGGCGCGGTCGAACCGCGTGTACGCTGCGAACCCGCCGACCTCGAACTGGAACTGGTGCTGGGCCTCGAGGGTGGCGGCCCCGCCCACCAGCAGCACCGCGATGACCGTGACTACCCGCATGGGACGACTCCTCGATGGTCAAAAAGCGACCCCCAAAATAGGGAATTCGTCCGGAAAACGCGATAGCCCTTCGCTTTAAGCCTCTGAACCTTGAAAGTACTTGAAGGCGATACCGAAGATATACCGAATCGTAGGTTACATTACGACCTACCAACCCTAGATCGCGGGGGGATCCGACCTAGCGGTCCTTCTGTCCGCTGCCGCCCAGCAGGTACGACACGCCCACCGTACCAGTGAAGTGCCCGATCCACTGGCGGCCGGCCAGTCCGCCGCCCGGCCCGCGGTAGTACGCTCGTGCCTCCACCCGGAGTGCCACGTGGTCGCCGGCGAAGAAAATCCGCTCGCCGAGCCCGCCGTGTATCGCGTTCAGCTCGGAGCGGTAGCGTGGATCTGGCCCCATGTGGAGCCGGGAATAGCCGCCAAGCACGTAGGCGGTGCCCGAGCTGATGACCAAGCTCGCGCTCCCGAAGACGGAGGTGGTGCTCCCCACGCCGCTTACCCTCGAGAGCGGCTGCGCCACGTTGCCGTCGACTTCGAGACTGAAATGATCGCCGACGAAGAAGCCGAGCCGACCACCCACACCGAACTGGTTGTCGAGCTGGAGCCCGCTATCGTACCGCGTGTAGCTTCCGAACCCGCCGATCTCCACTTGGCCGCGGCGCTGCGCGCTGAGGGACGCGATCCCGGCGGCGACCAGCAGCCAGACAACACTGAGCACCCGCATAGGAGGACTCCTTACGGTAGGGAAGCGGGCGCCCCCCAAAATAGGAGTTTCCCTCGGAATGCGCGATATGCCCCGAACCCCTACCGCAACGGCACGTCTCAGATGAGCCCCAACTTCGTTCCTACTCGCTTGAACGCCGACAGGGCGAACTCGAGATCATCGCGAGTGTGCCCAGCTGAAAGCTGACAGCGGATTCTGGCATGTCCTTGCGGTACAACAGGATAGCCGAATCCGGTCACGAACACTCCTTCATCGAGGAGCAGCTCGCTCATCTTGATGGCTTTGGCGGTCTCCCCGAGAATGACGGGCACGATGGGCGTTTCACCTGGCAACGGCTTGAACCCCAGCGCGACCAGCCGCTCGCGGAAGTAGCGGGCGTGCTCGTGCAGTCGGGCCACCCGCTCAGGGTGCTGCTGGACATGGCGCACGGCAGCGAGCGCGCTGGCTGCCACCGTCGGCGGCAGGGCGTTCGAGAAGAGCTGCGGGCGAGAGCGCTGTGTGAGGTAGTCGGCAAACGCGGCGGGCCCAGCCGTGAAGCCGCCCGCCGCACCGCCGAGCGCCTTCCCCAGGGTCGACGTGATGATGTCCACCTGACCGACCATGCTGTAGTGCTCCGCGGTCCCGCGCCCCGTCCGGCCGAGCACGCCGGTGGCGTGCGAGTCGTCCACGGCCACCACCGCCTCGTATTGCCGGGCCAGCGCCACGATGTCGGGCAGCTTGGCGATGTCGCCCTCCATCGAAAACACGCCATCCGTGAACACGAGCTTGAGACGGGCGTCCTTGGCTGCACGAAGCTTGTCTTCGAGGTCGGCCATGTCCGAGTGCCGGTAGACGGCCGTCTGGCACTTGGTTATGGCTTTCGCGAGCCGGATCGAATCGATGATCGATGCGTGGTTGAGCTGGTCGGAGATCACGATGTCCTGCTCGCCCAGCAGGGTCGGGACGAGTCCCTCGTTCGCGTTCCAGCAGCTGACGTATGTGAGTGATGACTCACACCCGACGAACCGGGCGAGCGCCTGCTCGAGCTCGCGGTGAATCGTGAAGGTGCCGCAGATGAAGCGCACGGAGCCCGTCCCGGCCCCGAACTGGTCGAGGGCGCGTTTGCCCGCGGCGACGACCTCCGGCTCGTTGCACAAACCGAGGTAGTTGTTGGACGAGAGGATCACGACCTCGCCGCGCCCTTGCATCTTGCTTCTTGCGGCTTGCGGCCCCTCGAGGTAGTTCAGGCGCCTGTAGACCCCGTCCTGCTTGAACTGCTCGAGTTCGGCCTCGAGCCGGGCGGCGAAGCTCATGCGATCTCCAGGATGATCTTGCCGGCATCGCCCGCGCGGATGGCGGCGAGGGCCTCGTCGATCTTCGCGAGCGGAAACTGGTGTGTGATCACCGGCCGGGGATCGAGCAGTCCGGTAGTGAGGTAGCGGCGCATCTGGTGCCACGTCTCGTACATCTTGCGGCCGATCACGCCGTACACGGTGATCCCCTTGAAGATGATCTCGCTGGCGAAGTCGACCGGCACCTCGCCTTTGGGGATGCCGAGCAGCTGGACCCGTCCCCCCAGGCGCACGGCGGCGAACGCCTGGTGCAAGGCCGACGGCACGCCCGACATCTCGCAGACGACGTCGGCGCCCTCGCCGCCGGTCTCGTCCAGCACGGTGCGCACCACGTCGTCCGTGGCGGCGTTGATCGTCACGTGCGCCCCCATGCGGCGCGCCAGCGCCAGCCGCTTCGCGTTCACGTCGGAGGCGATCACCTTCGCGGCCCCGGCGGCGCGCGCAATGCCCACGGCGAAGCAGCCGATCGGCCCGCACCCCACCACGAACACGGAGCTGCCCTGAATCTCGGCGCTCAGGACCGCGTGGAAGGCGTTCCCCATGGGGTCCATGATGGCGCCTACCGTCGTCGGTACGCCGTCGAGGGGCAGCACGTTGGTGGCGGGCATGGCGATGTACTCGGCGAATGCCCCGTCGCGATCCACGCCGATGATGCGGGTGTTCTTGCAGATGTGGCTGTTCCCGGTGCGGCACTGGAGGCAGCGCCCGCACACGATATGGCCCTCCGCGGTCACCAGCTGGCCGGCTCGGAGCTCGGACACACCGTCGCCCGCCGCCACGATCTCTCCGGCGAACTCGTGGCCCACGACCAGCGGCGGCTTGATGCGGCCCTCCGCCCACGCGTCCCAGTCGGCGATGTGGACGTCGGTGCCGCACACCCCGGCGTGGCGCACCGCGATGAGCACCTCGCCCGGGCCGGGCGACGGCTTCGGCACCGTCGCGACTTTCAGGCCGGGGGCGCGTCGCTCTTTGACGATTGCTTGCATGAGGTCCGGGATGCGGGAAGCGGGAGGCGGGAGGCGTTAGAAGATGGACCGCGTGAAGCCTCCGTCCACCTGCAGCACGGCGCCGGTAATATAGCTGGCCCGCTCGGACGCGAGGAACGCGACCGCGGCCGCGAGCTCGTCGGTGCGGCCCATGCGGCCGAGCGGGATACCGGCGACCATCTCGCGCATGACGTCCTGCGACGCGCGCTGCTCGCGCTTCGCGCGGGTCTCGGTGAGCTCCGTGATCCGCTCCGTCGCGATGAAACCGGGACACACGACGTTCACGGTGATCCCCTCCGCGGCGACCTCGTCGGCGAGGGCCTTCGCGAACCCCAGGACGCCGGCGCGCGCCGTGGTGGAGAGGATGAGCCCCGGCAGGGGCTGTTTGGCGGCGACGGACGCGAGGCAGATGATGCGGCCCCATTGGAGCTTCCGCATGATGGGCACCGCGGCGCGAGCGAGATGGACCGTGGACAGGAGATTCAGCTCCACGGCGCGGTGGAAGGCCTCGGCCGGCTGATGGGTGAACGGCGCGGCCGGCGGACCGCTGGCGTTGCAGAACAGCACGTCGAGACGGCCCATCTCATGGTGCACCCGCTCCACCAGGCCTTCGGCCTGCGCAGGGTCGCCCACGTCGGCCACGAACGGCATCACCGCCTGGGCTGCCTCGGAGGAGAGCTGCTGGGCCACCTGCCCCACGGAGTCCTCGTGGCGGCCGTTGATGGCCACGCGGGCGCCCTCCTGTGCCAGCACCTTCGCGACGGCGCGCCCCAGCCCCTTGGTAGAGCCGCATACCAGAGCGACGCGGCCCGCGAGACCGAGATCCATTCGAAAAATCTACGGCGAAGGGAAAGCGTCGGTTAGGGTGATCGAATGCGGAATGTGGAGTGCGGAATGCGGAAGGTCAGCGCCGAGGTCGCTCGCCAAACGACCTGCCATTGCAATTCCGCATTCCGCACTTCGCATTTCTCTTCAGTCCGCGACCGCCACGTGCGCGGCTTCAAGCCGCACCGCGCAGCATTTGAGCTCCGCCATCTTCGCGTACGGATCGAGCACCGGATTGGTAAGCAGGTTGGCCGCCGCCTCGCGGAAATGGAACGGCACGAACACCTGGCCCGGCGCCACGCGCTCGGAGATGCGGCACGAGCTCACCATGGTGTTACGGCGCGAGGTCAGCCGCACGAGGTCGCCGTCCTCGAGCCCCAGCTCGCGCGCGTCGTCGGGGTGGATCTCGACGATCGGCGTGGGCTCGCGCTGGTCGAGGCCCGAGGCGCGCCGCGTCATCGTGCCCGTGTGCCAGTGATACAGCTGGCGCCCCGTGTTCATGACGAATGGATACGCCTCGTCGGGGAGCTCGACGGGCGGCGCGTACTCGACGGGAACGAAGGTGCCCTTCCCGTCCGCTGTCGGGAACCGGTCATCGAAGAGGAACGAGGTTCCGGCAGAGTCGTCCGTCGGCACCGGGTACTGCAGTCCCGCCCCTTCGAGGCGCTGGTAGGTCACGCCGCGCCACGATGGAGTCACCCGCGCGATTTCCCGCATCACCTCCTCGGCCGTCTCGAAGCGGGTCTTGAGCCCGAGGCGGTTCGACAGGTCGATCAGGATCTCGAGGTCGCCGCGCGCCTGCCCGGGGGTGGCCACCGCCTTGCGGGCGAGCTGAATGCGGCGCTCGGTGTTCACGAACGTGCCTGTCTTCTCGGCGAAACTCGAGCCGGGAAGGACCACGTCGGCATAGCGGGCCGTCTCCGTGAGGAACAGGTCGTGCACCGCGAGGAATTCGAGCTCCTGGAACCACTGCTCGGCATGCGCGACGTCCGGGTCGGAGATGACCGGGTTCTCGCCCATGATGTACATCCCCCGAACGCCGCTCTCCTCCTTCACGATCTCGGTCACCATGAGCCCCTCCCTGAGGGAGAGGGACTCAGCCGGGACGCCCCACGCCGCGGCGTACTCCGCGCGGTTCTTCGGGTCCTGGACCGGTCGGTAGTCGGTATACACGAAGGGAATCGCGCCGACGTCCGACGCGCCCTGGACGTTGTTCTGCCCCCGCACCGGCATCATCGCGGCACCCCAGCGCCCGATCATCCCGCAGGCGAGCATGAGGTTCAGAAGCGACGTGACGAGATCCGTCCCGTTGGCGTGTTGGGTGAGCCCCATTGCCCACAGCGTGCTGGTGCGCGGTCCCTTGGCGTAGATCTCCGCGGCCCAGCGGATCCGGTCCGCGGGGACGCCGGTGATCTTCGCGGCCACGTCCGGCGTCATCGCCTTGACTGACTCCCGCACTCTGTCGAAGGCGTGCATCCGCTCGGCGACGAACCGCTTGTCCTCCAGGTCCCGTGTGACGATGTGATGCAGCATGGCGTTGAAGAGCGCGACGTCGGTGCCCGGCTGCATCTGCAGGTGGATGTCCGCCCGCCCCGCGAGCTCGGTCTTGCGGGGGTCGGCCACGATGAGCGTCGCGCCCCGTTCGTGGGCCCGCTTGATGGCGGCGCCGAACACGGGGTGCGACTCGGTGGTGTTCGCGCCGGCGATGAAGATGACGTCGGCGGCGTGCTCCACCTCGCGCATCGAGCCCGACGCCGCCGAGGTGTTGAGCGCGCGCTGCATCGCCGCGACCGACGTGGAGTGGCACAGCCGGGTGCAGTGGTCGATGTTGTTAGTGCCGAGCCCGGCGCGGAACATCCGCATCATGAGGTAGTTCTCCTCGTTCGAGCACTTGGCCGAGGAGAAGCATGCCAGGGAAGCGGGGCCGCGCCCGCCCTTCAGGCGCAGCAGCTCCTGCGCCGTGAGCTCCAGCGCCTCCTCCCACGTGGCCTCGCGGAACGGCTCGTACCAGGACGGCGGGGTCGCCACGCGGTCGCGAATGTCCAGGTCCACGCGCTCGAGCAGCGGCAGGTCGCGCACCGCCTTGCCCGCCGAGCGCGGCGGGCCCGCCGGCTTCGAGTTCTGGCCCTCACCCTCGATGGTTTGCCACGGCCCGCCCCGGCGATTCTTCCCCGTCCGGCCGCGCCAAACCCAGCGGCCCTGCTCCTTCTCCCAGCCCTTGCGGATCAGCGGCTTCGTGAGGCGATCGCGGTGCTGGGGAAAGTCGTAGCCGAATCGGCCTTTGACGCAGGTGGAGCCCTGGTTGGGAGTGTCGAGCTCGATGTCCGGCGAGGTGACGCGCATGACCTGGTCGCCGGCGACGTGCAGGTCCACCTGGCAGCCGACGCCGCAGTACGGGCAGACCGAGCGGACCGTCTTGTCCGGATGGCGGATCTTCTCTGGCGCGAACCGCTCGCGCGGCATCACCTCGAAGATCGCACCCGTCGGGCATACCCGCACACACTCGCCGCACCACGTGCAGCCCGCCTTGTCCGGGTCGCCGTCCGCGCCCACGATGATCTCGGTGTGCTCGCCCCGCTGGCCCACGTCGAGCACGCCGACCACCTGGATGTCCTCGCACGCCCGCACGCAGCGCGTGCACAGGATGCAGGTGCTCATGTCGTGTCGGATCATCGGGTCGCCGGGCCGCTCGTCTCCGTGGCGCAGGACGAGGTCGCGCTCCCCGAGGGGCGTGGGAACGACCCCGTAGCGCACGACGTACTCCTCGAACTCGTTGCGCGGTCGCCCCCCCCCTCGGCCGCCGTTCCTCAGGTGGTCGCCCGGGTAGCGCTCGAGTAGCAGCCGGAGCACGCCCTTGCGGTTTTCGACCGCCGCATGGGACTCGGTCTGCACCACCAGACCGTCCGCCACCTTAGTGGCGCAGGCGGGGAGCAGCTTCGCCTGCCCCTCGACCGACACCAGGCAGATGCGGCAATTCCCGACTACCGGCAGCTTGGGATACCAGCACAGAGTGGGGATGTCCAAGATCCCCGCGGCGCGGGCGGCTTCGAGGATCGTTTGTTCGGGGTCGGCGGCGACCGAGCGGCCGTTGATCGTGAGGGTGGGCATGACCCTTAAAGCTTAGACCCGGCGGGGGGGCCCGGCAACCGGCCGCCGGGCCAACTACCTGATCTGCAAAGAGGATACGTGCTGAAACACGAAGGGCCGGCTCTGGGCCGGCCCCGCTCGCGCGTCAGTCGATGTGCTCGGGCAGATGACGGTGCGTGTGATCGCCCGCCCCCCCCTCGGCCTCGTCCGTAAACCAGCAATAGGCCCAGATCTTCGCCGGGCGCAGCATCTTCCGGCCGGCCCGTAGAATGATACCGATCGGCTCGTTGTCGTCGAGAACTAATGGCAGGCTGGTCATTGAGAACCGTTGCGAGTTTTAGGACGCTACGTTGTAAGTGCAACAACTCTGCCAGTCGCGTCCTCTTACAACGTACCGTCTTACAACGGGTTAACGGGGCGGGGCGGGGTGGAGTGGCTACTCCGACACGTTCAGCGCCGTGTCCAGCTGACGCTCCGGCTTCGTCGCCGTGAACCCGGCGCTCGCTTTGCTGCGGCGACGGCGGACGATTTCCCAGCCGCCGTACTGGGCCTGCAGCGCCTCGGGGGCGAGCGGGATCACCTCGCGCGCCGCCGGGCTGGGGAGGATCATGTGCACGCCGCCGGGGCGGGTGCGCACTTGCAGCTCGGCCAGCAGCGCCTGCCGGTCCCGCGCGCGCGCCGGCGCGAGGGCGGCGGGATCGATGATCACCAGGCTCGGCGCCACGTCCGGGAACCAGCTGCCGAAGGTGACGACGAGCGCCTGGAACCGCCCGGCAAGCTCCTCGGTGACGGCCCGGCTCTCGGCTCCTTCGACGGCCCCGAGGTCGTGATCGACGAGGAAGACCTCGGCGTCGTGCGCCGCGATGAACAGGGCGGCGGGAAGCGCGGCGGCGCCGACCACGAGGGCCAGGTCGCCGGGCTCGAGGCGGCGCACCGCGCTCACGAGCGGGCCATCCGATTCGAGGCCCCAGTGCGTCGGGGCGCGCTGCGCCGCGCGCAGCGCTCGATGCTTCTGGCGCCAGCGCGGGAACGAGGGCAATCGCAGGCGCCGGACGATGATGCGATCGACGTGCTCGAGCAGCAGCACTTCGGTGAGGAGGTACTGCCCTGCGGCGCTCTCCTCGAGCTCGCGTACCGCCTCGTCGCCGATCTCCAGCAGGTCCGCTCGTGTGAGTGCGTTCTTGTACTCCTCGATGCGCTGCAGCAGGAACTCCTGGTACTCCTGCTTGAGCGAGCGCGGCGGCCGCCGCGCGGTCCGGGAGCGTTGCTCCCCCGAGAGGCTCAGCATGGCTCGACGTGCACGGTGACTTCGTGCAGCCGCAAGTCGCGCTTGAGCCGCTCTTCCACCTGGTCGGCGATGGCGTGCGCGGACTCCACGTCCGCGTGACGGTCGACGCACACCGTCACCTCGGCGTAGCGCAGGTCGGAGGGCCCGCGCGAGCGGATGCCGTAGGCCCTTTTCACGCCCGGGACGGCCTGGGCGGCGTCTTGGATGTCGCGCGTTGGGATGGCGCGCTGGTCCACGAGCACCGGCACCGTGCGCGCCAGGATGCGATAGGCCACGAGCACGATCGCCAGGGCCACGATGATCGCGACGGTCGAATCGGCCCACCACCATCCCTGTCGCGTGAGCAGGATCCCCACGAGGATGCCGACCGTGATGAAGACGTCGGCGCGGGTGTGGGCCGCGTCCGCGACGAGCAGCTCGCTGCCGAGCTCGATCCCGCGGCGGTGCTCGTACCACGTGATGAGCAGGTTCACGCCGAGCGTGAGAACCAGCAGTGCCAGCTGAAAGTCGCTGACGTCGACCCGATGGCTGCCGCTCACGAAATGGTTCACCGCCCCCCGCACCAGCTCGAAGCAGGTGATCGAGAGGAATCCCACGATCGCCAGCGCCCCCAGCGTCTCGAACTTCCCGTGACCGTATGGGTGGTCCTCATCGGGCTCCTTCGCGGCCACCCGCACGATGATCAGGGCGAGCACGTTGTTGAGCGCATCCACGCACGAATCCACCGCCCCGCCGAGCACGGCGAGGGAGCCGGACGTGAGCCCCACCGCCAGCTTGACCCCCACGACCGCCAGGTTGGCGACGAGGAGGCCGATGAAGACTCGGCGGACCAGGGCGGACGCCGGCATGGACAGGACTGCAAGGTTGTAAGGGACAGCGGTTTAGTCAACGGCCCGGAGGAGGGCGCCCTTCAGGTACCCGGTCTCCGGTACGTTGACCAGCTCCGGGTGGTCCCGGCCCGCCCCGGTTACGGCGAGGATCTGGAGGCGGCGGCCCGCATCCCGGGCGGCGGCCCCCAACATGTCGAGGAAGACGGCCCGGCTCACATGGTACGAGCAGGAGCAGGTGAACAGCACCCCGCCGCGGGCCACGAGGCGCATGGCGCGGAGGTTGATCTCCTTGTAGCCGGCGAGCGCCCGGGGAACGCTCTGCTTCGACTTGGCGAACGCCGGGGGGTCGAGCACGATCGTGTCGAACAGCTCTTCCCGCCGCTCCAGCTCGCGCAACAGATCGAACGCGTTGGCCTCGCGCCAGGTGATGTTCGTGAGCTCGTTGAGCGCGGCGTTCTCGCGCCCCCGCGCCAACGCATCGGCGCTCGAGTCCACCGCCATCACCTCGCCGGCGCGCCGGGCGAGGTGGAGCGCGAACGAGCCGTGGTAGGTGAACAGGTCGAGCGCCCGGCCCGCTCCCGAGTGCTCCCCCACGAGGACGCGGTTCTCGCGCTGGTCGAGGAACGCCCCCGTCTTCTGGCCCGTGCGCGGTGCGGCGAGGTAGCGCACGCCGGCCTCCTCCACGGCCACCGTGTCCGGGACCGTGCCGCGCGCCGGCACGACCTCGAGCGGCAGTCCCTCGTGGCGCCGCACCGTGGTATCGTTGCGGAGCAGGATCCCTTCGGGGGCGAGCGCGGCGCCGATCCCGTCCAGCACGTCTGCCCGCACCTGCTCGAGGCCCGCCGAGAGCAGCTGCGCCACCACGTATGGTCCGTAGCGATCCACCACGAGGGACGGCAGCCCGTCCCCTTCGCCGTGGACCACGCGGTACGCAGTGGCCGGGATGCCGGCGCGCCGCCGCACGGCCGCGGTGATCCGGTCGGCCCACCAGGTCGCGTCGATCGGCTCGCGCCCGGTCGTGAGCAGGCGCAGCCGGATTTCCGAAGCGGGGGAGTAGAGGGCTTGACCGAGGTGCCGGCCGCGACGGTCGGTGACGCCGGCGACGCCGGGTGTCTCGCGCGACTCGTCGTAGAGGTCGGTGCGATAGATCCAAGGATGCCCCGCTTGCCAGCGCGCGGCGCCCTTCGCGGACACGATGACGGACCGCGTCGTGACCGCCCTGTCCGACCGTCCGACGGTTCGGCTGTCCGTCACTTTTCCCGGTCCGGGCGCAGCTTGGCCGCGTCCTGCAGATACATATGTTTCAGCTCGCGCTGCGGCTTGGTCGTGTAGAAGTGGAGCAGGACGCGGATGCAGCGCGGCAGCCCGTCAGGGACGGCGACTTCCGCAGCTCCCAGGAGGGGCACGTCGCTCCAGCCGAGCAGGCGCGCGGCGCGCGCGGGGTACTCCGCGGTGAGATCCGGGGATGACGTGAAGATGGCGCTCTCGACCTCCTCGGGCCGGAAGCCGTTGGCGTCCTGGAGCGCGCGCAACAGCTCGGCCGTCGCGTCCAGGATGGCCTGGCCGGTGTTCGCGGCGGCGGTGGTCGCGCCGCGCAGTCCACGCAGGGTTTTGCTCATGGTACTAGGTCGTCAGTTGCGCTTGATGGTGATCACGGACGCGGGGCTTCTCAAGGGGCGCGATCCGGTCGAGATGTGCCGCCGTGCCGCGGCGGGCGGGGGAGGGGCCACCATCATCCAGGTGCGCCTGAAAGATGCACCGCCCCGTGAGGTTCTGGCGCTGGCCCGGGCGCTCGTCGGCGCGCTCGCGGTGCCGGTGATCGTGAACGACCGTGTGGACGTGGCGCTCGCGGCCGGCGCGGCCGGAGCGCACCTCGGCCAGGACGACCCGCCCCTCGACCGGCTCCGCCCCCACGTGCCGCCCGGCTTCCTGCTTGGCCTCTCGGTCGGCTCACCGGCCGAGGCGGAGCGGGGACGCGCGTGGCCCGCGGACTACTGGAGCGTCGGTCCCTGCTTCGCCACCGCGAACAAGCCCGATGCCGGCGCGCCGCTCGGGGCCGAGGGATTCGGGCGACTCGCGCAGCTCGCCCCCGCCGGTACGTCGGTGATCGGGATCGGCGGTGTTACCGTGGCCAACGCGGCCGCCGTCATGCGGGCTGGGGCGGCCGGGGTCGCGGTCATCGGCGCGGTGTGGGGAGGGGGGGCTACCGACCCTGGCGCTGCGGCGCGCGCGCTGCGCGCCGCAATTGCTTGACGCGCTGGATGGCGGCCAAGTGCTCGGCGTAGGTGGCCGAGAAGATGTGCTTGCCGTCGGGCTGCGCCACGAAGTACAGGAACGGCACGTCGGCGGGATAGAGCGCCGCGACGAGGCCGGCGCGGCCCGGCTGGCCGATGGGGCCGGGCGGGAGCCCGGCGTGCAGATACGTGTTGTACGGTGAGCGCACCGCCAGGTTCTTCTCCCATACTCTCCTGAGGCGCCGTCCATAGGCGTAGCTCACCGTCGGGTCGGCCTCGAGCCTCATCCCTCGTTTCAGCCGGTTGTGGTAGACCGCGGAGACGAACGGCCGGTCGGGGTCGTAGCGCACCTCCGCCTCGACAATCGACGCCAGGGTGACGAGTTCGTGCCGCGAGAAGTGCAAGGAGTCGAGCCGCGCCTGCCACTCCGGGCTCCACTGCTGGGTGAACTGGTGCGTCATGACGCGGACCAGCTCCCGCGCACCGATGCCGAGCGGCAGCAAGTACGTCGTGGGGAACAGGTATCCCTCGGCGCTGGGCGCCTCGGCGGGAAGACCGACGCTGGTCAGCAGCACGGAGTCCTCGGCGGCCGCCAGGAAGGAATCCCGGGGAATCCTGAGCTGGCCCCGGGCGAGGTCGGCCACCTCGGCGAGCCGCAAGCCCTCTCGCACGGTGAAGCGTTGCTCGACGCCCCGGCCGCGCTCGAGCGCCGCGACCACGTCGGACCACGACTCGTTCTGGCGCAGCAGGTACACGCCGCTCTTGAGCGAGCCTGCCAGCCCGCGCAGCCTGGCGTACAGCCGGAACGAGCCGGGATGGTTGATCACGTGGTTGGCGGCGAGAGAGTCGACGGCGGCGTCGAGGGTGGAGCCCGGCGGGATGGTGACGGTGACCCGAGGACCATCGGAGCTGCCACAGGCGGCCATCGCCCCGACGAGCAGAATGCGGAATGCGGAATGCGGAGTGCGGAATTGCAGGGCAAGTTCGATCCCAGGTGCGAGTCCCGCGGTTCGACGCGGGCGCGCTACATTCCGCACTCCGCACTCCGCATTCCGCATTGTCACAACGCGGAGCCCCGTTTCGCATCCAGATAGTGTTGCAGCAATACCGCCGCCGCGAGCGCGTCCACGTCGTCCTTGCGGCCCCGGGTCGACCCGCCCATCGCGCGCACGGCCTGGAGCGCGCGCGCCGTGGTGAGCCGCTCGTCCCACAGCTCGACCGGCTGTCTCGCGTGGCGCGCGATGTCGGCGGCGAGCACCCGCGCGGCGGTGGCCGCGTCCGCTTCGGCCCCCTCCGGGTCGAGCGGCAGGCCGACCACGATGCCGGTCACGGCGTGGTGCTCGAGCAGCGTGAGAAACTCGCGCATCGGGAAGCGCTTGCCGATGCGGCGGGTGAGCGTGGTCAGGGGCTGAGCGAGCGTGCGAGTCTCATCGGAGAGGGCGAGGCCGATGCGGCGCTCGCCCCAGTCGACGCCGAGCAGCCGGCCCTCGCGTCGGCCGCCCGTCACCCCTGCGCCATGGTCGCGAAGAATTCGTTGTTCGTCTTCGTCCGCTTGAGCCGCTCGAGCAGGAACTCGATCGCTTCGACCGGCGGCATGTCGGCGAGGAAGTTGCGGAGCAGGTACACCTTGTTGAGCTCTTCCTTGGAGAGCAGGATCTCTTCCTTGCGCGTGCCGGACCGCTGCACATCGATCGCCGGGAAGGTGCGGCGCTCGGCGATGCGACGGTCGAGGATCACTTCCATATTGCCGGTGCCCTTGAACTCCTCGAAGATCACCTCGTCCATGCGGGAGCCGGTGTCGATCAGAGCGGTGGCGAGAATCGTGAGCGAGCCGCCGCCCTCGATGTTGCGTGCGGCGCCGAAGAAGCGCTTGGGCTTCTGCAGCGCGTTCGCGTCCACACCGCCCGACAGGATCTTGCCCGAGTGCGGCACGACCACGTTGTGGGCGCGGCCCAGGCGAGTGATGGAGTCGAGCAAGATCACGACATCCTTGCCGTGCTCCACCAGACGCTTGGCCTTTTCGATCACCATGTCGGCCACCTGGACGTGGCGGTCGGCCGGCTCGTCGAACGTGGAGGAGATCACCTCGACGCTCGGGCCTTTGACGTTCTCCTCCATGTCCGTCACCTCTTCGGGCCGCTCGTCGATGAGCAGCACGATGAGGTAGACCTCGGGGTGGTTCTCGATGACGGAGTTGGCGAGCTTCTGGAGGAGGATCGTCTTGCCGGCCTTGGGCGGCGAGACGATGAGGCCGCGCTGACCCATGCCGATGGGGCTCAGGATGTCCATGACCCGCATCGACAGGTCGCCGTCCTTGCGCTCGAGCTTGATACGCCGCTCGGGGTAACGGGGCCGCAGGTTGTCGAACGCGACCCGGTGCTTCGCCTTCTCCGGCTCGTCGCCGTTCACCACCTCGACCTTCAGCAGAGCGAGGTAGCGCTCGCCCTCCTTGGGCGGCCGCACCTGGCCCATGATCGTGTCCCCGGTGCGCAGGTCGAACCGCTTGATCTGGCTCGGAGAGACGTAGATATCGTCGGGCCCGTACAGGTAGTTCCAGTCGGGACTGCGCAGGAAGCCGTAGCCTTCGGGCAGGATCTCGAGGACGCCCTCGCCGCGCAGCACGGTGTCGGAGTCAAGCAGGGACTGCTCGATGCGGAAGATCAGATCCTGCTTGCGGAGCCCTGAGTAGTTGGTGATGTTCAGGGTCTCGGCCATCGCGTGCAGTTCCGCGACGGATTTTCTCTTCAGTTCAGCGATATCCACAGTGTACCTTTGCTCCGTAGTTCTACGGCGGGCGAGACCCGGGGTGGGGAAGTGAACGCGTCGAAAATGGAATCAGGGAGTTCGAAGGGGTGCGAGAGAGCTATAGTAGGGTTCTCCCGACGTCGAGTCAAGGGTGTGCCGTGGACCTGAGCGCGTTTCTGGTCGCCTGGAGGACGACGTCCCTTCCGGATCGGGAAGTCGTTGACGCGCTTGTACATCCGGCCCATGCCGGCCCCTCCCCGGCGCTCGCCGCGGTGCTCGCCCACTGGCCCGGCAGCTATTACTGGTCGGACGAGGCTGACGGCCGCCACCTCATTCTCACGCGACCGCTCGCCCGGCGCCGCGAGCGCTGGGGCCTCCATGTCGCGCTGTTCCTGGCGACCCTCCTCACCACGACCTTCGCCGGGGCCGTGCTGAGCGGGGACATCCCCTACACCGGGGCATTCACGTTCTTCACGAGCGGGCATCCCGGCTATCCGGGGTTCCTGCACGCGTGGTCCCGCGGGGTGGTGTTCTCGCTCCCCCTTCTCGCGATCCTCTTGTGCCACGAGCTGGGCCATTACATCACTGCACGATACTACGTCCTCGACGTGTCTCCGCCGTACTTCGTCCCGGTGCCGCTGTGGCCGTCGTTCATCGGGACCATGGGCGCCTTCATACGTTTGCGCACCGTCGTCACCGATCGTCGGCAGCTGTTCGACGTCGGGGTCGCCGGGCCGATCGCCGGTTTCGTCGTAGCCCTTCCGACGCTCGTGGTCGGGCTTGCGCTGAGTCATCCCGTAGCGCCTCCCCAGGAAGGATGGACCGGGATGATCGTGTATTTCGGCGCCGACCCGTTTCTCCCCGTCGGGGACTCGCTGGTCACTTGGACGCTGCGTCACCTCATGCTCGGCGACGCACGCGCGATTTGGGTTCATCCGCTCGCCTTCGCCGGCTGGGTCGGCATGTTCGTCACCATGCTCAATCTGCTCCCGATTTCGCAGCTGGACGGCGGACACGTCTTGTACGCTGTCCTGCCGCGCTGGCATTACCGCCTCGCGCAAGCCATCTGGCTAGCGATCACGGCGCTCGGTTTCGTGTCATGGGTCTGGTTGTCCTGGGGCGTGCTGGTGCTGCTCTTGTCGCGTGGACGCCTCGGGCATCCTCCCGTGCTCGACGCCTACCGTCCCCTGCCACACTCGCGGGTTTGGCTTGCGTGGGCAGCGCTTGCACTCTTCGCGATCACGTTCGCGCCCATACCGTGGGGACCCTGACGGAGCCCCGAAACGTATTGCGTAAGTGGGCGACCCTTATATCTTTGCATAAACCAGCCCTAGGGTCAGCATGCCCGGACAGCCGGCACGCTACAACGCACCCGATTCGCCCGAAGCGGTCGTCCACGACCTTCCCCCCATCCGATTCGACGGACAACTCATCGCCATTCGCCTCCAGGTACGCCGCTCCGAGGACGGGATCTGGCGCGGGCGGGTGCTGTTCGGCGCGCCGGACACCGAGGCGGAGCGCTCCACCGCGGAGATCTTCTGCGCCACGTCGGAGCCGGACCTGTGGCAGGCGGTGCGGGACCTGCGGGATCACCATTTGCGCGATCTCTACCGCTCGCTGCTTTAGATGGTCGACGCGCTGGACCCCATCAGGCAGCTCCGGCACGACCTGTCGAACCCCCTGGCTGCGATCCTCGCCGAGACCCAGCTGCTCCTGCTGGGTGCCGACAAGTATGACGCGGAGACGGTCGCGGGCCTGAAGCAGATCGAGGCGCTCTCGCGCAAGATGCGCGACATCCTCGAAGCCCTGGACAGATGAGCCGGTGAGTCGGCCGCACCGGCCGCGATTCTCTCCTCCCGCGCGGTGGTGGTCCCGCCGCCGCCTCAGCGTGGGGTCGTGCCGGTGGCTCCGGTGGCCGCCGCGGCGGGCGCAGTTGCGCTGGCCCGGCCCCTGAGGTAGGCCCACCCGCTCGCGAAATAGCACACCAGGAGCACCGCCGACGCGCCGCTGACGGCGAACTTGTAGGCTGGAGCGGCGTCGCTCGCTGAAACCAAACCCTCGATCGCGCCGGCCACCGTGAGCAGGCACACCACCGATCCGATCATGCGTAAGGCAACGGCGCCTTGGAGCACGAGGGCGTCCTTGCGGGTGAGGTCCCCGGGCGCGACCAGGGCTTGGGCCAGGCGGAACCCTGCGCCACCGGAGATGAACACGGCCGTCAGCTCCAACACGCCGTGCCCGGCGATGAACGTGGCGAGGTAGCCTGCGGCATGGTGATTCGCGAACACGCCGAAGCCGACGCCCAGCGAGAGGCCGTTGTACACGAGGGAGAGCACCGTGAGGACACCCACGACCAGGCCGCCGGCGAGCGCCGCGAGGCACACCATGATGTTGTTGCTGATGATCCAGGAGGCGAGCACCGGTCGGTCTTCGTTCTCCGCCTGCGCGTAGCCGACGCCGCGGGCCTGGCGCTCCGCTGCCTGCTCGGCGCGACTCACCATGACGGGCGGGGCGATCTCCTCGGCCAGTTCGGGCCGCTCGCGCAGCACGGCGTAGCCCACGGCCGCCGGGACGGTGAACAGCAGGCACGCGACCAGCACGTAGCGCCACGATTCCACGACCGCCGCCGGGAAGTCCCGTAAGACGTAGGGCGCGATCGGCAGGCGTCCGCGCGACCGGGCGCGGTAGAGCGCGTTGTGGCCGGCCGCGACGAGGCGCTCCAGATACGCGACGACCTCCGGGCTCACGCCGTAGGTGCGGGCTCGCGCCAGATCGGCGGCGACCTCGCGATAGCGGGCCGCGAACGCCGGGATCTCCGCCGCCGCGAGAGCGCGAAGCCCCGCCCGCTCGATACGCGCGGCTGTGCGACGGAACGCCTCCCAGGCATCTTGCTTGCGCGCCACGAAGCGCTCGGCCGTCACCGTGGTGCGTCCCGCGCCGCTCGCGGCCCGGGTCGCGAAGCGACTGCGTCGTTTGCGGCGCTCATCGTCGAACAGCGTGACCAGATACTCTTGCGGATCGGTGGTGCGGCGCGGCACCCGGGTTTCGAAGCGACGGGCGAGCTCGACGGTCATCCGCACTTGTACTTCCGGCGTGAGGTCGCTCAGACGCGCCAGCAGCCGGTCCAGCAGCCGGAATTCTTCTTCGGAGAGCTCCGGCGGTCCGACCTCCACCGGGTCCTCGCCGGCTCGCGCGGGTGGGGCGAGTCCCCACTCGGTCGCGTGGTCGCGGACCACGATGGTGCCGGCGGCGAGATCTCCGAGGCGCTTGTTGCTGCGATGCAGCAGCATCGTGAGCGCCGCGGGCAAGAGCAGGGCGGCGTACTCGGCCGCCCGGACCAGGTTGCGGAGGGTCGCCGCAGCCAGCGTGATCGGGCGCCCCGTATCCATCACCACGCGAATACCGAGCAGGATCTTGCCCGGCGTGCGACCGCGGTTCAGGCCCTCGAACAGGATATAGTACGCGAACAGCGCGAAGCTCAGCAGGAGGTAGATCAGCGCACTGGCCCACCGTCCCAGCACGGTCTTGAGTCCCAGCTGGTCGGCCGCGATCTGGAGTGGCACGAGGAGCAGCGAGATCAGGACGACGTCCGTCATCGCCGCGGCCGCCCGCGAGCCCAGCCCCGCCAGCTCGAACCTGACCTCCACGTGCTCTGGCGTTTCCACGCCGTGCTGCTGACGCAGATCAGGCGGGCCGGACGGGATAGGGACTCGCGCGGGCGCAGTCACGTCCTCATCTTATCGCTGTCCCTCCGCGGGAGCGAGTGTCGATGGCTGATCTCAGGCCCATGGGTGTCGGGGAAATCCTCGACGGCGCGCTTACGATCTACCGCCGCCATTTCATCACCTTCCTGGCGCTCGGCGTCATCGTGTTGTGGCTGCCCGTCGTGCTGTCGATCTACGCACAGCTCTCCGGTCCCCAGGGGCACACCGGCATCTTGTTCCTCGCGGCCATCCTCCAGTACTTCGCGGGTCTGCTGCTCACGGCGGGCGTCATCCGCGTCATCTCCGACTTCTACCTCGGTCGCGAGTCCGGTCTCACACAGGCCCTCGCGCTTGGTGTGCAAAAGGTCTGGCCGCTGTTCGTGGTCGGGTTGGGCAAAGGGGTCCTGCTCGGACTCATCGTCTTCGTGCTCGGGATCGTGGCGGCGATCTCCATCCCGATGCTCACCAAGACCGGCGCGCTCGGCGGGATCGTCGCCCTTGCGCTCCTCGCCGGCGCCTGTTGGCTCGCGGCGTTCGTGGCGTGCGGCTACGGCGTCACGACCCAGGTCGTGGTGCTCGAACCACTGGGCTCAAGTTTCGACGCGTTCGGCCGCTCGTGGGACTTGACCCGCGGCCGCAAGCTGAAGGTGCTCGGACTCGCCCTCGTCGCGTTCATCCTCGTGGGCGTTCCGTCGGCCGGCATCGGCGCCCTGGCCGCCGTCCTCCGGTTCTCGTCCTCCACGACGGCTGCGGCCCTGCTGGTGCTCGCGGCCGTCCTACCGGTGATCCTCACGCCCGTGCTGCCCTGTGTGTTCACGTTGATGTACTACGATCTCCGGGTGCGCCGGGAAGCCTTCGATCTGGAGCTCTTGAGCCAGCACCTCAGCGCCGGGTGATCGGCGCGCGCTGGCGGCCGACGCAGCAGTGAGCGCGTCCTTCCTCGGGTGGGTTCAGGGCGTGCCGACGGATTCCGTGCGGCAAGCGGTGCGGGAGGTGTTCGCCCGGTCCGAATACCAGTGGAGCGCGCGGTCTCATCCGCTGCGATGGTTGGAAGACTGGTGGCGGAAGCTGATGTCCGCCCTGGGTTCGCTCGACACCAGCCACCCCATCCTCTCCCGGGTGATCTTCTGGGCCGCCGTGGTGGCGTTGCTGGCCATCCTCGTGCACTTCGGGTACGTGGCCTGGCGCATCTACCGGGCGACCGTGCGCCCGCAGGGCGCGTCGACAGCTCCCACCGGCATGCGGCTCGAAGACGCCCGCGCCTACCGCGAGCGGGCCGACGCCCTGGCGCGCGCCGGGCGGTACACCGAGGCGTTGGCCTACCGGTTCATCGCGTTGCTGCTGGAGCTGGAGCGCGCCCGCGCCGTGCAGTTCCATCCGTCGAAAACGCCGGCCGAGTACATCGGCGAGGCGCGGCTCGACGCCGAGGCCCGGGCGTCGTTCGTCGGTCTCGTCGACCGGCTGTATCGCCATGTGTTCGGCGCCGAGCCCTGCGACGCTCGTGCGTACGACGAATTCGGGGCTGCCGCGCAGTGGGTCACCCAGCATGTCGCGTCGGCCTGAGCTCGCCCTCGTCGCGCTCTTCTTGCTGGCGGTCGCCGTGGCGATCGTCGCGGGGCTGCGGAACACGTTGGGGGGGGCCGAAGGAGGGCCACCGTCCGCCTTTCTCGCGGGGCCGGACGGCGCGAAGGCCGTCTACGACGTGCTGCTGCGCCTGGGTCGGCCGGTCGAGCGGCGCCGTACGCCGCTCTACGACCTCACCCGCGTCCGGCGCCCGCCCGCGCTGCTCGTGGTCGTCGATCCGCCGGACGATCTGACCGCGGCCGAGCTGGAGCAGGTGGTCCGGTACGTACGGTCCGGTGGAGCGGTGCTCGCCGCGGGCGACGGCGGGGGGATCACGCGCTGCACCGGATGGGACGCGGACGCCGTCTTCCTGAGAGGCTACGCGGGGGATAGCCAAACCGTGCAGCAGCCGGTCTCGGCTCTCGAGCTGCCCTCCGTCACGGCCGTGCTTCGGCCGCTCGATTCTCTGCTCACGGGGCAAAGCGCGGATACGAGACGCCGGGTGCGCCGCAGTCTAGACCGCGAATCCGGATGCAGCGGTCTGGCGGTGGCGGAGCAGGACACGCTGCTGCGGACCGAGCACGGGAAGCCGGTGATTCTCCGGCTGCGCTATCCTGGTGGCGGCATGGTGACGCTGGCGGCGGACCCTGGGTACTTTCGCAACCGCGCGTGGCGGACCACGGACGTGCCCGCCTTCGCGGTGCCGCTGCTCACCCCCGCCACGCGGGGGCGAGTCACGTGGGATGAGTACCACCAGGGGTTCGGGCGCGGCGGATCACTCGAGGGCGCGGTGCTCGACTGGCTCGCGCGCACGCCCGCGGGCTGGGCGCTGCTGCAGCTGGCCGCCGTGGCTCTCGTGGCCCTCGCGGTCGCCGCGGTCCGGTTCGGACCGGCGCGCGCGGTCATCGATCGCCGGCGCCGGTCGCCGCTCGAGCATGTCGAAGCGCTCGCGGTGAGCCTGCAGGGCGCGGGCGGCGTGGACACCGCGGTGGCGCTGATCGTGGCCGGGCTGCGACGCCGACTCGGGCGGGCGGGCGTGGTTCAACCCGATGAGCAACGCGCCTGGCTCAGCGCGCTCGAGCTGGCGTTGCCTACGACGCGCGCGCGGGACGCAGTCCGCCGCCTGCAGCAGGCCGAGACCCAACCCGGCGGCGCCGAGCGCGCACTCGTGGCCGCCCAAGCCTTGGAGGACGTGTGGGAGGAGCTTCGCCCGCAGACGATGCACGCCGCGTCGTAGAGGCGCTGGACCGCGTGGTGCTGGGACAGTCCGCGGCTACCCGCCAGGCGCTGGTGTGCCTGCTGGCTCGGGGACACGTACTGCTCGAGGGGGTACCCGGCACCGCCAAGACCCTGCTCGTGCGCACCCTAGCGCTGGCGCTCGACGTCAAGTTCCAGCGCATCCAGTTCACGCCCGACTTGATGCCCGCCGACATCACCGGGGTCACGCTGCTCACCGGCGCGCGGGAGTTCACGTTCCGGCCGGGGCCGATCTTCGCCGATCTCGTGCTCGCGGACGAGATCAACCGCGCACCGGCGAAGACGCAGGCGGCGCTGCTCGAGGCGATGCAGGAGCGCACCGTCACCGTGGACGGCGTCGGGCACCCGCTGTCCGCGACGTTCACCGTATTCGCGACGCAGAACCCCGTGGAGTTTGAGGGCACCTACCCCCTGCCGGAGGCCGAGCTGGATCGCTTCATGATGAAGGTGCTGGTGGGCTATCCTGATGCGGCGCACGAGCAGGGGATTCTGGCGCGCACGGTGGCGGGCTTCGAAGCGGATCGACCGGCGACGTACGGCGTGACGCGCGTGACGGACGCGGCCGGCCTGGAGCGATTGCGCGCCGCCGTCGAGGCCGTGCGCGTCGAGCCCCAGATCGCCGCCTACATCACGGGCATCGTCCGGGCCACGCGGCAGGCGGCCTCGCTCACCTTGGGGGCCAGTCCGCGCGCGGGGGTGTCGCTCCTCAAGGCGGCGCGCGGGGCGGCGCTGCTGGACGGACGCGACTACGTGATCCCCGATGACGTCAAGCACCTCGCGCCCGCCGTGCTGCGGCACCGTGTGAGCGTCGCCCCGGAGCTCGAGCTCGAGGGTGTGACGCCGGACGTCGCGCTGAAGGCGATCCTCGACAAAACGGAAGTACCCACCGCGTGACTCTGCTTCAGTGGCTGGGGTATGTCACCGCCGTCGGCGGATTCTGGGGTGTGTGGTATCTCGTCGGCGCGTGGGCGGGCATCTTGTGGACCTGGCGTGGCGTGGCGGCGGGCGTCGCCGTCGCGCTGTTCGGCGTGGTGGGCGTCCGCTTTCCCTGGGCCCTCGACGCCATGCTCATTACCGATGCAGTGCTCATCGGGGCCGTCTGGCTGGATGCCGCACTGGCAACACGGCCAAGCGCCCCGGAACTGAGCGTCTTCCGCGACGCGCCCCCCGCATTCTCGGTAGGTCGCGCGGGCGACGTGTCCTATCGCTGGGTGAACGCGACCACGCGCCAGGCGCGCCTGCACGTCCGGGAGGTGCGTCCTGCCTTGCTCGGGGGCACGCAACGGCCTCGACCGGTCACCGTGCCTCCGCGCGGCGAAGTGCGCGACGCGGTGTCGGTGCTCCCTGTGCGGCGCGGCCGCGAGCAGGCGGAGAGCGGGTTTGCGGTGGACTCGATCGGGCCATTCGGCCTGGGCCGCCGTCGGGCGGCGATCGCGCTGCCCTGGGATGTCGCCGTGTACCCGCCGCTCGTGACGGTGCGCTTGCGCGCGTCGGTGGCGCGGGCGCAGCGACGTCACGAGCAGGGGATCGCGCCGCTGCGTCGCCTGGGCGAGGGCCGCTTGTTCGAATCGCTGCGCGAGTGGGGGCCGGGCGACGACCTCCGGCACATCGACTGGAAGGCCACGGCCCACCGTGGGAAGGTCATCACCCGCCAGTACGAAGCCGAGCGCCGGCAGCACGTGCTGCTGGTGCTCGATCTGGGGCGGCTCATGACCGCCGAGGCGGCGGGTGTGTCGCGGCTCGACTACGTGGTGCAGGCGGCGCTGGAGCTGGCCTATACCGCGGTCCAGCACGACGACAACGTCGGCGTGATGGCGTTCGCCGACGGTGTGCAGCACTTCGTGGTCCCCCAACGCGGCCGGCTGGCGCTGCGGCGTGTGCTCGACGTGCTCGCGCGGGTGCAACCGAAGCTCGTCGAGCCCGATTACCCGGGCGCGTTCCGCTACCTCGCGGCCCGCAACCGCAAGCGCGCGCTCACGGTGCTCTTCACCGACGTGATCGATCGGTTCGCGTCGGACGCGCTGGTGGCGAACGTCGCCTCGCTCCGGCCGCGCCACCTCCCGCTCGCGGTCACGCTCCAGAACCAAGAGCTGAACGCGGTGGCGGCGCTGCGGCCCGCCGTCGCGCCCGACGCGTTCCGCAAAGCGGCGGCCGAGGAGCTGCTGCGCGCCCGCGAAGAGGCGCTGGGGCACATGCGACGCGCCGGGGTGCTGGTGCTCGATGTGCCGCCCGAGCGAGCAGCCGGGGCGGTGGTGGCCAAATACCTCGATCTGAAGCGGCGGGGACGCCTCTAGGTGAGGTGGATCATTTGGGTGTCCACCGGGCCGTTATTACATTGACTCCCACCTCCGCCGGACTAAGAGCGCATGCGACGCAGTCCAGGTCTTGCCGCCCTGACGCTGCTGGTCGGTTCCGTGATTGGCGGGACGTGCGCCTACCCAACCGAGCGGGACGCATCGGTCCACGTGAGCGTGACGCCGGTGAAAATCCTGATCCGCGGCAGCGACACGGTCGCCACCGCGAGCGCGTGGCAGATGGTGGGGCCCGTTGATTCGCAGCCGATCCCCAATGTCGCGTTTGTCTGGTCGAGCAGCGCTCCCGGCGTCGCGACCGTCGACAACTCGGGGCGCATCGTGGGCGTCAACTCGGGCGTCGCGCTGATCCGAGCGGCCGCTGCGAACTTCGATACGGGCGCCCTGATCGGGGAGGACACGCTGCGCGTGACGGCGCCGCTCGAAATCGACAGCGTGGTTCCTGATACGGCGCGCTACGGTCAAGTAGTGACCGTCTTCGGTCCCGGCGCCGACAAGGTCGTGTTGGCTTCGATGAAGGGTGCGTTCTTCCTGTATCCGTATCCGTTCTCTGCACAACACGACACCACCGGCTACGGTCAGCAGAAGTTCTGGATCCCGCCCCCGGCCGAGTCCGACCGCGTCACTTTCATTGGCAACGGGATCGTCACGGCGAGCGCGGACTCGACGCACGTGATCAAACGTGACGTGTACGAGCCAAATGAAACAGCCCCTCATCGGTTCGACCTCGACGCGCCGCGGCCGTTCCCGTTCCCGGGCACGGTCTACAACCTGCTCCTGGTCTACAACCCGGCACTGTTCTTCGAGCCGTTAAAGCGGGGTGATACGCTCGGGGTCGATTGGTACCGGTTCGGCCACT
>Ga0209761_1000404_pt1 | contig 25897 bp, 27 predicted proteins | sample GraSoi013_1_40cm_4_FD_185818 | JGI IMG/M metagenome (GOLD analysis project Ga0209761, IMG submission 185818) | Grasslands soil microbial communities from the Angelo Coastal Reserve, California, USA - Sample 09_25_2013_1_40cm (SPAdes) (version 2) | ecosystem: Environmental > Terrestrial > Soil >...
ACGATCCTGTTCATCTCGAGGGATATCCGATGCCGATCATCCGGTCGACCTAAGCGAACATAAGTTACGGTGAATATCTCTCTCTTGCGTCAATTCATCGTTTTGGCGAGGATTTGCCATGTTTTACCCTAGTGGAAGGGGAAATTGGCGTGAGTGAGTGCCTGCGTGATTCACTTTTTTCTTGACTATTTATATGCAATTTACACGTTCTCGCACTGGAAAATTGAGTCAGACGCGCCAAACTAGATGGTTAGCCACAAGTTGCTGTAGATATCCATAGTCTCCCTCGTATAGGATTTAGCGTTTTTCGTCAAGAATCGTCAATCTCGCACCCGCTGGGTGAGATATTCCAACCGAAAATGGGAAAAATGATGATCTCCCTGAGCGATCAGGCAGAGAATCTAGTGCGCCACGAAGTCGAAAAAGTCTACCACGGACGCGTCGGAGGACTCTCAATCTTCTTTGAGCAGATCCTTCGAAACTACTTTCAAGCAAATGGCAAGCCCTCGAAGGCCGTCCGGATAAAGAACGGCAGATCCTGACCACCTCGTGCACACCCGCGAGTCCGAGACGGACTGCATCGGACGCTCTGAAGTATTGTAAATTCAGCAATTTTAAGCCGAAAAAGAGGAGAACGTCTTCAAGTCTCGCCTACGGTCTTAGTCCTTTAGATCGAATCTCGAGAGCTCTGACGAAGCTTGGAAGCTCTTCGACGCTGCGCACTTCAGTTCGGGCGAGGCCTCTGATCTTTCGCCACAATTGGTTATCTGCACGGATTCCGCGGTGTGATAGCTCCTGGTAAAGCCATGTTCCGAGTTCTCCCCCTTCTCTATCGAAATCAGTTAGCACGATTGCCCGCCTGGAACCATCTAGCCGCTCGATGAATCTGAATCTTGGTTCGCCTGTGGCTTTGAGGCAGTGGATCGTTCCTTTTATTCCCAGTTTTCTTAGAGCGGCTTCGTCTCTTCTTCCCTCGACTATGATCGGTACTCCTGCGTCAGATTGTTGCTGTAGGTCTTGGAAGATCCGGGTCGCCCGCTCCATTTTTCGAATGTAGAGATCGGTCCGCGGGTTTCGAATGTGTGCTGGGTATCTTCGCCTGATCGGAGCTACCAAGCTTGTATGATTACCTCGCTTCCAGCTTCTGCATCTGTTCTAGGGGTTCGGGATGCTTGTAGAAGTATTCTCTTACTCCCTTGAGCATGTTGGCTAGTATTTTTGCCATGTTGGCTTTCAGATCCTGTGGGTGAATCTTTCCGGTCTTGTATGCCTCTTCGAGTTCTTTGTAAGTGGAGAATTTCAGGTCTCCTCCGTATTTCTCGTCTCGATCCACCGTGACTGTCCTGTTTGTCGGGAAGGCGAGGAGCCGGTAGTATTCGATTACAGGGTTTCCCTCAATTATATTTGGTGGGCAGTATGCTTTGCGAAGTTTCTCTTCGATGAGTTCTGTGGAGTCGTGGAGTAGTATCGTGTTTTCGGGTTTGCTCTTCGACATCTTCGCTGCAATCACACTGCTCAGCTTAGGATCCTCGTCGTAGCTTCCTTTGTCGGATCCTTGGATACCAGCAAGGCCCATTAGCATTGGGGTGTGAAGTGCGACGGGTTTTCCCCATCTCAGCTTTTCGCCGGCTTCTCGCGCTAAAACGTGCGCTTTTCTCTGGTCTATTCCTGCACAGGCTACGTCTAGGCTCATCTCGAATATATCGGCTGCTTGCATGCACGGGTAGAAGAGACTGGCAGCTTCGACGTCTTGCGTTTTCATATCACGGCCCATGATGGGCAGTGCTCGCATGGCTCTTTGTGCTGTGATGGTTTTAGCGATTCTGATGACGCGTTCCCAGTAGTTGGGTTTGATGGCGAGTTCTGAGGCCCAGATATATTCGACTTTGTCCTCTGTTAGTCCGAGTGCGGTGAAGCAGTGTTTGTAGTATTCGCCTGCTGTCTCTATCTTTTCCATGTCGCCACCGAACTTGTTGTTTATCATGCTATGCCAGTCGGCGAGGAATATTACGAAGTGGAATCCGGCTTGGATCATGTCTTTGATCTTTGTACCGCAGACGAGTCCTGTGCCGATATGCATCAATCCGTGCAGCCATACCAGCGGGGCTGCTTTCCGGAGCATTCGAAGCCCCAGTATGCGCGGGGCTGCTTTTTTTCTTCCAGGACGCGTTGCAGTTCTTCAGGCAGTATGATCTCTACCGTTCCTCTTGTGACAAGTTCGAAGCGCTCTTCTTGGTTCATCCCGCCCTCCACGTTTCCAAGTCGGCGGGTTTGGTACTAAAAGCCTCTACTGCTTGTCGACTTTGGAGCGGGGTTTTGCCTGCAGCCCTGTTTGGAGGGTGTCTGTCGCCTGCGTCACTAACACCCAAGCCTCACAGTGAAGATCTTTGTCTTCCCTCAGCCCGGCTCTCTCGAGGCAGGCGTCTAGCAAGCCCGCTCCAACGGTAGGCGCAGAAGGTTTTGTTCTTAATTGTTCCAACTCGGGCACCTTTACATTGAGAGAGGCAGTTTCTAAGACAGCTCACTTCTAGAATCATTTGCTTGCTGGCAATGGCTCCAGCAGTTTGAGAGAAGACCCATTACCCTTTTTACTCTCGCAAAGGTCCGGAGGGACCACTCATGTCACATGAGATGCCCAAGGGATCCAAATTTTTTCCGGAGCCTGTTTCTATCTGGCTTGGATTATGGGCTTAGTTCTTTGAGACGGGCGTGTTATCTGCTTATTTGGCCTTTTTTGATCCCCGTTGATTCCCATGGCGATCAGCGTGAAAGGTGGCGGGTCTAAAAATCACGGGCTTGGATTGGTGATCAGGGCTGATTTTGGGCGATTTCGCGTTCGAATGGTGCCTATACGCTGGTTTTGGCGGTGCTCGAAACGGGAGGTGGGATTGGATTACTTCAGAGGCACGTACATGCTTGAACGGGATGCGCCGATGCCTGGTGTTCCATGGACGACCTTCTGGTTAGTGATCGCGAACTCGCCGAGGAAGTGTCCAATCATTTCCGGCTTGATCTCGATAGCAACAAATTCCTTACCAGAGTGCAAGTGCAAGGTCAAACCCAGCATCTCAGGTATTATGATCATATCCCTCGCGTGCGTCTTGACAGGTACAGCTTTTCCCCCGCCATTTCCGTTTTCTCGTCGCGATTGGCGAATATGCTCTAGCAGGGTTCGCTGGTCATTAGTCAGGCCTTTGACTAGAGACCTCCGCTGACGGGAAGGAAGTAGCTTGATGAACTCATCCATCGACATCTGCTTTACCTCCTCCAAGTTGTGCCCGCGGTAGGTGAACTGTCTAGGCATTGGATATCCTCCTGTTCATTCGTCGTGTTCTTGTAATTAACATTGGGATGGTCAATGTCTATCGCGCGCTCCTTCTCTTCGCTCTTCCAGTCTGGCGTGCCGCAATGTTCCCGACCTTCCGACCCGGTGAGGTCCAGCGTCCGACGGTTGTTGGTTTACCCGCATGCTTGTGTCTTCCGCCACCGTGTGGGTGAGACGCCGCGATCATAGCCTGTCCCTTGACAACCGGCCATTTTCGTCCCCGAGCTCTTTGCAAGAACCAACGGGGCCCTGCTTTCATGAATGGCTTTTCGGTACGCCCCGCACCGGCAACAACACCGATCATCGCTCTACAGTTATCATTCACATGAATCGTCTTGCCTGAGGGCATACGAAGCTCTGTGCCTATCGGAGTATGCGAGACCACGGTCGCAAAGGAGCCGGATGAACGTGCCATCGTGCCGCCATCGCCGTGGCGCAGTTCGATATTACAGATCATCGTCCCTTCCGGCATTTTTCCAAGGGACTTGATGTTACCGATCTCGGCAGCAACTTCTGACCCGAACAGGAGTTTCTGTCCGACTGCTATTCCTTCCGGAGCCGGGACGTAGATTTCTCCCGCTCCTTCCACCTTCAATAGAGCGAGGGGTGCTCCTCTAGCCATTTCGTGCAGGAGATCCTTGACATATCCTGAAGAGTGCCCGTCCACGCTGTTGTACCCGACTGAGTGAATTCTCCGGTGTGTTGGCGCCTTGAATATGAAATAGCCGCGGCCCCTTCTCTGAACGAGAATATTCTTACCCATGCCCTTGCGACTCCTATAGTATTCCCAGTTTCACGGCCAGGTCTGACGCTTTGGACTCAGGGTTCAGTCTAACATATGCCTTCTTCTTACCCTCTGGAGTCACGAGCGTATGCACTTGGTCCACTTTGACTTCGTAGAGCTCCTCGACAGCTCTCCAAATGTCTCGTTTCGACGCGTTACCGTGAACGATGAAGACAATCTTGTTTTCAGTCTCTATTAGCTTGACAGTATCCTCAGACATCATTGGATAAGTGATGACTAGTTCGGTTGAGACTCGGCCCATCTATCGTAGCCAGCTCCTATCGGCGAGGGTCTTGATCGCAGACTCTGTCCAAATCGTCAATCGTCCCGGAAGAGTTCCGGGAGCCAATGCTTCAACGCTCAAGTCCTTTACCCGGACAACGTCTACACCCTCAAAGTTCTCGAATGCCTTCTGAGCACCTTGGTACTCACCAACTATCAGGAGGGGTCCTACGGAATGCGTTCGGTTTCTTCCTCGTATCCTCTTGCTTTTCTTCACCCTGTCAATGTCGTCCCATACTCCGATCGCAGTGAGGAAGGTTTTCGCAGCTGAGGACTTGGCGAACTTCTCCACCTCATCTGTTACTACCAGTGGGAGCTCGATATCTTCATCGAACTTGTGGCCTCTCCTTTGGACAAGGTCTTTCGATCCCGTGGCGGCTATTGCCGAGTCGAGTGCAACCCGGCGTTCTTTTCTGTTCATAGACTTAGCGGTTCGTTTGAACGTGACGGGTGGAAAAGCCATGCGCCCTCCCATAGTTCCGGGGGCAAAGGCGGCCGTGCCGGATAGCGGCCCGTGTCCGCCGACTCGGGGAACCCTTGAGATTCCTCTACCCACTCCGAAGGACTCAGCGGTGGTCCGCTTCCCAGCCATTGGATTGCGTCCTTGCGGCTGGAACCGATGAGATTGCTGTGCTACAACGGCTTTGGTGATAATGTCTCTTCTAAGAACCGCTGTGAATACCGACGGTAGTGAGAGCTCGCTGACAGCTTTTCCGTCTGCTCCGAAAATCTTGACGTTGCGTTGGCTCAAAGCTCTAAGCCCCCTGCTTTGATGCCAGACTGATCATTTCCATCTTTGGCGGTTCGCCTGAGACTCGTCCTCTTGCTGGCGTTCTAAGGGCGACTAGCCTGTTTGCCGGTCCTGGAATCGTTCCTCTCAAAAGCGTGAATTCTGTCTTGATTGGTCCGTAGTGCAGAAAGCCTCCTTTCGGTGTAACGTCTGCCCCGTTATCTCCGATCTTCAGAATCTGTTTGTTATACTCTGTCCGCTGGGCGAAACCCATTTGGCCAGCTCTAGGCACTGAGTACATGACGTAGTGCGGGTGCCAGGGGCCGATGGAACCAACTCCTCGAACAGTTTTTCTCGATTTGTGTTTGAGCTTCTTTATTCCCCATCGCTTAACAGGACCCTGTATGCCCTTTCCCTTTGTAATTCCGATAACGTCAACGTCCATTCCTTCTTTGAAGACATCAGCAACCTTTACTTCCTTGCCGAGCAGCTTTTTCGCGAACTCCAGCTGATCTTTCACAGTCCCTCCATCGATCTTTACCTCCATGAGATCGGGCTTCTTCTTTCCAATCTTCGCCAATCGTGGCTGGCTCGCAGCGATAGCCCGCACCTCCACAACCCTCTCTTTTGTGGACTCGAGTTTTTCCCAGCCTTTGTTGTCGTCGAATTTCTCAGGGACTTTAATTCTGCGTCCGAGATCCTTCGACGGTTCTGGAGCCCATACCTCGCCCGAGGTCCTGAGGCCGCCGTTAAATCTCTCGTAGAACCTCAATCCCGTTACCAACAATGGAGGGGTCTCGACAACAGTGACCGGCAAAGTGACTTCTTTTCCGTAGTTTAGTGATCCTTGTCGATTGTCAACCATTGTGACGTGGCTTGTTCCGGCCTTGAACCCTGCGAATGCAAGGAGTTTGGGCGCTCCCTCGTATTCGGGCCAGAAGCGTATTCGGGGAGCCCAGTGAGTTGCCCTACCACGTGGTAGGTAAGCGAGTGATCCTCTTCTTGGCGCACTATACTTCCTATGACCCATCTACTTCTCCTCCAAAATGTTGAGGACGGCCAGGGAACCCCATAGTGCTTCCTCAGTTCTGACTGTCTCAACCCCCTGCTCTGGAATAGTGTTGACGTTGAAGTCTACGGCGTCCGAGACACGCATTCCCGACCGGGCGAGAATTTCTGGGACTCCGTCGTTTGGCGAACCGAACACCATCAGCAGGTGCTTAGATGACTTACATTTCTCCCCTAGCTCTGGCGTGATCTCGCGTACATCAGTGCCTTTCCGGGAAGTGGATATGGTCAAGTCGAATTTCTTGCTCCGTAGTATTTCTGATAGTGAAACGTTCCCACGAGCCACCCTGAACCCCCAATATATGGTTAACCCGCTTGGTTCCACGATTTCACCCTCAAGTTCAGGCGAACTCTGTGTCAACCGAATAGTCATTCTCTTCGCGGGGGGCAACTTTGACCTTACACGAACCAAGTTGCGGAATCCAGCCTCGATCATGGAGGACGGTCCCGATTGAACGACCGCTCCTTCTCGCAATAGACCTGCGGTTGGGTTCTGCTTGTCAGGGTGGTTAGGCGTTCGCAGGGGCGGTAGTGTACCGGCATACTGGAGGTCAGGATCCATCTTGAAGAGCAGTCTCCGAAGGTACTGAGGCGTCTCAATATAGGTCAGCATCTTCTCGACGAGCCGTGCTTCTCGGTCTATCTCTGCCCCGCCTCTGTCGCGGTAGATGATCGCCTCTTCCACCCGAAAAGTTGCCAATGCTCTTGAGACAAACCCTAGCCGTGCGGTCTTTTCTCGAAGGTGAGGTATGTCCAGTGTCAAGCTGGCTGGTAGGGCAACTGAGACGATTTGTGGTCGCCTTGGTGGGTGAGCCATGGTTACTCGCGAACGGCGCGAAAGATAAGTTGGTTTGCATGATTACGGACAAGACTGCGAACATTTAGAAATCGAGCGTCTAATCATCACACATGCGAACTGTCCTCGACGACCGGAAGGCAATCTCAAGCTTCGATACGAAGGACATGCTCGGTGCAGTGGAGAGATTCCCAGAGTTCATCACGAGACAACTGCGGGCACAGCCTCCCGTCGGAAGAAAGTCCAAGCGCTTAGCGATTAGCAACATCGTATTCATGGGAATGGGCGGGTCTGCATCAGCGGGAGACTTGGTTCTAGATTGGCTTGCTAACAAGATCTCCGTCCCTGCGGTGGTTCACCGGGATCCAGTCCTTCCGAGATTCGTGAGCTCAAGTACGCTCTTCGTCGCGCTCAGCTATTCAGGAGAAACGCGCGAGACCCTTGCTGCGTTTCGAGGGGCAAGAAAACGTGGTTCGAATCTAGTCGCTATCGGAACGGGCGGCAAATTGCAAAAGTTATCCGAAGAGCTAGACGTCCCATTTCTGGCAGTTCAGCCGGCTCCCGCTCCTCGAGCCGCACTGGGTCAGATGGTTGTTGCAACTATTATCGCGCTGAACAGTCAGGGAATCATTCAGGACGCTACGACTGAGATTGATTTGGCAAGCCAAGAGCTCCGTCGGCTAAGCAATCGGATTGAAAGGCAAGTTCCCTTTTCTGGGAACCCCGCGAAACGCCTTGCTGTATCACTGAAAGCTCGCCTTCCCATGATCTATACATTTCGAAGAATGGCCAGCGTGGCTCGGCGATTCAAGAATCAGCTGGCAGAAAATAGCAAGATGGTTGCAAAGTACGGGCTATTGCCAGAGGCCGGGCATAACGAGGTTGAAGCATGGGCCAAGCCTGGTCTTCCATTGGCACCGATTTTCATTCGGGACTATTCAGAATCTGAGTTTGAAAGATCTATCTTACAGTCTTTCAGATCGACGATAGCCAAGGCGAGCCGAATCACCCCAGCCGAAGTACGTTTGAAGGCGCGCACCCGTTTAGGCGGGTTATTAGTGCCGGTTCTCTACCTGGATTTCGTCTCAGTGTATCTTGCCTTTCTGGAGGGAATCGATCCTACAGATACTCCTTGGATACGGCTTTATAGAAAAGGATAGGCAGATTCTTCCGAGCGGGGTCTGGGCTCAAGGAGTCTCGTGGTCACTAGCCTTTCGCGACTCCTATTGGAGTCATACGCACAACCTTCTGACCTATTCCCAGCTGATGACTGACCTCGACCACTCTGTCGACATCCTTGTATGCCCCCGGAGCTTCTTCTGCCAATACCTCCATACTAGCAGCTCGGATGACGATGCCCTGGCTTTCCAGACTCTTCTTGAGGTCGCCTCCAAACCATTTGCGTTTTGCGCCCGATCGACTCATGAATCGTCCCGCTCCATGGGCAGTCGTTCCGAAACTAAGCTCCATTGCTTTGGGAGTTCCAATTAAGACCCAGCTGCTTGTTCCCATGCTTCCAGGAATCAGTACTGGTTGTCCCACGTCTCGGTACTCGGCTGGAATGTCGTGGTGTCCAGGTGGAAACGAGCGGGTTGCGCCTTTCCGGTGAACGGTCACTTTCCGTGTTTCCCCGTCGATCTTGTGAGATTCGACTTTTGCTACGTTGTGGGCGACATCGTATATGATCTTCATGTCGAGAGAATCGGCGGGACGCTGAAATACCTTCGAGAACGCTTCTCTAGACCAGTGGGTTATCATTTGCCGATTGACGAATGCGAAGTTGCAGGCAGCCGACATTGCGGGGATGTAGTCTTCAGCCTCGGGGCTCTTGCTTGGGCATGCTGCCAGTTCTCGGTCGGGGAGCTTGATGTTGTACTTGTTAATCGCTCTCTCCATGACGCGGAGGTAGTCACTACAAGTCTGGTGACCGTACCCTCTGCTTCCAGTGTGAATCAGAACAAGGATCTGGCCTTCTTTATGGATACCGAGCCGTTCTGCGACGCGCTTGTCGAAAATCTTGTCCGCCCGCTCGATCTCGATAAAATGGTTTCCACTGCCTAGGCTGCCGAGTTGCGGAGCCCCCCGGGACTTTGCACTGTTCGAAACCTTGGAAGGGTCAGCAGCTTCCATGCATCCCTCTTCCTCAATCGTTTTCGGGTCTTCTGGCCAAGCATAGCCGTGGTCCACAGCCCAATCGAGCCCATCAGTAACGGCGCGATCCAGTTCTGTGATACTAAGTTTGACTTGGCCGCGGCTTCCGAGTCCCGAAGGTATGAAGTTGAAAATAGTGTCAACAAGCTTCGGGAGAACGGGGCGCACCTCTTCCTCGGTAAGGTTCGTCCGGATTAGCCTGACTCCGCAATTCGATACGATGAAACCGTTGGCGAAGAAGTTGTGAGCTTCGGATAAGGTCGTGAAGTCGAACACTTCTTGTTTGAAGTCTGGGACGTCCTCTATGGCTAGGACTTCATCCCACACTGCTCCAGACATACCAAGTCCCTTCGTTGCAGAAACGAGGAATTCGTCGAAAGTTATGAAATTCTGTGCAATTCTAGGGGCGGTTCTTCTGCCTTCGTAAATGGAACGTTCTATGAACCGTTTGTTAACGAATTCTGATTCGAGCTCTTTGTAAATCTCGTCGGCGCTTGCCCCCGAGGTCGTGAGCGCAACGGCTGTCTTGGCGGTCTCGATCCTTTCGACGAGAATTCTTTGTTTGAGCTTGAGGTATTGTACGGCTGCGTTTCCGAGAAAAGCCTTGACCGTATTGTACTCATAACCCACAGTGGACCAAAATCTGATGAGATTCATCGGCTCTGCCGATACTAAGAGACGGATTCGAGAAGATGTCCCCCCAATCCCGGTAAATGCGTCCTCTTCGGTAGAACCCAAAGTTGCCTTGACATCAAAGGACCTGAGTAGTGTCTGCAGTTGCTTGAGGAATTGAACTCCGGATTCTGTGAATCGCGTTTTCTTGTTGAGACCGAGCGTAGGCGTGTAGAAGTTGTATTCATGTCCAGTGAGGGTCTTGGGCTTAGAGAGGTCTGCGCCAAAGAAGGTTGCAAGAAACAGCCTCTTTTGCCATCTTACAAGTTTGAAGACCCATTCGGGGAGCGTGAAGTCTTGGCTTGCTTTGTTTCCCAGAGGTACGCCCATCGCAGCGAGAAGCGCGATGAAGCTTCTTGCCGTCGTCTTGAACCAAAATTCATTGGTTTCAAAGCTGTATTCTTGATACTTTGTCTTGATTCGCGATTTCCTAGTTCGATGGTAGATTCGCGACGCCTTGTATCCTATCCTCTGGATGTCTTCCCGCATTTGCTGAAGGTCTTCTTCCTTCCCATAGAAGGCGGCGAGGTGCGTTTTTGGCGTGTAGATGAGTGTCCCGTCTCCGAGCAAGAACCCCATGATCTTGAGCAGAAAGGGAATCTTCGGGTTTCGAGACGTGAGAGGAAGAAGATTCCTGCGTCGTAATTCTTGGCGAAGGAGCTCTTTGTTAATGGGGATTCGGAGCCTGTCAATCCCGTCTTGGCTGACGATCACGAACTCAGAGGGCTCTTCGTATGGTACACCAACAAAAGGATAGACGGCAACCTTGCGTAAGCCAAGTTTTCCAAGGGGCGTCATACCGTTGGGGGTTAGGAACGGGTGATCTTCGGTGGCTATTGCTTCATGACCAAGGAGTGTCCGGATCTTCAATACTCTGTGGTGGGGCTTCTGGTGGAGGAATCTGACGAGCCCAGTCGAGGAGGTCTGTAAATCGTTCCCTATGCATTTGATTATGCTGTCCTTCCAATCCTTGTCAAAGTCTGAAATTTGTCGGGTGTATCCTAGGTTATGTAGGACTCGCGAATCTCCGGAGAGGCAGTTGATATCGTAGCCGACGCCTCCGGGGCTGATCAAGCCTTCGTCATAGTCAGTGGCTGCTACGCCGCCTATCGGAAAGCCGTATCCTTCATGTCCGTCTGGCATGGTGATTGCGTATTTGCAAATCCCATCTAGGTGCGCGACGTTTACGCATTGTTGGATTGTGCGATCGGTTCTCATCTTTGATAGCAGGTCTTCGTCGGCGTAGATTCTTGCGGGGACTTTCATTCCCGGTTGGAAGTCTTTTGAGACCTCCCACACGTTAGGCTCAATTTGGGTTACGGGAATCTCCGCGCTTGAACGATTGACAAGTCCGGACCCTTGGTGGCTCATCGTTTCTCTTCGCTCGGGATGCATCTGAATAGCTACCTATAAGCATGGCTGGTCAAACCATGAAAAATAGGCAAAGTGACGTCGTGTAGGGTCGTTCGTAGCCCAAATCGGGTGATTGGAATTCCTACAGGTCCAGCAGAAACCTGACGGTTACTCTTGCCGGATGTTTTTCTATTTCCATCAAGTGGTATGTTATTCCTTTGACCTCTACTTTCCCGTTGTGCCTTGCGCGATCATAAGGTTCTCCACTTGCCTTGCCCTTTAGTCTGATTTCGCCTTGAATGGGAGTGATTGAGTTTACAGTGAAGTTTCCCATGGCGAGTTGCTTGATTTCAAACAGAAGCAAGAGTTCCTCAAGATAATTGTATAGGAGTTCCTTTTCATCATGGCCAGCGGTTTGGATTTCCTCGTTGGTCTTTGGGCGCACGTTCTTTGTGTCCAACATTGTCTCGAATAAGGCTAGACCTGCTTGTGAGAAAGCTTCCTCCATCGTCTCTCCCCAAGCTTCCACTAGCGCGTCTGTTACGTGTTCGAGAAATCTGTATCCTCCAGATGCTCCCAAAGGATTTTTCGACTCAATCGTTTCGTCACGCTGTTAGAACTGCTTATTAGGTGACTTCTGTGCGGTCGTCCTTTGACCTGAAGGCGGGTTGACGCGCCGGGATAATGCAAGAATCCAAATGATCTCTTGCGTCCCGTTGGCCGAGTGGATTAACCTGCTGATGTAGGGTCTAAAGGCGCAGATCTTCCAGCGATGTGAGAGCGTAGGCCTTGAGAGCCTGTGGCCCGTTAGGGCCGCGTGGGTTCGAATCCCACTCCCGGCGCCAAAGAATACAACTAGGCTGCCCTGTTAGCGACGGCTGGCTGGGGACAAGAGGCGATATGAACAGTGTACTTGTCCAGTCGCACGTTTTCGTGGCATCGAGGGCATTCTAAGGTCTTCATTTCGGTTCGAACGTTCCTGCCCTTCCAATTTCCTCCTCGCATTTGTTATTCTTACACCTCTATTTTGCCATTGTACTGGCTTGCTGGCCCTGACAAGAGCCTGCATTTATCCAGCCTACCTGAACAGGTCGCTGGACCCGATATAAGGACTCTTTCACTGAGGGTCTGATCTTACAGTGATCGCGAAATCTCTTTATTTTTCTGAAGTTCGGAATGTGCGAGGCACCACGTTATCGGTAATATTCGGGAATTCGCTTGGCTACGAAAGCGCTCGACCCCTCTCGAAAGTCCTTGCTGGTGATCGTTCTAAAGAGTTCCTTGTATGCCGTTTCTAGTTTTGTCTTTGAGAGATCTGTCTTTCTGATTCGTTTGAAGCTGGAGTTGGAAACAGGGGATACGTGCATTATCTCTCGAATGATCTTCTCCAATGTTGGAGTGAGTTCCTCTCTCGGAACGGAATGGCTGACAAGCCCATAGTTCGTTGCTTGATCTGCACTAAGAGGGGACCCGGTTAAGTTCATCTCAACAAGTTTTCTCCCATTCATGAGGGAAGGTCCGATCACTCCGGAGATGCAGCAGAGCGCCCCGACTCGTCCGCCTGAGAAGGCAAAAGTCGACTCTGTCGAGGCGATGACAATGTCGGAGGCGAGCGCAATTTCTGCCCCCGCACCGTAGGCTGGTCCGTCGACGAGTGATATGACCGGTTTTTTGCACTTGAAGAGTTGGTCCCAGAACGGCTTGACTAGTCCGTAGACGAATTCCTTTGCTTCAGCTCTAGATTTGAAGCCGCCGACTTCTCTTATGTCGAGACCTGCGGAGAACGCCTTTCCGGCCCCGGTTATCTCTACAACTCGCGCATCGCCGTTTTTAGAGGCTATACTCAACGCCTTCCTCAGGTCGCGAAACATCCCCTTCGAAAGGGCGTTGAGGACTTGCGGACGGTTCATTTCAATCCGAGCGATACGATTCGCGATCTCGTATTCGACGTTTTCGAGCTTCATGTCGACAACTCACAGTACAAGGCGGTCGCCAATTGGAGAGTAATTTGGTTTTGTGTCGCCGGTTCGAGAACCTTTTTGAAGCGCTACGGGAAGAAACCTCCTGTCGGTGAGCATTATTACGATTAATCTGCCTTACAATTCGAACCAGAAACTCAAGACAGTTCTTGACCGCGTCAATGGTGACGAGTATCTTCAGAGTCTCTGGGATTGCATAAACACCAATGCGGTTCGGAGGCTTGGACTTTCAGATCATGGGAGAGTCCATTTCGCCATCGTGTCGAACATTGGTTTGAAGATTCTCCGAAACCTGATCGAGGCTGGCGTGGAACCGAGTATCGTCACGGACCATAAACTCACCAATGATGACGCTGAGGTTGTCGTTTTCCTTGGGTCAGTGTTGCACGACCTGGGAATGGTCGCCCATAGGGAGAACCATCAGATCTTTAGCGTCTCTCTCGCCGCTCAGATCATACCAGTTCTCTTGGCGGGCATTTATGGGGAAAAGGAGAGGGCTATCGTAACTGCAGAGGCTCTTCACACGATTTACGCTCACGAATCCGAGATTCCACAATTCACAATCGAGGCTGGAGTTGTGAGAGTAGCGGACGCTTTGGATATGAAAGAGGGCCGGGCCAGAATTCCGTTTACGGCCGGGAAGAAAGATATCCATGCTCTTTCGGCAATGTCGATCAGAGACGTGAAAATCCGAAAGAGCAAACAGAAACCAGTCATCGTGGAGATAAGCATGTACAATGAGTCAGGGATTTTCCAAGTCGATCAATTACTGAAGAAGAAGATACTAGGAACGAAGATCGAGGGATTCGTCGAAGTCGTTGCTCAGGTCGAGAACCAGCAAAGAAAAACTGTACTCACAAGATACACGCTGGGCGCGACAGACTCGTCGACTCCAAAAGTCAGTATCGAATGATCAGAGGGTTCTTGTGATTTGTTGATCCGGGAATTTGACCGTCCCGAAATTCGGGTCTAGGCAGATTCGACTTTGAGGAGTTTTCCGTATCTTCCGACGTTTAGTTGAAGTTCTCCTCTAAACGAGTCAACGTATCCGTTTTCGATTTGGACGGTATCGTTGACTGCGACTTTTGTTATGTTTTCGTTCCACAAAGTAACCTTGACGGTTCCCGATTCGTCTTGGAGTGTTGCGCTGGCTACTTGTCCGGGTCCGAACTTCGTCTGCACATCTCGAGGGGTTTCCATGTCGACGATCTTTCCGGCGACGTCAACTCTTCTCATTCCAGGTTTGAGTTCTGCGATTTTCAATGGTTATTCTCCTGTTACGACCTCTCCGGTCGCGAAGTTGCCTCTCACTGATGTTATTCTAACTTTCACTTGGTCGCCTTGGTTCGTGCCGGGCACGAAGACGACGAAGTTGTTGATTCGGGCTATTCCGTCCCCTCGCTTGCCGACAGAGTCTATGGTGACGTCGACTTCTTGACCTTCTTCCACCGGTGCTGGTCCGCGGTTCCGATCCTGTCCGCGGTCGCGGTCGTATCCGCGATCATACCCTCTGCCTCCACCGCCGCCTCCACCGCGGCCGTAGCTTCCCCCTCCTCCGCCTCTGCCATAACCTCCTCCACTGCTTCCTCCGCCGCTCCTAGAGTAGCCTCCTTTTCTACCGTAACTTCTTCTCGGTCTCTCTTCACCCATTTTTTCTTACAATCCTTGTGTTTGTCAAAGGGGTCTGAACTCTTCCAAGGTCAATATGAAAAGATTGCTGCAAGCAATAACTTGCGGGAAACCATTCTCATTCTGACCGGTCGGCCCAAAGACGCCTTCTGAAACAGTTTTTCGTGGTGGTTATGATATAAGACTTGACCCTCAGTTGGCTCCAATCACGCCCCCGAGCAAAGCTTAAGCTTCAATTCGACGGAGTTACTTAGCGTTAGAAAATGTCGGAATCGGCAGCTCAAACCGGCATTCTCGTAAAGTGTTCATCTTGCAACACCACCATGACGGACTTGGGAGACATTCCGTTCAGGACTGGAGGAACGAGTGGAGCCGCGCACCTTCTGTTTGGGAACTGGGCAGAGTTGGGCGAAGGGGTCCTCCACTTGGACGCGTTCGTCTGCCAGAACTGCGGACGTATCCAGCTCTTCGCAGACAGGCAGACTAGAGACTCACTAGGGCGTTGAGCCCGCTTCGCTTCCAAGAAGCTCTTGGCACCAATTCAGCGATCCGCCGCACTCGAGTCTAAGGGGGACAACAAATTGGGAACAGCACAGTTCTCAATCGCTGAATCCTTTCGTTCAACATCGCAGGCTACGGCGTTGATTCTGCCTTGGTTCTCTCATTTCTACGTTCTCGCAGGATCTGCGAGGAATTCGTAACCTAGCTGGATTGTTGGGTGTAGGTTCGGCTTCATTATAGTCAGCAGAAGAGAGCTTCCGATCGTCTGATAGAACGCGGGGGAAGAAACCAAATATTCGGGTCTTAGCTCACTGGCTTTCTAAGCCTCTGGCGTTTCAAACGGAAAGACGTTCCTAGGCGACGATTTCGACCTTGAATCCTGTGCCCGGTTCTTTTGCTTGATTGGAGTTTGGGGGAAAACGTTCAAGGTCCATGGAATCTGCTTTGAGCGTTCTAAGGATAGTCTCCTCGTTCTCCTTTAGAAGGTGGAGGTGCTCGGCCTCAGTACTAATTACGATTCTCTTGATATTCGAGCCCAGCGATAGACCCTTGGCGGATTTTTCGCGTCGAGCATGAGCAATTAGGTCTAGGAGGAGCTTGCCGTTGCGGATCGATGCTTCGTCGAGTGTTTGGTCGGGCTCAGGCCAGCTTTCTTGGTGGACGCTCTTGGTGGCTGTTGATGGGAATTGATGGTAGACTGCCTCTGACATATGGGGGCATATGGGTGCAAGGAGCTTACAAATGGTCAGTAGAGCTTCCCGCAGGCAATATTGGGTTGCCTTGAGGTCCGCCTGATCCCTCCCAGGTTGGAGTCTGTGTTTGACTGCTTCTAAGTAATCATCAGCGAGCGCGTGCCAGGTGAAGTTCCTTATTGCTTCCAATGCTGTGTTGAATTGGAAGGTTTCGAAGGCTTCGGATACTTCCTTTGTCAAGTTGTGAAGCGAGCCCAGAAGCCAACGATCAATTAGCGAGAGTGTACTAAGGTTTTTCTGAGGTATGGATTCGGCTGTGTTAGCGAGAATGAACCTGGTTACGTTCCAGAGCTTCGTCAGGAACTTCTTTCCGTATTCGAGTTCGTTCCAACGAAATGGAATATCGTAGCCGGTTGATCCTCCCGCCGCCGCCCACTGGCGAAACGCGTCGGCGCCTGCTTTCTTGATCGCTTCGTCTGCTACCACATAATTTCCGTAGGACTTGTGCATCATACGGCCGTCGGTTCCCTTCACCATGCCATTGATTAGGAGAGTCTTGTAAGGCGCAGTTCCAAACAGTGCGAGGCTTCTGACCATCAGATAGTAGTCCCATGTTCGGACGATGTCGAGGCCATTTGGTTGGAGGTCTGCCGGAAAGAGTTGCTTGAAGAGATCTGACTTGTTGGGCCAGCCCGCGTGAATTGCGGCTGTTATCGATGAGTCCATCCACGTGTCAAGGACGTCCATTTCTCCTCGAAGTTCACTGCTACCGCACTCTGGACATTTTTCCTCCGGGGACGTGTCTTTTCTAGGGTCCACTGGGAGTTTGCTTTCTTCCGGAATTATCACTGTCCCACATTTAGTGCAATACCATACGGGTATGGGAGTGGCAAAGATTCTCTGTCGGGAGATTACCCAGTCCCAGTCAAGAGACTCAGCCCAATCGATGAGTCGTTGTTTGGAGAAGGGTGGAACCCAAACTAGCTTGCCTGCCCAATCGACGACCTTCTGCGTCATGTCTCGGGTTTTCATGAACCATTGGGGTCTTGAGATAATCTCGACGGGCGTTTGGCATCGCCAACATGTTCCGATATTTTGTTGTGTCGTTTCCGTCTTGCTGACTCGTCCCTTGGCCTGAAGTTCCGCAACTATCTTCTTTCTTGCCTCCTCAGCTTTGAGTCCCTTGAACCGTGGGTCGTCGACGGACAGTCTGCCATTTTCTGTTAACGCCTTGATGACTGGGAGATGATACTTCATCTGCCATCTAACATCTGTTTTGTCGCCAAATGTGCAGATCATCACCGCTCCTGTACCGTAGCGGGGATCTACCTCGTCGTCGGATATTACGAGGGCTTTCTGCCCGAAGATGGGCACAGTAACCGTCTTTCCGACTATCGTCTTGTACTTCTCATCCTTTGGATGCACTGCGATTCCAACGCAGGCGGCGAGAAGTTCGGGGCGAGTCGATGCGATCTCGATTCCCCCAGTGGGGTCTCCGAACCGCATGTAGTATAGCGTCCCCTTACGTTCTTGGTACACCACTTCTGCTTCTGCTATCGCTGTTTCGTCACGGGGACACCAGTTTACCGGGTGCTCGCCGCGGTAGAGGTGCCCTGATTTGAAGAGTTCGATGAAGGAGAGTTGAGTGAGCTTGTAGTATGAAGGATCCATTGTCTTGTATTCTAATGCCCAGTCGGAGGATATTCCTAGCAGGTTCATCGATTGTTTCATTTTGGCGATGTATTCGCCCGTAAGCTTGCGGCACATCTCGACGAACTGGTCCGGTGGCACATCGTTCTTTCGGATCTTGAACGTCTGCTCAACTCGGACCTCAGTCGGAAGCCCGTGGCAGTCCCAACCCTGGGGAAAGTGTACGTTGAAACCTCTCATTCTCTTGTAGCGAGCCACGAAATCGATGTAGCACCAGTTCAGCGCGTTCCCAACATGAAAATCACCACTGGGATATGGTGGTGGTGTGTCGATACTGAAGGCCTTGCGCGATTTGTCATGAGGGTCGAAGTGGTAAATGTCGTGCTGTCGCCAATACTCACGCCAATTGGCTTCTTCGGTGACAGAGTCGTAGCTCTTGCTTAGAGTGTAGTTGAGACTAGATCCTAATTCGGTCTTCGAAGAATCTTCGGATGCCTTGCTCTCTAGACGGCTCAAATTCGGTTCTTTCGAACTTGGCGGTGATGCAAGCTCCTACGCCTGGACAGGAAGAGTTCCTGGTTCGGGTATCTTATAAGCCGTTGGACCCACTCGATCACGAATCCTCTTGGCGAACCAGATTATCCCCACAGTGATTGACAGAGTTCCGATTACGAGCAAGCCACCTAGACTAATCACGTTGACTAGTAATGCGAACAGGCTGCCCGAGCCCGAGACAGGAAAACCAAGCGCCAAGACTTCAAAGTAGAAGTCAAAGAACCAATGCAAGAGTACCGCCGCATATGCCCCGTAAGCAACGAAGACAATCGCAAGAGCAATGCCGGAGATGCCCGCCGTGACAACTTTTCCCTGCCCCCAATTTGTCCCCCCTCCGGGCTCCACGTGAGCAAGGCCGAACGAAATCGACGAAACCGCGATGAAGATCCATTCGAGCCAATGCACTCCACGCCATCCGTTTAAAGTGAAAGTGGGATATCCTGTCTTTGCCTTTGCACGTTCCGGGGACAGTAAAGAGAGACCTACTAAGGAAAGGAACTTCGATTTCGACGGTCCTTGTCTTGTCACGAGTCTCCTCCACAATACCCTCAGTGGGATTACGAGTCCCAAGGGTGTAATGATTCTGAATGCGAGTTCTTCACCGATTGGTGCATACGCCAGGCCCGCGAACAGTTGTGCCGGGGTGGGGCATGGGTTGATCTTGGGATTACAGAGAGTTCCAGATGGAACCCCTGCCACACTTAGAAGTTCCGTGACGAGCACGACAACGATCAGTAGTGCTGAAGAGACCAGTGGCATTGCTACCAGCCAATTGGATGAGCTCGTGATTCGTCCAACTTTCGTTAGCCTCTTTAGTGATAGCAAGAAACCGCCTCTTGATCGGAATGCTGCGACGAAGCATGCTCCGAAAACTAAGATACAAAAGTAGGTTACGGCCAGCAGGTTGATGGAGACCGCAATCACAGGCAGCCTCGCATAGATGAAGAAAGCCCCCAGAGGGGGTTGACCGCTGAAACTCGAGAGGTCGTTACCGAGTTGTGTTGCCGCGATTAATGTGGGGGCCGTTGCCGTAACTAGGATGTAAGAAAGAACAGCGACGAACACTCCTATCGTGGATATCCAACCGAGAACTGCCCGTGAGGTTGAACTCATGGGCTTTGTTGGCCTAGCAGACTGGTATCTTACCTTCGGTCAAGCGCTTGGTGAAGTCATTAATGCTGTTGAGATCTGACTTCGCTATCTCTGAGGCGGCTTTGGAGACCTGTTTCAGTTCTACTCCTTTGTCGAGGATTAGCTCGATGCCAGCAACTTTGGGGTCGTCTATCGATCTTCCGATCTGGCTTAGTAGCCAGACGTAGACTTCTTTCACGCCGGGGACCTTTTGATGGACGTGTTGGGCTATTTCATAGGTTAGAAGGTTGTAGATCTTGCCCACGTGGCTGACAGGGTTCTTGCCTGCTGCTGCTTCGGAGCATGTTGGCCGGTTCAAGGGTATGACGCCGTTAACTCGGTTTCCGCGTCCTACTTGGCCACCGTCACCGTCGTCGGCAGAGGTTCCGAGTACTGTGAGGTATATTCCTCCCATACCGCGTCCTTTCTTGTCTAGAGTATTGATGTCTATGTTTACTCCGTCGAACTTGACTCTTGACTTTACGAAACGCGTTACGTCTTCGATGACTTCGGACTTGCGCTGGAAGTACTGGTTCTCGTTCTCAATCAACCGATCGACAAAAGCTAAAGCGATTGTTAGGTTCAGTTCTCCTCCTTCCCGCGATCCCATTATCTTGACATCTTCACCGGTTTCCGGGAATTCTTTCTTGAAGCTGGGCGAGTTGATGTAGCGTTCCGTATCTAGGACAATTGTCTCGGTAGGGGTGAATGGGGCATAGCCTACGGCGGCCGATGTGTCGTTTGCCCCGTAGAATTTTCCTTTTCGGCTGAATATGTCTCTAAGGGCCTCCGATCCTCGTGCCAGCTCGACTTGGTATCGAACGTGTCTGTCTGGGTCGACGAATCGGAGGTTTTTCTTGAACCATTTCTTTGCTGTAGAGACGGCTATCTCATCGATGGGGACGGCGTCCCCGTCCACGTCATAGGTGGCTCGGTCTCCAAAGACCATCAGCATGGGACGTTTGACTTCGCCCCCACCGAAGTTTCTTCTGACTTCTCCGGCTGCTAGGAGCCCTTTGTCGATGTTGTGGTGAAGAACCGATCCGTACCGTTTGATGTACTCTCTGCTTAGAGAGACGGAAACCTCGTTCATTATGGCGTCGCATATGTGGTCGGGGTGTCCGAGTCCTTTTCTCTCGACAATTTCGAGACCTTGTTCACCCACAGGGGTCTGTCTTAGTTCGTTGACAACTAGGACCATTTTCTCAAACTCAAGAGTTTGAATGAGCCGCGGGGAACTTCTGTTATTAACTTTTGTTAGCCTATTCCCAAAGGAATATTTTCACGCGGAATTACTTCTTGCGCGCGGCCGTGACGATCGAGATTACGTCGCGATCTCGGAGAAGATAATCGTTGGGTAACCTCAGACCATCTCGAGTATCAATAGCGTAGAGCATTTTCGCGGCTAGTTCTGAGTGTATCTCCTTAGCGAGGTCTTTCGGTGTGTATTCGCGTGGAACCAGGAAAACGTCAGGTAGGACGTTTCTTTTCTTGTCAGAGAAGGTTTTCGGGTCCTCAACTGGATAGACTGCGTTCATTCCTAGGAGCTTGAAGACGGCGGAGTTGAGTGCAAACTCCACTCCGGTCCTCATGAGTTTCGTCAATACCTTTTGCTGGACATACGCGAGGGCCCAAGCTTGGTCCTTCGATATTCGCGATTCGTCGAGGACCCTGAAGGTCTCCTCGCCTGGAACGTATTGTATGAAGCCTTTCTCTTGAGCTCGTTTCAGTGCGAGTTCTGCTTCGCCAGAAGCTGGGATGACGAGTTGGGAGCTGAATTCTTCGCGTAGTTTCTCAAAATTCTTTTCGGAGTAGGCGAGGTCCATTTTGTTGGCGATGATCAAGGTTGGTTTGGAAGCGACCCGTATGTTTTCCGAGAATTTTCTGGAATCCTCATCCTTCCACTCTTTCGGGTGTTTTGTGGATAAGTTTGCGGCTTTGAGAGCTGCGGTTACATGTTCTAGCTTTACTCCTATTCCAGCCAGCTCTTTGGCGAGAGCCTTGTCGTAGCCTCCCGATTTGAGAGGTCGTTTGCGGAGCCGTTGTAGTGACCTGTCGACAGATACCTTGAACCAGAGAACAAGCTCTTCTTCAATGTCGTAGACATCCAGTATTGGGTTTCCCATTCCAGCGTGCGCAATCTTTCCATCGGGGTCTATGCTACCTGAGGCGTCGACAACATGGAGGAGGGCATCCGCTTGCGCGACCACGTTTAGGAACTGGGTTCCAAGCCCTTTGCCTTTCCATGCTCCCTTGATTAGCCCGGGAAGGTCGAGCACCTCGACGGGTATGAATCGCCAGCCGTCTACACATGTCGAGTTGCGCGGTCTGTCCTTTAGGCCGAGTTCTCTACAAACACAGAGCGTCTGGACTTGGCCTGTGGCGACGTTGGGTTCCTTTGTTGTGAAAGGATAGGTCGAGACTTCGGCTGTGCTGGAGGTCGCCGCGTTGAAGAAGGTGGTTTTACCAGTATTTGTCTTTCCGATGATGCCTATCCGAATCAACCAGGAATCCCCGGTCAGGATGATCGGGTTTACGTGGTATTATAGCTCATGGATTCTCTCGCTGGTGCGGCTACGAGAGCCGAAGCCGTGAAGGACGGGCGTAGGAAAAATCGACCACCCGGGGTCACCATGAAGAAGAATGTTTTAGAAAATAGGTTGACGACAGCCGGTTGGAGTACTGAGTCCTAACAGGCGAACCGTTTTTAGAGAGCCTAACTCGGGCTTTCAGGGTCTAAGAATGCCGTCGGAGATTACGAGTACAGATCAATTCGTCAGTCTGTCAGAGGGTGCCTTAGAATGCCGGGTGAAGCGTACCAAGGACTTGGTAAAGCTGAAGCTCCGAACCCCCCGACAGCTCTACACTCACAAGGTGAAAGTGGAACGCGCTGACGATGTCATCAGGCGACTAAAATGTGAGATAGTTGAAGTCTAGCCACCGTGTGCCACGGGAATGATCGTCACCTTCGTCCCGGGCTCGATCTGAGTCATTAACCCATCGAAAATATTGCAGTCCTGATCATTCAATAATATGATGACATTCGATCTGGGATCTTCGGTTCCAGCATCGACCAAAAGTTCTCTGAAAAACTTGTTTCCCACAGTATTCAATAACGTAGAGATTAGTTCTTGGACGGTTAAGACATTCGGGGCCGGCAGCACTATTTCCCGGTTTCCGGCTGCCGAGCCGAGAACTCCGATTAGCTTCACCGGCACGAGTTCAACTGGAATGGTCGCGGCTTCATTCAAACAAGAAAACCTCTTCCAAGTAACGCCTGCTACCGACCCGTGATCCTTCAGGTAGCCGTTTAACCTTCCTAGATTGAATGTATTCCTGATATCGGGACTGTGCCTCAGAAAAATCAGAACCTCTTAGCCAATCGACGGGGACGCCTCCTCCCAAAGGCCTTGAGGGAACAAGGTGGCGGGTAGATTTCGGAGGGAACAACTTTCCTTTCATAACGGTCTCTACGACCTCTTTTTTCTCTATCTTGATAGTTGACATGACAAGACTCTCTGAGTCTGTTGCTTCCATATCCTTGTTGTCTTGATAGGTAATTCTAACGCCCTGTTTTCGAGCAGCGATTTCTATATTGTGAGAATCTTGGACCATCTGGTAAGGGTCTGGACTACGAACCGGGAACGCCAGATAGGACTTGAGTTTCTCGACCGTCGCGTACCATCGTCTCTTTGACAGCCCCTCCTCGCATTCGTCAAGACTCACGTTCTTTGGTTTCAGTCGCCTGAGGTCATTCTCAAGGCTCTGAAGGTTGGATCCTGAAAGTTGCCTAAACCACCTTTCTATTGCAATTTTGGGATCGTCGTAGTCTACGAGAGCCGAGGGAATGAAATTGCACTTTAGCTGCTTGATCGCGGCCAGCCGGTGCGTCCCGTCGAGAACGATCCCCGTTCTCATGTCCGCTATGATTGGGTGTCGCAAGACCGGGTTTTCTTTCAGAGCGTCAACGAGTCTCTTCAGGTCTTCGGCAACTGTCTCTTCGTGCGGGTTTAGATCCGATGTCTTCTTGAGCGTGACAAGAATAGGTATTCTGCCACCGACGATCGAATAGCCTTGGGAAGAGTGAGCTTCCAAGAGGCTGCTAGGCCAACTGTGCTATGCTTGGTCGTCTGGTCCTTCGGGTCCAACTTCGCCTGGTGCTGCAGCGCGCCTCTCTTCAACTATCTTTAGCCGCGTAACGTAGCCGACGATCCTGTTTCTAAGCCGCTTAGTTCTCGCATCGACAAGTGTGGCTAGGGCCACCTTATTTTCTTCATAATTCTTGCTGAACTTGTCCGGATACCGGGCGACCAGTTCTCTCGATACTTTCTTGACCGCGGCTATCCGAACTTTTCCCACGCTAGCACATCCGAGAGGACCGCGAGCCCTTTGGTGGACTTTTAAATATTGGCGCGAAAGCGCCGGCTCGTTCGACTAACGCTTTTATACTCTGGTTTGGGAACCGAAATCGGTCCCATCCTTGGGAGAGAGCGAGATATCAACCGCTGCAGTGCATCGGCTCATAAAACGAGGCGGGGCCGGGCGAATAGGGGACGATGCGGCGGAAGAACTCAGAAAGGTGGTTGAAGAGTTTGCCATCCGAGTGGGAAAGGAAGCTCTGGAACTAGCAACGCACGCGGGGCGGAAAACAGTGAGATCGGAGGATATCCGTCTCGCTGTTAAGCGCATACAGAAGGAATAGCCCGAAAACTCGCCCACAGTAGAGATAAGGTTTTTATTCGCAACTCCGCCGGTCCCTCTTTCCGAGTGCTAAGAGTAAATGTCGTATCTTACTAACCAACCTATCCTGATTCTGAAAGAAGGCTCTAATCGTAATCGTGGGAAGGACGCTCAGAGGAGCAATATTAGTGCCGCAAGAATCGTTTCTGAAGTTGTCAAGACGACCCTCGGGCCGAGGGGTATGGACAAGATGCTTGTCGACAGTCTCGGCGACGTTACCGTGACAAGCGATGGAGCCACCGTACTTGACGAGTTAGATGTTCAGCATCCAGCTGCCAAGATGCTTGTTGAGATAGCTAAGACCCAAGATGATGAAGTGGGGGATGGAACCACATCTGTTGTCGTTCTTGCCGGTGAGCTACTGAAAAGGGCGGAGCTCTTGCTCGACAAGGGTTTGCATCCGACAGTGATTAATGCCGGTTTCAAAAAGGCCGCTGAGAAGGCGCGCGAGATTCTGAACGAACTCGGAAAACCCGTTGACCTGAAAGACACCGAGATCCTTCGGAAGATTGCTGTAACCGCGATGCGCGGGAAATCCCTTGGGGGGGCTACGGAACACTTTGCGAATATCGCGGTTGACGCAGTCAACTACGTTATTGAGAAAAGAGGCGACGCTTTCTTTGCCGATATAGAGAATATTCAGCTAGTGAAAAAGGAAGGCAAGAGCCTCCTAGACACCGAGCTGATCAAGGGCGTCATTGTAGACAAGGAGGTCGTCCATCCGGGCATGCCGAAGAGAATTGAGAAGGCGAAGATCGCACTCTTGGACACGCCGCTGGAGATTGAGAAGACCGAGTTTAGCGCTGAGATCAAGATCAGCAACCCGCAGCAGATGCAATCCTTCCTCGACGAGGAGACAAAGCTGATGAAAGACATGGTTGAGAAGGTCAAAAAGTCTGGCGCAAACGTTGTTCTCTGCCAAAAGGGGATCGACGAGGTAGCTCAATCATTCATGGCCAAAAACGGAATACTGGCTGCTAGGAGAATCAAAAAGTCGGACATCGAGAAGTTGTCGAGAGCAACAGGCGCCCGAATAATCACCAACTTGGAAGACATTCGCAGCGCCGACCTCGGATTCGCGGGTCTTGTTGAAGAGCGAAAGGTAGGCGACGACAAAATGGTCTTCATCGAGGATGCAAAGGACCCGAAGTCCGTCAGCATCCTAATTAGAGCGGGCCTGGAAAGGCTTGTTGACGAAGCGGAGAGAGCCCTCAAGGACGCCCTCTCAGTCGTCATTGATGTTGTCAAGAAGAACAAGATAGTCGCAGGGGGCGGTGCAATTGAAATCGAGCTGGCGAAGAGAATTCGCGATCTCGCGCCGAAGATCGGAGGAAGAGAGCAGTTGGCCGTTGAGGCGTTCGCCGATTCGCTGGAATCGATTCCGCGGACCCTCTCAGACAACGCAGGCCTCGAACAAATCGACATCCTGGTAGCTCTACGAGCAGCTCACGAAAACAAGGGCCTTTGGAGTGGAATCAACGTTCATACCGGTGAAGTTTCTGACATGTGGAAGGAAGGAGTATTGGAGCCGGTTAAGGTCAAGGAGCACGCAATCGGATCTGCAGTAGAAGTCGCATCCATGATCCTGAGAATCGACGATGTTATCGCGGCGGCTAAGCCGCCTCCGCCACCGAAAGGCGGTCCGCCTCCAGATTAGCCATCCGATAACCAAGAAATCTACCTGCCACCGAGTGCCTTCGCCATGGGAGGCTAATGGCCGTCTTCACCCCCTTGTCGTCTCTCATATCAAGGTCCTGCTCTTGCGCGCTACCTTAACCGATTCGGCACGTAAGGGGCGATGCCAAGGACGGGTCAGCCTTGCTACTTTCAACTCGATTCCTCCTACCTACGCCCCACCC
>Ga0209761_1000409_pt1 | contig 25710 bp, 21 predicted proteins | sample GraSoi013_1_40cm_4_FD_185818 | JGI IMG/M metagenome (GOLD analysis project Ga0209761, IMG submission 185818) | Grasslands soil microbial communities from the Angelo Coastal Reserve, California, USA - Sample 09_25_2013_1_40cm (SPAdes) (version 2) | ecosystem: Environmental > Terrestrial > Soil >...
GACCGGATGACCGACCTCTCCCGCCGTTCCGTCCTGCGGGGCGCCCTTGCGGGCGCCGCCTCCCTTGCCCTCCCCTCCGTCGCCCGCGGCGACCTCGCGCCCGTGTACGAGCAGATCGCACGGCGACACGAGGAATCCGTCCGCCGCATCCAACAGTGGATCCACCAGCCCACCATCGCCGCGGAGAACATCGGCGGCGAGGAAGGCGTACAACTGATGATCGAGCTGCTCCGCGACGCCGGCTTCCAGCGCGCGGATCGCGTCGGCACCGACGGGAAGCCGGGCGTCTTCGCGCTCCTCGACGCCGGCGCCGCGAAGACCTTCGGGTTGTACTTCATGTACGATGTGAAGCAGGTCGATCCCAGCGAGTGGTCCTCGCCGCCCTGGGAGGCGCGCCTGGTGGACAAGCCTGGCCTGGGCAAGGCCATCGTCGGGCGGGGCGCTGTGAACCAGAAGGGCCCGGAGGGCGCGTTCCTCGCCGCGCTCCATGCCATTCGCGGCGCCGGCCGGAAGCTCCCGGTCAACCTCGTCCTCGTCGCGGAGGGAGAGGAGGAGATCGGCTCGCCGCACTTCCCGCAGGTGGTGCACCGGCCGGAGGTGATGCAGGCGCTCGCGAAGTGCGTCGGCATCACGATGCCGTCCGCCGCGCAGGAGCCCGGCGGCGAAGTGACCATCAACCTGGGCGCCAAGGGGGTGATCGAGTGCGAGGTGGTGGCCAGCGGCGAGAAGTGGGGCCGGGGGCCCGCCAAGGACATCCACTCTTCGCTGCGGGCCTCGGTCGACAGCCCCGCGTTCCATCTGGTCAAGGCGCTCGACACGCTGGTGTCTCCGGACGGCGTCGATCCCGCGATCGACGGTTGGTTCGAACGCGTCCGTGCGCTGTCGCCGGCGGAGCAGAAGATGATCGATGCCGCCTCCCACCGCTTGGACGAGGAAGGGCTGAAGAAGCAGTACGGAGTGCGCCGCTGGGTGCGAGACCTGCCGTTCCGCGAGGCGTGGATGCGTCTCGCCGCACAGCCCACCGTGAACATCGAGGGTCTGGTGGGCGGTTACACGGGTCCGGGGGGGAAAACCGTCCTGCCGCACCGGGCGCTGGCGAAGCTCGACCTTCGCCTGGTGCCCGACATGACCGTGGACGATTGTCTCAAGAAGCTGCGCGCGCACCTCGACAAGCGGGGGTTTGCCGACGTCGAGATCAACGTGGGCGGCGCCTATCCCCCGAACACGACGGCCGCCGACGCTCCGGCGATCCGCGCCGAGGTGGCGACGTATCGGAAGTACGGGACCGACCCGTTGCTGTGGCCGCGGCTGGGCGGATCGTGGCCCGGATACCTGTTCACCGAGCCGCCCCTGCGCCTCGGCGCGGGCCACTTCGGCATGGGCCACGGGGCCGGCGCGCATGCGCCCGACGAGTACTACGTGGTCGAGAGCACCAACCCGAAGATCCAGGGCCTGGACGGCGCCGTGCGGTCGTTCGTCGACTACTTGTACGAGATCGGGTCCTGACGCCCCGGACTCTCTTCGAGGCCGCGCACCACGAGCTTGTACGGGCAGCGACGGATGGCCTGGGCGAGGACGGCGAATCCCGACTGCTCGACGCGTTTCACGTCGCTGAAGTCGAGGGAGAAGTCGCCCATGCTCTGGCCGATCAGACGCGCAACCGCGGCGGCGCCTTCGCCGTCCAACTCGCCGCCTAGGCGGAGGACGACGTGGCCGTCTTCGATCGAAGAAACCATCTGCAGCATGCGCTCTCCTTAAGCAGGCTGGGGATTAGTCCCAATGCGTCGGGGTCGCAACTGTTCGAAATGGCCCCCGCTCGGGCTGCTTTTCGCCGCGGGCTCGGCTGCCGGCTCTCATTCGTAAAGGATCGAACGCATCGACAGCGAACCCATGTCGAAACCGGCCACGGGGAACTCGACGCTGTCGCGGGCGTCGGCTGCGCCCGCCGCATAGAGCAGGGGATAGTAGTGATCCGGCGTCGGATGCGAGACCCGGCCCGCCTCCGACTCTGCCAGGCGAGCCAGCGAGGCGCCGTCATGCTGGCTCGCGGCCTGGGCCACGTCGGCGTCGAACGCCTGCGCCCAGGCGGGAGTTCCGGTTTCTCCGCGCTGCCAGCTGGCGAACGCGTGGCGCAGATTGTGCGTCACATTTCCGCTGCCGAGGATCAGCACGCCCTCTTCCCGCAGCGGCGCCAGGGCCTGCCCGATGGCCAGGTGCCCGGCGGGCGGGAGCCGGCCATCGATGCTGAGCTGGACTACCGGCAGGTCCGCGTTGGGGCGCATGTGCTTGAGGACCGTCCAGGTCCCATGATCGAGACCCCAGTCCGTCCGCAGCGAGGCGCCCCTGCCGACCAGCTTCGAGACCCGCTTCGCCAGATCCACGCTGCCCGGCGCCGGGTACCGCTGTTCGTAGAGCTCGCGGGGAAACCCGCCAAAGTCGTGGATGGTGCGCGGGTGCTCGTCCCCGGTCACGAACGTCCCCGCGACGTACCAGTGCGCGGAGATGCTCAGGATGGCCTTCGGCTGCGGGAGCATCCGGCCCAGCTTCTGGAACCCGCGGCTCCACTCGTTGTCGTCGATGGCGTTCATCGGCGATCCGTGGCCGACGAACAGGACCGGCATTCGCGGCATGACGCACATTCAGATGCCAACGCCGCAGGGACGCTTCTCCGGCTGGTGTGGCTGCAGCGTCCCGTCGGGTTTACAGATGGGCCGGATGCCAGGCTTGCCACCCCGGGTCTTTCTCCTCTCCCCGGCGCGCGCCGGCGGGGAACGCATGGGATTGCTCCTCAATCCGCGCGCCGCGTTCGCGCTCGCCTCCGAGTTCCAGCAGAAGGGAGCCGCGGTCGGCGAGTTGTTCCAGTTCGCCAGCGGCCTCTACTTCCGAGGGAAGCTCGCGTATGCGCGCGCCTTCGGGCGGGCGCCGCGCGGCGGATCGGGCGCTCTCGCCATCGTGCCGGGGCGCGGGCTCATGGACGTCGAGCAACGGATCACGGCGGAAGAATTGCGGGCCATCGGCGAGGTCCCGGTCGACGTGCGCGACGCCCGCTATCGCGAGGCCCTCGTGCGCGACGTGGAGTTGCTCGCGAGCCGGCTCGGCAAACGCGGAGAGGCGGTGCTGCTCGGAAGCATCGCGACCGGCAAGTACGCGGATGTGCTCCTCGACATCCTCGGAGACCGGCTGCTGTTCCCGCCCTCGTTCGTCGGACGTGGCGACATGAGCCGAGGCGGGCTCTTGCTGCGCTGCGTGAGCGCCGGGATGGAGCTGCCCTACGAGCCGCTGCGGGGCGCGATCCGCCATGGCCCGCGCCCCCCGAAACTCCCGCGGTATTGATCACCTTCCGGCTTGGGCGTCGGAGATCGCCGCCGAGAGCAGAGCGCGCGCAGCGGACAGGTCGCGGTTGCGCAGGGCGGCGCGGGCCGCTTCGATGTCGCGCTGCGCTTGGCCCGTGAAGGCCGACTGCGCCTGCTCGAGCTCCGTCTCGATGCTGCCGTTGCCGCCGGCGAGCCGCTGCTGCGCGGTGTAGAGCGCGTCCACGGCGGACTGTACCGATGTGCGCCGGGTCTCGCGCTCCTGTTCCGCCACCTGACGCTGCGCTTCCGCGTCGGCGATCTGCTGCCGCAGCTGCTGCACGTCCTGGACGAGCTGCTGGAGCTGCTGCGCGTTCTGCTGCGCCTGTGCGCGCTCCTGCTCCAGCGCCTCGAGGCGCGCGCGCAGCTGCTGAAGCTCGCGGTGCACGTCGTCGACCCCGCCGTCGTGCTGCGCGGTCGTGCCGGCGTCCGCGCTGGGCGGGGTGGGGCGCAGCCGCCCGGGCGGATCGGTGCCCAGCAACACCGGTCCGGCGTCCGCCCGCCCGCGCGGCGCACGAGAGGGCGGACGCGCCTGGCCGAGCAGGAAGGCGAGCAGCACCGGCGGGAGCAGTCCGAGCAGTTTCACGAGCGGAATGTAGGCGCGGGGGAGGTCGTAGCGGGAGCCTCCAGCGCGAGCAGCTCGCGAACGCGCCGCTCGTCGGGGCCGCGGTAACGCAGATCCTCGAGGGACTCGCGCAGCGGCACGTCGCGGCGCAGCGTGGCCAGCTCCCGATAGAGGAACACGTCCGCCAGGCGCTCTCGCAGCACGTGCGCCAGTCGATCCGCTCCCCGCACCGCTTCGGGCCAGTGGCGAGCGTCGAGGGGGACGTTCTCCAGGTGCCCGAACCGCGCCAGCAGCGCCGATGCGGTCCGCTCTCCGAAGCCCGGAAGTCCGGGAATGCCGTCCGCGTCGTCGCCGGTGAGCGCGAGAAAATCGGGGATCGACTCCGGCTTCACACCGCGGCGATCGAGCAGCGCCTGCTCGTTCACCACACGCTTGCGGATCACGTCTACTTGCACGATGTGGTCGGCCTCCAGGCATTGCCCGAGGTCCTTGTCCGGCGTGAGGATCCGGACCTGGTCGACCTGTCCACCGAATCGCGCAGCGGCGGTGGCGAGCGCGTCGTCGGCCTCGAACTCCCGCATCGACCAGACGACGGCCCCGATGGCCCGGGTGGTCTCCTCGGCTGCATCGAACTGCGCCCGCAGCTCGGGCGGGACGCCTTCATCCGATTTGTAGTCTGCAAAGAGATCGTTGCGAAAGGAGCGGATGGGGTTGTCGAACGCCACCGCCAGGTGCGTGACTTGCTCCGCTGGATTTGCCAGCAGCACGAGAAGCGATTGCGCCATCCCGCGCGTCGCCTTCAGCGGCTGCGCCGGCCGCTTCGAATAGTGCGCGCGGAAGAGCTCGAAGGTGCCGTCCACCAGGTGCAAGCGCATGGCCGGAGCATCTCACAGCGGCCCGGCGCGCGGTAGCCAATCCCCCTACGCGACCTGAAAGACAACTGGAGTCAACAGCTCGCGGACCGGCGCTGGCGTCGAAGCACGGGCCGGGAGAAAATTTCCGACGTGGCAGCCGCGCTCCTCGCCCTCGCGTTCCTCGCCCTGGTGGCGATCGATCTGTTCCGTGACCGGAGGGTCGATCTCCGCCCCGTGCTCACGCATCCGCGCTGGCTGCTCGTCGCGCCGGCGGCGGGCGCTTTGGCGTCGGCTCTCGCCCGCGATCCGCTCCTGTTCCTGATCGCATGCGCGCTGATCGGCGCGGCCGCCGCGCTCCTCTGCGAGCGCTTCCATCTCACCGAGAACGGCATCGAGTGCCGCGGCGTGCTGTTCGCCTGGCACACGCTCCGGCTGCGCCGCAGGCGGCTCTTCGTCGACGTGCGTACGACCCGCGGCCAGCGTCTGCGCCTGCCACGCTGGATGGACGGTCTGGGCACTCTCACCCGGATGGCGGGCGGGATTACACTGCGCTGATGGAGTCGGCCCGACGGATCCTGGAGCTGATGTTCCTGACCGCCTGGTCGGACGGGAAGTTCGAGGGCAGCGAGGCGTTGGCCATCCACAGGCTGGTGGCGAACGTCCCGATGCTGCGCGAACTGCGCCAGACCGGCGGAATCGACCTGGCCGCGAAGCGGCGGCTCGCCGAGCACGGCCTCGAGGCGTGCGTGCGCGAGGCGGCCGCAGGCATCACGGAGCGGGCGCAGCGAGAGCTGGCATTCCAGGGCTGCGCGAAGGTCAGCGGCGCCGACGGCGCCTTCGGGCCGGAGGAGGCGACCGTCCTGCGCATCCTGCGCGAGGTGTGGCAGTTCTCCGACGAGGACGTGGAGCGGCTGCTGGTCCTCGCTACCCACCCGTAGAGCGCCGGCTTGCCCGCCCGCCGGCCCAGCACGAATCCGCTGCAGCAGGTTGTCACACGGCGCTAAACGTCCGCAGCGGTGGGAGGCGGAGTGTCCAACCGTCTGCAGTTCACTGCACATCACGCGCTTTTACAGTTCGGTGCTGCACAGGAATTCTGACGCGGTGGAGCGTCCGGCCTGCAAACGATCGACTGTGACTGGACCGATCGAGTGTCACTGGACTTCTGCAAGGAGAACACCGTGGGCGAGATGCACGATCCGACCGCGACCGACCGCAAGCGCAAGCGGCGGGGGGGCGAGGGGGGCGGACACGGAATTGGCCGCAACGGGCACTCCGGCGCCGAGGAAGCGCGGTTGCGGCAACTGCTGGAAGCGCTGGTGGCTGCGCAGGATGGACAGTTCGCCGTCCGGCTGCCGTTCACGCGCGGCACGGGCTTGATGGCGGAGATCGCGCGGACCTTCAACCACGTGGTCGGGCGCAACGAGGCGCTCACCACCGAGTTGGTGCGCCTGGAGCGCGTCGTCAGGCGCGAGGGGCGGATGACCGAGCGTGCATCGCTCGGGGAAGTGAAGGGCTCCTGGAAGACCTCGGTCGATTCGATCAACGCCTTGATCGGCGATCTGGTCCAGCCCACGACCGAAGTGGCGCGCGTGCTGGTGGCGGTCGCCGAGGGGGACCTGACCCAGAAGATGGCGCTGGAGATCGAAGGACAGCCCGTGAAGGGCGAGTTCCTCCGCATCGGCACCACCGTGAACGCGATGGTCGACCAGCTCAGCTCCTTCGGCGCGGAGGTGACCCGCGTTGCGAAGGAGGTGGGAACCGACGGAAAGCTGGGCGGCCAGGCCGCCGTCCCCGAGGCGAGCGGCATCTGGCGCGACCTGACGGACAACGTCAACACGCTCGCATCGAACCTGACCACGCAGGTCCGCAATATCGCGGAGGTGACGACCGCGGTGGCGCGAGGGGACCTGTCGCGCAAGATCACCGTCGATGCCCGCGGCGAAGTGCTCGAGCTGAAGAACACGATCAATACGATGGTCGATCAGCTCAACTCCTTCGCTTCCGAGGTCACGCGCGTCGCCCGCGAAGTGGGCACCGAGGGAAAGCTGGGCGGCCAGGCGGAGGTGAAGGGCGTCAGCGGCGTCTGGAAGGACCTGACCGAGAACGTGAACTTCATGGCCTCGAACCTGACCACGCAGGTGCGGGGAATCGTCAAGGTCGTCACGGCGGTGGCAAACGGAGACCTCTCCGAAAAGCTGGTCGTCGATGCGCGCGGCGAGATCGCGGCGCTCTCCGAGACGCTGAACAGCATGACCCGCAACCTGGGGATCTTCGCCGAGCAGGTCACGCGCGTCGCCAAGGAGGTCGGCACCCACGGCAAGCTGGGCGGCCAGGCGGAGGTGAAGGGGGTCTCGGGCGTCTGGAAGGACCTCACGGACAACGTGAACTTCATGGCCTCGAACCTGACCACCCAGGTGCGCAACATCGCCAAGGTCACCACCGCGGTGGCGAACGGGGACCTCTCGCAGAAGATCACGGTGGACGTGAAGGGCGAAGTTCTGGAGCTGAAGAACACCATCAACACCATGGTCGATCAGCTCAACGCCTTCGCCGCCGAGGTCACGCGCGTCGCCCGCGAGGTGGGCACCGAGGGCAAGCTGGGCGGGCAGGCGGACGTGAAGGGCGTGTCCGGGGTCTGGAAGGACCTCACCGACAACGTGAACTTCATGGCCTCGAACCTCACCACCCAGGTGCGCGGCATCGCCCGCGTGGTGACGTCCGTCGCCAACGGCGACCTCACCCAGCAGCTGAAGGTGGAGGCCAAGGGGGAGATGGCCGCGCTCGCCGAGACGATCAACGCCATGACCGAGACGCTGGGCGTCTTCGCCGAGCAGGTGATCGACGTGGCGCGCACGGTCAGCGTGGACGGAAAGCTGGGCGCGCAGGCCGAGGTCCCGGGGGTCGCCGGCACCTGGAAGGACTTGACCGACAACGTCAATCTCATGGCGTTGAACCTGACCTCGCAGGTGCGCAACATCGCCGAGGTCTCGACCGCCGTCGCCCGCGGAGATCTGTCGAAGAAGATCGCGGTGGACGTGAAGGGCGAAATCCTCGAGCTGAAGAACACCATCAACACCATGGTGGACCAGCTGCGCAGCTTCGCCTCGGAGGTGACCCGCGTCGCCCGCGAGGTGGGCACCGACGGCAAGCTGGGCGGCCAGGCCGACGTGCGCGGCGTGTCGGGGGTCTGGAAGGACCTCACCGACAACGTGAACTTCATGGCGGCGAACCTGACTTCCCAGGTCCGCAACATCGCCAAGGTCACCACCGCCGTCGCCAACGGAGACTTGTCGCAGAAGATCACCGTCGACGTGAAGGGCGAGATCCTGGAGCTGAAGGCGACCATCAACACCATGGTCGATCAGCTCAACGCCTTCGCCTCCGAGGTGACCCGCGTCGCCCGCGAGGTCGGCACGGAAGGAAAGCTGGGCGGCCAGGCGGAAGTCCCGGGAGTGGCGGGCGTGTGGAAGGCCCTCACCGACAACGTGAACTTCATGGCCCGCAACCTCACCACCCAGGTGCGGGGGATCAGCAAGGTCGTGACCGCCGTGGCGAACGGAGACCTGGCGCAGAAGCTGACCGTCGACGCCAAGGGCGAGGTCGCTGCGCTGGCGGAGACGATCAACGCCATGACCGATACGCTCTCCACCTTCACCGAGCAGGTGAGCGGCGTCGCCCGCGAGGTGGGCATCGAGGGCAAGCTGGGCGGGCAGGCGAAGGTGCCGAACGCGACGGGCACCTGGCTGCAGCTCACCGACAACGTGAACCAGCTCGCCGCCTCGCTCACCACGCAGATCCGGGCCATCTCGGAAGTGGCCACGGCGGTGACCAAGGGCGATCTCACCCGCGCCATCACCGTCGGGGCGGAAGGCGAGGTGGCAAGGCTCAAGGACAACATCAACCAGATGATCGTCAACCTGCGCGAGACCACCCAGAAGAACCAGGAGCAGGACTGGTTGAAGACGAACCTGGCGAAGTTCAGCTCGATGCTGCAGGGGCAGAAGAACCTCGACACGGTCTCGCAGCTGATCATGTCCGAGCTCACCCCGCTGGTGAGCGCGCACCATGGGGCGTTCTTCATGCTGGACCAGGACGATCGGGCCCCGGTGCTGAAGCTGGCCTCGACGTACGCGTACAAGGAGCGCAAGAACCTCGCCAACCGGTTCCGCTTCGGGGAGGGACTGGTCGGGCAGTGCGCGCTGGAGAAGAAGCCCATCCTGCTCACCCGGGTCCCGGCCGACTACATCCAGATCAGCTCGGGCCTGGGCGAGTCCCCGCCGCTGAACATCATCGTGCTTCCGGTGCTGTTCGAAGGCGTGGTGAAAGCGGTGATCGAGCTGGCCTCGTTCAATCCTTTCAGCGCCATCCACCAGATCTTCCTCGACCAGCTCACCGAGTCGATCGGCGTGGTGCTGAACATGATCGGCGCGAACATGCGGACGGAGCAGCTGCTGCAGCAGTCCCAGACCCTGACCCAGGAGCTGCAGAGCCAGTCGAAGGAACTGACCGTCCGGCAGGAGGAGCTCAAGCGCAGCAACTCCGCGCTGGAGAAGCAGGCCCTCGAGCTGGAGGAGAAGGCCAAGCAGCTCGAGGAGCAGAACGCGAGCATCGAGGTGAAGAACCGCGAGGTCGAGCTGGCGCGGGCCAGCCTCGAGGAGAAGGCGGAGCAGCTCTCGCTCATCTCCAAGTACAAGAGCGAGTTCCTGGCGAACATGAGCCACGAGCTGCGCACGCCGCTCAACTCCCTGCTCATCCTCGCCAAGCTGCTCGCCGACAACAAGGACGCCAACCTCTCGGAGAAGCAGGTCGAGTACGCGAAGACGATCTACGCGAGCGGCGGCGATCTCCTCACGCTGATCAACGAGATCCTCGATCTCTCGAAGGTGGAAGCGGGCAAGATGCAGATCGAGCCGCGCGACATCGTCCTGGGCGAGCTGCGCGACTACTTCGAGCGCACCTTCCGCCCGGTGGCGGAGCAGAAGGGCCTGCAGTTCGAGATCGAGCTTCGCGAAGACCTGCCCTCGCACATCCGCACGGATCCGCAGCGTCTGCAGCAGGTGCTCAAGAACCTGCTCTCGAACGCATTCAAGTTCACGGAGCATGGCAGCGTCCGCCTGCTGATGGAGGCGGTGCCCGATCGCAGCCACTTCGAGTCCGACGTCCTGCACCGGGCGCGGACCGTCCTCGGGTTCTCGGTGACCGACACGGGCATCGGCATCCCCCGCAACAAGCAGAAGATCATCTTCGAAGCGTTCCAGCAGGCCGACGGGACCACCAGCCGCAAGTACGGCGGCACCGGACTGGGTCTTTCCATCTCGCGCGAGATCACCCGCTTGCTCGGCGGCGAGATCCAGGTGAAGAGCGAACCGGGAGAGGGCAGCACCTTCGTCCTGTACCTGCCCGATACCTGCGTCGGATCGGAGCCCGAGCCAGAGGAAGACGCGCCCCGCGCGCGGGCTCGCGCCGAGGCGGAGCAGCTTGGCCAGCGCGAAGAGGCGTGGCGAAAGCCGGCGGCGGGCTTCCTCCAGGTGGCGCCACCGCCCGTCGAGGAGGTGGTCCAGCGCCCGATCGAGGACGATCGCGAGCGCCTGCGAGAAGGCGACTGCATCCTCTTGATCATCGAGGACGACGTGAAGTTTGCCCGGATCCTGGTGGGAATGGCGCGCGAGAAAGGCTTCAAGGCGGTCGTGGCCACCCGCGGCGATACGGGACTCGCCCTGGCGAACGAGCTGCAGCCCGCGGCCATCACCCTGGACATCCAGCTTCCGGTGGTCGATGGCTGGAGCATCCTCGATCGTCTCAAGCGCAACCCGCGCACGCGCCACATCCCCGTGCACGTGATCTCCATCGTGGAGAAGACCAAGAAGGGCGCCGCGATGGGGGCGTTCGCCTATCTGGAGAAGCCGGTGAGCAAGGAAGCACTGGAGGGAGCGTTCACGCACATCTCCAGCTTCGTCGACAAGAAGGTGAAGAAGCTGCTGCTGATCGAGGACGATCCTGCGCAGCAGCGGAGCATTTCCGAACTCTTGGGCGGCGAGGACGTGGAGGTGACGGCGGTCGCGACCGGCCGGGCGGGCTTCGAGAAGCTGGAGGCGGAGACGTTCGACACGGTGGTGCTCGACCTGCTGCTGGCGAACGAGGATGGCGAGCGTTTCCTCGAGGACTTCAAGAGCCAGCCCAGGTTCCAGGACGTCCCGGTGGTCGTGTACACCGGCAAGGAGCTGTCGAAGAAGGAGGAGGCGCGGCTGAAGAGATCCGCCGAATCGGTCATCCTCAAGAGCGGCGCGAGCTCGCCGGAGAAGCTGCTCAGCGATACCGCGCTCTTCCTCCACCGGATCGACGAGAAGCTTCCGGCGACGGCGAAGGAGGTGTTGCGGGGCCAGCGGGAGCAGGGCGAGAACGTGTCGGGAAAGAAGGTGCTGATCGTGGACGACGACGTCCGCAACATCTTCGCCCTGACCAGCGTCCTGGAAAGCTACGGGCTCGACGTCCTCTACGCCGAGAACGGAAAGGACGGCATCGCCGTCCTCGACCGGCACCCCGACGTCGATGTCGTGCTCATGGACGTGATGATGCCGGAGATGGACGGGTACGAGACCATGCGGGCCATCCGCCGCGATCCGGCGCACAAGGCATTGCCCATCATCGCCATCACCGCGAAGGCGCTGAAGGACGACCGCGAGAAGTGCATCCAAGCAGGCGCCTCCGACTACCTGGCGAAACCGGTGGAGGCAGACAAGCTCCTCGAGCTCATCCGTCTCTGGGTGAGGTGATGAACGGAAAGGCCCCATCGACGGCGCCGCCCGTGGTCATCGGTGGCGGCGCGCGGCCCTTCGAGGCGGATGCGCCGCCCGCGCGCATCCTGATGGTCGACGACCATCCGCCGAATCTGGTCGCGCTCGCGGCCATCCTCGAGCCGCTCGGGCAGGAGCTGGTGCACGCCCATTCCGGCGAGGAGGCGCTGCGGCAGCTGCTCGAGTCGGACTTCGCCCTGATCTTGATGGACGTGCAGATGCCGGGGCTCGACGGCATCCAGACGGCCAAACTGATCAAGGAGCGCCGGCGCAACCGGCACATCCCCATCATCTTCCTCACCGCCATCCACAAGGACCCGGCGTACATCTTCCGCGGCTACAAGGAAGGGGCGGTCGACTACCTGCTCAAGCCGTTCGATCCGGAGATCCTGCGCGCCAAGGTGTCAGTATTCGTCGATCTCTGGCGCAAGAACGAGCTGCTGCGCCAGCACCAGGCGATGCTGCGGGCGCGCGACGTGATGGAAGTGGAGAGGCGGGGCGAGCTGCGCTTCCGCGTCCTCACCGACTCGATGCCCCAATGCGTCTGGGCGGCCAGGGCCGATGGCGAGATCCACTACTGCAACCGCGTCTGGCGCGAGTACGCCGGCGACGCCGCGGGGCTCACTTTCTTCGACGCCGTACCGGAGGAGGACGCCGAGGAGGTCCGCAGGACCTACCGCACCGCCATCCGCTCCGGCCAGCCGCTGGAGCGCGAGCAGCGCCTGCGCCGCGGGGACGGCGAATGGCGCTGGCATCTCTGCCGGCTGGTGCCGGAGCGCGACGAGTACGGCCGCATCATGGGCTGGATCTGCACGGCGACGGACATCGACCAACAGAAGCGCATCGAGGAGGCGAATCGGCTGCTGCTCGCCAGCGAGAGCGAGGCGCGCAAGCAGGCGGAGATCGCGAACCGCACCAAGGACGAGTTCCTCGCCACCGTCTCGCACGAGCTGCGCACGCCCCTCAACGCCATCCTCGGCTGGACGCGCATGCTGCGGACCGGCGCCGTGGAGCCCAAGGCGCTCAGCCGCGTCCTCGAGACCATCGAGCGCAACGCGCGCGCTCAAACGCAGCTGGTGGAGGACATCCTCGACGTGTCGCGGATCATCGCCGGCAAGCTCCGGATGGACGTGCGGAGGATCGACCTGCACGCGGTCGCGCGCGGGGCCATGGACGCGGTGCGTCCGGCCGCCGAGGCGAAGGGCGTGCTGCTGTCGGCCGACCTGCAGCCGGACACGGAACAATTCTGCGGCGACCCCGACCGGCTACAGCAGGTCGTCTGGAACCTGCTCTCCAACGCGATCAAGTTCACGCCCAGGGACGGGCGAGTGGACCTGCGCATCGAGCGCGTGCGGTCCTACGTGCACATCTCGGTGAGCGATTCCGGAGTGGGGATCGCGCCCTCGTCGCTCGACCATGTCTTCGACCGGTTCTGGCAGGCGGACAGCTCGATCACGCGCGCGAGCGGAGGTCTCGGGCTCGGCCTCGCCATCGTCCGACACCTCGTGGAAGTTCACGGCGGGACGGTCCGCGCCGAATCCGGAGGCGAAGGAAAGGGTGCGCGCTTCACCGTACAGATGCCGCTGCGCGCCGTCGTTCCGGCGCCGGAGCCGGAACGGCCGAGCGCTGAGATCGAGCCCCCAGCGCCGCCGCGCGAGATGCCGGCGGAAACGCTGCTCGAGGATCTCGAAGTCCTCGTGGTCGATGACGAGATGGACGCGCGTGATCTGATCGCAGCGGTGCTGAGGAAGTGCCGTGCCCGCGTCCGCACCGCCGCAACCGTCGACGAAGCAATCGCCATGGTCCGCGAACGCCGCCCGGACGTGCTCCTGTCCGACATCGGGCTTCCCAACGAGGACGGATATGCGCTCATCCGGCGGCTGCGCGAGATCGATCCCACGATCCGTTCGGCCGCCATCACGGCCTACCCCGGCGCGGACGCCCGGCACCGGGCGCTGGAGGCGGGATTCGACGCACATCTGGAAAAGCCCGTCGAGCCGGCCGATCTCACGCTGGTGGTGGCTTCGCTCGCGGGCCGCGTCGTTGTCCCGTTGCCCGAGCGCGAATCGCTGGAGCGGAACGCGAGCGCTGGGTAGCCCCGGCCACCGAAGGAGGCTCAGGGGCTACTCTTGAGCGCAAACATTCGCAGGCAGGGTTATGAGATGGGTTCCAGTCCCTCCGTGAAACTGAACGCCATGGAGTTGCCGCCGCGCGCGCCCGGCCTCTCGCGCACCCTCGTCCTCCTCCACGGCTACGGCGCCGACGAGCGGGACCTTCTCCCCATCGCGCACGAGCTCGACCCCCGGCTGCGCGCGGTCTCGCTGCAGGGACCGATCGCCCTGGGCGGACCGATGCGGGCCTGGTTCAACCTGTGGCAGGACGCGGCCGGGCGAATCTCGTTCGACTCCGAGGAAGCGCGCGCCGCCGTGAGGACGGTCTCTGCGGAAGTGGAGGAGATCGCGGCGCACTCGCCACGTCCCCTCTTGCTCGGGTTCAGCCAGGGAGCCGGGATCGCCCTGGGCGTCGCGCTGCTCCGTCCGGATCTGGTCTCGGGGGTCGTGTCGCTCTCCGGTGTCGCGCGCGCCGTGGAGGACCGCGATCACGCCCCAGTGGAGGACCTGCGCGGATTCCCGGTCTTCGCAGCCCACGGTCTCCACGATCCTTTGATTCCGATCGAGCTCGGCCGCGGCCTTCGCGACACCCTGACCTCACTGGGCGTTTCCGTCTCCTGGCACGAATACCCGATTGGGCACACGGTCATCCCGGAGGAAATCGAATCCGCCAGGTCATGGTTGAAGGACTGTGCATGAGGTGCCCATGGGTCTCGAGATCGAGCGGAAGTTTCTGGTGAAAAAGGAGCTCCTCCCGAAGCAGCTCCCGGAAGGCGACGAGCTCGAGCAAGGCTACCTGAGCGTGGAACCGACGGTGCGCGTGCGGCTGGTCACCGGCCACGACGGGACCCGGCACGCCGAGCTGACCATCAAGGGCAGAGGCCAGGTCTCGCGCCCGGAGTTCAATTATCCCATCCCTCACGAGGATGCGGAGGCCCTGCTGCGCATGTGCTCCCGCACGCTGCGCAAGGTGCGCCGCGAGCTGGGCCGGTTCACCCTCGATCACTTCCGCGAGCGCGACCTGTGGTTGGCCGAGATCGAGCTCGGTGACGAGCGGGAGAGCTTCGAGCGTCCCGCCTGGCTCGCCGAGGAGGTCACCCACGATCCCGACTACTCGAATTCGCGGCTTGCCACCCCCCGGCGAGCGGGATAGAGGCCATCCATGCACAGGATCGCAGCGATCTGCTCTCTGCTGCTGGCGTTCGCGGCCCGCGGCGCGGACCCGGAGATCAAGTTCGAGAAGTACAAGCTGCCCAACGGCCTGACCGTGATCCTGAGCGAGGACCACCGCCTGCCCCAGGTGGCGGTGGACATCTGGTACCACGTCGGCGCCGCCAACCAGACGCCGGGCCGAAGCGGATTCGCCCACCTGTTCGAGCACATGATGTTCTCCGGCTCGAAGCACGTGCAGCCCTCCCCCTGGCAGGTCCTGGAGAGCGTGGGCGCCTCCGGCGTGAACGGCACCACCGATTTCGACCGGACCAACTATTTCGAGGTGGTCCCCTCGAACCAGCTGGCCGCCGCCCTCTGGATCGAGTCGGACCGCATGGGCTACCTCCTCGACACCCTCGACGAGCAGAAGCTGCGCACGCAGCGCGACGTCGTGTCCAACGAGAAGCGTCAGAGCTACGAGAACCGGCCGTACGGGACCGCCGGGCTGCGCGTGTGCGATCTGCTCTTTCCCAAGCCGCACCCGTATTACGAATGCGTCATCGGGGACATCGCGGACGTCCAGGCCGCATCGGTCGCGGACATCCGGCAGTTCTTCCGCACCTGGTACGGGCCGCAGAATGCGTCGCTCGCCGTCGTCGGCGACTTCGATCCCAAGGTGGCCAAGGAGCTGGTCGACAAGTACTTCGGCCCCGTCCCGCGCGCCCCGGACGTGAAGCGTCCCGAGCCGTTGCAACCTTCCATCGGGCGGATGGTGAAGGAGACCCTCGATGACAAGCTCGCCGAGATGCCCAGGCTGATCCTCGTCTGGAAGGGCGTTCGTCAATATTCCGACGAGGAACCCTCCGGCGACGTCCTCGCGGACGTGCTCGGCGCCGGGAGGACTTCACGGCTGTACAAAGCGCTGGTTTTCGAGAGGCAGCTCGCGTCCGGGGTGAGCGCGGGAAACGCGAGCTACGGGCTCGGAGGATGGTTCCAGATCACCGTCACCGCGGCGCGCGGCCATACCATCGAAGAGATGCGTCCCGTGGTCGACCAGATCATCGCCGACCTGCAGCAGGAGGGCCCGACCCGTGCGGAAGTGGAGCGGGCGAAACGGAACATCATCGCCAACCAGCTGCGGTCGGTAGAGAGGATCGGCGGGTTCGGGGGCAGGGCCGACCTGCTCAACCACTACGAGACCTTCCTCGGCGACCCCGGATACCTCCCGCACGACATCGCCCGTTACCGGGCGGTGACTCCGCGGTCCGCGCAGGACTTCGGGCGAAAGTTCCTCCTCCCGTCCGAGCACATCGAGCTGGACGTGATCCCCGCCCCGAAGCGGACTGCCAGCGCCGAAGGGGGGAAGCAATGAAGCGCCTCCTGATCGTCGCATTCACGATCGCCTGCATCGGGTCGCGGCAGCAATCGAAGGGCGCCGCGCAGCAGGGTGCTCCCCCGTCCGAGCAGCAGCCGGCGCCGATCGCGGCTCAAGGTCCCGCGGCCCAGCCGGACGGCGGCGTTTCCGCGCAGATCGGCAAGCAGACCGGGAAGGCCCCTGAACCGGCGGCTGCCCCGCCCCCAGCGGCGCAGATGGCGCAACCCGCTCCCAACGCGGTGGCGGAAACGCCGCTGATGCCGGACGAGCCCTTTCGGGCCCGGGTCCCGCCCCCGCTCGCGCGCCAGCCGCACTTCGATCCGCCCTTTCCCGTGCAGAGGAAGCTCAAGAACGGCGCCAGGGTCCTGATCGTCGAGAACCACAGCCTGCCGCTGGTCGCGGTCAGCGTGCGCTTCCTCCACGGAATCGACGCCGATCGGAGGCAGAAGCCGGGGCTCGCCGATTTCGTGTCGGACATGGTCGACGAGGGCACGAAGACTCGCTCCGCCGTGAACCTGGCGGAGGAGATCGAGGACCTCGCGGCGCACCTCGGCGCGGGCGTGTCGCTCGAGACGGCAAACGTGGGCCTCAATTGTCTCACCGAGACGCTTCCCAAGGCGCTCGAACTGCTCGCGGACGTGGTGGAAAACCCCGCTTTCCGCGACGAGGACGTCGAGCGGGTGCGCGTGCTCAAGCTCACCGCGCTGGAGCAGAAGAAGGCGAATCCCGGCGCCCTGGCCGCGGACGAGGCGGCGCGGATCCTCTACGGTCCCGGCCATCCCTGGGGCCAGCCCGCCGGGGGGACACCGCAGTCCATCGGCTCGATCACCGCTGCCGATCTCGCCGCCTTTCACGCCCGCTGGTGGGTGCCGAACGACGCGGTGATCTCCGTCGCGGGCGACGTGAAGGCCGGGGAGATCGTCCGGCTCCTCGACGAGAAGCTCGCTTCCTGGAAGCCGCACCCGCTGCCCCGGCTCTCCTTGCCGGCCTTTCCCAGGCTGACCCGGCGCGAGATCGTCGCCCGGGAGAAGCCCGGAACGACCCAGGCGCAGGTCTGGGTCGTGGGCCGGCTCTTCAAGGCGACGGACCCCGACGCGATCCCCATGCGCGTCGCCAATCTGACGCTGGGAGGCCTCTTCACCAGCCGGCTGAACATGAACCTGCGCGAGACCCATGGGTACACCTACGGAGTGGGCTCTTCCGTTTCGCTCATGCGCCGGAGCGGGACGTTCGCGGCGCGCGGCGGCATCGTGGCGAAGAACACGGTCGAGGCGGTGGCCGAGTACGAGAACGAGCTGCAGACGTTCTCCAACGGCGAGATCTCCGATGCGGAGCTTTCGGCATCCAAGGAAGCGCTGGTGCGCGGCCTGCCGGGGGCGTTGGAGACGAACGACGCGGTGGCGAGCGCGATGGGAAACCTCGTTTCCCTCGGCCTGCCGCTCGATTACTACCGGACGTTCCCGGCGAGGGTCGGCAAGGTCTCGCACGCGGACGTGAAGCGGGTGGTGAAGAAGTGGATCACGCCGGGGCGGTGGCCGGTGGTGATCGTCGGGCCAGTGGAGCAGAGCAAGGAGGCGCTGGAGAGGCTGAATCTCGGGCCGGTGTCGATTGCGCCGGCGGTGCCTGGGGGAAAGCCGTCGGCGGCGGCTCCATAGCACCGCGCCCTTCAGGGCGCGGAAGGCGAGTGCGGGTTCAGTCGGAAACGCTTCGGCGCTCGAGGGTACGCGGGTCTATCAGGCGGTCCCGGGCGCGCTCTAAAGCGCGCGGTGCACGGAATACCTCGCGATCGCTCGCAAGTCGTCTGCCACGTGCTCGGGCACGGCCGGCGAGTCGAGCGCGCGCAGCGCGTCGTCGCAGAGCCGCTCCGCGTCCGCGCGGGCGGACGCCTCCGCCCCGCTGCGGCGGAGGATGCCGCGCAGCTCCTCTACGTCCGCGTCGGCCTTGCCCAGCTGCGAGCGCAGCCGGTCCGCATCTTTCTTCGCTGCGCTCTCCAGTGCGCGGGCGACCAGCAGCGTCCATTTGCCCTCGCGCAGATCGCCGGCGTTCGGCTTCCCGGTCACTTCCGCAGCGCCGAAGGTTCCCAACAGATCGTCGGCGATCTGGAACGCGACCCCGAGCGGGCGCGCGTACGCGCTGAGCGCGTCGAGGAGCACCTGCGGGGCCGCCGCCAGCGTCGCGCCCAGATGCAAGGGCAACTCGAACGTGTAGGTGCCGGTCTTCGCGCGCTGCACCTCCAGGATCTCGCGCGCGGAGAGCTCGCGCCCGCGCGGCCCGCGCAGGTCCGCCATCTGCCCGGCGATCACCTGTTCGACGGTGCGCGCGGCCAGCGGCGCCCCCGGGCCGAGGAGCTGGTACGCCCAGGACTCGCAGAGGCTTCCGCAGAGCAGGGCGAGGCTCGCCCCGAGATGATCCCCGCCGAGGGCGCGGTGCAGCGTCGGCCCTCCGCGGCGCACGTCGTCCTGGTCCATGAAATCATCGTGGATGAGCAGGTAACCATGCAGCAGCTCCACGCCGATCGATGCGTCGAGGGCCGCCTCCGGCCGCCCGCCGGCGGCCTGGTGGCCGGCGATGAGCAACGCGCCGCGCAGGCGCTTTCCCCCGCGCAGCAAGTAGTTGCGCAGCGCGGCCGCCACGTCGCGCAGATCGACGGGCAGCGCCTGCAGCGCCTGCAGCTTGCCGTCGAGAAACGCGCGCAACCGCGGCTCGGCGATCCGCGAGTACTCGACGATGCAGCCCGGCGCGTCCAGAGGTTACGTCGCTTCGGCGGAAGGTCCGCGGGCGGCCACCATCTTGGCGAGGATCTCTTGCGCGCGGTGCAGCTTGATCTCGCCGGCGGCGATCAGCGCGCGGGCGACTTCCTCGACCGCGGACCCCTTCGCCCCGGCGCTGACGGCGACGTTTCGCGCATGCAGCGCCATGTGCCCCTTCTGGATGCCGACGGTCCCGAGCGCGCGCAGCGCGGCCATGTTCTGCGCCAGCCCGACGGCTGCCATGATGCCGGCGAGCTTGCGGGCGCCCGGGTTTCCCATGGTCCGCAGGAGCACCGGGATCAGCGGGTTCGCCTTCACCGCGCCGCCCACGGTGCCGACCTGGATCGGCAGCTCGATGCGCCCGAGCAGCGCCCCTTCCTCGATCCACCAGCGGGTCAAGGGCTCGTACCGGCCATTTCGCGCGCAGTACGCGTGCGCCCCCGCCTCGATGGCGCGCCAGTCGTTGCCGGTCGCGAGCGCCACCGCGTCGACGCCGTTCATCACGCCCTTGTTGTGCGTGCAGGCGCGGTACGGATCCGCGTCGGCGAACCGCGACGCCTCGGCGATCCCGTGCGCCACCTCCGCGCCGGAAAAGCCGAAGTCCGCCAGCGCCTCGAAGGGGATGCGGCAGGAGGCGCGCGCGAGCCGCAGGTCCGCGAGGTTGGAGAGGATGCGCAGCCGGACCCGCCCGCGGGTGATGCGCTCGATCAGCGGCGCGACGCCTTCGCACATCGTGTTGATCAAGTTGGCGCCCATCGCGTCCTGCGTGTCGATGATCAGGTGCACGATCGCGTGCGTCTCGGCCCCGACCGCCAGCAGGCGCACTTCGACGTCCTGGGCGCCGCCGCCTCGCGACTTCATGGCGGGATGCAGGCCGTTCGCCACGGCGAGGATCGAGTCCTTCTGTTGGAGGATCGCCGCCTTCGCTGCCTCGGGGTTGGAGAGCTCGGCGACCTGTACCTGGCCGATCATGCGCGGCGCGTCGGAGTCCGCCTTGAACCCGCCACCCTCGCGGACGATCTTCGCGGCGAGCGATACCGCCGCGATCACCGAAGCCTCCTCCACCGCCATGGGGACCAGGACATCCTCGCCGTTGACGAGGAAGTTGAGGCCGATGCCCACGGGGAGCCCGAGCACGCCGACCGCGTTCTCAATCATCGCGTCGGCATTGGCGAGCGGCAGGGTGCCGCTTTCGCCCAGACCGTCCATCTCGTCGCGGGAGAGCTCGAGCTGCTCGGCAAGGCGCCGCAAACGCTCTGCCATCTTCATCTTGTAGAAGCCCGGCAGCCTGCTGGAACCCATCCCGGTGACCTCCTCGGCGGCCGCAGTGTGGCGCAGTTCCGACCGTACCGCACCGGAAAACGCCCAAACCGGCCAACAGCACTCCCTACTCAAGAATGCGCGGCGTACATGAAAGTCGCGCCGGGAATCGATGAAGATTTCGGGAAGGCCTCGCCCGACCGTCCTACGGCGCTGCGTCGCCGGCACTGCCGGCGGGGACGGTGAGGACTTTTTCGCGCGCGGCGACGGGCGCTTCGCGCCGCAGGCCGAAGAACAGCGCCTTGCTGCCCCGGCGGACGTACAGGCGGGCGATGCCGCTCATACCGGAAACCACAGTGCGGTACACCACCTTGTCCGCCATGGCGTGCCCGTCGATCTCCAGGATCACGTCGCCTTCCCGCACTCCCGCCCGATACGCGCAGCTGCGCAAGTCGACGCTGGTCACGCGCAGCCCGTGGCCGTGGTGGGCATCTGCGGCCGCCGGTTCTTCGACGGCGAAGCCGAACGGCTCCTGGTCGCGACGGAGACCCGGCGCGGGCGGCGGAGGTTGCCAGGGCGAGCCGGGTTTCTCCAGCAGCAACACGCTCAGTTCGAGCGCCTTGCCACCTCGCCACACCCCGATGCGGACCCGCTTGCCCGGCGTCGTGCGCGCCGTCAGCCAGCGCAGGCGGTAACTCTCGATCACGGGCTCACCGTCGAACGACGTCACCACATCGCCGACCTTCAGGCCGGCGCGCGCCGCCGGGCCGTCCGCGGCGAGGTCGGTCACCACGACTCCCTTGCCCCCGGGCACTCCGAAGCTCTCCGCCAGCTCGGCGGACATCGTTTCCTGGATGGAGATGCCCATGTAGCTGCGCACGACGTGGCCGTTGGCGGCGAGTTGTGGTCCGACGTCGCGGAGCTGCTCGATGGGAATGGCGAACCCGATGCCCTGGCCGGACGGGTTTACCGCCGCGTTGATCCCGATGACCGCGCCGCGGGCATCCAGCAGCGGACCGCCCGAGTTGCCCGGATTGATGGCCGCATCGGTCTGGATGAAGTCGTAGTAACCGGGGCGGCCGCTCGGATTCACGTCCCGCCGTCCCTTGAAGCTGACGATGCCGGTGGTCACCGAGCGGGAGAGCCCGAAGGGATTTCCGATGGCGACCACCCACTCGCCGACCTCGAGCCGATCGCTCTCTCCCAGCGTAAGGACAGGAAATGGCTTGTCGCCTTCGATCCGCAGCAGGGCCAGGTCGGTCGCGTCGTCGTGTCCGACCAGCGTCGCCCGATAGACGCGCTCGTCCTCGCCGACCTGCACGGTGATGTCGGTTGCTCCCTCGATCACGTGGCCGTTGGTGGCGATCAGGCCGTCGCTGCGGATGAAGAAGCCGGTGCCGATGCCGCGGACCGGGGTCTCGCTCGGACCGCTCCCGCCCTGGCCGGACATGCGCTCGAGGAAATCCCGGAAGGGGTCGTTGCCGCCCCCTCGCGCGGTGGTCGCGACGATGCCCACCACGGCCGGCATCGACGACTTCACCAACGTCGCGATGGAGATCGGAGGCGCCGTCGGGCGCTCTTTCGCCGCGGACGCATCCGTCCAGAGCGGCCTCATGGCGAGCAGCAGCGTGAGGGCGAGCGTCATGCCGGCAAGGGTGGGGATGCTCTCCCGGCGCGGCAACGCGAGCGTCTAATGATGGACCATCGCCGCGACGAGAAGTTCGGCGGCTGTGTTCGCCGCCCGCGGCGGGCGCCTTCCGTCGAGAAGGACGCGAAATTCGTAATCGATGCCCGGCTGCCGCGGCGTCGAGCACCGCACTTCCACGTCGCCGAGAAGCTGCGAAACCACCTTGCCGGTGCACTGGGGATCGCCTTCCCCGCGGGCGGCCAGGAAGTCGAAGATGCTCTGGGCTCCTCCGGGCTTCCAGGACATCGCCGCGGCGATCGCCCTCTTTGCGTCGCTCGCGTCGAAGCGGCCCTGCAGCCAGGAGAGCGCGAAGGCGAGCAGCACCACCATCGCCAGCGCGAGCGGCCAGCGCGTTCTGGGAATCCCGAGCAGTTCCGCCATCGGAGGCGTTTCCTAACACGGTAGGACCCGCGGAGGGTGACGAAGCCCGGGAATGAATCCGGGGCAAAGTCCCGTGTTCCGGTACCAGTGGTTCACCCGGTTGAACTGACGCACCAAGGTGCGGCCGAGTCCACTAAGTCCGCGGTCGATCAGCGATAACCCGCGCGAGCGGGCGGCTCTGCGAGCAGGGAGTCGAGGGCGGCGCGATCGTCGGGATGCAGCGTTTCCTTGGGCGGCTGGGGGACGATGCCCTCGCGGCTCGCCGTGCGGCGGTGCGCGGCGTCCGCCTCTGGAGCGGTCGCCTGCGCCTTGCGCGAGAGGTGACGGGGCGGTCCGCGGACGCCAGGGCCATGCGTTTCGCCGTCGATGCTCGAGACCCAGTCCCAGCCGGCGCGGAGCCCGCGCGCTGCCAGTCGCGCCGCGGTGCGAGGGGGAACGAACCTCGCCGCGAAGGCGACGCCGCCGACGAGGAGGAGGACAAACAGCCACTTCATGCGCGCGACGCTGACATGGCACCGCAAAGGGCGCCAATTTTCCGCCCGCTTGACGGGGGGCGCTCCCGCCCGCATGGTACGCGACCGATGGCGAACGAGTTGGCGATCCGGACCCGCCGGAGCGACCTGTGGATCTGGGCCTTGGTGGCGGCCGCCACCGCGAGCGTGGTCGCACTGGCCGTCATCCAGGGCAATCGCTCCGGGCCGCGCCTGTCCGGAAGGGCGGCGCCAGCGGTCGCGTTGCCTTTGCTCGGTGGCGGCAAGACTGCGCTACCACAGGGAAAAGTGACCGTGATCGATTTCTGGGCGACCTGGTGCGCGCCCTGCAGGTACTCCATGCCGCGCCTGCAGAGCCTCTGGAGCGAATACCGGCTGCGAGGCGTCGAGCTCTATTCAGTGGATACCGACGATCCGGCGCCCGGCCGTGAAGCGCAGGTTCGGGAGTTCCTTTCCCGCGAGAGGTTGAACTTTCCCGTCGTCCTCGACGACGGCACCGCCTCCGAGGCGTTCCAGGTCGCAAGCCTGCCCACGATGCTGCTCGTCGACCGGACGGGAACAGTGGTCTGGAGCCACGTGGGAGCTTTCACCGCGCCCCAGGAGCGGCAGCTGCGAGCGGCCCTCGATCGGGCGCTCATGCCGCCTTAACCTGGCGCCGTCCTTCCCATCGTGTGGTAGCCCTTGTCGACGTACACCGTCGTCCCGGTGATCCCGCTCGCCAGCGGGCTGCAGAGGAACGCGGCCACGTTTCCCACCTCGATGGCGTCGATCTGCTCCGGCAGCGGCGAATTCGCCTTGTAGAAGTCCACCATCTCCTCGATGAACCCGATGGCGCTCGCGGCGCGCGAGGCCAAGGGACCCGCCGAGATCGTGTTCACGCGGATGCGGAACTTGCGACCTGCCTCGAACGCCAGCGTCCGGGTATCGCTCTCCAGCGCCGCCTTGGCGGAGGACATTCCGCCGCCGTATCCGGGCACCGCGCGCTCGCTGGCGAGATAGGTGAGCGAGACCGCGCTGCCTCCCGGTCGCATCAGGGGCGCGAGCCGCTGCACCATCGAGACCAACGAATAGGCGCTGACGCTGATGGCCGTCAGGTAGCCGTTGCGCGAGGTCTCGAGCAGCGGCTTCTTCACCTCCGGGCCATTCGCGAGCGAGTGCACCACGATGTCGAGCGCCTTGTCGCCGAAGTCGCGCCGCAGCGCCTCCGCCAGCCCCTGGATGGAGAAGTCGCCGCGCTCGTTGTAACGCTTGCTGGTGCGGACATCCTCGGGGCAATCCGCGAGCGTGTCGTAGGCGGCGTCCAGCGGGTAGATCTTCTCGAACTCGAGCATTCCGCCGCGCGAGAGCTTGCGGGACTCGTCGATCTTGCCGCGCCGGATCAGCGTCTCGAAGATGTTCAGCGCCGGCGGCCAGGTGCCGACGCAGACCGACGCGCCGGCCTCCGCCAGCGCCTTGGAGATGGCGAAACCGAAACCCGCGTCGTCGGCGACTCCAGCGACCAGCGCGCGCTTTCCCGTCAGGTCGATTGCCAGCATGCGCGCGGTATCGCGCAACTACCGGGAGTCCGCAAGCGACAGCTCGAAGCGACCGTCCATCACGACAATCCAGCGGCGCCGGCGCGGCGACGCTGGTACTACGTGGGCGTGCTGACGGTGGTCTGCGCGAGGTTCCTGGCGTGAACGAGGCGATCGCCGCTCCGCGGACACGCTGGCCGCTGCGCGCGGCCGGCTGGCTGATCGCGGTCGCCCTCGTCGTGGTGGCGGCGCGCCGGATCGATTTCCCCGCGCTCGGCTCGGCCCTGCGCGCGACCGCCTGGGGTTGGGTCGTCCTGGCGATGGTCTGCGCCGTGATCGGGAACACGCTCGCGCAAACGCGGCGCTGGCAGGCGCTGCTCGAGCCGATTCCTCACCGGCAGCGCGCGAGCTTTTTCGATCTCGTCCGCGTGTCGTTCGCGAGTGGCGCGGTCAGCACCCTCCTGCCCGCGCGAGCCGGTGAGGCGGTGCGCGTGATCGAGCTGAAGCGGCGGCGCGGCTACCCGGCCGGCGCGCTGATCGCAGCTCAACTGGCCGAGAAGGGGATTCAGGCGATCAGCCTCGGCCTCGTCCTCGGGATCTGCGCGCTGCTGCCGGGCGCCTGGGCGCCGCCGCTCGCCCTGGCGGGCGCCGTCGCGGCGGTCGCGGTCGCACTGCTGGCGGTGCTGCCGAGACACGCCCCGGGCGTTGCCGGCCGGTTCCTGGACGCGCTGCGCACCCTGCACGCGGAGCGCTCCTGGGTCCGGAGCCTGCTCTGGTCCATGGTCTCGGACGCGGTGGATCTGCTGCTCGTTGGTCTGTGCCTGCGAGCATTGGGCATCGACGTGCATCCCGGTGTCTGGGCGATGGTCCTGCTGTCGATCAATCTCGCCTTGCTGCTGCCCTCGACGCCCGGTCACTTCGGAATCCTCGAAGCGGGCGCGGTGTGGGCACTCACCACCGCCGGCGTGGCGGCGGAGCCCGCGCTCGCGTTCGCGCTCGTGTACCACGCCGTGAATCTCGTTCCCGGAACCGTCCTCGGCGCGCTGGCCATCTCGGTGCCGTGGAAATGACCTGATACCCTGAAGGCGTGCGCCGTCTCCTGCTCCTCGCGCTGGCCGGATGTGCCCACGCCGGGGCGCCGCCGTCACCGCCGGGATTCGCACGCTCGAAGGAGCGCGCCGCGGAAGTCTGCCTTCCACCGGGCGTCAAGGCCTACCTCGGCGCCCTCCGCTGCGCCGGCGGCGCCCTCGCGCAGACGAAGCGAATCGGATCCGTCGGGAGTCGGGTCACTCCCTCCGACCAGAACGATCCCCGCATCCTCCTGCAGATGGACCCGGAGCGCCCCCTCCAACCCGGCGAGCCGGACCTGCACATCGTGGACGCATTCGAAGTCCGCTGCCCCCACGCGACCTATACCGTCTTCATC
>Ga0209761_1000410_pt1 | contig 25669 bp, 29 predicted proteins | sample GraSoi013_1_40cm_4_FD_185818 | JGI IMG/M metagenome (GOLD analysis project Ga0209761, IMG submission 185818) | Grasslands soil microbial communities from the Angelo Coastal Reserve, California, USA - Sample 09_25_2013_1_40cm (SPAdes) (version 2) | ecosystem: Environmental > Terrestrial > Soil >...
TATCAGGGCGCTCCCTCTCTCGGAGAGGCTCGGGATTCTTCGAGGGCCCGAGTCGTAAGCGTTCATTAGCTACAGGCGGTTGCGTTTCGGCCGGATCCTCCTAGGAGGATTGAGCCTAGGCGGATTTGGGGGACTGCATTAGCCGATAGTTGAGTTGGCATAGTCCCTTGGAAGACGGCTTGGAAACGGATAGGCAGTTTCTTGAAAATGATAACCTAGACACGATATCAATCATAGGCACCGATTTTCATGATAAGGTCCTGGCAATTGTGGAACCGAGGAAAAAATTGATCGCTATCGACCCCCGGGACATAGAACCCGCGAAGCCCTGCGATCCGAGAAAATCTTGCGCTTGCTGGTTATCTCCTCTCTTTTGTTAACTATTCTTTTTCTGTTATCTTTTTCTCGACCCCCCCGGGGGGCATCCCAAAACTCCAGAAACCCTTCACACTTTTAGAACACAGGTACCCTGTAGTGGAAGAAGATCCATATCGAAACAGCAATCGCCCCAACCGATATTCCGATAATCGCATAGTCGCCCCGCTTCAGCTTCAACTGGAACAACGAGGTCCGCCCCTCCTTTCCCGGGAAACCACGCGACTCTAATGCCTCCGCAAGCTCCAGACTCCGACGGATCGCGATCAATAAGAGCGGAATCAGGATCGGAATATAGTTCCGTATCCTCCGCAGCAAATTCCCCCTGTCCAGTTCGAGCCCACGAGACCGTTGAGCATCCACCACAGTCTGAGCATCCACGGCGAGAGTTGGAACAAGCCGCACAGCAGTTGTGAAGGTGAACGACAGCGCATTGGGATATCCAAGCCATTTGCGGGAGAGCCATCTCACAGCCCCGATCCGGTCCAATGCCAGCCCAAGATCATCGGGCGAGGTCGTCATGAAGAATAGACTGAACGCCGTGAGCAGGACTAGAAACCGGAGGGTCAGAGCGATCGCAGAGAACACTGACCCCGTGAAGAAGTTGACGACAAAGATGAGACTGGAGAGGAAGACCCCGGCCCTGAGCGAGAGAGCCCACCTCCGAGCCACGCGCCCAATGAAGAGAAGCGGCAACTGAGACAGGAGCAGAATTACCATGACCCACACGCTGGCAAAGAGCAGCGCGGGAATCAGCACAGCTATGACGAGGAGGAACTTGGCGCGCGGGTCCAGAAGGTGGACCGGAGTCTTCAGACTCGAGAACTTGAATCCTTCAAGGGTTCTGAGCGACAGGCGCCTTCACCTCACCAAGTTTGTCCTCCAGCAGTATCCGGGCCCGATGAACATCGACAACATCCCGCGGCAGCCCATATTTTGTCAACTCCCCGAAAAGCCGGCTCATCTGAGGCTTTACTAATGACGCCCGGTTAACCATCTCGTCCCTCGACAAGACAGAGTCGGCAGAGCCTTTACCCACTATCTGCCCCTTTGACAAGAGAATGACCTTCGGGTTTGACTCAGCCACAAACTCGACATCGTGAGTGATCATCACCACGGCCTTCCCCTGCGAATAGAGTTGGAGGATGAAGTTCCTCAACCGCTCCTTCTGCTGATAGTCCTGCCCGATCGTAGGCTCGTCAAGTATCAGATAATCCGGCTCCGAGGCGAGGATTGAAGCCAGCGCAACCCTCTTCCGCTCTCCACCACTGAGTAGGAAAGGCGACTTGTCAGCATATTCGGCCAAGCCGAGAGCCTCCAAAGTCCGCCCCACCTGCTTCTCAACAACCTCCGGCGAAAAACCGAAATTCTTCAAGCCAAACGCAACCTCATCCTTGACAGTCTCCGAGAAGAGGAGATGATCAGGGTTCTGGAAGACCAGACCAACCTTACGCGCCAAATGAGCGACGCTAACCTTCCTCGTATCCTCCCCATCCACCAGGACACGGCCTTGGGATGGTTTCAACAGACCATTCAGATGCTTAGCAAGCGTGGTCTTGCCTGCTCCGTTCTCACCCATTATCGCAACGAAATCCCCTCCCTGAATACTCAAGTCAATCTCATGAAGGGCGAGATAGCCTGAAGAGTATCTGAACGAAACATGCTCCAGCGTGATCAATCGCTCATCATGCCTGACAGAGCAGAAGCCGCGTCCTCCACATGCGTGGGAACCTTCCCGCTGACGAGTCCGTCACGTCTCAGCATTGACCATAGAAGGCTGACCCGTGGCACTCCGACGCCAAGCCCCTCCAGCATATCGAACTGTTCGTCGAGCACCTGTCCCAAATTACCATCCGCCACAATCTTCCCCCCGTCCATAACCACAATCCTCTCCGCATACCTCGCAACAAGATCCAGCCGATGCTCCACCACAACAATCGTCAGCCCCAGTTCTCTCCGCAAGTCGTCCGCAGCACGCATAACCTCCTCAGCAGTATGAGGATCGAGAAAAGACGTCGGCTCATCAAGAACGATAACGCTCGGCTTCATCGCCAAAACCCCGGCCAAGGCCACTCGCTGCTGCTGGCCACCCGAGAGCTCGTACGGAGCCAGTTCCTTCAGCGCGGAAGTGCCCGTGATCTTCATCGCCACATCAACCCTCTCCCGAATCTCGTCCCGGCTGAATCCAAGATTCTCAGGACCAAACGCGATATCCTTCTCGACCGTCAGAGCAAACAGCTGATTCTCCGGATTCTGGAAAACGTAGCCGACTCTTCGAGACAATTCGCTCGTAGGCTGTGTCGTAACGTCAAGTCCGTCCACCATCAGTTCTCCTGTCCATTCCCCCTGGTAGAAGTTTGGAATGAGCCCATTGAGGCAACGGCACAGGCTAGTCTTGCCGCAGCCGCTCGGGCCAGTGAGGAGGATAAATTCGTCTTCGCTTATCGAGAGGTTTACTCCCTGGATGGCGGGTTTCTTCGCACCAGCGTAATTGAATCCGAGATTCTTCGCTACTATGATCTCTCGAGCTCGCGACACGACCTACTCACTCTTGGGTTGCTACTCTTTCTTGATAGAGCTGGGTTCGCCCGTTATATTAGGTCTGGAGGGGGCCGAGCGACTCCTTCAGTACATCAACACAGATCTTCAACACGTCCTGGAGCTGGCCTGGCACGGACAAGCCTGCCGCGGTTGCGTGCCCGCCTCCAACCCCGGCCAATTTCTTTCCGATAGGAATCGACACGTCCCTCGCTAGATGAATGCCCGTTTTACTATAGAAGCCCTCAGTAGCCCTCATATTCACACGAATCTTCTCTTTCGATTCTCCCGCCACGAAGGCAACATGCGCTCCAAGCGTAAGTAGGGCTCTCGCGGCGGACGACTGGTAAGAGCCAAGTTCGGAGGTAGCCACAATCCATTCCCCTAGCAAAGCGACCTGGGATCTTCCAGCAGCCTTCAGCCGTGCTATCCTCTCAGACCTGCTTACAGGATTTGACATAAGCTCCGAGAGATGCCTGGGGTCTGCTCCGGCCTTTACAAGCCCCGCAGCGATCTCGAAGGTCGATTCCGTTGCGAGGAGAAAATGTTTGGTCTCGATAAAAATCGCCGCTAGCAGAGATCTTGCTTCCTGCGCACCAACCTCAATGTTCGAAGCCTGCCAGAGCCTGTAGACCACCTCGGCTGCAGCCGCGGCCGATTCGTCAACGACCAACTGTGATGCAATCTTCACAGTATCGGGATGCGGATGGTGGTGGTCCACGACGATGATCGGAGTCTCGGCCCGCGTCAGCTTCTCTGCTGTCTGTCCGAGCTGGTCCAGAGTGTTAGTGTCGACCAAGATTGCGAGGTCAACCTTTGCAGGGAGTCTCCCGTCGGGAACCGTGATTCCAAGATTCTCAAGGAGCTGTTTGGTTGAGGAGCTCACTCCTTCGGGACAGACTATCTTCGTCGAAGTTGCGGGCGCGAGCTTCTGTATGAGGCTCTGGAGCGCGAAGGCTGAGCATGTCGCGTCCGGATCAGCGTTCTGATGGCAAAAGAGGGCTGCTGATTCAGACTCTTTTACGCGAGACAATAGAGACCGGAGCTGAGCGTTCCAGTTGACTTGCTCGCTTGCTATGGTCACATGAGACTCTCTTAATTTGCTGAGCTAGTCGGTCTCAGCTTCTCCTGCAACTTCCCCTGAAGCTCCTTGATCCTCTCCTTCGTCCGCTCCTCTTGTCTTCCTAGCACAGTTACCCTAGTCCCCAAGAGTTCCTTCCTCTCCTTCAGCTCCGCGAGTAACGTCTGCCGATCAGATTTTACGAGGAGGCTTCCCACGCTCTTGTAGACTGGGGTCTGATCTGTCACCTTGTCGAGTTCAGCGACCGCCTTATCGGTCTCTGATGCCTCGATCTCAAGCTGTTGCTTCTGCGTCATGACCGCTTGGAGCGTCTGCTGAAGCTGTTGGAGTCTTGCCAGCTGCTCCTGTAATTGTGGCGGAAGCTCAACTTCTTCAGTCAAACTATTTTCCCAGTTGTCCTAGGAGCGGGTCCGACTCGCCTGCCCTATAAAAGGGTGCGACGACGTTGAGAGTCTTGATCGCAACCAAGACGAATCTTAGAAACGTGTTGGAGGCGGCTCTCAAAGCCACGATATCCTCTGCTTCGATATTCAAGCGCAGGACTCTACCTTCTCGTCTCACAGTCGTTTGGGACCTAAACCCTGGTGGTTGTCGTGTCTCCGGAAGTAGAGAAGCATAGATCGTATTCGCGATTCTGGAGGAGGGTAAATCGATCTCTATTGTGATTTCGGCTTCGGGGTTGTCCCTACTAGTTGTCGGCTGGAGCTTCTTCTCCAGGTGTCTCTTCCTCGACCTTTTCTTCAACCTTTTCCGCAGCCTCGGCTACAGGTTTCTTTCTTCGAGCTCTTGGTTTCCTGGCCGGTGCGATCATCTGGGGCGCGACTCTTGCGCCAGCCCTCAGACTGTCAAGCTCTGTCGAGAGTGTGGACGGGCTCATCAGTCCTCTCGTTGCTCGCGCTGCTATCTCACCGAGCTTCGTTGTGGGAGAGTAGGCGCCTCCGGCGAACTTGAAGCCGCACTTTTTGCAGTGCCAGACTCCAACGCTCCATCGTTTGACCGTCTGAAACTTGCATCTTGGGCACTCATGTTTGGATCTGAGGCCGGTTACGATCTCCACGTACTGGCGTCGGGCAACGGTGCCGTATCGTGCACCGAATCCTCCGGCGAGTCCTATCTTTCGGGGCATCAGCCCTTCGCCGCGGCCATTATCCTGGCCCGGTTCTCGGCCGCTTTGCCAACGGCCATATGGACAGCCTTCCGTACTTCGTCTGGGGTAAATCCGTAGAGTCCGCCCTTCTGCATGGCGCAGATATCCCCGTTCTTGTCTATTGTCACCGTTAGTCTTGCGTTCATCACTTGTTCTTCTTCCAGACTTGGATCGACTATTATTGTCCGGTCGACCTTGGCGAATGTGACGGCGACTGGGTAGTTGTTAAGCGGTAGTTGGTGATGCCCGCCTTTATTGATTACCTCGTCGCCTTTGACCTCCATCTTGGAAACCTTCGAGTTTACGAGTGCCGCGAGTGCTGCCATGGAAGCTGCGTCTATGAGGTTGCCATCATGGTCGAGAACGTAGATGTCGACATAGACGACCTGAACTGTCTTACCTTTTTGAAGTACGAGTGATTTCATGTCGAGAGCCTTGGATTCTCTGATGCCTCTGTCCACGACTCTAGAGAGTTCGATGGCGGCTTCGCTTGGAGGGCCTGCTTCGAAGGATGGGGATGCTAGGGGGACGAGTTCGGCGTTGACCGTAAGAACTCCTTCGTCCGGAGTGTCCGGAAACGGTGTGCCTATCTGGACCTTGATCCCGGCCAGGACCTTTGACTTGCCGAGATGGACCTGTGCGGAACCGTTAGCCTTCTCTATGAGACCTACTTGTATTTGGATCGGTCGGTAACTCTCAGGCCCCCGCTCGTCGATTCTCTTCCCTTTGGCAACCAGGTCAATGACCGTTTTCTGTTCGAGCTTTGCTACAGGAGGGAGTTGTGGGGTTGCGGACAACTATGCTACTACCTCCGCTTCCTCTCTCTCCTCGGCAGCCTCTTTTATCGTCGCGTACTTTTTCTTGAGCACTTCTCGCTGCATGGCGTGGAGTGTCTTGCACGCCTCCAGGGCCATCGTAAAGCCTTGTTCAAACTCTGACAGCGTCAGATGCCCGTCCATCTGGAGGAGGGTGACGAGACCAGCGTTGGGGACGAGGGCGACGGGTATGTCCGCCTCTCCATACTTGTCCTCCGCATCGGAAAGGTCCAGTGCCAGCTTGCCCTCGATCTTCCCAACCGCGCAGGCGGCAACCATCTCCTTCATCGGTATCCCCGCATCAGCCAGTGCCAGCGAGGCGGCCGTAATACCCGCGCAACGAGACCCACCGTCGGACTGCAACACTTCAATGAAGAGGTCTATCGTGGTCCTCGGATAGAGGTCGGTGAGCACGACAGGTTCGAGCGACTCCCTAATCACCTTTGACAGCTCCATCTCGCGACGGGACGGTGCGGGATTCTTTCGCTCGTCAACTGAGAAGGGGGCCATATGGTATCTGCACCGGATCACGGCCCTCTCAGGCATGGCTATGTGTTTTGGATGAGCTTCTCTCGGACCGTAGACTGCTACGAGGATCTTGTTTTTTCCCTGTTCGATGTAGGCGGATCCGTCTGCCTTATCGAGCAATCCTACTTCTAGTTTGATTGGTCGCAGTTCGTCCAGGCGGCGGCCGTCTATCCGCAGTCCCTTATCGTCTATCAGTTTTTCAGGCTGTTTGGGTTCCGGCAACTTGTTCAACTACTCTCGATCTTGATATCATTTCCCGGATACGATCTGTCAGTCCTCTCGTGTGAGCTTCACGTTCGACCATGTATATGGCTTCTACCGCGACCCTCTCGCTCTCCGGAGACTTGCCCCAGACCATAACGACGCCATTCTGGCCCACGGTTATCTGGCAATCCGTCTCCTTCTTCAGCATGCTGATCATTGACCCTTTTCTCCCAATTAGACGCGGAATCTTCGCGGCACTTATCTCTACAACCCTTCCAGAAGCAACCTTCCCGAGTCCCGGGCCCTTTACTGTAAGCAAGGGGTCCCTCGTCCGATCGAACGCCAGTATCTCAGCTAACACCATGTCTCCCACCTCGTAACTCGTGGAGAGGTCTCGTCTCCTTGGACCTCTAGGGCCTGGCGTCTCTGAGGCAGGCAGCATAGCCTCGTATGGAGCTCGGATGTCAACCAACCATCCAGACAATCCAATATCAACGATTCTCCCAGCAACCAGATCGCCTACTCTGGGGAAGTATCCACCCTTCAAAGGCACAACAAAGACCCTGTTCCCATCTACCTCTAGAATACCCACGCACGCAGAGAATATCTTTGTCCCGATGCGGTACGCGTTGTCCCCGAGCAGGTGGTCGCCTTCAGCGAGAACCTCGCCCGGAGCCACTACCTGTTTCGGTTCAGCGACTAGTACCATGTCCATATCCTTCTACGTCAATACCTTCGACTGTATGGTTCCCTGTGTCAATTTTCCAACCTTCTCGATGAATGAGCCGTACATGCCCGCCGGCATCTCTACCACAGCCACCAGTGATCCGTCGGACTGCCATTCCTCCCGGCTCACGTTTCCGAAGCTTTTGAAAGCGTTATACGCTCTGGCGGCGTGTTCCGGAAAGACCTTTACAGCGATCCGCATCTGCTCGATCTTCAAGGGCAGAATCGGTCTAAGTTCTTCTATGACCATCTTAGACTGCTCCTCGGCGCTCTTGTAGGGATCAAGCGAGAGACGAATCTGCCCCATCGCCTGTTCAATTCTGAGCGGAGGGTGCGGAGTCCCAGTCCGAGGATCGATTGCGTTCCGGGAGATGATCGAGATAATCTGTCGCCTTTTATCCTCGACGAGCTGACGGCGCTGCTCTGTAGTGAGCTGAAGCTCGCCACTCTTCATAACCTCTTCCGCAACTCTCGCCGGGTCTGTCGTGCCGAAGTATTTCTGAAGCTTCTCCTCTGAGGCGCGTGTTCCCTTGCTAGAGTCCGAGTAGACTTCATCGATGAGTAGGACTTGGCTTATCGGCACCTGCTTTCCCAGCTTGTAGTCTAAAGCTTCTTGAGGCTTGACGAGTATCTCGAAATGATCTTGTCCTTTGGCTAACCTGGCGGTTGTGTACTTGTCACTCATTTGGCAGCCGGGGCCTTTTTCCCTGCGTCCATCCTTCTGAGGTACTTGTCTACTTCTTCCACGGGAAGCTTCTGGAATTTTCCGGTCTCACGTGGAATTATGGCCACTCTAATCTTCTGTGGCTCCGCTTTACCCTCTAAGACCTTCGTCATACACTTCATTCCCAGCAGTAATGCTTCGTCCATGGTTAGATTGTCTCGGTATTCCGCTTCTAGAATCTCGTTGGCAGCGTCTCCCCCAGCGCCTATGGCCCACGCCCTGTAGGCGAAGAAAGCACCGCTGGGGTCGGTCCAGAACAGCCTGCTACCCTTTTTGTCTACGCCGCCAAAGAGCATTGATATTCCGAAAGGTCTCACCCCCGCGTGTTGTGTGTAGAGCTGTTTGATCTCGCCGATTCGGCGTGTCAGTATCTCTATGTCGATGGGCTCGTCGTACATCAATTTGTTACTCTGAGCGTAGATTCTGGCCTGGTCTACGAGAATGTGGGCATCGCAGCTCAGTCCTGCGACAGCTGTCCCTACATGTTCGTCGATCTGGAATATCTTCCACATGAATGATAGATCTTGTAGCTTGGATCCAGCCCTCTCTTCGGCCGCGAGAACGACGCCCTCTGGAGAGGCGATTCCGAGAACTGTAGCCCCGCGTTTTACAGTCTCACTTGCGTATTCTACTTGAAAGAGTCTCCCGTCGGGGGAGAAAACCGTGATGGCCCGGTCATAAGCACCGGGGACCGCAAACATTGACAATTCTTGCACCTAGACAGATTTCTGAGAAGCGAGCCTGCGGTGCGTACTAAAACCTTTCCCGTGCTCTTTCTTTGAAATCTCAGTACCTGGGGTCGGCCCGTCGCAGAGAATATCATCCCTATCCGGTCATGCTGGGACTGGCTTCCTCATCCCCCGATCAGGATTCCAGCTGGACTCTAATATCATCTACTCCTAGCGGACCTTGGCGTCCGAGGGCGATCCGTTATGATCCAGTGGGATGTCCAAGAATTGTCTGATGTCCTCAGCAAGTCGCAATCCAGGGTCAGACGACTTTCGAAACGAGACTAGGATCTTTATCGGATCCTGGTCCTTTAATCTCAGAGCTCCACGAAAACACTGCTCTTTGCCTAGACGAAGGTGTAGGCGACCCTCTTCGTCTAGGCGAGTGTCCAAATCATTTAGCAGCGTTTCGCGATCACCGCTGGGGAGTATCCTCGCGAGATGGCTAAAGAACAATCCTGCTGGACGACCTCGTAAGCTCAACGTCACAGTTGAGATTTCGTTCCCATAATGGCCTCTGAGCCCCCTTCTCTCTGGTTTAGACTGGAACAGCTCCTGGGGGCAAGCTTGTCTCATAGCGTAGATGACTTTCTCGGGATTCTCCGTGGCGTGCACGATAGCCGATATCCGCGCTGAGACGACTTGCACCAAGGCTCTGTGAATCGATCTATCGCAGGCTCGTTAAATACCCTGACACGTCCGGGCATCGATAACATGTCTGACGGATTCGAATACAAACAGGGGCTGATAGTCAGGTTGGACCTGAAAATGGGACGAGGCAAGATCGCTGTCCAGTGCGCTCACGCAGCTGTGAGTGCGGCCGAAGAAGCGCGTTTGAGGTTTCCAGAGTGGTGGAAGCATTGGATAGAAGAAGGTCAAGCCAAGATCGCGCTCAAGGTGTCCGACCTGGACTCAATCTTGAGACTTGAGTTCGATGCGAAGTCGAAACACCTTCCCTTTTGCATAGTTAAGGATAGGGGACTAACTCAGGTGCAACCCGGTACAATTACCTGCCTGGGCGTGGGTCCAGCGCCATCTCACGTGCTGGATGGTCTAACTGGAGACCTGCCCCTTCTTTGACCGAGCACCTTCAGCTGGGTCCTCGTGTCGGTGCGAGACTATCTCGAATCTCCGCTTCGCATCTAGTACATATTCGTTGAAGTCCGTATCGGGCACATCTCTGAAGCTTGAACCGGTCTTTTCGAAGAGTCTTCTCAGGATCAGACGTTCGATCACCTTGGAGGCTCCTCCCAATGCTCTCTTGAGCCCAGCCGCAAATTCTGGAACATGATCTGGAATATCCTCGCGAGGGAGAGAGCATATTGTCCTTAGGAACTGGTACACTGCTTCTCGGGGCTCGTTGCCCAGTACTGAGAGTCCCTCGTCGATCGACTCCAAGAGAAGCTGAGGGAAGGATAGGGATCGCCCGCTCAAGTCTCAATTCCCCTTGGTGGCTCCTGAACTCCTGAAAACGATTCAGTTGCGCGTGTTCCTTTCCCGTATTCTTCCCCTGCGAGTCTGACAGCTTTGAGTCCGCTGGAATTGAAGAATAGCTGCGACTGAAAGAGGCCTCGGATTCCGCTGAGAGTCCTCGTCTCTAACGCTTCAGAGTTGACAAGCACCAGAATTGTTGCCAGCTCAGACTCGGCCATTTCCACAACTGATGAGATTACCCCGTAGGCTTTCTCAAATCCGAGTGAGATTATGAGAGAAGTGAATACTTCAAAGACTATCCCGATTCGCCGTCCCGTATGCGCTTGCAGCAGCTTGTCAACCGCGTCCAGTAGTAGCGACGTGTCCCTTTCTGGAAGGAGCACTTGTTCGTTTGAGATTCTTGAGGGAGTAGATGTCTTTGTACTGAAGCTGAAGAGCCTGATGTTCCTCTGCTCACTGAACTCGCGATATACTGGGCTTCCCGCGTTTGTGAATATCGCCACAGATTCGACATTTGCCTGAAACTCCTTAACGAACTTTTGAACAACCTCCTCATAATTGCTCGTTGGCTCGTACTCTAGTAACAGTCTAGTCCCCAAGATGCCATGATGTTTTAGGCCGAGAAGATTCGAGAAGGTATCCTGTTGACGAGCCAGGTCTATGACTCTGGATCTGGGGTTCCGAGCAGTTAGCAAGTCGAGTATTCCTGCTTGGGCACCTTCCACGTTCATTGCCCATATCCGACCAATTCTTTCTCTCCCAAATGCATCGTCTGAAGCGGTAACGCTTCCAATGATCTCTTGAGTTCGTTCCAGGCTTAGATCGTCGAGGTCGACCAGTTCTCTACGATTTCTCGACAGATCGCTCTGGTCATAGACGTTCGACGAAAGCGCCGGTGCGAATTCGATGGGTAGGATAGTCACGCGCCGCCTGCTGGCAGACGCGTCCGGCAAGTCCGAACTCTTCAGGACTGCACGGTAGAACGGTACCTCCGACTTTGTTACACGGCATACAACATCCTGTCCCGTCGATAGTCCATCCATTACGAAGGTCTCAACGAGCTTCCTTCGGTCCGATTCCGTGTTGTACAGGACTATGGCATCTACTTCGGAATGTGAACTGACGACCTGGCTTACTATTTCGCCGGAGGTGATGATCCTTGCCAGAATAGTTGGTTCTCGAAGCGCGAAGGCAATAAGGACGAAGAGAAGACTATCTGCAACAAAGCCGATGCTCTGAGACTCTGGAAGTAGGAATCCGCCTGCAGCAATCTGGAAGAATAGAGACACTCCGAAGGTCGCCCAACAAATGCTGATGATCTTGATGGACAGAGATGCGGTCTTCTCGCGCACCATTCGTGATTGGCGGTAGAATGAGACTACTGGGAGTCCGATGTACGAGACTAGGAGGAGAGCACTAGCTGCTACGAACCAGAGCTGATATGTGTAATAGAAGATCGTTCCTCCTGCGGTTGTCTGATTCAGAGTCCAGGGTTGCGAGATCAGCGCTGCAGCGGTCCAGGCACAAACTGCGATCGCATAGGCGAGAAATTGCAGAGGAGGTCGGGAGATGAATCTCTTCAGTTCCGAGATTCCGCCAGGAGTTTTCTGGTCACTGTTCTTCAAGAGGTACGAGGCTATGCCTATTGAGACAGCCATAATTGAAGTCAGTAATGTATCCGCGAGAGCTGAGACCGGTCTGCCGATGATGTCCGAGACAGTCGTCTCTGCCAGATAGACGGTGAATCCGACCGTCGCGACTCCCATGAAGAATCCAGAATCCAAAAAGTATGTTTTCTTCGTGCGGACGATGAAGTAGAGCGCGAGACAGGAAGCCATCAGCGCGAGAAGGTCGGGAATGTAGCTCAAGAAAGTCGCCTCGACCAAAGTCAGCCTTTCTTGTCGTCGCTTCGCTGGGCTTCTTCCTTCTTGAGCTCGTAGACCAGTCTGACGGACTCTTGGTTCTCGTTGAGGCTCAACTGAAAATCCGATGAGGAGGCGACTCCTAGAAGTCGTGCAATGTCGACTGGAATTAGCAGATAGAGACTGTCTCTCAGTTTGACAGGACGGACTCTTAGTGGCACGTAAGATTCAACTTTGTATGCGCAAAGTTGACCGCTGGGATGGGAATGATGGAACTCTGAGATGCTTTCTCTGGTTACAGCTGCAAATCGCCGAAAGACTCGTCGGTACCAGACAATCCAGCCCAGCCGAACTTGTCTTTGATCTGGTCGGCTGCTCGCTGGGAGTTTTCGGCTTCGACAATTGATATTCTGTAGAGGGCGGCTAGCCTTTTCGCTTTGTCTTTGAGTCCGGGAATTGCGACTAAAATCGACTGTGAGGGACTCACGTCGAAGATCTTCGCGTACATCGAGGCGACAGGGACCTCGTCAATCTCCTTGTCACTAGCGATAACGTCCAGCACGACGACCTCCGAGGAGCCTTTTGTCGCCACTGCATCGAACCGGTGGAGAGCGCCCGAGCGGCCTGCTATTTGACCGGGCATATCGACTTTGAACTGAAAGTCTTCGAGGACCACGCCTATGGGCTTCATGACAAGGTAGCTCCGCTTGAACTCTTCTTCCGCTTCAGAACTCACTCTGTACGCGTAGACATTGACGAATCCGGTGTCTCTAATTGTGAATATGTGACCACAGTTTCTGCAGCGATGTATGGGGCTGGGCATGTCGGATCGTTTTCCGCACTGCGCGCACTGAAACCAGGCACCAAGTTTCTGATAGTCAACACCTGCTTCGACGAGCTCTTTGTTGCACTTTGGGCAGAGAAGACTGCCTTCGACAAGAAAGTTGTCGACGCTGTCAATGTTTCCGCAAGCCGTGTGCTCAAGGAGAGTCTTGCGCTCTATGTCTATTGAATTGCAGTTTGGACAGACATAATCATTGCTGACGTTGGGGGATAGGCAGGAGGGACAGACGAGCACCTTCTCGTGAAATTTTCTCTTAAAGATTCCGGCGTCCCACAGCTTCTGGACGAGTTGTTTAGCAGCATTTGGATCTTGGTCGACAACCTCTTCGACCTCTGGGTATCTCACCGTGTGGTCGAGATCAAAGCCCGGAGTGAGTTCGACTATTTCTCCCCTCACGAACTTACTTATCAGTAGCTGAACTGAAGGGTCCTGATACAGAGCCATTCTATCCTTCGATGTCACTCTTCAAGACGCCTGGCCCCGGCCTTGGCTACTCCGCGGAGTTGGACGAATCGAGCTCCTTCACGGATATTCGTGCGATGTATCCACTTCAGGATGGTCAGCGTATCAGAACGAATATGGTATCGGGCCATCGCTGGCCCATTGCGAAGGTTCATGGCCGCTGCCCCTGCTGACTCGTCAGCAAACGCTAGGATACCTACAGGCATTCCTGGACTGGACAAGCTTCTTACAGGGGGACTGCCGAAGAACAGGACCATTCTCCTTTCTGGCGGCCCCGGCACAGGAAAGACAATCTTGTCTTTACAATTCCTCGTGAACGGGATCTTAGACTACGAGGAGCCAGGAATCTACGTCAGCCTCGACGAGAACAAGCAGCACGTGTTCGAAGAAATGCTCGACTTCGGATGGGACTTCCGAGAACTTGAGAGTAACAAGAAACTGATTTTTCTAGAGGCTTCTCCAATACGATACCTTCCTGCCGAGATAAAGGTTGGAAAGCTCACAGTGGGCCGGAAAGAGTTCTCGATGGCCACTCTGATAGAGATGATAAAGACAAGCGTCAAGGAAATTGGTGCCAAAAGAATTGTTGTGGACCCAGTTACCACACTGGTTTTCCAATATGATGGGATGGTCGCGCAGAGAAACGCGCTGGTCGAGTTGATGGAAGCACTTGCGGACACCGGAGCTACGTGCCTCATCACGACCGAGTTGAGGCGTCCGGGCTTCGAACGAAACCTAGACTATGAAGAGTACCTAGCCCACGGAGTGATCCTGCTACAACAGCTACAAGTGGGGAAATCACTTCTACGGGTAATTCAGATAGAAAAGATGCGTAAAACCTCGGTTGACAACCAGCCTAGACCATACAGAATTACCGACACAGGAATCGAAGTGTTTCCGCGAGAGAGCGTTCTCTAGACCCCTCCCGTTAGACGATTGCTAATCATAAGCTACTAGCTGGCACATGCACTCGTGAGCGTCTGAATACGGCACGTTTCCCGTCTGGAGACCCCTGTCTTCCTACAATACTGCATTTCTTGACGGGATGATCAAACCTAAACTAGGATCCCGGCTGTAGGGGGTCCAGGCTGTCACGTGACGGGCACCTCTCATTTTGGAGACTCGTATGTATCGAGCCAGCCCATCCTTCGTGTCTTCAGCTTTCATCTCGATCACCCCATCAACTTTGTCTTGGATTGCAGCGATTATTGCGGGATGAAACGCTTTTCGAGATAGAGACGTTACGCAGCTTGCCTTGCAGCTTCGAATCTTTGCCACGAGTGTATGGAGGAAATCGAAGGATGGTCGTACTCCGCTCCTCTGTAATAGAGTGGTCATTGAGTCCATCGCTAGTAGCGTGTTGCTGGGGTCGCCGGTCTCCGAGAGTGCTTTAGAGACGACAATGCTTAGGTCTGAGAGGCGTTGGGGATCTTCGCTATACTGTTCTTTGCTCTTGACGCCTACCAGAAACGAGTAGCAGTCTATGAAACTGAGTTTTTTTCGGCCTTCTGTCTGATATCCTGCCGGGTCCACCCCCATCGCCCTCATTGAGCCTCTTACACTGTCGGGAAAATCGTCCAAGCTCGCATAGACGATGTTCTTGCCGCCCCTTAGTGCTTCAGCTACGAGTTGTACCAGAAGTGTCGTCTTGCCAGTTGCTGGATCGCCCATGACCAGTACGACTGAAGATGAGGGATACCCCTCTGGGAGAAGTTCGTCTATTATTCCAACTCCAGTCTTTTCCTTTGACGCGGATTTCTCTGCTTCGTCTAGGGGCGAGGGCGAGGTAAGTCTCTTCGAGATTTCTCGCTGGAGTTCCTGATCTCTCGCCTTGTTATAGGAGAGAATTCTGACTTCGTGTATTAGTCCAAGGTCGACCAGATCTGCCAAGTCGTGTTCTATTTCCTTGGAGCTTCTGTGGATCCTCTTGGCGATCTCCTCTAAGGTGTCTGTCGACTCAGGATTTTCGTGGAAAAACATCAAGAGTTCTGCTTTGGTTTCCGACCCTATTAGCTTCTCTATCAGCTCGGCTTTTGAGGGTCTCTCGACGCGTTCGCTACTCCGGGTCTCCAGGGGAAGCACCTAGGTTGTTGTCGAGCATCGGTTATCGTATCTTGTCGGGCGGGATCGGGGTTGGTGCCAAAGCGAACCCTTCTCTAGTTATATAGTAGTCGTATCCTTCAAGCCGATTCTCTGTTCCCCTCATCTTGGGTATGTAGATTCGACGACGAACTCTCGAGTTGTCGAAGCTTGATTCGAGGACTATCAGCCCATCTCCGAGGAACTCTTCAAAGCTAGTGCCAAGCTGCTGCTTCCCCCAGGGTACTTCGCTAATCATGAGAGTCGTGCAGTTTGCCGCTTCCAAGAATTTTAGCATTATGTGAAGGAAGCTTCTTGCCTCTGCTGTGCTCTCGAACGCAGTCATCAGCGCAGAGAGAGAGTCAAAGACCAATCTTCTGGCTTTGACAGTGTGAAGGGCCTCAAGCACAGTCTCTAGCGCAGTGCTTACGCCTGCTTTCATAGTTGACTGGAGCGAGACCAGTTGCAGTCTACCCTCCTTCTCTAATACGTCGAGATCCCACCCGAACCGGCGAGCATTCCGTTTCAGCTTCTCGCCGCTTTCGATCACCGAAGCGTAGACTCCATTCTCGCCACACTTGACAGCTCCATGAACCAAGAACTGGAGACCTAGGGTCGTCTTCCCTGTTCCCGGCTGGCCGGCCACGATGGTCGTGTCTCCCCGTACCAGTCCGCCTTCGATGAGCTTGTCGAGGCTTGGGATTCCAGTCTGAACTCGGTCATCCCCTTGTTGGAGCGTGGGAAATGCGGTTCTGCGAGTCTCCATTACCTGGTTCCCTCCAGTGACCATAGTTTTACTGGTCCGACCTGTCGAAAGTCGACCTTTCTCTTGGCTCTCAAAACGTGGAGATATTTTGAGGCAGTGGATCTGTTGACCCTGAGCTCTTTTGCTATTTCTCCAATAGAGCTGCCTGGTCTTTCTTCTAAAGAGTGGACTATCTTGTTCTCGATGAAATCGAGGTGCCCATCTTCGGAATCAAATCTGGCTGTCAATTGTGACTGCCAGTTGAGACCGTCGGCCCTGATTATCATAAGGTGCGTGTTACCTGCACATCGGGATAGTGGTCATCCCGAAGCGGCTAAATGCCGAAGCAGATCCTAACTAGATCAATGCAAGTCCCCATAGTGGTCAAGCTCGGAGGGTCAGCCATCACAGACAAGTCGCGGATTTGCACTCCAAGGCTTGACCTGATTCACCGGGTCGCCGGCGAAATAGCCCTGTATCAGAGACCGTTGATCCTCTTGCACGGCGGGGGTTCTTATGCTCACCCCTTCGCCACGAAGGACCTTCTGATGCGTGGTTTCAAGGGTGCGTCTCAACTCAGAACCGCATCAGAGATCGAGCTAAACCTTGATCAACTAACGAGGATTATCGGCGTCGCCCTGCTACTCCGTCAGCGCGCCTTCGTTCCGGTACGGCCGATGAGTTTCATGACACTAAGCGGCAATAGCGTGGGCGCTTGTTTTCTTCGCCCCATAACTGCTTTGCTAGAGCTTGGTGTCATTCCTCTAATCCATGGAGATCTTGCCGTAAGGGAAAGGAGAGGATTGGGAGTTGTCTCGGCGGACCGCGTTGCATCGATGTTGGGAGAGAAGCTGGAGGTCTCAAGGGTCCTATTTGGCTGCGACGTAGATGGAGTGTATCCTCTGGGTCTAGACGGATCTAGGAGTCCCAGAATAATTAAGACGATCGACAAAAGTAACTATTCTGCGGTGCTGAACAGGCTAGAGCGGTCGACGAAGGATGCTACCGGGGGTATGCGGGGAAAGGTGCTGGAGGCCCTGAGACTAGCTAGGCACGGCGTCGAATCCTACATCTTCAACCTAAACAATCCGTCGAACCTAAAGCGTCTGCTCGACGGGAGCCCAGCCGTTGGAACGAGGTTCGTCGCCTGGAAATGATACTCAGTAGGATCTATCGATAATTTCTTCCGCGAGTCTCGAAAGCTCCTGCCTGTAAGAGGACTCTTTCAGTATCCTGAGGTGTTTCTTTGCCTCTTGCATATACTTGACGGCTATTTCCCTGCAATCGGTCTCCGCTGGGGTTTCTGCCACTAGGGCTCTGGCTCTGGATACCATCTTGTTAGATACTTGCTCCGAGCTTAGGATACTTCTCAACTCGGATCTCTTCTTGGTAGAAAGGAATCGCAAGGCTACGATGATCGCTGCGTTTCCGAGCTTGTGTTCGACCACGTCTTTCGCCTGCTGTTTTCCAGTCTTGTCTCCGCAAATATCCAGCACGTCGTCCATGATCTGGAAAGCGAGGCCGGACTTCCAACCGAACAAACCGAGAGATCTGATCACGTGACGATTCGCCCTTGCCGCGTGCGCTCCTATCTGCCCGGCCGCCTCGAACAGCGCGGCTGTCTTCTTTCCCACCATGTCTAGGTAGAGATCGAAACTCGGCCGGACGACCCTGTTCTTGAGGAGGTAAGGGTCTTCTCGCCCCGCCTGTTCAAAAAGCAGGTCAAGCCGTTCGCCATCAATTATCTCCTTCATCGCGTTCACCGCGATCCTCCTAACTTCGTCAGTTGCCGGGCAGTCTTGTATCAGATCGTCTAGGACTTCGCGGTAGAACATGGCCACGAGCAGTGCAACCGAGTCGCCTAGCACGACTCGAACGGTTGACCTGCCTCTCCTCACTTCTCCTCGGTCGATGAGGTCGTCCATGACGAGGGAGTAGTTGTGGATCATCTCGACGACTGCCGCTGGTCTTATCGCTCGCTCGGGGCGTCCACCGGCTGCTCCGCAACAAAGCACAACCATGGCAGCTCTAATTCGCTTCCCCCCTGCTTCGAAGTGGTAGTTGAGTGAGGGTCTGAAGTCTTTGGCTGAACCGTTTCCCAAAGCTGCGAGAATGGCTGGGTCCACCCGTCGGCCCAATCGAATCGTCCTCTCAAGATCCCGTTGGGTCAATTCTGCTCTTCCGATTTCATCCCGCTCAGATGGTTGGGCTTGTCAAGGTCTCGGGATACTGGTAGTCGCAAGAATCAAATGGGGCGAGGGTAGTTACTTCAATCCAGGCCGTTCCGGGTCGATGAGGATCACTTCGTACCAGTGACTTACTCCGTCTGAGAATACGTGATACGAGTTCTGTACATTCATGTTGGGATATCTTCTCGCGGCTCTCCCTTCGGCTACAGCCCGAAGCGAGATAGATCTTGTAAACTTGGAGGAGCCCATAGCTTTCTGCCTTCTTCCGGAAACAGGCCTCGGCTTCCGCGCGCCTCCGCGTCGAAGTCTGACCCTGACTACAACAATGCCTGGTTTGGCCTTGTATCCAAGGCGTCGAGCTGTCGGCAGATTAGTTGGCCTGGGCACTCGTTTGATGACTGGTTCGCGTCTCCAGGTGATTGCAGACTTTCTTAGCCAGTCTTTGAATTCTGGGGTCCCACCTTGCCACCAGTCTGCCATGTACGAGTATGCCATCTGCGGATCCTCTCGTCGCAAGCGATTGAATGTCTGATAAGGATTACTGGCTTGGGGATTTCAACATCGTTAAATCGGCCTTTCTAGACTCGAACAGCCAATCTGGAAGTGCGACCTGGCTGATGGCTCAAGACGCTAAACTGTTGAAGAGGGCTTATGCGCCAGCGCGGCTTGCCATGAAGTATCACCCTTACTATCATGGGAAGATAGAGATCGCCCCAAAGGTGCCAGTCAACTCGTATGATGACTTCGCAATATGGTACACGCCGGGAGTTGCGGATCCCTGCAAGGAGATCCAGCGGAACCCGGAACGGGTCTTCGATTATACTAACAAGTCAAACAGCGTGGCAATAGTAACCGATGGCAGTCGGGTGCTAGGACTCGGCGATATCGGTCCCGAGGCTGGATTACCTGTTATGGAGGGAAAGAGCTTACTCTTCAAATACTTGGGCGGGGTCGATGCTTATCCGATCTGCCTCGGCACCAAGGACCCTGAACAGATCGAAAACGCAGTGCGATGGCTCCAGCCATCTTTTGGAGGAATAAACTTGGAGGACATTTCGCAGCCCAAGTGTTTCGACATCCTCGATGCTTTGAAGAGCGATTTAGGAATACCCGTCTGGCATGACGACCAGCAAGGCACTGGGACAGTTGTCTGCGCTGGTCTGATAAGCGCTTTGAAGGTGGTTGGAAAGAAGAGGCGTGATTCGACAATCTGTATGCTCGGGGCTGGAGCAGCGAACATTGCGGTTGCAAGAATAATAATTGAGGCGGGAATAACGCCGGGGAACATAATCATGGTTGACAGCAAGGGAATCCTGAACCGCCAGAGAACAGATCTCAGCGAGAAGTTCAAAGCCAAATGGGATCTGGCTCTCAAGACCAACAAAGAGGGTCGTACCGGAGGACTTGCGGAAGCGGTCAAAGGCGCTGACGCGTTGCTGGCTATGGCTGCCCCCGGACCCGGCGTCGTCCCTAGTCGGCTGATACGAACCATGAGCGACGATCCGATCGTATTCGCCTGCGCTAACCCCATACCGGAGATCTGGCCATGGGAGGCAAAGGAGGCGGGCGCCAAGATCGTTGCCACAGGCCGATCCGACTTTCCCAACCAAGTAAACAACTCAATCGGCTTCCCAGCGATATTCCGCGGTACTCTAGACGTTAGAGCGAAAATGATCACGGACGAAATGTGTATAGCAGCGGCGGAGGAAATCGCAAACATTGCCGAAGAAAACGGGCTTGACGAAGACAAGATCATTCCAGCAATGAGTGACTGGGAGCTATTCCCTAGGGAAGCCGCCGCAGTCGGAGCAGAGGCGGTTAAGCGAGGCGTTGCCAGACTCAAACTCTCAAGAAGCGAACTCTATGAGAAAGCCACAGCGATAATTACCCATGCTCGAAAGTCCACGGAATTACTCATGCGGAGAGGCCTGATCAAGGACTTCCCGGCGAGAATACGAAGAGGGAGAGACAAACGGGTAGTCCAAGGATAGGCGTGATCGGCGGCACGGGAGACGAGGGATATGGCCTCGCGCTCAGGTGGGCGAAGCAGGGCTACGAGGTCGTGATTGGGTCGAGAGATGCTGAGAAGGCACGGTCGGCTGCGAACAAGATCAGGGATGCTGCTGGGAGGAATTCGCGGGTCACCGGCCTGGTCAATCCGGAGGCGGCGTCGAAGGCGGATGTTGTTGTTATCACGGTTCCCTTCGCAGCACTGATTGATACTATCAAGTCGATCCGGGGCTCATTGAGGCCTGGGCAGATTGTTGTCAATGTGACTGTTCCGTTGGAGACTGCGGTGGGAGGGTCTGCGACTCGGACGGTTGAGGTCTGGGATGGGTCGGCGGGGGGGCTCGCGTCTAGACTGTTGCCGAAGGAGGTTAGGCTGGTGTCGGCGTTCAATAACGTGAGCGCCGAGATGCTTAACGATCTCTCTCGAGAAGTGGACTGTGATGTGCTAGTCTGCGGTGGGGATGCAGAGGCGAAGAAGACCGTTATTGATTTGGCGAGGGCGATTCCGGGCGTTCGGGCGTTGGATGCTGGACCGTTAGAGAATTCACGGATTGTTGAGCAGTTGACAGCACTGTTGGTCTCGCTGAATATTCGTTATGGGGTCAAGACTGCAGGATTGAGGATTACTGGTGTGCAATCGAAGAACTGAACGTGTTTTGTGGTGTTAGGTGCAGGTCGGGATAGTCGGTAAGCCGAACGCTGGCAAGAGTACCTTCTTCAGTGCTGCGACTCTGACGGTCGTCGCTATAGCTAATTATCCTTTCACGACGATCAAGCCGAATCGTGGAATCTCCTATCTCCGGACTCCGTGCGTCTGTCGAGAATTGGGGGTTCAAGACCAGCCGAAGAACTCGCGGTGTGTAGATGGCGAGCGGTTCATTCCGGTAGAGCTGATCGACTGCCCTGGCCTTGTGCCTGGCGCGTCTACCGGTAGGGGTCTCGGGAACCAGTTTCTCGACGATCTCCGTAAGGCCGATGCTCTGATTCACATCATTGACGCTTCGGGTTCAACCGATTCTGAGGGAAAGCCGTCGGCGGCGGGTGCGCATAACCCTGTTGAGGACATTGGTTTTCTCGAGAAGGAGCTTGAGGCCTGGATACTTCAGATTCTGTTGAAGGACTGGGACAAGGTCTCGCGCAAGACTGGTCTGACGAGTGAAGAGGTGGTGGAGACGATGGCTGAGAGACTGAGCGGGCTGGGCGTGAAAAAGTTCCAGGTCGAGGATGCTCTGAAGCTGGCGGGTCTGCGGGGGAAGCCTTCTGAATGGTCTCGAGAGGATCTCGGCCGCGTCGTTGGTTTTCTGAGGAGGGCGGCGAAGCCTATGCTGATAGCTGCGAACAAGATCGATCTTCCCTCGTCAAAGGAGAACGTGACGAGAATTGGGCAGAATGGGAGTCTGACGGTGCCGGTCTCGGCTGAGGCGGAGCTTGCTCTGAGGCGTGCGGTGGAGAAGGGCCTGATCTCCTATAGGCCTGGGGATCCGGACTTTTCTGTCAACGCGAGCGCGAGGCTCACTCCGGAACAGCGGGCCGGGTTGGAGATGATTAGAAAACAGGTTTTGGCTCCCGAGGGAGCGACGGGGGTCCAAGAGTGTATCAATTCTGCCTTCTTCAAGCTGCTGGATATGATCGTGGTTTATCCGGTGGAGGATCCCGAGCGGTGGACTGATCATTCGGGGAACGTTCTGCCTGACGCGATTCTCATACGGAAGGGGTCGACTTTGAAGGAGCTTGCTCTGAGGATCCATACTGATCTTGGCGAGCGGATGTTGTATGGTGTGAATGCTAGGAATGGAATGAGGCTGGGAGATTCTTACGTCTTGAGCAGTGGGGACATTGTGAGCGTGGTCAGCGCCTCCTAGATCAGGACTGGTCTCCAAGGAGAATTAGTGGGCCCGTAGTGGCGGGAGAGTAGGCTGGAAACACTGGGCCTGAACAAGCGTGGACCCTCGAACAAATGTCACTCTTGTGTCGCGGGAATTTTTTATTTCTAAATCCTGGGAGGGGTCCTCTGGCAATCTGAACCGTCTCTAGGCGAGATTATCGACTTTGCGCGCAAAACGGGCTTATCAGCCGTTTTCAGTAAGTGCTCACGAGGGCCCTTCAAGCGTGAATAAGGCGCTCCGTGGGACCCCCTTCCGGATTGCTGATCCGGGCTATTCTGGGCGATTTCCAGATTGGATGTTTTCCAAAAAGCTGTCGTGTCGTGAGCATCAACGCTTTTGAGATTTCTTTGCTGGTAACGGGTCTGGTAACCGCGGATGCAGCTTGGAGGAGGATAACCGTTTCCGAGGTCGTGAATCAAGGGAGGAAGGTCATCGTGAAAAATCCAGTGCTGTTAACCCCTAGATTCTAGAGGATTCGGAACCGGACTCGACCATTGAAAGTGTTTCATCAAGCCGTGGATGTACCAGACTCGGACGTCTGTTTTCGTCCCTTCGATGGTTTTGGTCTGAAGAAGTTTTTCTCCCGAGTGGCTGGTCCAGTAGGTCAGCGCTTCTTCCAATGCGTCGCCAGATATGTCTGGGAAGGCTGTTACGAAGTCATCGAATGTCAGCTCAGCTGTCGGGTTCAGATACGGATCCTCGAAGCGTCTTGAGAATAGCTCGACTATTCGTTCTATCGGTAGCGTTCTCTCGACTGCAGGCTTGTGTTTGTGACTTGTCTTGGAGTGCTTGGCCATACACTACGCCAACGTATTCTGAGTTGGTTGGGGGACGGCCTACGATATGGCACTAGTTGTACTGGACCTTCTCGCTTCCAGTTTCACGAATCGGATTCCACGGACTGGCCGAACTGTCAAATATGTTGTTCGGGATAGATCAGGAAGCTCTGATTCTCGCTCCCGACACGACATCCTTCTCTACTATCGCCCCAGGACCCAGCCAAGCCCCCGAACCTACCTTGACCCCGGGAAATATGGAAACGTTGATCCCCGTTCTCACCCCGTCACCCAGAATCGCGCCGAGCTTTCTCCTATTGCTATCTACAAGCGCGCCTCGAACCTTGGACTTGACTTGGGCGTTGTCAAATCTAAGATTCGCTGTAATAGTCCCGGCTCCCAGCGAACATCCCTCCCCCACTATGCTGTCCCCGACGTATGAGAGGTGAGGAATCTTCGTCTCTGCCATGATGATGCTATTCTTCACCTCACAAGCGGCGCCAACCTTCACATTCTCTCCAAGAGACGAAAAAGGTCTCAGGTAGGCGTTCGGACCTATCTCACACCCTCTCCCCACGATCAAGGGTCCTTCCAGACGCGATCCCACCTTGACCACAGAACCTTCCTCAAGAACGATAGAACCTTCGATATGGACGCCCTCCTCGACCTTACCCTGCGACAGGCTCTCTTTCTCGGAGATGATCGATCTCTCGTTGGCTTCGAGAAGGTCCCAAGGATAGCTTATCCCTAGCCACTGCGCTCTGTCCAGTTCACGTACGCCTACGTTCTCTCCCTTGCGGATCAGGATTCTCAGGGAATCTGTCAGCTCGAACTCTCCGCGCATTGATCGCTTTGTTTTTTTGATGGCGGGGAAGACAGACCTGGTCATTAGGTAGAGTCCCGCGTTGACCAGCCCGGGGATCCTCTTGGGAAGCTTCTCCCGGATTTTGGTCACTCGGTCGTTCTTGGTTTCTATTACTCCGAACTGGGACGAATCTTCCACACGTGCCGTGGCGATGGAGATTCCTTCGTCAAGCTGCGCCTTTGCCAGAAAGTCCTTCACAACCCGCTTTTCATAGTGGTCGTCTCCGTACACGACAAGAAAACGGTCTTCGGCCTTGAGCTCATCGTCTGCGGCTGCAACTGCGTCTGCGGTTCCTCGGGGAGTTCTCTGTTTCACATATTCTATTTCGCAGTCGATTTTCTCTCCGTCGCCAAACCTCTCTCGGATCGTTTCACTCTTGAATCCGACCACCAGTATGACTTGACGAATCCCCGCATCGACGACGGCTTCAATTGTCCGTTCTACTATCGGCTTGTTAGCAATGGGGAGAAGGGGCTTTGGCCTGGTCTCGGTGAGAGGCCACAGCCTTTCTCCTCTGCCCGCCGCCAGGACGACGGCTTTCAAGTCAGATTCGTCCTTTGAGAACCCGGCTTATCAAGGCGAGGGTATCCTTCACGATTCGGCCGGCCACTGAGGGCCTCTTCGACTCTGCAGTCACTCGTAATACTGGTTCGGTTCCGCTCTCTCTGACGAGGACCCAAGAATCCTCGGAGCTGACCCGCAAGCCGTATGTCGAATCCGTTGTCGAGTTCTTTCCGACAATTTTCTCAAGCCCTTCAGAGAGCAGTTTTGGATCCAATCGTGACACGTCATTCGAAACGGACAGGCTCTTTCTGACCACGTAGTACTCTGGAATAGCTTCGACCGCGCGAGAGACAGAGGAGCCTTGCTGTTCAATTTGTCTTAGATAGAGTAGCCCGGAGAGCATGCCATCCGGGCAGGGATGGTATTCTCCATGGATCCAGGCTCCTGACGGTTCACCGGCGAATGAGGCGCTCTCCTTCTTCATTTCTGCCAAGAGCTTGGCGTCTCCGACCGGTCCCCGGATCAGCTTCGCACCTGTTCCCTGCAGCGCCTCATCCACGGCCATCGATGTGTCTATTGGAACTATGAATGGCCCCTTCGATTCTCTTGCGAGAAAGGAGAGATAGGAGCCCAGAATCCTGTCTTGAAGTGGGCACGAACCTTTCTCATCTACAACGTATAACCTATCGCCGTCTCCATCGAATGCTATGCCTATGTCCGCCTTCATCTCTCCAACGATTTTGGAGAGCGTTGCGATACTCTCTCTCGTTGGTTCGGATCCACGACCTGGGAAGTTCCCGTCAGGATACGAGTTTATTGCCGTGACGTTTCCGACCGTAGCCCTGTAAATCTCAGGAGCCAGGATTCCTGTTCCGCCGTTCCCGGCGTCCAGGACCACCCGCCATTTTTTCTTGAATTGTATTGAAGACAGACGTTTCGTATAGCCTTCAGGTTCTCCTCCTCTCACTCGGCCCAGCATGTATTCCTGTTTCAGCTTGTTCTTTGCTGGCTTGTCTGTGACAAGAATGGTCGAGTCTTCTAGAGATTCCCCATTTGAGTTGAAGATCTTGAAGCCATTGTATTCAGAGGGATTATGGCTCGCTGTTATCATCACACCTCCGTCCGCTACGATACATCGGGTCTGGTA
>Ga0209761_1000411_pt1 | contig 25665 bp, 23 predicted proteins | sample GraSoi013_1_40cm_4_FD_185818 | JGI IMG/M metagenome (GOLD analysis project Ga0209761, IMG submission 185818) | Grasslands soil microbial communities from the Angelo Coastal Reserve, California, USA - Sample 09_25_2013_1_40cm (SPAdes) (version 2) | ecosystem: Environmental > Terrestrial > Soil >...
TTCCTGAATGGGTACAGTGTAAAGACACAGTCGCTAAGCCCCCTTCGGACGGCCGCGACTGGCAAAGTCACCGGACTTCGGACCTGTTTCCACGTTCGCCCGGTCCCGTGACATGATTGTCACATCCGGGGGGCCGCCCATCGGGTATGCGGCCCATCCCGGAACAGTTTCGGGAGGGTTACAAATGGATCCGGCCATGCAGGTGTCTACCCCCCCGACCCAACGCGAAGCGGCATCCGCAGCGGAGCAAGGGGCACGCCGGGTCCCCGAGCTTCACGACCCTCACTTGTTCCTCAACCGTGAGCTGTCGTGGCTGCAGTTCAACTCGCGCGTGCTCGAAGAGGCGGCCGATGCCTCGCTGCCCATCTTCGAGCGCCTCAAGTTCCTCGCCATCGTCTCGTCGAACCTCGACGAGTTCTTCATGGTCCGTGTGGCCGGCCTCAAGCAGCAGCAGCTGGGCGGCGTCAGCGAGACGGGAGCGGACGGCCTCCTGCCCAACGAGCAGCTCGCGGCGATCAGCACGATCGTCCACGCCATGACCGAGGAACAGCACGGCGTCTGGGCGCGCGACATCCTCCCCTGCCTGCAGCGGTATGGTCTGCATCTGATCGCGCCGGATGCCTTCGATGCGCAGCAGCGGACGGCTGCGCGGGCGCATTTCGCCCAGAACGTCTTTCCCGCGCTCACCCCCCTCGCCGTCGACCCCGGCCATCCCTTCCCCCACCTGCGCAACAAGTCGATCAACGTCGCCGTGCTGCTGCGGAAGGAGGGGCGCCGCCGCCGCAAGGATCCGCGCGACACCAGCCTGGCCGTGGTCCAGGTGCCTGCGGTGCTGGAGCGCCTGGTACGGATTCCGGCTGCCTCAGGGCAGGCGTTCGCGCTGCTCGAGGACATCATCGCCGCGTTCGCCGGCGACCTCTTCCCCGGCTATGCCGTCAAGCAGGCCACCGCCTTCCGCGTGACCCGCAACTGGGACCTCGACATCGACGAAGAGGAGTCCGAGGACCTCCTCAATACCGTCAAGGACGAGCTGCGGCGCCGGGATCGCGGCGCAGCCGTCCGCCTCGAGCTTGCCGGCGACGCTCCCGCCGAGCTGGCCCAGTCGCTGGCGGGCGCGCTCAAGCTCGCCGAGCAGGACATCTATCGCGTGCGCTTCCCATTGCAGCCTACGGATCTGCTTGCGTTCGTGGATGCCGACCCGCGCCCGGAGCTGCGCGTCGAGCTGCTGCAGCCGTCGGTCCCCCCGGAGCTGCAGGAAGCGTCGTCGATGTGCTCGACGATCGCGGCGCGCGACATCCTCCTGCACCATCCGTACGAGTCGTTCGATCCCGTCGTCCGCTTCATCCAGGAAGCGGCCGAAGATCCCAAGGTGCTCGCCATCAAGCAGACGCTGTACCGCACGAGCGGCGACAGCCCCTTCGTCCAGGCGCTCTCGCGCGCCGCGGAGAACGGCAAGCAGGTCACGGTCCTGGTGGAGATCAAGGCGCGGTTCGACGAAGCGAACAACATCGCCTGGGCGCGCCGGCTGGAAGACGCCGGCGTGCACGTCGTCTACGGCCTGATCGGTCTGAAGACGCACTGCAAGATCGCCCTGGTGGTGCGGCGCGAGGACCGGATCCGCCGCTACGTGCACCTGGGCACCGGCAACTACAATCCGAACACCGCCCGGCAGTACACCGACGTGTCGATCTTCTCGGCGCGGGAAGACCTCGCCGATGACGCCTCGGCGCTCTTCAATCTCCTGACGGGTTACGCCGAGCCTCCGCAGTGGAAGCGATTCGCGGTGGCCCCCTTCGGCCTTCAAGAGAGGATCCTGGCCCTCATCGAGCGCGAGGCGCAGCGGGCGCGCGCCGGCGAGCCCGCGCGCATCGTCGCCAAGATGAACTCGCTGGTCGATCCAGCCGTCATCCGCGGCCTCTATTCCGCGAGCACGGCGGGAGTGCAGATCGATCTCCTCGTGCGCGGCATCTGCTGTCTGCGGCCGGGCATTCCCGGCGTTTCGGAGAACATCCGGGTGTTGAGCGTGGTGGACCGCTTCCTCGAGCACAGCCGGATCTTCAGCTTCGGCTCGAGTGAGCGGGCCGAGGTGTACGTCTCCTCGGCGGACTGGATGCCGCGAAACTTCAACCGCCGTATCGAGGTGATGTTCCCCATCGACGACCCCGCGCTCCGCAGCCGCGTGCTGAACGACATCCTGGCGGTGTCGTTGGCCGACGGCGTCAAGGCGCGGCGGCTCGCGCCCGACGGCACGTACTCGAGGGCCCAGCGGAGCGAGGGCGCCGTGCGCAGCCAGGAGCACTTCCTGCGGCAGGCGCGCCGCTGGATCGACAACGCCCGCCGCAATCCGCCGATCAGACCGGTCGCCGCGCCGGCGGCTGCCTCGTAGAGCGCGTCGCGGCGGTCGCTACTTCTTCCAGACCGACGCTTTCTTTGCCCAGACGCTGTCCTGGTACCGGCGCGCGAACGCGTCGGCGGTGCCGGCGAGGGCCGCTGCGTCGTTCGTCGCCTTGTAGCGGGAGACGCCCGCCCAGTAGAGCGCTTCCGGTGCCGCTGCGGTGTCGGGGAAGCGCTCGACGACCTCGCGCAAGCGCCGTTCCGCCTCGCCGAACTGCTGCCGGGCGAACGCCGAGCGGCCGAGGCCCAGGGCGAACTGGCCGAGGAATTCATCCACCGGCAGGAAGCCCTCGATACGGTGGCGTTCCGCACCCGACGGGTCGACCATCAAGATCGTCGGAGTCCATTGCACGCCGTAGCGGGCGCTGTAGCGGTCCCAGTCGGCCTTCTGTTCACGCACATGGGTCCGTGCCGGCAGGAACTGCTCGGTGACGAAGCCGACGACGCGCTCATTCGGATAGACCTCGGCATCCAGCCGAGCGCAGCCCCCTCAGGTCGGAGCCGCGCTGAAATCGAGCAGGACGTGCCGCCCCTGCGCCTTCGCCTCGGAAAGCACCGCCTCGATGTCCCGCCGCCATGCGATCTCCATCGTCGCCTCCGCCGCTGCGGACCGGATATTGCCCACCGGGGACACCATACGCAATTCGTGCCACCGCCGGGCGACCTTCGCGTCGATGTGGCATGGAGAATTGCGTATGGTGTCCCCGAAAAGGAAAGGAGCGCGCTGATGCCCGGAATCTACAAGCTCATCGAAGTGGTCGGCACGTCCCCAAGCAGCTTCGCCGAGGCGGTGAAGGGCGCGGTGATCGAGGCGGGAAAGACGGTCCAGCACATGGACTGGTTCGAGGTGATCGAGCAGCGCGGTGCCATCAAGGATGCGAAGGTCGCCGAGTTCCAGGTGACCGTGCGCATCGGGTTCAAGATCGATCGTTGACGTGGTGACCACGACGGAAGCCGAGCCGGTGAGGTCCTGGCGCCTCGGCCGCATCGCCGGCGCCGCTTTGCTCTTCGCGCTCGCGGTCGTGGGCGCGGTCTCCTTGATCGCCGCGATGGTGCTCTTCGGGCCGGGAATCAGCGCCCGGCCCGAACCCACGGCAATCGAGGCGAGGATCGCGCGCGCGCTCCGAGCCATCGGCATTCCGGAACCAGCGAAAAGGCTCGCGAACGCCGGAGCCGCGTCCACGGAAGTTCTCGCCTCGGGTCGCGCGCACTTTGCCGATCACTGCGCGATCTGCCACGCCAACGACGGTAGCGGAAAAACGGAAATGGGGCGCGCTCTCTACCCGCGCGCGCCCGACTTGCGCCTGCGCGCGACGCAGGACCTCAGCGATGGAGAACTGTTCTACATCATCGAGAACGGAGTCAGGTTCACCGGCATGCCGGCCTGGGGCGACGGCGGCGAGGAGAGCCAGCGCGCAAACTGGCAGCTGGTGACATTCATCCGGCACTTGCCGCAGTTGTCCGCGGAGGAGAAGCTCGAAATGGAACGCCTCAACCCGAAGGGACCCGCCGAATGGCGTGAATTGCAGGATGACGAGGAGTTCCTGCAGGGAAAGGAATCCGGGCGGCCACTGGACCACCGCGACGGAGCGCACCGGCACCGGGAGAATCAGCCATGACGAGGTGGCGAGCAGCGTTCATGTCCCTGGTTTTCGGGTTCACCGCGGTGCTGGCGCAAGCGCACCAGGGCGGCCATGACGTCCGTGGCGTGGTGGCTGCGGTGACGGCGGACGAGCTGACGGTGAAGACCTCGCGCGGCGAGGAGCGCTTCGCGCTCACCCCGGACACCGAGTTCGTCAAGAACGGCAAGCCAGCTGCCGCGCGCGATTTGAAACCCACCCAGCGCGTGGTCGTACACTCGCGGAAGCAGAACGGTCGGATGGAAGCGATCAAGGTTCAGCTTGGCGGACCGTGAAATGCCCGCGCCGCCGGAGAATGGAAGCGCGAGCCTCCTTGCCTCCAAGGGCCGCCCGGCGCGATAGGTGGCCCATGGGAACCCCGCGCTGGATCCTGGTCGCCGTCGCTGCCTGCGCCGCCTCGCAGAAGCCGGCCTCCGAGGCGCGATCCGACGAGCCGCATCTCAGGGACGTGCGCCGCCTGACTCACGGTGGGCAGAATGCCGAGGCATACTGGTCGTTCGACGGCAAGCAGCTCTCCTTCCAGGCGCGGGCCGCGGGCGAGCAGTGCGACCGCATCTACCACATGAAGCTCGACGGCAGTGACTCCGTGGCCGTCTCCAGCGGGAAGGGAGCGACGACCTGCTCGTATTTCCTTCCGGGCGATCAGGAGCTGATCTACGCGTCGACGCACCTCGGAGCTGACGCATGCCCGCCGCGGCCAGACCTCAGCAAAGGCTACGTCTGGGCGATCTACCCGGACTACGACATCTTCAAGGTGCGCGCCGACGGAAGCGGCATCACCAGACTGACCGACGCACCCGGCTACGACGCCGAGGGGACGGTCTGCGCCACGGACGGCTCCATCGTCTTCACCTCGGTGCGTGACGGGGACCTCGATCTGTACCGCATGGACCGGGACGGGAAGAACGTGCGCCGGCTCACGAACGTGCCCGGCTACGACGGGGGCGCGTTCTTCAACGCCGACTGCAGCAAGATCGTCTGGCGCGCTTCGCGTCCGAAGCCAGGGCCGGAGATGGACGAGTACAAAGCTCTGCTGCGCCAGGGATTGGTCAAGCCCGGCCAGCTCGAGATCTGGGTTGCCAACTCGGACGGCTCCGACCCGGTGCAGGTGACGTATCTCGGCGCCGCCTCGTTCGCGCCCTCGTTCTTTCCCGACGGCAAGCGCATCATCTTCTCCTCGAACTACGGCGACCCGACCGGGCGGGAGTTCGACCTGTGGGCGATCGGCGTCGACGGCACCGGGCTCGAGCGCATCACCGCCGCTCCCGGGTTCGACGGTTTCCCGCTCTTCTCGCCAGACGGGAAGTGGTTGGCGTTTTCGTCGAACCGCGCCTTTGCGCCCGGCGTTCGCCAGACCGACGTATACGTCGCGCGCTGGGCGGACGCACGCACGCCGCGCGCGGAGGACGCGCCCGACCGTATCCTGCGCAACGTGGCCTGGCTCGCCGATCCCGCGCGGGAGGGGCGCGGCCTCGGCACCGCGGGCCTGGACGCAGCGGGTGCCTTCATCGAGGATCGGTTTCGCGAGATCGGCCTTCAGCCGGCGGGTGACGCCGGAGGCTACCGACAGACGTTCGATGCCCCGGTGTCGGTGCGTGTCGAGTCCGCTACGGCCGTGCTGATCGACGGCGCGGCCGCGGCTGGCACGTTCTCGGTCGCGGGCTTCTCCGCAAGCGGCGACATCGAGGGTGAGGCGGTCCTCGCCGGCTACGGCATCAGCGACACCGGCCTGGGCCGGGACGACTACACCGGTCTCGATGTCAAAGGCCGGGTCGCCGTCGTGCGCCGTTTCGTGCCTGAAAGCGACCCGAAGTTCGCCGCCAAGGATCCGAAGCAGCGCTTTGGCGACCTGCGCTTCAAGGCTTGGGTCGCGCGCGAACACGGCGCCAAGGCGCTGGTCGTCGTGGACTGGCCCGAAGATCAGGCGGAGTTGCCGAGCGAGGCGCGATTGCCCCAGCCGCGGCCGGAGACCTCGGACGGTGGCATCCCCGTCGTCATCGTCCAACGCTCGGCGCTGAAAGCCGCGATGCCGCGGTTGATGGCGAGGCAACCGGTCCCAATCCGCGTCAGGGTCGCGCTGACAGTGGAGCGCAACCCCGTGTTCAACGTGGTCGGGCGTATCCCCGCGCGCGCGATGAACAAGCTGGACGGCGCCGTCCTGGTCGGTGCGCATTATGATCACCTGGGCATGGGCGGGCGCTTCTCGCTCGCTCCCGACCGGCACGAAGTGCATCCCGGCGCTGACGACAACGCCAGCGGGGTGGCGGCAATTCTAGAGGTCGCGCGCGATCTCGCCGCCATGTCGAGCGAGCTGCGCCGCGACGTGATCGTGGTGGCATTCGCCGGCGAGGAAACAGGGCTGCTCGGGTCGACGCACTTCACCCGGTCCATGGCAGCGCAAGGTGTCGCCGGGATGTTGAACCTGGACATGGTCGGACGGATGCGCGGCAACCGCCTGAGCGTGCTCGGCTCGGGGTCCGCCGTGGAGTGGGCGGCGATCGCCGGCGCCGCGTGCGACGAAGCGCGCGTCGAGTGCGCTCTCGGCGGCGACGGATACGGCCCGAGCGACCAGACGCCGTTCTACGGCGCGGGCGTGCCGGTGCTCCATTTCTTCACTGGAGCGCACTCCGATTACCACAAGCCGAGCGACGTGCCGGGCTTGATCAATGCCGGAGGCGCCGCCCAGGTGGCTCGCATCGTCGCGCGCGTCGCGCAGGAGGTCGGCCGCCGCGAGCAGCGCCTCAGCTACCGCAAAGTCCCTGCGCCGGCGCCGCAGGGCGACGTGCGCAGCTTCGGCGCGTCTCTAGGAACAATCCCCGATTACGCGGGACCGCCGGATGGCCAGCGCGGCATGTTGCTGGCAGACGTCCGCCCCGGCGGGGCCGCCGACCTTGCTGGCATGCGCCGGGGCGACATCCTCATCCGGCTCGGCAAGCACGACATCGCCGGCGTCGAGGACCTGATGTTCGTGCTGAACTCGGTCAAGCCGGGCGAGGCGGTGAGGGCGGTGGTCCTGCGCGGCGGCAAGGAGGTCACCATGGAGGCGACCTTCCAGGAGGGTCGCCGCTCCCGGTGACGGCGTGGAGGTCCACATGAGCGGCAACAAGGGCGTTCCGAAGACTTATCAGGAGTTCAAGGTCCGCTTCCCCAAGCTGGCCGAGGCCTGGGACCTCACACGCGAGGCCTCGCTCTCCGGTCCGCTCGACGAGAAGACCCAGCTGCTGGTGAAGCTCGGCGTTTCCATCGGCGCGATGCGGGAGGGCGCGGTCCACTCCGCCGTGCGCAAGGCCCTCCAGGCCGGGATCGAGGCGCCGGCGATTGAGCAGGCGGTCGCGCTCGCGGCCAGCACGCTGGGGTTCCCGTCCACGGTCGCCGTCTGGACCTGGGTCCGCGACGTCCTCAAATGATCCAAATTACATCCAGCCGAGTTGGAGACGGGCTGCGTCGGACATGCGGCTCGGGTCCCAAGGGGGGTCCCACACGACTTCGACGCGCACGTCGTGGACGCCAGGGAGGCCCTGGATCTTGCGCCGGACGTCCTCCTTGAGGACGTCCCCCATTCCGCAGCCTGGCGCGGTCATCGACATGTCGACCTCCACCCGGTGACCGCCTTCGGGCAGCGGCACGGCCTCGCAGCGATAGATGAGGCCGAGGTCCACCAGATTGACCGGGATCTCCGGATCGAACACCGTCTTCAGCTGCTCCCAGACCCTCTGCTCGTCGAAGGGGCCCTCGACGGCCGCCGCGGCAGCCGCCGCGGGCTGCTGCCCGAGCGCGTCGGCGTCTTTCCCGGCGATGCGGAACAGGCCGCCGTCATCCGTCGTGACCGTGAACTGGCCGCCCAACGACTGCGCGATCTCCACGCGCGTCCCCGCGGGAAGCACCGCATCGGCCCCGCTCGGGATTCTCGTCGCCTCGCAGTCGCGCGCAAGCACGATCGGTCCGCTCCCTTGCGGGGGCGTCTCGATGACCTGCACGACGGGAAGGTTGCTCGCCATCCTGAAACCTCACTCGGTCGAGACCCGGGTACCCGCTCCGTCGAGCGCCGAGCGCATCGTGTGCCAGGCGAGACTGGCGCACTTCACCCGGGCGGGGAACTCCCACACTCCCGACAGAGCGGCGAGCTTTCCCAGCTCCTCCAGACGGACGTTGCCCTGACCTGAAGTCAGCATCGAGTGGACGCGCTGGAAGAGCGCCTCCGCTTCCGCTTTCGTCTTGCTCTTCAGCGCGGTCGTCATCAGGGAGGCGGAAGCCTTGGAGATGGCGCAGCCCGCGCCTTCGAATCCGATCTCCTCGATCACGTCCCCCGCGAGCTTCAGATGGACCTTGATCTCGTCGCCGCAGAGCGGGTTCATCCCTTCGGCGCTCCGGTTGGCTCCCTCGGGCTTGCGGAAGTTGCGCGGCTTGCGGCTGTGGTCGATGACGACCTCCTGGTACAGGTCGCGCAGCTCGGGGTTCACCGGAAGATCTCCTGGACCTTGTGCAGGCCGGCGACAAGCGCGTCCACGTCCTCACGGCGGTTGTAGAACGCGAGCGAAGCGCGCGCTGTGGCCGGCACCCCCAGGCGGCGCATCAGCGGCTGGGTGCAGTGGTGGCCGGTGCGGATGGCGATCCCTTCCTGGTCGAGGATCGTTCCGACGTCGTGCGGATGCACGTCTCCGACCACGAAGGAGAGGACGCTCGCCTTCTCCTTGGCGGTGCCGATGAGCCGCAGGCCAGGCAAGTCGCGCAGCGCCTCGGTAGCGTAGGAGAGGAGATCGTGCTCGTGCGCCGCGACGGCCGCAAACCCCAGCGCGCTCACGTAATCGATCGCGGCGCCCAGCCCGATCGCCCCGGCGATGTCGGGCGTGCCCGCCTCGAACTTGTGGGGCAGCTTGTTCCAGGTGGTCTTCTCGAAGGTGACCGAGCTGATCATGTCGCCGCCGCCCTGCCAGGGAGGCATCTCCTCCAGCAGCTCCGACTTTCCGTAAAGCACTCCGATGCCGGTCGGCCCGAACAGTTTGTGTCCCGAGAACGCGTAGAAGTCGCAGTCCAGCGCGCGCACGTCGATCGGGAAGTGAGGGGCGGCCTGGGCCCCGTCCAGGAGCACAGGAACTCCCTGCCGGTGCGCGATCTCGACGATGCGGCGGACCGGATTGACGGTGCCGAGGGTATTCGAGACGTGGGCGAGGGCAAGAAGCCGCGTGCGCGGCCCGAGCATTCGCTCCAGCTCCTCGAGCACGAGCTGGCCGTGGTCGTCGATCGGCGCCACGCGCAGGACCGCGTCCTTTTCCTGGCAAAGCAATTGCCAGGGAACGATGTCCGAGTGGTGCTCCATCTCGGTGATGAGGACTTCGTCGCCGGCGCGGACGCGGGCCCTCCCGTGCGTCTGCGCCACCAGATTGATCGCTTCGGTGGTGCCCCGAACGAAGACGATCTCCTCGGCGCCTGCGGCGTTGATGAACTGCCTCACCTTCTCGCGGGCGTCCTCGTACGCCTTCGTCGCCCGTTCGGAGAGGAGGTGCACGCCCCGGTGCACGTTGGCGTTGTCCTGCAAGTAGTATCGGACGACCGCATCGATCACCGCGCGCGGCTTCTGGCTCGTGGCGGCGCTGTCGAGGTAGACGAGCGGCTTGCCCCGGATCTCCTGGGCGAGGATGGGAAAGTCCTTCCTCACCTTCTCGACGTCCAGGCCCGGCGCGCCGGCAACCGATCGTTGGGCGAGCGCCGTCATGCTGCCTCCCTGAGGCTTTCCCGGTCCGGCAGCCTGGAGGTCACGAGCTCGCGGACGCGCGTCCGCAAGGGCGCGAGCGGAATCAGGTCCACCATCTCGCTGGCAAAGGCGTAGGTGAGCAGGCTCCTCGCCGCTTCGCGCCCGAGGCCGCGCGACCTCAGGTAGAAGAGCGCATCCTCGTCGAGCTCCCCGACGGCGGCGCCATGCGCGCACTTCACGTCGTCGGCGAAGATCTCCAGCTGCGGCTTGGTATCGACGACCGCGCCCTCGGAGAGCAAGAGGTTCTTGTTGATCTGGCGCGCATCGGTCTTTTGCGCGTCTTCCCGGACCAGGACGCGCCCGCTGAACACGCCGCGCGAATGTCCGTCAAGCACGCCCTTGTAGAGCTCGCGGCTGGTGCAGCGCGGGCTCTTGTGATCGATCAGCGTGCGGTTGTCCAGGTGCTGCTTGCCGTCCGCCATGTAGAGCCCGTTCAGCGTGCACTCGCTCCCTTCGGCCGCGAAGAGCGCTCGCACATCGTTGCGCGCCAGGGTGGCTCCGAGAGCGAGCGAGTGCGAGGTGAACCGGCTGTCCCGGCCGTGGCTCACCTGAAGCAGGGCGATGTGGAAGGCGCGCTCGCTCTCCTGCTGCAGCTTGTAGTGGTCGAGGCGGGCGCCTTCATCCAGGACCACCTCGGTCACCGCATTGGTGAAATAGGTCGCCTCGGGGGGACCCGCGTAGGTCTCGACCACCGTCGCCTGGCTTCCCCGCCCGGCGACGATCAGGTTGCGGGGATGAGACAGGGTGGCTCCTCGGGAAGCCGTGGAAAGGAAGAGGAGATGGATGGGCGACTGCGGCGCCGCGCCGGCCGGCAGATGGATGAAGGCCCCGTCCTCGATGAAGGCCGTGTTGAGCGCGGTGAGCGCGTCCCGGCGGAAATCGGCATGGCGGGCCAGCTCGCGTGCCACCAGATCGCGGTTATGCGCGAGCGCCGCTCGCAGGCTGCCGATGAACGATCCACCGGAGCTCCAGGCAGGCGAAGAAAGCTCCGGCCGGTGATGGCCGTCGACGAATACGACCTGGATGGAGCCGTCGACGGGAGGAGTCCAGAGTCCCTGCAGGAGCTCCTCTGCAATGTCGGCCTTCGCCTCCGCCGGCACGAAGTCCATCTCGGCGAGCGCAGCCAGGCTCGTGTACTTCCAGTCCTCGCTTTCGGTAGTGGGAAGACCGAGCTCGGCGAAGCGCGCAAAGGCGGCCTCGCGGAGCGCGGGCATCGGATCGGCGCCACCGTGCCGGCGCAGAAGCGAGAAGCCCTCCCGCAGGCTGCGATCGAACGGCGTCATCGCCTCGTTTCCCCTCCGGACCGTGCAGCGGGCGGCTCCTGCACCAGCGCGTAGCCCTTCTCCTCCAGCTCCAGCGCGAGCCGCCGGTCGCCGGACCGCGCGATGCGCCCGTTGTCCATCACGTGCACGCGGTCGGGAACGACATACTCCAGCAATCGCTGGTAGTGGGTGATGACGATCATCGCCCGATCCGGGCTGCGCAAGCTGTTCACGCCGTTCGCCACGATCCGCAGCGCGTCGATGTCCAGGCCGGAGTCGGTCTCGTCGAGGATGGCCAGCCTCGGGTCGAGCACCGCCATCTGGAAGATCTCGTTGCGCTTCTTCTCGCCGCCCGAGAATCCCTCGTTGACGGAGCGGCCGGTGAAGCTCTCGTCCATCGCCACCAGCTTCATTTTCTCCCGGGCGAAGGCGAGGAAATCCATCGCGTCCAGCTCTTCCTCGCCACGGCGCTTGCGGATCGCGTTGAGCGCGGTGCGGAGGAAATACAGGTTGCCGACGCCCGGGATCTCCACCGGGTACTGGAAGGCCATGAAGACGCCGGCCACCGCGCGCTCCTCCGGCGAAAGAGCGAGCAGATCCTGCCCTTGGTAGAGGACCTCGCCCTCGGTGACCGCGTACGTCTCCCGGCCCGCAAGCGCTTGCGCGAGCGTGCTCTTGCCCGAGCCGTTGGGCCCCATGATGGCGTGCACCTCGCCTGCGCCGACTTCCAGATCGATGCCGCGGAGGATCTCCTTGTCGGCCACCCTGGCGCGCAGGTTCCGGATGCGGAGCATCGGGTCGGTCACGCGATGCTCCCTTCCAGGCTCACGCTGAGGAGCTTCTGCGCCTCCACCGCGAACTCCATCGGGAGCTCCTTGAAGACCTGACGGCAGAAGCCGTTGACGATCATCGAGACCGCGTCCTCCGCCGAGATGCCCCGCTGCGTGCAATAGAACAGCTGGTCCTCGCCGATCTTCGAGGTGGAGGCTTCGTGCTCCACCGTGGAAGAGGTGTTCTTCACCTCGATGTACGGCATGGTGTGCGCCCCGCAGCGGCTGCCGAGGAGGAGCGAGTCACACTGCGTGTAGTTGCGGGAGCCCGCCGCGCTCTTCTGGATCCGCACCAGCCCCCGGTAGGTGTTCTGCCCGTGGCCGGCGGAGATTCCCTTGGAGAGGATGGTGCTGCGCGTGTTCTTGCCGATATGGATCATCTTGGTCCCGGTGTCGGCCTGCTGGCGGTTGTTGGTGAGGGCGACCGAGTGGAACTCGCCGACCGACTCGTCGCCTTGCAAGATCACGCTCGGGTACTTCCAGGTGATCGCCGAGCCGGTCTCCACCTGGGTCCAGGAGATCTTCGAGCGCTTTCCCCTGCAGGCGCCGCGCTTGGTGACGAAGTTGTAGATGCCGCCGCGGCCCTGGGCGTCGCCCGGGTACCAGTTCTGGACGGTCGAGTACTTGATCTGCGCGTCGTCGAGAGCGACCAGCTCGACCACGGCAGCGTGGAGCTGGTTCTTGTCGCGCATGGGTGCCGTGCAGCCCTCGAGGTAGCTGACGTAGCTGCCTTCCTCGGCGACGATCAGCGTGCGCTCGAACTGCCCGGTGTTCTCCGCGTTGATGCGGAAGTAGGTCGACAGCTCCATCGGACAGCGGACGCCCTTGGGGATGTAGCAGAAGGAGCCGTCGCTGAAGACGGCGGAGTTCAGCGTGGCGAAGAAGTTGTCCGAGTAGGGGACCACCGACCCGAGGTACTTCTGGACCAGCTCGGGGTGCTTCTGCACCGCCTCGGAGAAGGAGCAGAAGATGACGCCGGCCTTCGCCAACCTTTCCTTGAAGGTGGTGGCGACCGAGACGCTGTCGAAGACGGCGTCCACGGCAACGCCGGCCAGCCTCTGCTGCTCGACGAGGGGAATTCCCAGCTTGTCAAAGGCCTGGCGCAGCTCGGGATCGACCTCCTCGAGGCTCTTGGGGCCCGCGGCCTTCGGCTTCGGCGCGGAGTAGTAGACGATGTCCTGGTAGTCGATGGGCGGATAGCGGACGTTCTGCCAGCGCGGCTCCTTCATCGTCAGCCAGTGGCGGAAGGCGCGCAGGCGCCACTCGAGCATAAACGCGGGCTCGTTCTTCTTCGCGGAGATGAGCCGGACAGTCTCCTCGTTCAACCCGCGGGGAACCGCGTCGGCCTCGATGTCGGTGACGAAGCCGTACTTGTACTGGCGGGAGGTCAGCTCCTGGATGGTGGCGGGAGCGCTCACGACAGCGTCCTCAAGGGAAAGAGCCCGGGCTGGGAGTGGATCCAGACGTCCATCTCGGGCTCGCTGCGCAAGAGGTCGCCGAGCCTCGTCTTGCCCAGGGCGTTCTGGACGGCCTGATCGATGGCGATCCAGACCGAGCGGATGGCGCAGTCGCTGTTGCGCACGCACACGCGCTCGACGCCCTTGTGCTGGCCGCAGAAGTCCGTGGAGTAGAGATTGCCCCCGAGAGCGGAGAGCACCGAGCCGACGCTGATCTGTTCCGCCGGCCGGGCGAGCTGATAGCCGCCGTTGCGGCCGCGCACGCTCTTCACCAGCCCTCCGCGGCGCAGCAGCCGCATGAGCTTGTGGACGTGGGCCGCCCCGAGGCCCTCCCGCTCGGCGAGCTGGGGAGTGGTCAACGCCCCCTCCGGTTCGCGAGCGACCTGGAGCAAGCAGCGGAGCCCGTATTCCTCCTGCGCACTCAGCCTCATGGCGCGCTAATAAGAAAAACGTACCAAATAGTCAAGTTAATCGGAGAGGGCACAACGCACCGCGTCTACCCGAGCGTGGTACCGTCGCGCGGTCCACGGCGGAGGCGCTGCCGTGCGGGTCACGCTGATCGGTCACGCCACTCTGTACGTCGAGGCCGGCGAGGCTTCGTTCCTCGTCGATCCGGTGCTGCGCGATCCCTTCGAGGGCGGCGCGGTGTCGTCCTGGCCGGAGCGGAGCGTCGATCTCGACGCCCTGCCGGCGCCCGACTTCGTGGTGATCTCGCACCGGCACCCCGATCATTTCGACATCCGATCGCTCGCCATCCTCGCGCGCGATGCCGCCGTTCTCCTGCCGCGCGACCCCCTCATCGCCTACGCGCTGGAACGGCTGGGCTTCAGGAAGCTGCAGCCGCTCGATCCAGGGCGGCCGCTCAGCTTCTACGAGACGCAGGTCCTTCCCACCCGCTCGGAAGAGCCGGTGCGCGAGGTGGGGTTGGTATTCGCCGATTCCGAGGGCGCGATCTTCGACCAGGTGGACACCGCGGTCTCGCGCGAAACCGCGCAGGACGTGCGGACCCGGTTCGCACTCGCGGCGCACTTCGCCCGTTACGCGAGCCAGAACTTCGACTATTTCGAGCGCCGAGCGGCCGAATTCCCCTGGCAGGAGCATGCGCGAAATCTGGAGACCGCCGCGATGCTGGGGGCCGGCCTGGTCGTGCCTGGGTCCGCGGGTTTCCGGTTTTGCGGCGAGCATGCCTGGCTGAACCGGTTCCTCTTTCCGGTGTCGCGGCGGGCGTTCCTCGCGGATCTGGGACGCGTCTCGCCGGGGCAGCGCGCCGAAGCGATGGATCCGGGCGACGTCCTCGACATGTCGCACGGCGAGGCGCGGATCGTGCGCGGTGCGTCCCCGTTCGTGCGCTGTCTCGGCGGGGGCGACGACGAGCTGCGCTTCGATCCCACCTCCCCGGTTCCGGCGCTGCACGATCCGAACCCTGATGGGCGCGGCGAGGCGGAGCTGCGCGAAGGGGTGGTCCGCATCGCGCACGCGCTCGCGGAGTGGGCGCGCGCGGCGCAACAGCCCCTCTCCGTGCCGTGGCGATTCCGGCGCGCGGGCGCTGTCTACGGGCTCACCGCCTTGCTGCCCGATGGCGCGCTCCAATTCTCGCTCGATTTCCGGGCCGCGGAAGTGCCGCTGCGCGAGGGCGCCGGCGGTCCGGAGCCCACGGTGACGCACCACATCGCCGCGAGCGCGCTCCTCGACTGGGCAGAGCGCCGTCGCGACTTCTTCTCCGTGCGCGCCTGGTCGCGCCGCTTCTCGACCGAGCGGCGCGTCGTCGGCGACGCCTCCAGCGTGGAGGTGCTCGGGCTGGAGCTCCCCGATCTGCTGATGCATTGGGTGTTGCGCGAGTCGGAGGGCGCCGACGAGGCTGCGCGGCGCCGCGTGGATCTGGACATCGCGCGCTGCGGGAGCGCCTAACGGGGCAGCTCGACCGTGAAGGTCGAGCCCTGGCCTGGCTCGCTGGTCAGGCTGATCGTCCCCCCGTGCGCTTCGACGACCCGGCGAGTGATCCAGAGTCCCAGGCCGAAGCCACCGAATCGGCGGCGCGAAACGGCGCGCTCGAACTGCCCGAACACGCGCGACTGGTCCGCCGGAGCGATGCCGATGCCGTAGTCCCGAATCCCGAGCACGACGCGCTCACCGCGGTCGTTCAGCCAGACTTCGACCGGCTTGCCGGCCCCGTATTTGGCCGCGTTGCTGATCAAGTTGTCGATGACCTGATCGAGGCGGACCGGATCCCAGTGGCCGGTGACTTTCCCTTCGAGGCGCAGCTCCACAGGGCACCCCGCGCTCGTGAGTTGTTTCTCGAAACGGGCGAGGCTCTCCCGCACCGACTGCGCCAGGTCCATCTCCTCGCGCTGCAGCTGGAACCGGCCTGCCGCAACCCGCGAGACCTCCAGCAGCTCGTCGAGCATCCTCGCCACGCGCGCGAGCAGCCGATTCGCCGACTCGAGATCCACCAACAACTCGTCGCGGCTCGGGATCCCTTCGGAGCGCCGCAGCCGGCGGATCAAGGCCTGGACTTGAAGCGACAGGGCAGTGAACGGCGTCCGCAGCTCGTGCGAGGCAATGGAGAGGAATTCGTCGCGCGCCACCACGGCGCGGTTTCGCTCGGCGATGGCTGCGCTGAGCACCAGCGTGGTTCCCGCGACCACGCTCATGAAAGCCTGCAGGTCGAGGAGCGACTCGGCGAGGATCGGACGCGCGAACGGCCCGAAGCCCATGGCCGCGCCCGTGACGGCGATGCCGCAAACGAGGAACACGGAACTCACCGCGCCGTATTGCCCGAACCGGAGTGCCGCCCACGCCAGCAGTGGGAAAAGCATGTACGGGTGCCGCCGCAGGCTGATGGAACCTCCGAATGCGTTTCCGAAGACGAGCAAGCCGAGAGCGATGAGTGCGCAGGCGAGAAGCAGCACTTCGGCGCGAATCCACCTGCGCCCTCGCAACGGCTGCCGCCCGAGGAAGACGAAGAGCAGTGGCGCCACCACCAGGTCGCCGACCATGTCGCCGATCCACCAGGCTCGCAGCGCCGGTACGGTTGCGCTGGAAGAGACGATGCGAGCGAGGCGCAGGCTCGCCACGCCGATCGATGCGCTCAGCGCGGTGCTGCAGATCGCGGGCCCGATGATCAGCGCAACGACGTCGTCGACGCGATCGAGCTGCGTCTGGAAGCCGACCCGGGACAGCACCCACACGCCGGCGACCGCCTCCAGCGTGTTGCCTGTAGCGATGCCGAGTGCTGCCGGAAGCGGCGCGCCGACGACGAGGTTGACACAAAGGGCCCCGGCGAACACGCCCGGCCAGAGGCGGGAGCCAAAGAGCCACAGAGCGGCGAGCGCAATGCCCGTCGGTGGCCAGACCAGCGTGGCGAAGCCGGCCACGGCGCCTAGGAGCAGCCCCAGCCGCGCGGTGACGAAGTACGCGGCGAAAAGGACGGCACAGCCGAAAGCCACCTCCGTTCGGCTCTTGAGCTGCTTCATGGCGGGGGATCATCCCCGGTTTGAACGCGATGGCAATGGGGGAGGACCGCTTTCCAACTCGTCCCGGACGGAACGCAACGCGTTGTGCATCAGAGAGGTTACGCTGGAGGCACCATGGGCGCGATGACGTCGTTTCCGGGGATGCGCGGCGGCACGGTGCAGGGCTACTTCTCGCAGCCGGGCCATGCGAAGGGTCCCGCAGTCGTCGTGATCCAGGAGTGGTGGGGTGTGCAAGGGCAGATCAAGGCCGTGTGCGATCGGCTGGCGCGGATGGGGTTCACGGCGCTCGCGCCCGATCTCTACGGCGGCAAGGTGATCCCTTATCACGAGGAGGCCGCCGCCAGCGCCGCGGTGTCGTCCCTGGATTTCAAGGCCGCGGTCGAGGACGTGGTGCGCGGCGCCGTCGTCCACTTGAAGAAGAGCGCGTCCAAGGTCGGACTGATGGGATTCTGCATGGGCGGCGCGGTGGCCGTGATCGGCGCCGCGCGGATTCGCGAGCTCGACACCGCGGTCTCCTTCTATGGCTTGCCGCCCGCCAACGTGGTGTCCGGCAAGGACGTGCGGGTCCCGCTGCAGGGACACTTCGCGAGCGAGGACCACTCGGTCACGCCGGAGAAGGTGGACGCGTTCGAGACGCAGCTGAAGGACGCGGGAAGGAAGTACGAGTTCTACCGTTACCAGGCGCACCACGCGTTCATGAACGAGGATCGCAAGGCGGTCCACGACCCGAAGGCGGCGGCGCTCGCCTGGGACCGCACGCTCGCCTGGCTGCAGCGCTATCTCGGCGTCGCCCTCTGAGGTTCAGGTGCGCATCCGCGCAACGTCGACGCGGGCCTCGAATTCGGCCTGGCCGCCAGAGAACGTGAACAGATCGACGGCGGCATCCGGCAGCAGCGGGGCACCCGACGTGAGCGTGTTGAGCCCGGTCCATCCGTCATGGATCCAGACGGTGCCGGCCGGGATGCGATCCGTGACGAACGCTCGCGCCGGCATCTCGCCGCGCTCGTTGAAGATGCGGATCTCGTCGCCTTCTCTCAGCGCGCGCTCCGCGGCGTCCGCGGGCGAGATCCACAGTCGCGGCCCGGGATCGGCGGCGGCGAGCGTCGGCAGCGCGCGGCCGTGGTCGTAGAAGCCGTGGAAGTGCGCGAGCGTGCGCCCCGTGCGCAGCGCGAGCGGGTAGGCCGCGACAGGCGCGGGCTCGAACACCGGCAAGGCCGGAAGGCCGAGACTTGCGGCCCGTTCGGAGAGGAGCTCCACCTTCCCCGACGGAGTGTGGAACGCGAGATCCGGATATGCGACGTGCGAGATGCGCAGCGCGCGGATGCCGCCCTCGGCGGCGAGCGCGGCCGCGGTCGCGTGACCCGTGGACGGGTGGTCGAGCAGCGCATCGAGCGCTCCCGTGTCCTCGGCCCAGGGAAAGAAATCGTCCACGTCGAGGCGTCGGGCCAGCTCGCGCAGCACCCAGACCGCCGGCCGTGCCTCGCCCGGCGGCTCGAGCACCTTCGGCATCAGATAGAGATGGGTGTTGGTGCTCTTGCATCCCGTGCTCTCGAGCCACGACGTCGCAGGCAGGACGAGGTCCGCATGGCGGCGCGCCGTATCGTGCAGGAACAGGTCGTAGGTCGCGATCAGGTCGAGGCGCTCGAGCGCTGCGGCGACGCGGCCGGCGTCGGCGAACGACGAGACCATGTCGGTGCCGAAGAGGAGGAGCACGCGCACCCGGCCGTCCTCGAGCGCCTCCGTGATCCGCGACATCTGGCTCGGCACCTCGTCGCCGGGAGGGCGCCGGTCGCGCGCCGCGATGCTGGCGAGACCTTGTCCGTGCGAGGAGGCGCCGTGGCGCGGCCCCAGTCCGGCACCAGGGACGCCGAGGTTGCCGGTGAGGGCCGGCAGACACGCGACGGCGCGGGCCCCTTGCCAGCCCTCGGCGCCCTTGTGCATGGAGCTGCCGCCGAGGAGGATCATCGCCGGTTTCGTCGCCGCGTAGCGGCGCGCGAGGGCGGCGATCTGCTCGGCGTCCAGGCCGGTCGCGGCCGATGCCCAGGCGAGGTCGTGTCTGGCGAGATGGGCGGCGAGCGCATCGAAGCCGACGGTATGGCGCGCGACGAACGCCGCGTCATGGAGCCGCTCCGAGACGATCACGTGCATCATGCCGAGCGCCAGGGCGGCGTCCGTCCCCGGCCGCAGCAGGATCGTTTCGTGCGACTGCGCCGCGGCCTCGGTGCGCCGCACGTCGATGGTGACGACGTAGGCGCCGCGCCGTTTCGCCGCCGCCAGCTGCCGCCCGGTGTTCGGCTGGCTCGCGAGATTCGCGCCCCAGAGCAGGATCAGCGCCGAATGGGCCCCCATGTCCTCCTTTGTGCTTGCCTCGAGCACGCCCGTCAGACCGAGCCCGAAAGCGCCGAGGCCCCAGCAGATCATGTTCGGGTTCCACCACTGGCATCCGTACAGATTCGCGAATCGCCGGAGCAGCTCGGAGGAGAGCCGCGTGCCGTAGTCGTTGGCGAAGAACCCGTGCCCGGACCAGGCGCCGACGGCCCTTGGCCCCACGGCCCGCGCCCGCTCGGCGATGGCGTCGAGCGCGTCCTCCCAGGTCGTCTGCTGCCACGCCCCGCTTCGCGGTGACCGGCGCAGGGGATGAAGCAGCCGCTGCGGATTGCCGATGATCTCGCGCGCCGCGTGGCCGCGGATGCAGAGAAAACCGCGGCTGTCGGGATTGTCGGGATCGCCATGGACGGCTGCGACCTTGCCGTCCTCGACGTCGACGAGCATTCCGCACAGCGTCGGATGGCAGTTCATCGGACACATCGTGCGGACCGTGCGCATCGGGATCGAGGATACCGGATGCTCGCCGCCGCTGCTTCAGGACTGTAGCGCCCGCGCCGCCGCCGTCTCCACGCGCGCGTGACCGACCCGCAGTGCCGCAAGGACCGCCAGGCCCTGGAACAACGCCACGGCGTACAAGACGGCGGAAAACATTCCGCGGTCGAGCAGCGGGCCGAGGAGGACGGGAGCGACCGACAGGCCGGCGTCGAGGCCGGAGTAGACGAATCCGTAGATGCGGCCGAACGAGCGCTGGCCGAACCGCTCCATGGCTGCTCGCCGGACGAGCAGGTCGCGCGACGGCGTGGCCGTCCCGGTGAAGAAACCGAACACCGCCATGACTGGCGTCACGGCGGTGGGCGGCACGGCTCCGGACGCCAGCGCCAACGCCAGGAGCGCCGCCGAAACCAGGAGCACCGCCACCACCCGCTCATGCGCCTCGAACCGCGCGGCGAGGAATCCGCCGGCGGCGATGCCCATCGCGCCGCCGAGGAGGAAGACCGTGAGCGCGGAAGCGGCGGCCGTGAGCGGCAGTCCGTAGACGTGGTTCAGCACCGAGGGAGCGAAGTTCTGCAGGCCGCTCAGGCCCATCATCGAGGCGAAAAAGAAGATGAAGCACATCCACACCGCACCCACCCGCAGGAAGGCAAACGGCGAGCTGGCGGCGGGCGCATCCGCGGCGGCGTGGGAGTGGGTCGACGCCGGTACCGCGAGGCTCCCGCGCAAGAGCACCACGCAGCCCAGCGCCACGACGCCGAGCGACGCGGCCGACGCCGCGGCGAAGCGCCAGCCGGCGGCCGTGGCAATTCCGGCCATGCACACCGGCGCGGCCGCCCAGCCGATGTTTCCGGCGACGCCATGCGCCGAGAAGGCGTGTGCCAGCCTGGCCGGCGAGACGCTGCGGTTGAGAACGGTGAAGTCGGCGGGATGGAACACGGCGTTCCCCGCGCCGGCGAGCACGGCCGCGGCGAGCAGGGCCGGGTAGCTGCTGGCCGCGCTCAGGGTGAGCGCGGAGAGCGTCAGAAGCGCGATCCCCGCGGAGAGGACGCGCTGCGCTCCGTACCGATCGACCGCGAATCCGGCCAGCGCCTGACCGACGCCGGAGACGATGAAGAAGGCGGTGGTGAGCGTCCCGGCGCGAGTGAAGCTGAGGCCGAACTCGGCCATCAGCCAGGGAAAGAGCGACGGGATCACCAGGTGGAAGAAGTGCGAGGTGCCGTGGGCGAACCCGACCAGCGACATCACTTCGAAGTCGCCGGCGCGCCTCGCCGCGACCGGTGCCCCCGTATCGAATGCCGGCCTGTTCATCGCTCGGGCACCACCGGCTTCAGGGGGCGCTCGTTGACCGAGAGCTGGAAGACGTCCGGGCGCGCGTAGTGTCCCACCACGTCGAGATCGTACTTGCCGCGCGCGATCTCGTCGAGATCGAGCTCCGCGGAGAGGATCGCCTCCTCCTCGAAGGCAGGCCCAGCGAGGACCTTTCCGGCCGGGTCGATGATGCAGCTGCCCCCGCGCATCAGCAGCGTCTGGGGAGCATCGCCCAGCGCATTGGGGATGTCCGCCGGCATGTCGGAGCGCCGCAAGACCTGGCAGGCGCTGAGCACGAAACAGCGGCCTTCGAGGGCGATGTGGCGCATGGTCGGCAGCCACGTCTCCCGATCGTCCGCCGTCGGCGCGCAATAGAGCTGCACTCCTTTCGAGTACATCGCCATCCGCAGCAGGGGCATGTAGTTCTCCCAGCAGATGACCGCGCCGACGCGACCGAGCCGCGTGTCGAGCACCGGAAGCGTCGAACCGTCGCCGAAGCCCCAGACCAGCCGTTCGGCCGCCGTCGGCATCAGCTTGCGGTGCTTGCCGAGGAACGCGCCGTCGTCGGCGAAGAAGAGCACGCTGCAGTACAGCGTCCCGCCGTCGCGCTCGATCACGCCCACCACCAGATGCAGCCGGTGCTCGCGGGCGAGTTTCGCCATCCGATCGACGTCGGGGCCGGGCACCTCGACGGCAGCCTCCAAGTACCGGCGGAATTGATCGCGGCCTTCGCGCGTGCGCCTGCCCACCACCGCGCCGAAGTCCAGCCCCTTCGGATACCCCGACACGAACGCCTCGGGGAACACCGCGATCTCCGCCCCCGCCCGGGCCGCTTCCGCGACCAGCCGGTCCAGCTTGTCCAGCGTTCGCGCGCGATCGAACGCCGCCGGCGCCGCCTGCACCACCGCCGCCCGGACCCTCATTCCCACGGTCTCACCAGCCTTCCAGGGCCTCTTCGAAGAGATGGGCAAGATCGGACTCGGTCACCGGGCGGGGCGACAGCTTGGTCACGCGCGCCTGCGGCAGCGTGCCCTGGACGAGCGCCGGGATGTCGGACTTGCCGTAGCCGACCGAGCGGAGTCCGTTCGGCACTCTCAGCCGCTGCATGATCGCCACCAGGCGGTCCGAGAGGATCTTGCCGGCGTCCTGGGGCTTGGCCCGCGAAACGTCCGCTCCGAGGATCTCCGCGGCGACCAGGTGCCGATCGGGACAGGCCTCGGCCGTGAAGCGGAACACCGCCGGCGCGTTGAGGATGACCGACATGCCGTGCGGCACGATCGGATGGTCCCCCGGAAAGCCTTCCGGCCGGAAGTCGCGCACCATTCCCGAGACCGGATAGGACATCCCGTGCGGAAGATGCACGCCCGCGTTGCCGAATCCGACTCCGGCATAGGAGGCGGCAAGCTGCATCTTCTCGCGCGCCTCGAGATCGTCGGGATCCTCCACCGCCCGCACGAAATACTTCGATACCCAGCGCAGCGCTTCCAGGGACCAGACGTCGCTGATCGGATTCGAACCCTGGTACGCCGGCCGCAGCACGGGCCGTTCCGGCCGGGGACGGCGGTGGAACGGCAGCGCGGTGTACGACTCGATCGCGTGGCTGAGGACGTCGAACCCGCTGGTCGCCGCGACCTGGGCTGGCATCGATCGGGTGTTCTCCGGATCGAGGATTCCGAGCAGCGGCTTCATCCGCCGGTGGGCGATGCCGGTCTTTGCGTGCAGCGGCGTGTAGTCGAAGATCGCCACCCCGGTGGTCTCGCTGCCCGTCCCGGCGGTGGTCGGCACCGCGATCAGCGGCTTGAGCGGCCCGGGAACCGGCTTGCCTTTGCCGATGGGCGCGTTGACGTAGTCGAGAAAGTCCGCCGGATAGGTCGAGTAGAGGTTCGCAGCCTTGGCGGTGTCGATCGTCGATCCGCCGCCGACCGCAACGAGGGCGTCGAAGTCACCCTCGGTCGCGAAATCGATCGCGTCGCGGAAGGACACGTCGGTGGGCTCGACGTGGACGCGGTCGAAGAGCGAGCAGGAGATCCGGTTGTCGCGCAAGCTCTCGAGCACGGTCGCGACCGGCGAGAGCTTCGCCAGATTCGGATCGGTGAGGACCATCACCCGCTTTGCGTTCATCTCCGCGAGGTCCATGCCGATCTCGCGCGTCACGCCGCGGCCGAACCGGATGCTCGAGGAAGCGAGCTCGAACGCGTATTCGAGGGCCATGGATCCTCCTCAGGAAGAGCGCAACGCGCCTTCGCCGGGTGGCTGCCCGATGCGCCATCCGAACCAGACGACGGCAAGGCCCATCAGCGAGAGGATGACCACGAAACTGAGTCGCGACAGCATCGTCAGCATCGTGAGAGTCGCGGTGGAAAGGCCGGTGAAGGCAAGCCCGACGACGGGGAGGACGGGAACGCCGCAGCCGGCCAGCGTGCAGGGGCCGGTGGTGAGACCGAACACGCTCGTCACCGCGCCGGCGACGCCCGCCGGGCGCGCCACCTTCAGGCCTTCGCCCTGCCGCCGCCGGTAGGACCAGAGCGCGAAGTACGCACCGAAGACCAGGGAAGCGAGGACGATCCGCGCCAGCGTCGGGACGTCGACGATGAATCCCCAGTCGATGCCCTCGACCTTGTTGTCCGCGCTCACCCAGGCGATGGCCATCTGGGAGAGGAAGGAGAGCTTCTTCGCGAGCGGCTCTTCGGACGCGAGGTACTCGGGCAATCTCGACAGCCAGGGGTTGAAGGTGAAGAAGTCCGGCGGCCTGCGCGCGAGCGAGAGGATGGCGACCGGCGCAACCAGGTTGAAGGCGAACACCGCTGCGGTCACGGCAAACACCACGCGCTTGCCTGACCGGAGGCCGACCCCGATTCCGCGGAGCGTCTGCGCGATTGCCCCCAGTGCCGTCCGAGCCATCCGATAGTCCTTTTTTGCGAACGTTGCAGGATACGTGACCACGGTGGCAATCGACAACCGCTACGTTTGACTTTTGCGTCGGCGGTGTGCTAGCGCCCCCTGCCGATTCCAGTCGCAATCTCCAGCGATACGAGTGGGGCTCAACATGTCAGATCGACCGACGCGGCGGGATTTCCTTTCTCAGCTCGGGGTGACTGCAGTGGCGGCCATCGGAGGCTCGATGGCAGGTCTGGGCGCCGGAATGGCCCACGCACAGGAGAAGCCGAAGGGCACCATTCCAGACAAACCGTTCAAGATCGGCCACATGACGTTCTTCACCGGCGCCGGCGCGGTCCTCGGCGAGCCGATGTACAAGGGCAACCTGCTGGCCGCCGACGAGATCAACGAGAAGGGCGGCCTCCTCGGCAAGAGGAAGATCGAGATCCTCAAAGCCGACGAGGCGGCCGGGACCGACGCCAACACCAAGGAGATGCGCCGCCTCAAGCTCTCCGAGAAGATCGACATGTTCATGGGGATCACCTCCAGCGGCAATACGCCCGCGCTGGGTCCCGTGGCGGAGGAGCTGAAGCTGCTCACCATCTTCGTCGATGGCTGCACCGACTTCCTCTTCGACAAGGCCGTCCCCAACCCGCGCTACATCTTCCGCATCACCAACATCCAGTCGGCCGACGGATCGACATGCGCCCTGGGTGTGGCCATGACCTGGCCCGAGATCAAGAAGGTCGCACACATCCATCCCGACTACTCCTACGGCCGCAACTGCTTCGACCACTTCAGCATCGTCACCAAGAAGGTCCTGCCCAAGGCGGACAACGTCTCGGAGGCGTGGCCGAAGCTCTTCTCCACCGACTTCACGCCGCACATCACCAAGACGCTGGGGGCCAAGCCGGACCTGCTCGTGACCTCGCTCTGGGGCGGCGACTACGTGGCCTTCTACAAGCAGGCGCTGCAGCACGGGCTCTTCAACAAGATGAAGGTCGCCACTACGCTGGCGCTCGGCTCCGCGCCGCAGTCGATCGGGAAGGACCATCCCGACGGCGTGCTCAGCGGCGTACACTCGAACTACCACTTCACCTATCCGGGCGGGAATCGCTGGCCGCTCAACAAGACGTTCGTCGAAAACTACCACGCCAAGTTCAACGAGTACCCGAACTTCCAGGCCGAAGGGGCGTACACCGCGACCTACGCGCTGAAGACGGCGGTGGAGAAAGCGAACAGGTTGATGGGCGGCTGGCCCGACGACGACGCCATCATCAGCCAGCTCGAGGGCATGATGATCCCCGGACCGGGAGGATACGTGTACATCCGCCCGGACAACCACCAGGGCTACAAGGACGCGATCACCGGCTTCAGCAAGCAGGTGCCGGAGTATCCGTTCCCCATCCTCGATCCCACGCGGATCATCACCATCCCCATCCGGAACATCACTGCGCCCCCGGGGTGGCCGAAGGGCGAGCCGACCTCGACGTATACCTGGATCGATCAGACCTGGCCGACGGTGAAGACGGCCTGAACTGATCCAGGTGGACATCCTTCTCATCCACCTGTTCAACGCGCTCCTTTACGCGTCGGTGCTGTTCCTGATCGCCGGCGGCTTGAGCCTGATCTACGGCGTGATGCGGATCGTGAATCTCGCGCACGGGAACCTCTTTGCCCTGGGCGCGTTCATCACCGCGTCCGCCGTGGGGCAGTGGTTTGCCGGCTCGACCTCGGCCTGGCTCTACCTGCTGCTTCCGCTCGGCGCGCTCGGCGCGGCGGCGATCGGCGCGATCCTCGAGCCCACGCTGCTGCGGCCGTTCTACCGCCGGCCGGAGGAGTACCAGCT
>Ga0209761_1000412_pt1 | contig 25636 bp, 21 predicted proteins | sample GraSoi013_1_40cm_4_FD_185818 | JGI IMG/M metagenome (GOLD analysis project Ga0209761, IMG submission 185818) | Grasslands soil microbial communities from the Angelo Coastal Reserve, California, USA - Sample 09_25_2013_1_40cm (SPAdes) (version 2) | ecosystem: Environmental > Terrestrial > Soil >...
ACGCTAGCGCCGCCACGCAAAAGCAAAGAAGGCAACCCGCTCAGCGCATGCCCGCCCCCCAACGGCGGGAACGGTGTGCATCAGGCAGCCCGCGGGCTAGACCGCGCCCATCAGCGAGATGGCCTCGCGTTCACTGGTCGGCAGATCGAAGAACGCCGCAAGGACCTGCGCCGCCTGCAGCCGCCGCTGCTCCTCGAATTCCAGCCGCCCCCGCCAGCGCAGCTCGGCGCAGACGGCGTCGACGATCTGCACCGGCGTCGGCGCCGAGGGCAGCCGCAGGCGCACCACCCTGCGCAGCTCTTCCGCGTCCTCGGCGCAGAAAGCGGCGCAGAGCACCGCACGAATGGCGTTGTCGATCTCGTCGTCCGTGGAAAACTGGATGTCCGTCATGACCCGGACAGTGTCCCGCGAATCGGGGACGCGCGCGCCTTTTCTTCCCGGCGCTGTCTCCGCGCTCTGTGTTGGGCGCTAGGCGATGGCGACCGGCTGCACGGAGCGGACCGCGCTGTACCGGTTCTTCCCCGACCGTTTCGCACCGTACAGGGCGCCGTCGGCGGAATGCACCAGGTCCTCGGGCGTCTCCACGTCGTCCGCCGGGTAGTACGCCAACCCCAGGCTCGCCGTCACCCGGCAGTTCTTCCCGTTCTCGTCCTGCAGGATCAGCTCGGAGATGGCGCGCAGGAGCCGCTCGCAAACCCGCATCGCGCCTTCCGGCGGAGTCTGCACCAGGATCACTCCGAACTCGTCGCCGCCATAGCGCGCCGCAATGTCCGAGACGCGGACGCTCTTCGCGATGGCGTTGCCTACCGCGCGCAGCACCTTGTCGCCGAGCACGTGGCCGTACTGATCGTTGATCGGCTTGAACGAGTCCAGGTCGAGCATCGCGAACGCGAGCGGCTCTCCGTGGCGGTCGGACCGCTGCATCTCCTGCAGCAGCCGGTCCATCAGATAGCGGCGGTTGTGCAGCCCGGTGAGAGGGTCGTTCACGACCATCTGCTCCAGCGCCGCCTGCAGCTTGCGGATGCGGTCGTGCGTCTGCTTCGTGCGCAAGAGCGCCCGCACCCGGGCGAGCAGCTCCGCGGGATCGCAAGGGCGCGAGATGTAGTCGTCCGCGCCGAGCTGCAGCCCCCGGACCCGCTCCGCCGTCTCGCTTCGGTTCGAGGCGACGAGCACCGGGACGAAATCGAGGTCGGGCGACTTCAGGCTCGGCAGCAGGTCGAGCCCGTCCATGTCGGGGAGCGCGCGGCCGAGGACGACGAGATCGGGGCGGTCGGTGGCGAGAAAGTCGAGCACCTCCGCGCCGGTCCCCGCCTCGATCACCGACATCCCTGCCTCGCCAAACAGCGATTTCTGGAACGCCCGCTCGGACGATTCTGCTTGCACGATCAGGACGCGGGTCGCATCCGCCATACCAGTCCCCCCTTGCAGCAGATGCGTCGTGTTGTAGCAGAGCCGCCGCGCGCGAGGTATCCCACTCGCGCTCACGTCTTACTTGCGCGCACGTGCGCGCGGAGTATCCCACCGCCAAGTCTTGGGGACACCATCAAGACACCGTGATCTTGCGTACGCCGCGCGCAGCCAGCAGCCCGGGGAGACGCTTTCGCTGATCCCCTTGGAGCACGAGCGCGGCTCCCTCGATGGCGCCGCCGCAGCCCAGGGCGGCTTTCAGATCGCTCAGCCATGACTGCAGCTCGCGCGGCGGCAGCTCGAGCTGCTCGATCGCGGTCACTTCCTTTCCGCCCCGGCCCTTGCGCTCCATCCGGATCACGGCGCGCGCCGGACCCTTGGGCGGAGGGGGCTCGCGCGGAGCGGGACCGGCCGGAAGATCGCCGAGCTTGTCACGAAGGCCAGCGAACGGATTGTGGAACGGCTTCCTCTCGTCGCTCATGGCGCCTCGGGACGGACGCGATCCCAGACCGAGGCGAAGAACCCGTCGGTGCCCTCGACATGCGGGAGCGTGCGCCAGGTCGCGACGCGGCGCAGCTCGGGGTGCGCGCGATCGAACGCGGCAGCCAGTTCTTCGTTCTCCGCGCGGTTCAGGGTGCAGGTGCCGTAGACGAGTCGCTTCGCCGCCAAGGGCGCGGCGGTTTCCAGCAGCTCCCGCTGCAGCAGCGGCAGGGCCGCGAGCAAGCCCGGATCGATCCGCCAGCGCGCGTCGGGTCCGCGGCGCAGCGTCCCCAGCTCGGAGCAGGGCGCGTCCACCAGCACGCGATCGGCTCGCCGCGGACGGTCGACGATCTCGATCAGCTGGCTCGCCCGCGCGCGCCGCGACCGCGCCCGCAGTCGTTCGAGGCGCTCGCCGTCGACGTCGTGCGCCAGGACGCGGGCCCCCTGCGCGGCGAGGAGCAGCGACTTCCCCCCGGCCCCCGCGCACAGGTCGAGCACGGTCTCGCCGGGCAGCGGTTCCACCAGATTGCCGAGGAGCTGGCTACCCTCGTCTTGCGGCTCGAACAGACCCTCGCGCCACGCGCGAGTGCCGAAGAGGTTCGCGCGCGGTGTCCGGACGAACACGCCATCGGGAGCGCGCTGGGATGGAGCGGTTTCGATCCCTTCGTCGTGCAGGTGCGCCGCGAGCTGGTCGCGCGTGCAGAGCAGGCGATTCGCGCGCAGGCAGACGGGGCCGGGTGCTGCGATCGCCGCGCAGAACGTCTCCGCGTCCACGCCAAGTTCGGAGATCAGGTGCGCCTCCAGCCAATCCGGGAGCGACCATCGATCTGCGAGCCGCTCGGGTGCCGCGTCCCTGCGGGGTGCTTGCGCAGCGCCGGTCAGCGCCAGCGCGCGAGCCTCGGAGACGCCGGCGAGATCGCGCAGCAGCGACGCGAGCAGCACCGCGGGCGAACTCGCTCCGGTCTCCCAGCGCAGGCGCCGACGCCAGAGCGAGACCCCGAAGATCGCTTCCACCAACGCGGTCCGCTCGTCGCGCGACAGGCCGCGATTGCGGCGCAAGACGCGGTCCACTTCCCGCTCAGCCGGGACGCCCTCGAGCACGGACGCGATGGCCGGGACTGCGACGCCGGCGCGCAGCGCGTCCCACGGCACCTGGCGCAGGCGGTCCATGGCCGCAGTATGTCGCATGAGCGACAGGGCGGCTGCCCGTTCCTGCACGCGCCCGCGCCCATCCGCATCTTCAGGGCCGATGGACGACCCTCGGCAATTGCTCAGCGAAGGCCGGTTCGAGGAGCTGGCAAACGACGACCATCCGCTCTGGCGCGGGCTGGCGCTGCTCGAGCTGAAGCGCTGGCCCGAGGCTGCCCGCACGTTCGAGGAGGCGCCGGACGCCAGCCAGAGCGGAACGATGCTCGAGCTCGCCGGCGCGGCCCGCTGGCTTTCTGGCGAACGGGAGACGGCGGTCGAGCGGTGGCTGGCTTCGCTCGAGGCCGAGTACGAGGGACCCGCGAGCCGGCTCAAGCCGCCCGCGCTCCTGGTGTACGCGGGAACGCGTCTGGGGGACGATCGCTACGTGCTGCGGGGAACGCGGCTGATGAAGAAGACCTGGAAGCCGAAGATCCAGCGGATCTGGCCTGGGCCCGTCGCGGGCTTCTTGCTCGGGTACGTGGACGAGCAGAGCTTCCTCGAGGAGGGCTACTCCGACCCGGACCTGGAAGCGCGCAGGCTGACCTCGGCGCACTTCTGGGCGGCGTTGAAGGAGCCGCAGAAGGCGCGCGAGCACTACGAAGCGGCCATCACAAACGAGGGCGCCGGCGTGCTCGAGGTCGAGCACCACCTCGCGCACGGCGAGCTGGCGCGCTGATCATCAGGCTACAGCGCGCGCGGGCGCGGGATATCGCGCCCGCTGTCCGGCAGCGATGTCGATCACTCCGGCGCGCGCGAGCAGCTTCATCACCTGCCAGGTGGGGTCGATCTCGAACCAGCGGGCCGCGAAGTCGGGGCTCATCCCGTACTTGTGGTGGTTGTTCTGGAACAGCTCGCCCATCGTCAGCACGTCCAAGGGAAGCGTGTTGCGCGAGCGGTCGCCGTTGTCGAAGTTCTGGTAGCCGTACTTGTGGCCGGCCCAGTTGACGATGGCGCCATGGATCGGCCCCATCACCCATTGCACCGGGAGCAGCGCCCATTGCCAGGCGTGGGTGGCGAAGAGGAAGTACGGAATCGAGTACAGCGCTCCCCACGCGATCCGCAGCGGCCATGACTGCCCGAGCGTCTCGTCGACGAGCTTCCACTCCGGATAGCCGCCGAGAAACCGCGCCTCCGGCTCCTCGCGGCGGTATGCATAGGCGTCGTACCGGCGTTTCGTATCCAGCATCATCGAAAGGGCGTTGCGGAAGTTCCACGGCGAGTGCGGGTCGCGCTCGGTATCGGAGAACGCGTGGTGCTGCCGGTGCAGGATGGCGTAGCCGCGCGGAGACAAGTACGACGGTCCCTGCACCAGATACGTGAGCAGATGGAACACCCTCTCGGTGCGAGGGCTCATCGTGTACATGCGGTGGGCCGCGTAGCGGTGCTGGAAGAAGCTCTGGAAGAACACGCTGGCGATCCAGTGCCCTATGAAGAAGACGTAGATCATCGAGGTCCTTTCGACCGGGTATGTCCCACCATTGTCCACAGCCAGGTCATGGAACGGTCATGACGCGCCGCGGCGCAATGCCGCAGCGAGTCTCCGTGCAGCCGGCTGCTTGAACCCATTTTCGAACCCGTGCTCGATGGGTTCGCACTCAGGCGTAGCCGCCAGGCCGCCTTCGGCGGGCCGCGACTAGCTCACGTATCCGGACGCTTGCAGGCGGAACAGGTGCGCGTACCGGCCATTGCGCGCGAGCAGCTCCTCGTGGGTGCCCAGCTCTTCGACCCGGCCCTCCTGCAGCACCGCGATCCGGTCGGCGCGGCGCACCGTGGAGAAGCGGTGCGAGATGAGGATGGCGGTGCGGTCCGCCGCGAGCTGCTGCAGGCGGATGAAGAGCTCATGCTCCGCTTCCGCGTCGAGCGAGGCGGTGGGCTCGTCGAGGACCAGCACCTCGGAATCGCGCATGAAGGCGCGCGCCAGCGCGATCTTCTGCCACTGCCCGCCGGACAGCTCGTGCCCTTCCTCGAACCAGCCGCCGAGCATGGTGTCGATCTTCTGCGGCAGCTGCTCGATGACGGAGCGCGCGCCCCCGTCCTCGATCGCGCGCTCGACCCGGGCCCGGTCCTCGAGCGCGGGCACCCAGCCGATCCCCACGTTCTCCCGGGCGGTCCACTGATAGCGGACGAAGTCCTGGAAGAGAACTCCGATCCGGTCGCGAAGATCGCGCACGTCCATGTCCCGCAGATCGGTCCCGCCGTAGAGAATCGAACCCTCGCTCGGGTCGTACAGGCGCATGAGCAGCTTGATCAGCGTGCTCTTGCCCGCGCCGTTCTCGCCCACCAGCGCCATCTTCTCGCCTGCCGCAAGCCGCAGCGAGACTCCCCGCAGCACCCACTTGTCGGTTCCGGGATACCGGAAGGACACGTCGCGAAAGACGATCTCCTGCGCTCGCGCGTGGGCCGGGGCGAGCGGGGGCATGCGACGTGGCAGCTCGCCTCCCGTCCCGATGTCCAGGTAGGCGAACAGGTTGGACATGAAGAGCCCATCCTCGTACAGGCTGCCGATCGACGCGAGGGCGGACTGGATCGCCGTCTGCCCTTGCCGGAAGACGGAGAGGTAGAGGGTGAGATCGCCGAGCGTGATCGCCCCCATCGCGGCCCGGACCGCCATGAACGCGTACGCGCCGTAGAACGCGGTGAGGGAGACGAATCCGAGCGCGAGCCCGGCCGCGCCCTTGCGCAGCGCGAGCGAGCGATCCTCGGCGTAGAACTTCTCGAAAAGCGCCCGGTAGCGGCGCAGGACCAGCGGCGCCAGATCGAACAGCTTCACTTCCTTCACGTGAGAGTCGCGGGTGAGGATCCACTCCAGATAGTTCTGCCTCCGGCCCTCGGGCGCGCGCCAGGTATTGAGGCGGAACGACTCCCCGGAGAAGCGCGCTTCGGCGATGAACGAGGGCACCGAGGCGGCGACGATCAACAATACCGACCAGGGCGAGAGACGCGCCAACAGCACCGCATAGCTGGCGAGGATCAGCAACTGCTGCAGCAGCGAAGCCGTCTCCAGCGCCATGCTCAGGGGCCGGATGCTCGCCTCGCGACGCGCGTTCTGCATCTTGTCGTAGAAATCTGCGTCCTCGAAATGGCGCAGCTCGAGGGTAGCGGCCTTCTCCAGGATCAAGGTGTTGACGTGGTTGCCGAGCGAGGCGCGCATCAGGTCGCGCAAGAGCGCCTGTCCGCGGGACATCGCGGTCGAGACCGCCATCAAGCCCGCTTCGAGCGCCACCAGCCGCAGGACCTGCCAGCGCTGCGCGGGATCGCCGCCGCGCGCCGCCGCCACCACCGCGTCGACGATCAGCTTGCCGACCCAGGCCATGGCCGCCGGCAGCGCCGCCTGGCCGATGAGCAGCGCGATCATTCCCGCCGCGAACGCCCGCGAAGACTCGCGCACGAGGCTGAAGGTCCGGGGCAGGTACTTGAGGTACTGCAAGGTGAGCCGGGCCCGCTCGCGCAGCGACTCGGGCGGGGCCGCTCTGATCACGCCGTGCGCCATCAATGCTCGAGGATCTCTTGCACCTTCGCCTTGTCTTCGCGGTAGGTGAAGTGCTGGTAGAGCCAGAAGGCGTTCTCGCCATCGAGGATGCGGTCCTTGAGGATCGGCACCGCCGCGAGCTTGTTCTCCCGGTAGACGATGTGATCGATCAGCACGCCCGCCATGGCCGCGGTGAACCACTGGCGTGCCGCGGCGCTGCGGAGCAGGTTGAGCTTCGCCTGGTCTCCCGGTTCCTCGTCGAGCGCCTGGAGGAAGCCCTTGAACGCCTCGCGCGACATCGCCTGGGGTCCTTGCGGCACGTCGACGAAACGAAGTGAGGCGACCTGACCGGCGCGGGCCTGGACCTTGGCCTCGCGCGCGGCGCCCGAGGGCAGGCGGGCCGCCACCACGTACCAGTGATCCGCCTCGGCCTTGATGGCCATCGGGACCGTATCGCGGCCGATCAGCGCCTGACCCTCGCGCACGTCCACCCGGGCACCGGCGGGCGCGGCGATCTCGATCAGCGCTTGCCCCTCGGTCTGCGGGCGGTACTCCACTGCGACTTCGTCGCCGACCACCGGCGCTGGAACCACCGTCGCCGCGGACGCGGGCGGCGTCGGTTCCTTGCGCGCCTCCTGCGCGGGGCCCTTGCACGCGGCGACGCAGACGAGCAGCAGGGCGAGCTTTCTCATGTGGCTTCTCTTAACGGATCTTGAGGACTTCGCCATTCTTCATCACGAAGTGAACGTGCTCCAGCGCGGAGACGTCCTTGAGCGGGTCGGCAGAGACCGCGCTCAGATCGGCGAACCTGCCCGGCGCAATCGCGCCCACGTTGCTGCCCTCGCAATTCGCCGCCTGTGGCGGGCAGAGCGGGTCCAGCATTGCCGCGGCGACGCTGGTGGCGGATTGGATCGCCGCCATCGGCGTCATTCCGTACCGCACCATGAACGACAGCTCCTTCGCCTGGTTCTCCGTCCAGGCATAGCCGCCGGCGTCGGTGCCATGAGCGATGCGCACGCCCCGCTTCACCGCCTTCGCGAATGCCTCGCGCTCGATCGGGATCATGTCCGGCCAGATCCCGCCGCGTCCCTGCGCCACCCAGACCCCGACGTAGATCGTGGGGCACCAGTACACGTTCTGCTTGACCATCCGGTCGATCAGATCGTCGGTGAGCCCATAGCCGTGCTCGATGCTGTCGACCCGGGCGGTGAGCGCGGCGTCGATTCCGTCCCAGGCCATCGCGTGCGCGGCCACTTTCTTCCCCAGCCGGTGCGCCTCGTCGACGATGGCTTCCATCTCCGCCTTGGTGAATTTGACCGACGAGCGGAGTGGCCGGCGCGGATCGCCGGTCTTGTAGTACTTCCCGTCCGCATAGAGCTTGATCCAGTCGGCGCCGTACTTGATCTGCTCGCGAACGGCCTTGCGCACGCCCTCGACACCGTCGGCGATGAGCACGCCTTCGGGCACGCGCAGCTCCCAGGCGTAACCCGTGAGCGGATACATCCCGGTCGGAGCCATGGCCAGCGTGGAGACGAACATCCGCGGACCGGGCACGACACCGCGTACGATCGCCGTCTTCAGATCCACGTCGGCGTACATCGCGCCCTCGGTCCCGAGGTCGCGGATGGTGGTGAAGCCGTTCATCACCGCGGTGCGCGCCGCCGCCGACGCGCGCAGCGCGCGGTAGGCGACGCTCTCCTTGAGGAGCTGCTCATCGTAATCTGCCGCGGTGATGTCGCCCTGCAAGAGCAGGTGCGTGTGGGCGTCGATCAGGCCGGGGAGGAGCCACGAATCGCCCAGGTCGATCACTTTCACGCCGGCCGCTTGCAGCTGCGCGGCCGGACCTACTTTGGCGATGCGGTCTCCTTCGACCAGGACGGCGTACTCGTCCCGGGGCGAGTCGGAGCGACCGTCGATCAGGTGGGCGGCTTTGATGAGGATGCGCTCGGGCGGGCGCGGAGCCGCCGGCGTCTCGCGGGGGGCCTGGGCGAGGAGGAACAGGAACGCGAAGAGCATGGCGCCGCACCGTCGCACGGTGCCAGACCCACATGCAACGTCTTGCGTCTACGTCGCGAGACGCCGATCTACTGACCGCCTCGGGTGCTCTTGAAGAAACCCGCGCCGTTGGTGCCCGCGTAGACTGTTGCCGGCACCGTCGCATCGACGGCAAATGCGTTGACAGCGTTCGCGGGTAGACCAACGTTCGCCGCTGAGAAGTTTTGGCCGGAATCGATCGACTTCCACGCACGCACGCCCGTGCTTTCCGAAGCATAGACGTTCGTGGTCGGATCGAAGACGAGCGCGTTCACCTGCCCTGAGAGCGTGAAGACGGGCGTCGGCCCGAACGTGCCTCCTCCATTGCCGGACCTGAAGATTGCACCGGTAGCCAAGCCGGCGAGGACGATGGTCGCATCCGAATTCGCCGCGATTGCCGTGATCCGCGTCCCGCTTGCAACCGTGGTGGGCGCACCTGCATTACGGGTGAGCGCTCCCCCTGCGGAACCTGCGAACAGCACGCCGCTCGCGATCGCGATCGCCGTCGTGCCGGTAGCGCTGAACGTCGTCCAGGTGGCGCCGCCATCGATCGACTTCCAGACCCCACTCGTTTCGAACGAGGCGTAGACAGTCTTGCCCGTGACGTCGGCTGAGTCCGTGACGATCCCGGTCGCGACGTCGGGACAGGTTGGTGTGCCAGGAGCGGGAACGGTGGGCACGGCGCTCCAATTCGCACCGCTGACCGAGGTGAACACACTTCCGCAATCCGCCACGATGTAGAGGGTTGGGCCGCCTGTGCCGTTTGCCGCGACCGCGATCCCGGCAAACGTAAACGGGCCGCCCAGCCCTCCGTTGAAGAGGGTCCAGGGCTGGTCGCCGGCCGTGGTGTGGAGAATCCCCGACCCGAATGCGCTCGCGTAGACGCTGTTTGTGAGAGTTGGATCGACCACCAGGCTGACGACGTTCAGTGTCGACGTCTGCAGCGTCGCTCCCGACAGGTTGTTGACGGAGAGCCAGGAATTGACGAACGTGATGGTCAGCGGGCTCCCGGCAACCGTGACGCCGCCAAACGCGAGCGTCGCGGTTGCGGTGACGTGCTTGCTCTCCGCAGTGGTCGAGGCGAGGGTTGCCTTGAACGTGCCATCGGCACCGGTAGTTCCGCTAACAGGCAAACCGACGTTGCCCGTTCCGTCGACTGCGAGATTGACGGCGACGCCAGCGGTTGGAGACGGTCCGGTGAGAGCGGTGACGGTGAGCGTCGCTTTCGCCGTGCCGTCCGCGAGCACAGTAGCGCGGTCTGTGGCGACCGTAACCACGGGTACGGCAACGAACGTAACGCTTGCTGGGCTGCCGGGGACGGGCAGGACTATTCCCTCGAAGGAGGCCGTCGCGCTGACCGACTTCACTTCCGCGGTGGTGGAGGCGAGTTGGACTACGAAGTGTCCGTCCGGACCAGTCGCCCCCGTGGGGAGAGCGGGCGCGAAGGTGTTGTTGCTGCCGGTCGCTGCGACAGTAACCTGCACTCCCGCGGTCGGCCCGCTGCCATCCGTCGCCTGAACGGTGACCGTCGTCGTCGTCAACCCATCGGCGAGCACCATGGTCCGGTTGACGGCGAACGAGACCTCCGGCACGAAAGTGACGGTCGGGCGAGTGTTCAGCACGACCTCGGCAGGCCCCGGGTTCGCGGTTACCGTAATCGTCTTCGTCTGCGCCTTGGTCGTGGTCAGCTTGGTCTGGAAGACTCCATTCACGTCCGTGATGCCCGTTGCGCCGGGGGTCAGGACGTTCGTGCTCCCGCTGACGTCCACCCGCACGGGAAGGGCGGCGATCGGGTTCCCAAACCTGTTGCGGATGGTGGAAGTCACCGCGACGTTGTCCACGCCATTCGCAACGACGAGCGAGGGGTTGAGGGTCAGACCGATCGTCGTTGTGCCCGGATCGGGCGGCGCGGCCGTGATGTTCACGAATGCGGGAGCCGAGGAAAGGCCGGTCGAGTCCGTCGCTACGACGCTGAACCTGTACGTACCGTCGATGTCGGGGAAGAAATGGGCAGCGCCCGTCGGATTCAGCAGGACGGCGTGGCTACCTTGGGGAAGCGAGAACACGCTCCAGGTGAAAGCAATGGAATCCGTGATCCCGCAGCTCGCGTCGTCGTCCGTCGCGCTGGCCGAAAGCGTCACGTCCTGTGTCGGTGCCGGAAAGGCCGGCGAATTCGAGGTGGCCACGATCACGGGGGCCGCCGACCCGCACGTCGCCACGTTGATGCTGGCGAATGCCGCAGCGCTCGATGTTCCGTTACTCGCGGTGGCAATGGCTTTGACGGTGTAAGCGGCCGGCTGGCTCGCGGTGAAATTGGTCGTCGGTCCCGAATCGAGCGACAGGCGGCTGGCCGGGGAAGGCGAGACGATGCTCCAGGCGAAGCTGAAGGTATCGTTGAAGCGCGCCGGGCACGCCGTCGGATCGTTGTCGCTGCTGGTCGCCGTCGCAGTCAGCGCCACGGCGCGATTGCTGTTCGTGGCGATGGGCGAGCCCGGCGAGATGTTCACGGTCGGCGCGAACTGTCCGCATTGCGTGGTGGTCAGCGTTACGAATGCCGGCGCCGATACGTTGCCAAGGGCGTCGGCGACGACAACCGAAACCTGATAGCTCCCCACCACGTCCGGCGTGAGCAATGGCGAGGCGCTCGTCGCCAACGAAAGCGACGCCCCGCTTCCAGCAGGGCGAGAGACCAGGCTCCAGCTGAAGTGGAACGGCGTGATCGGAACCGTGCCGCACGCCGAGTTCGCGTCGGCCACTCCGACGGAGAACGCAACCCGATCGCCCGTGTTCACCACCGTCGGGCTGAAGGCCAGATTGCTCAGCGCCGGGGCAGCGGTCCCGCAGGTAGCCGCGCCCACCGTGACGGATTCCGGCGCGGACGTGAACCCGCCCTGGTCGCGCGCCAACAGCTCGGCTTGGTAGTCCCCGATCAGGTCGGGTGTGAACGTCGCCGTGGCGGTCGTGGACCCACTCAAGGTGGCGTTGCTTCCGGCGGGCCGGCTGACGAGCCTCCACTGGAACGCGATGACCGGGCTGGCGACGCAATTGTCCGTCACCGCGGGCGCCGTCAGCGCCTTGGCGTTGCCGATGATCGCGCTCGCCGGATTCGGGCTGAACGCCGCGATCTGCGGCGCGCAGGTCGCCGTCTGGACGACGACGCCCGCAGGCTCGGATGAGAGGCCGCGGGAATCGGTGGCGACGACAGTGAACGTGTAAGTCCCGGCCAGATCGACGGTGAGCGTCGGCGAAGGGGAAGTCGGATTCGAGAGCTGCGCCTGGCTGCCCGAAGGCGCCGAGCTGGGCGTCCAGGCGAAGCTGATCGTCTCCCCGAGGTTGCAACCCGCTGGATCGTTATCGACGTCGGTCGCCACGACCGAGAGCGTGACCGTCGTGCCCAGCGAGGGGAGGGCAGGCGTGCCGCGGGCGTTGACGATGCTCGGGGGGTTGTTACCGCAGTTGCTGACCGCGATGGTGAAGTCTTTGGGCACGCTCGAACGCCCGGTCGAGTCGGTGACGACCAGTCGCGCCACATAGTTCCCGGCCACGTCGGGCGTAAAGTTTGGTGTTTGCGATGTCACGCTGTTCAGCGTCGCCCGGCTCCCTGCGGGGAGCTCCAGCATGGTCCACTGAAAGGAGAGAGACTGATTGAGGTTGCAACCGGCGCCGTTGTCGGGATCGCTCACGACAGCTGCCAGCTGCACCGCGCTTCCGATCGACGGGTTTCCTGTCGATGTGGTGATGTCGCTCACTACCGGGGCTCTGGAGCCGCACGCTGACGCGGTCACTTTCACCGTGGCCTCGCCCTGCCGCAGGCTGTTGGATACCCTGACCCTCAACACGTAGTCGCCGGGCATGTCCGCCAGGAACGACGCCTGGGCGGACTCCGGATCCACGAGCTGTGCCTGGCTTCCCAGCGGCCTGCTCTCGAACGTCCAGAGGAACGTGATCAGCCGATTCTGCGGATCCGAGCTCGCGCTCGCGTCGAGCTGCACGAACGCGCCGGTATTGACGGTCTGATCGTTGCCGGCCACCGCGACTGGCAGACTGACGCTTCCTCCGCAGGCGAGCACCAGGAACGTCCCCAGGAGCGAAATCAGGCTACGGGTTGCCGATAGGTGCACTCGCATGTTGCCCCCCTCGAACTGTCTAGAAAGACCTGCTGAACCCGAGTACTGCTCCGTGCCCGATTCGCCAGACGTGCTGGAACTCGATCGCGTCGCCGACGTAGTCGGCCTCGACGGCGTATGCCGGGCTGATCCGGAACTGGAGACCGGCCCGGATGGACAGGGCCGAGACCGGGGAGAGGAATGCGTTCGGACCGCTGGAATCCTTGGTCAGGTTGTACGTGTACGAGCCCACCGTGCGGAGACTGAACGGCGGCATCGACCAGGAGGCGCGCAGCCCGGCGCTGGGACCGAGCAGGTCGAACGGAAAGCCCTCGTTCCGGGCGGTCAGGTAGTGCAAACCGCCCATCGGCGTCAGCTCCAGCCGGCCGTCCTGCACTAGCAGGGCGCCGAGGTCGTATCCGCCGGCAGCGGAGAAGTCGAAGCGGTTCTCATCCACCGTCACCCTCGACCCGGGCGGTCCGTTGAACGGCGCGTACTGCTGGTGGGACGTGCGCCAGTCGCCCGACACCGCCGCGAACCAGTTCTCGGCGAACCTTCGGGTTCCCTCGATGCCGATACGGCCGAGCACCAACGAGTCGGTGTACGACGCCTCGTGGCTCCTCTCGCCGCCGAGCAGCACGGTCACCGTCCAGGGTGTCGAGGTGCGCGATAGCGCGGTCGCCGGCGGCGTTGCGCCGGGCACGGGCCTCAGCGAGGTGGGAAGCCCGGACGGCGTCGGAGCGGTGCCCCCCGTCTGGAACGCCGCCTCGACGACCGGACCGGGTCGCGGTGGAAAGACCTCCACTCCCGCGGACACCGCCGCGGGCGTCGGGTCGTCGATCACCACCGCGTGCGGCAGTTCCGGCGCTCCGCTGCGCGCGGGCCCGTTCTCGGCGTTGTCCCAGGCCTCGAGGTAGTAGGCGAATCCGTCGGTGACCGCGCGGGCGGGTACCTCGGCGCCGTAACGATCGCCGCCGACGCTCCCGAGCGGCTGGCACTCGAAGTCGCGGCCGTACGCGTTTCGCCAGCACGCTTGCGCCGAGCCTACGCCGCTGCGGTCGTCGGTGATCTCCGCCAGGAGCTGCAGCGGCCGCCCACGCATCGCGCTGAGGACCGGTTGGTGACCCAGGCGCGGCGGTTCGGTGTCCTCTTCCGCCGCGGGCGCCTGGGCGACCGCCGCCGCCGGCGATGCCGCGAGCGAGGGGACGAGCCTCTTCTCGCAGGCGGCGAGCTGGATTCGCGCCTCCGCGATCAGCTCCTTCTGCTGCTTGCCGATGCGCTGTTTCTCGGCGGTGGTCAGGAACTCCCGGTACGTCGCTGCCGCCTCTTCGTACCGGCCCAGCTTGCGGCGCATCTGCGCGATGTTGAAGAGCAGGCGCGGATTGGCGCGGTACTGGTAGGCGGCGCGGTACCCGGACAGCGCGCATTCCAGCTCGCCACGGACGGAGCACGCATGCGCCGCCGCGATCTGCGCCTCGTACAGCTCGTCGGAGGTCGGCGCCTGCTGCTTCTGCTGCCCGCCGCGCACGGGCGTCAACACAACGGCGATGCGCAGCTCGAAATCGCGGTCGGTGGGAAGATTGGGGCGCGTCACGCGCGGCACGTAGCCGGCCAGCGCGAGCCTGACTTCGTGCGGCCCGGGCGTGGTCCGGATCTTGAGCGGGGTTGCTCCGACCAGCCTCTGGTCGAGGAAGATCTGCGCGCCGGCGGGATCCGACGACACCGCGATCAGGGGCGGTGCCTGGAACTGCGCGGTCTGCAGCGGGATGCGGACGGAGAGTCCCTGGCCGGCCTCCAGCGTCACCTGCTGCGCCACCGTCTTGTATCCGTCGCTGGAAACCTCCAGCTGGTGCTCGCCAGGTTCGACTTCCGAGGTGAGGGGCGACTTGCCGAGCTCCTTGCCGTCGACGCGAACCGTCGCTGGCGGCTCGGTCTCCACGCGCAGGCGTGCGGGGCCGGCGCGCTGCAACGCGAAGGCGAGGTCGGTGTCGCGGTTGGGATGGATCTGGACCGTCCGCTCCTCCTTGACGAATCCGGCCCCCGAGACCGCCACGCTGTGCGCGCCCGGATTCGCTTCCGCGGACCAGGGCGTGACGCCGACCTGTGCCCCGTCCACGGTCACGGCAGCGCCGGTTGGCGTGGAGGTGACCGTGAGGCGCGACCCGCTCCGGTCGCCGGCGGGCAGGTCGAGCCGGATGGACAGATCGCGATCTTTCGGCATGTCGAAGTCGGTGCCCACGTCGCGTCGGCCTTCGTGGCGCAGCACGAGCTGGTGGTATCCCTGGGGCAGCGCCACGATCAGCGGCGTGCGGCCACGCTCCTTGTTGTCGACGAGCACGACGGCGCCGACCGGGTCCGACTCGACCGCGAGAGCGGGCGCCTTCGGCAGCGGAGGCAGCGCGAACGACAGGCTCGCGTCACGCCCCTCGCGGCCGAAGAGCGTTCGCTGCTGCCGCAGCCGGCCCTCCATCTCGACTGCCACGGTGTGCTCGCCGGGCGGCAGCGCGCCCTGATACGGGGTGCGTCCGACGAGGGTGCCGTCGACCAGGACGTTCGCCTCGGACGGCTCACTGTGCACCGCCAGCGTCGCGGGGCCCCCCGCCTGGCGCGGCAGGTCCACCGCGAGATCCATCCTGCGGCCCTTGACCTCGATCTGTTGCTCCGAGCTCCGCCCGTCGGGACCTGTGATGGACAGTGTATGGCGCCCAGGCATCAGCCGGATGCGCAGCGGCGTGGTGCCAGCGTCCTGGTCGTCGATGCGAACGGAGGCGCCCGGCTCCTCCGTGCGAACGGTCACCGCGACAGGCTCGGGCGGGGGATCGAAGGCGATGCAAGAGATCGGCTGCCGCGGCGATCCGACGCGCGTGGCCCCTCCTTCGTCGTGCTGCGCCTCGATGAAGTATTCGAAGGACCCGTCGGAGAGGATGCTCGAGGGGAGCCGCGCTTCGAAACCCCGCTTGGGGCCGCGATCGCGCATCGTGAACGCTTCGTAGCGCTCGTTTCCCGATCTGCGTGCGAACACCAAGGGCGCAAACAGCCGCGAGGGGTCCTGCACCTGCGCCTTGATCACGACCGTCGCGCCACGCGCCGCCTTCTCGACCGGCGCGTGCGCGACCTTCCCGTTGCGCCCCGTCTCGGGTGGCGTGTCGGCTTTTGTCCCGACCGCTTCTTCGTTCACTGCGAGCAGGGCGCGTTGACGCCAATCGGAGATCGGACGAGGGTCGGCGGCCGCGGAAGCGGCGAGCAGAGCGACGGCGAACAACATCGACTCCCCCATCAACCGGACGCCGTGGGCTTGACCTGATCGCGCTGTCGGACAGCCCCCTGGTCCGGTTGGACGCTGCAGGAGGAGCGCGGCCCCCGGCCAATCGTCCAACGTGCGATCTACTTTGGAGCACAGGGTGATGACAAGTGCCGCACGGTCGCAGCCCGCCCTACAAGGAGGTCCAGCGGTGTGTCACAATTGCGCCTGCGGCGGACGCACGCTAGGCAGGGACGTCATGCGTGCGCCGGATGTACGCGTTTTGACGACCGTAAACGAAGTGCGGCGCGCCGACTGGGACGCGCTGCTCTCGCCAGCATCTACGCCGTTCGTCCGCCACGCCTGGCTGCAGGCCCTGGAACGGTCCGGCTGCGCCGCCGCCCGGACGGGCTGGGATGCCCGCCATCTCACGCTCTGGCGCGGGACGAAGCTGATCGCCGCGTCTCCGGCGTATGTGAAGGACGACAGCGACGGCGACTTCTCGCGCGACTGGGATCTCGCCGCTTCTCTCTCTCGCGGGCGCATCGGATACTACCCGAAGCTCGCGCTCACGGTGCCATTCACTCCCTGCACCGGCGAGCGCCTGCTGGTGGCGCCGGGAGAGGACCGCGCCGGTTGCGCCGAGCGCATCCTGCACGCGGCGCGCAAGCTCTGCGCCGACGAAGGCTACCCGACGTGGCAGGTGCTCTTCCCCGACGAGGCCGGCGCGCGCGAGCTCGAGCAGGCGGGGATGGCCCTGCGCGTCTCCTGGCAATTCCACTGGAGGAACGAAGGGTATCGGTCGATGGCGGAGTTTCTCTCCCGCTTCAACTCCAAGCGCCGGCACATGCTGCGGCGGGAGATGGCTGCGGCCGCGGAGCAGGGCATCGAGATCCGGACCGTACGAGGGGAGGAACTGCGCCGCGATCCGGCAGGCTGGGCGAAGAAGGCGCACGCGCTGCACCGGAGCACAGTGGACAAGCTGATGTGGGGCCGCCGCTGGCTGAACGAGAAGTTCTATCTCTCCGCGTTCGCGGAGATGCCGGACGCCGTCGAAGTCGTCGGCGCGTTCCGCGGAGACAAGCTGATCGCCGGAGCGTTCAACGTCGCCTCACCGGCCCGGCTCTACGGCCGGTATTGGGGATGCTTCGAGGAGCATCCGTTCCTGCACTTCAACGTCTGCTACTACCACTCCATCGCGGACTGCATCGCCCGCGGCCTCCAGATCTTCGAGGGCGGAGCCGGAGGCGAGCACAAGCTGGCGCGCGGTTTCCTTCCCGCCTTGACCTACTCGGCGCACGGATTCACCGACGCCAGGCTCGATCGGGCCGTCCGCGACCATCTCGCCCGCGAGACGCCGGCGCGCGCCGCGAGCATCGAGCGCTCCCTGCGCGACTCGCCTATATTCAAGGCGGCCTCATGAGCCCCTCGAAGAAGAAGCAAGGCGACGTCGGCCTCGCCGAGCCGAAGACCAAGGCGAAGCCCAAGCTCGACCGGCCGCGCCTCTACAAGGTGTTGCTGCACAACGACGACTACACCCCGATGGAGTTCGTGGTCCTCGTCCTGCGCGAAGTCTTCGCCAAGTCCGACGCCGACGCGACCGCGATCATGCTGCATGCGCACACGCACGGCATGGCGGTGGCGGGCGTCTACACCTTCGAGATCGCCGAGACCAAAGTCCAGCAGACGATGGCGCTCGCCGAAAAGGCGGCATTCCCGCTGCTGTGCACGATGGAGCCGGAAGACGCGCCCGGATGATCGCGCGGCTGCGCTGGCTCTACCTCCTCTATTACGCCGGCATCGGGACGTTCCTTTCGTACTTTGCGCCCTATCTGCGCGGCCTGGGCTTCTCCGGCGAGCAGATCGGAGCGGTGACCTTCGCGCAGCAGGCCCTCGGCGCACCTGCCGCATTGATCTGGGGTGGGATCGCCGACCGGCTCGGCGCCCCAGCCCGGGCGCTGTCGGTCTGCACGGCCGGCATGCTCTTCGCGCTCTGCGGGCTGCCCTTCGCGCGGACGCCGTTGCAGGTCGGGATCGTGCTGGTCCTCTCCGCGGCGTTCTCCGGCGCCGTGGTGCCGCTGCTGGACGCGACCACCGTCGAAGCGGTGAAGCGCGCCGCAGGACACGCGTATGCGCGCACGCGCCTGTGGGGATCGATCGGCTTCATGGTCACGGCGCAGGGGCTCGGGCTTCTGCTGGCGCTGCGCGGCGATCGCCCTGCCGACCGCGCGATGCCGGTTTCCTACCTGGTGTGTGTCGCCGGATATGCGCTGCTGGCGCAGACGCTGCCTCCGGTCCCCGCCCACCCCGAGCGACCGCACTGGCGGGACGCGGCCGTCCTGCTGCGCAACCGGCGGCTGCAGTTCGTGCTCGCGCTTTGCGCGATCCATTGGGCGGCTTGCGCTCCGTATCACCTGATGTTCGGGGTGCTGGTGCGCGACGCGGGCCTCTCCTCCGGGATCACCGGGGCGGGCCTGGCGATGGGCACGCTCGCCGAGGTGTTCGCCCTCCTCGCATTTCCCGCGCTGCTGGGCCGGTTCTCGCTGCGGATGCTCTTCGCCGCGGCGTTCGCCGGGACCTCGGTGCGTTGGGCGCTGGTCGCGCACGCGCCCGGCGCACCCGGGCTGATCGGGCTGCAGCTGCTGCACGCCTTGACCTTCGGGGTCTTCTGGGGCTGCGCGGTGGAGGCGATGCAGCGGACGGTTCCCGTGCGCCTGCGCGCGACGGGACAGGCCGTATTCTCGGCGGTGGTGTTCGGCGCGGGCAATGCGGTCGGATACGCGCTCTCGGGCGTCGGATACGATCGGTTCGGCAGCGCCGCGCCGCTGTACGCGTTCGCCGCCGTGCTCGAGCTGCTGCCGCTGCTCCTCCTGCTTCTCCCCCTTACTCCCGAGCACTCGAGTCCATAGGTTGCGCGCCGGCAGGGAAAGTGCGTCGCTTCGGCGCGCAAGGAGATCTGGAATGCCGAAATCCTGGAGCAACAAGCGCGAGAGGCAGTATGAGAAGATCAAACGGTCGGCGAGGAGCCGCGGCCGCAGCGCTGGCACCGCGAAGCGCATCGCCGCCGCAACCGTGAACAAGACCCGGCGGCGGAAGGGCGAAACGAAAGGCGGCAGCCGGGCGCGCAGGCGCGCCGGACGGCGCTCCTGAAGACTGTACAGTCTAAGAGCAACAGTCGCTAAGCCGCCTTCGGTGTCCGCGACTGAGCCGCCTTCGGCGTCCGCGACTGAGCCGCCTTCGGCGTCCGCGACTGAGCCGCCTTCGGTGGCCGCGACTGTCTCGAAACGAGAGGCGTCGCCGACCCTGTGGTAACACTCCGGCGTGGCCGGACCGCCCGGAACGCCCCGCTGAATGTTCGCTGCCCTGCTGCTCGCGCCGCTGCTCGTGTTCCACGGAAATGTGGCGCTGCTCGAGGACGTCTACCGCAGCGTGCTCGATCTGAACGGGAGCACCAAGGCCACGCCCGCGAGCGCCCGCATGGTCGCGGTGCGCCTCGCCAGCTTCCTGCATCGTGCCGGTTACGCGCTGGCGACGGTGCGCGCGCGCGCCGAAGGTGAGCAGATCATCGTCGACATCGACGAAGGGCGCCTGGACAAGGTGATCTTCCTCGGGGGCGGCGCATTCGAGACGCTGCGCCTGCGGCTCGACCTGAACATCGAGCACGACGTCTTCAACCAGCCGGACCTGGAGCGGCAGCTGCGCGCGCTCGGCCGCCGTCTCGGCCTGGGCGAGTTCGCGTACGAGATCGTCCCGGTGCCGACCGTCACCGTGACCACGCCGCGGATCCAGCTCGACCAGATCGATCCGCTCGAGAAGATGTCGTTCGGCCTGGTCCGACCGGGTCGGCCCTACGAGCTGCACATCCTGGTGCAGCCCGGCAAGTTCCGTCCCGGCATCTCCCCCGAGCTGGAGATCGACTCGGTGGAAGGAGGGGCGATCGGGGCGACGTATCACTCGGGGCGCCTGTTTTTCCAGGATGATCGTTGGGAGCTGGGAGGTCGCGTCGCCGGTGCGGTGCGCCATGAGCTGGACGGGGGCCAATCGACATTCGCTTTCACCCGCGCGCTCGGCGAGGTCCGCTACGACGCGCCCTCCATCACCGGCGTGCTGCGCCCCTCGCTGCGCGCGCGCGGCGAGCTGACGAATCGACAGCGTCCCGACCTGCGGCTCGAGAGCTTCATGTTCACGACGCTGGAGGGCGGGGTCCACATGGTCTTCGCTCCTACCGCGTACATCCGCACCTCGCTCGGCGGGGGCGTGGCGCGCCGCTTGCTGTTCTCGGTCGAGCCCGCCTCGGGCTCGATGTTCTCCTCCTCCTATGCGTTCGCGCACACGCGGCAGTATGCGGAAGCGGCATTCGAGTTGACGTTCGATCCGGATTCCATCCGGCGCGACCGGCATCATCTGCTCGGCTTCGATGCCCGCGTCTACGGGCCGCCGCACGAGGGGCAGCAGAGCGCGCTGCACCTGGCAGGCTGGTACGAGAAGATGTTTGCCTTCGGCTGGAACGAGCTCTGGGTCGAAACCCGCGGCATTTCGCGCACCGGGTTCATCCTCTTCCCCGAGGAGGGCTCGATCGGGGGCAGCATCTTGCGGGGGCCCTTCGGCAACGAATACGCGCGCAAGTACGGCGGCCTGCAGCTCGAGTTCCGCTATTCACTGCTGCGCGATGCGTTCAAGCTCGGGATTTTCCACAACCTCGCCGGCTACGGCGCGATCGACCGCGTCACACAGAACGAGAAGCTCACGTTCGCCAACGCGGTCGGGCTCGGCCTGCACGCTTTGCTCATCGACGAGTTCCAGCTCGATGCCTGGTTCGGGGTCGGTTGGTCGACGAAGGGGTTGTTCGACCAGGGCGGCGCGCTGGCGATCCGGCAGGCTTTTTAATGGGTAGCGACCCTCAGGTCGAGCGCGGCAGCGATCTCGCGCGCCTTGGTCTGGATCAGCCGCGTGTTGCGCGGTCCCATCCGGAGGAGCAGCTTCTCGACGGGCCCGAGCGCCTCGAGCTTCGCGTCCTCGTACGCGAAGTTCGCTCCCTTTGGCACCAGGCGCGGCGGCTTGTCGAGCACCGGCCCGTCGATGATCCGCTGCAGCGCCTTGGCGGCCACCTGATCGAAGCTGCGGTCCGGATACCCGAGCTTGTGATACGCGCTCTCCAGCAGAGGATGGATGTCGTGCACCACCTGCGCGGCGCCCTTGGCGTCGATCGACGCGATCACGTCGGCGATGCGATCGTACCGGGCGGAATTCAGCTTCTCCGTCTTCTGCGGCGCGACCTTCACGAAGTCGACCTGCTTGCGCGGGTTCACGTCCTCGGCGACGTTGTCGACGATCACCACGAATCGGTCGAGCAGGTCTGACACGCCCAGCCACTGGGCCCACTCCGGCAACGAGGAGAGCGAACCGAGGTCCTTGCGCATCTGCGTGTCGCTCTTTCCCGGCGGCGGAAGGGGAGCGTCCGCAGGCTTGGCCGGTTCGGAGGGGGCCTGGGCGACGGCCGGCGGCTCCTCCGGAGTGCGGCGGAGGTACCAGATGGCGCCGGCGGCGATCGCGGCCGCCACGACGGCGAGCGGGAGCCAAGGCGAGCGCTTCTTTTCCATGATCCCCAAACATTCGCATATCCGGGAGAATTTCGGTTGAGGATTCAACGCATCGTCAGGCCATCGCCACCAGGCGCACGAGAGCGCCGAACGCTCCGGGAATGGCGGATACCGACCGGAGCGCGGCACGCCGCAGCGCCGGCCTTCGGGAGAGCGCCACCAGCGCATGTGCGGGCAGCGCATACTGCAGCCACCGGGCGCGCAGCCGTTCGTCGTACCGGCGCAACGCCGGACCGAGATCGAGGGACAGATCGTCCGGCAGCGATTCCATCAGGACGCTCGAAGCCGCGAACGCGAGGGAGAGCCCCTGCCCGGTGATGGCGTCGACGTATCCGGCGGCGTCCCCGACGAGCGCGAGCCGCTCCGCCCACCTCGCGCGCGCTCTCTGCAGCAGGGGTCCGGCCCCGCGCAGGTCGGAGTCGACGCTTGCGCCGGCGAGCCGCTCGCGCAGAGCGGGAAACGGAGCCAGCAGATCGTCGAAATCCCTCGCGCCATCGCGATCGTGCAGCAGCGCCACGTTGATGCTCCGGGGCCCGACCGGCGTCACGTACGCCTCGATCCGGGGCGCCCAGTACACCTCGACGAAATCCGTCCAGGGCGCGAGCGCGAAATGCCGTCGAATGCCGAAACGCATCGGCCCGCTGCCGTTCCCCGCATCGAGTCCAGCCGCCCGGCGGAGCGGCGAATGCAGCCCGTCGGCGGCGATCAAGAGCCGCGCGTCGAGGACGCCGGAATCGGTGCCCACTTCGACGGCGTCGAAGCGAGGATGCGTGGCCAGGACCGTTCCGCGCCGCAGATCGGCCCCCGCCGCGGTCGCCCGCTCCCGCAGGGCCTCCGCGAGGACGGTCCGACGGATCCCCATTCCAGGGCGGCCACCGAACTGCCCCTCGAGGACGGTTCCGTCCTCCTCCAGGTAGCGGATGCCGCGCAGGGACGCGCTGCCGCCCTGCGGGATCCTCGCGCCCAGCCGCTCGAGCTCGTGCGCGCCGGCGGGCATCAGTCCCTCTCCGCAGGCCTTGTCGGGAACGGAGGCGCTGCGCTCGAGGAGCAAGGTGCGCAGCCCGCGTTCCGCGGAGCGGATGGCCGCGGCGAGGCCCGCCGGGCCGCCCCCGGCGATGACCACGTCCGTCATCACCATTGCAGCCTCGCGAGCAGCGAGCGCGCGGTCTCCTTCGCTACGTGCAGCAGGGTGACGGGATCCGGAGGCCGCAGCTCGCCGGACTGCAGCTGGCGCAGCGCCTCGCCACGACGCAGCTTTCCGCTCGAAGTGCGCGGCAACGTCCCCGGCGCGAGCAGGTGGACCTCGTGGGGACGGATCCCCGTGCGCTCCGTCACGCGGGCGCGGATCTGCTCGGCGTCCGCGGCGTCGTCCGCCTCCACGAGCAGGGCCAGCTGCTCGCCTTCGGCCGTCGGGATGCCGACGGCCGCCGCGCACCCAGGGCGCACACCGGCGACGCCGTCGAGGGCTTCCTCGAACTCCTGCGGCGAGTGGTTCGAGCCGCGCAGGATCACCACGTCCTTCGCGCGGCCCGAGACGAAGAGCTCGCCGTCCTGGAGGAAGCCGAGATCGCCCGTGTCCAGCCAGCCCTCGCGCAGCGTGGCGTCGGTCGCGGCGCGATTTCCGAAGTACTCGCGCATGACGGAAGGTCCGCGCACGAAGATCCGCCCTTCCCGCACGTCCAGGTCGATGCCCGGGAGCGGCGCGCCGACCGAAGCCAGCTCGCGCGCCCCATGGGCTACGGTCCTGGGACCGCGGCCCGAGGGCGTGAACGTCACCGCCAGGGACGCCTCCGACAGGCCGTAGACCGGCATCAGCGCCCGCGCGTCGAAGCCGTAGCTCGCAAACCGGTCCGAGAACCGGCGCAGCACCGCCGGAGCGACCGGCTCCGCTCCGTTCAGCGCGAACCGCCAGGAAGAGAGGTCGACGCCCTCCAGGTCGCGGTCGCGCACCCGGCGCAGGCACAGGCCATAGGCGAAGTTCGGGGCCACCGAGATCGTCGCGCGCTTGCGCGAGATCGCGCGCAACCAGATCGCGGGGCGGGCGAGGAAGAGCTCGGGAGGAATCAGCGTGAGCGGGCCGGGCCGGTCCACGGCGCACAGCAGGCAACCGATGAGCCCCATGTCGTGGTACAGCGGCAGCCAGGAAACGCCGGCCTGCGCGTCGTCGGTGGGTACGATGGTCTCGATGGCCGCCACGTTCGCGAGCACGTTCGCGTGCGTCAGCGCGACCGGCTTCGGGTCCACCGTGGTCCCGCTGGAGAACTGGATCAGGAGCAGATCATCGGGTGCGGCGGGCGAGACCAGCGGCCGCGCATGCTGGAGCCGGCGAAGACCGAGCGGGGGCCGGGCCTCCGCGACGGCGACCCCGAGGAGCCGCGAGATGCGCGCGTCGCTGAGCACCAGGCGGGCACCGCAGGCGCGGATCATGCGCGCGGTCCGGCGGTGGAACTCGTCCATCCGCCCGAGGCGCAGGGGAGGGTAGAGCGGCACCGGGACCGCTCCGGCGAGCACGGCGCCGAAAAACGCGTCCATGAAGTCCGGTCCGGTGGGAAGGACGATCGCGACGCGGTCGCCGGGCGCGATCCCCTGCTCGCGCAGGCCTCCTGCCGCCCGTTGCGCGCGCTCGTACAGTTCGGCGAAGGAAAGGGGCGTCTCCCGTTCCTGCGCGTCGAGAAACGTGAGCCCCCAACGCGACCGCGCCGCGTGCTCCAGGGCGGCGTGAAGCGTTTGGTGGCGCGGTGCAACCGCTGGACCGCCGGTCAACACGCGGCCGCCTCCTCGCGCCGGCGCAGCACGAGGGCAGCCAGCTCGGCGACGGTGTGGACGGCGACCGCGTCCTCCTCCTTCAAAGCCACCCGGAAGCGATCTTCCAGACCGACCACCAGCGTGAGCAAGCCGACCGAATCGAGCTGGAGATCGCGAACCAGATCGTCGCCCGGCCGGACCGCGCGTTTCATGCCCAGCTCCTCGCGCAGGACGCGGCCGATCTCGCCGAGCACCTCATCCATGCGGAATGAACCTCGGGACGCCGGCGAATGCGCGCTCCCAGGTCGCCCCGAGCGCGCGTTCCTCCACGCGGATGCGGATGCGCAGCAGCACCAGATTCAGCGCGGAGAAGACCACCGCGCAGATCCAGGCGCCGTGCAGGAGCGGAACGCACAGCATCTCGATCGCGACCGCCACGTAGTTGGGATGCCGGACGAACCGATACGGACCAGCGCGGACCGGCGATTCGCCGGGAACCACGATCACGCGCACGTTCCAGCGCCATCCGAGCGTCGAGATCGCCGACCAGCGCAGCGCTTGCGCTCCGAGCGCTGCGGCCGCGCAGGCCCATCCCAGGGCGCCTGGGAATGGACGGCGCAGCAGCAGCACCTCCGCCGCGCATGCGGGCAGGAACAGCGCGTGCATGGCCGCCATCCAACGGAAATGGGCCGCGCCGCTCTCGACGCCCGAATGCGCCAGCGCGATGCGCGCGTTCCTCCGGGACAGCAGCAGCTCCGCGATCCGCTCCCCGCCGAACAGCGCGAGAAATGCCAGGTACGCCGCTACCATTCGAGCAGCACCAGCTCCGAGCAGAAGCCGGGACCCATCGCCAGCAGCAGGCCGCGGTCGCCGGGACGCGCCTCGCCGGCAGCGAGGAGATCCGAGAGCACGAAGAGCACGGAAGCAGAAGAAAGGTTCCCGACGTTCTGCAGCGAGTCCCAGCTGCGCTGCATCGCGGAGCGCGGAATCTCCAGCGCCTCCTCGCATGCCTCGAGCACCTTCGGCCCGCCCGTGTGGCAGATGAAATGAGCGATGTCGCTCCGCTTCAGCTCCTGCGTTGCCAGGAAGGCATCGACGTCCGCGCGAAGCTTTTCCCGGACCAGCTGCGGGACGGCGGGCGAGAGCACAACCTTGAACCCGGAATCGACCACGTCCCATCCCATGACGCGCTCGCTGTCCGGGTAGAAGACGGAGCGCGTCGCGGCGATGCGCGGACCGTGGCCGCGCGCCCCGCCATCCAGCACCGCGGCGGCGGCGCCGTCGCCGAACAGCCCGCTGGCGATGATGTTCGGAATGGAGAGGTCCTCGCGCTGCAGGGTGAGCGAGCAGAGCTCGACGGCCAGCA
>Ga0209761_1000413_pt1 | contig 25634 bp, 28 predicted proteins | sample GraSoi013_1_40cm_4_FD_185818 | JGI IMG/M metagenome (GOLD analysis project Ga0209761, IMG submission 185818) | Grasslands soil microbial communities from the Angelo Coastal Reserve, California, USA - Sample 09_25_2013_1_40cm (SPAdes) (version 2) | ecosystem: Environmental > Terrestrial > Soil >...
TGCACACGGGCGGACGCGGCAAGGCGGGCGGCGTGAAGCTGGCGGACGGCGCCGACGCCGCCAAGGCGGCGGCGTCCGCCATCCTGGGCATGACGATCAAGGGACTCACCGTCCACAAGGTGCTCATCGCACCCGCCGTCGAGATTGCCTCCGAGAGCTACGTCGGCATCATCGTGGACCGCGCATCGCAGCGGCCGGTCCTCATGGTGAGCCCTGCGGGCGGCATCGACATCGAAGCAGTCGCCGCCACGACGCCGGACAAGATTCACCAGCTCGGGATCGATCCGCGATACGGACTGCTCCCGCACCAGGCCCTGACGCTCGGGTTCAAGCTCTACAACGACGTGAAACAGGCGCGCGCCGCCGCCGACATCATGCAGAAGCTGTACGTGGCGGTGTATGCCGTGGGCGCCACGCTCGCCGAGATCAACCCGCTCGTCACGACACCCGACGGCACCGTCCAGGCGCTCGACGCCAAGATCAGCATCGACGACAACGAGCTCGAGCGCCGGCCGGACATCGCGGCGCTGCGTGACCTCTCCGCCGAGGCGCCGGAAGAAGTCGCCGCCCGCGAGGCTGGGCTCACGTTCATCAAGCTCGAGGGCAACGTCGGCTGCTGCGTGAACGGCGCCGGTCTCGCGATGGCGACGATGGATCTCGTGAAGTACTACGGCGGCGCCCCGGCCAACTTCCTCGACATCGGGGGCAGCTCCAACCCGCAAAAAGTCGTGAGCGCGCTGAGCATCATCACGTCCGATCCCAGAGTCAAGGTGATCCTGTTCAACATTTTCGGTGGCATCACGCGGGCGGATGACGTGGCCACTGGCATCGTTCAGGCGACGCGCGAGTTTCCGCTCACGGTGCCGATCGTCATACGGCTGATCGGGACGAACGAACAGCTCGCGGTCAAGATTCTGACCAAAGCCGGATTCTCGGCGCTGACCGACATGGATGATGCGGTGAAGCAGGCGGTGGCGAAAGCGACCGGGAAAGCCGCGTGAGCATCTTCATCGATGGATCCACGCGCCTGCTGGTGCAGGGGATCACCGGCCGCGACGGATCATTCCATGGGAAGCAGATGATGGCCTACGGCACCAAGGTCGTGGCGGGCGTGACGCCGGGAAAAGGCGGACAGCGGTTCGAAGACGCCGTGCCGGTGTTCAACACGGTCGCCGAGGCGGTGCATCAGACGCAGGCGAACACCGCGGTCATCTACGTCCCGGCGGCCGTCGCCGCATCGGCGATCTTCGAGGCGGCCGATTCGGGCATCGAGTTGATCGTCTGTATCACCGAAGGCATTCCCGTGCTCGACATGACGCGCGCATTGCCGTACGTACACGAACGTGGTGCGCGCCTCATCGGGCCGAATTGCCCCGGACTCATCTCTCCCGGCAAGAGCAAGGTGGGAATCATCCCGGGCAACATCTGCGAGCCGGGTAAGATCGGCGTCGTGTCCCGGAGCGGCACCTTGACCTACGAAATCATCCATCAACTCTCCACGCATGGATTCGGCCAATCGACCTGCGTCGGCATCGGTGGGGATCCCCTCATCGGAACCAACTTCATTCATTGTCTCGCGGCGTTCGAGGCCGATCCAGAGACCATCGCAGTCGTGATGATCGGCGAGATCGGTGGCACAGACGAGCAGCAAGCCGCTGAATTCGTGAAGCACGAGATGAAAAAGCCCGTGGTCGGCTTCATCGCCGGCCAGACCGCGCCACCCGGCCGCCGCATGGGTCACGCGGGTGCCATCATTTCGGGCTCATCGGGAACGGCCGCGGAGAAAATGGCGGCGCTGCAGAAGGCGGGCATCAGCGTCATGCAGCGTCCCGCCGACATTGTACCGTTACTGAAGGAGAGATTGTGAGCGCCCGTTTGACGTTAGCCATCATCAAGCCCGACGCGGTCGCCGCCCGGCACACGGGAAAGATCATCGCCCACCTGGAGGCCGAGGGGTTTCATATTCGCGAGGCCCAGATGGTGCGCCTGACGAACGAGCGCGCGGAAGCGTTCTACGAAGTGCATCGCGAGCGCCCGTTCTTCCGCCCCCTCGTCGCGTTTATGACTTCCGGACCGGCGCTCGCCCTGGTGCTCGAGCGCGACGAAGCGGTGACCCATCTTCGGAAGGTCATCGGCGCTACCGACCCGGCGGAGGCCGAGACGGGCACGATTCGCCGCCTGTACGCGCAGTCGAAGGAACGGAATGCGATTCACGCGTCCGATTCGCCGGAAAACGCCGCACGGGAAGTGGCTTTTTTCTTCCCCGCGCGTCGCTCGTAAGTGCCGTTGACGCAAGTCCCACAAGGATTTAGCTTCGCTCACCATGTTGCGAGTCGATTTGCGGGAGTTGGCACAGGGGAGGGCCGTCGAGACCCAGGGCCAGCTCAAGCAGGACGACCCGGCGTTGGAGGGAACGGATATCACGCTGACGGAACCGGTTACCGTACGCGGCCGGTTGCAGTCCAGCGGGGAGGGCCGGTTCTACTGGCAGGGGACGGCGCGCACGGTCGTCCAAGGCCAATGCCGGCGTTGTCTCACGCCGGTGGCGACGCCGTTGCAGCTGGAAATCGGGGCGCTATTTACGCAGGACCCGGATGCCCTCGAGGACCCCGACTCCTATCCGGTGGCGCCGGACGCACCCGCAATCGACGTCGCACCGGCCGTCCGTGAGGAGCTGGTGCTGGCGGCCCCGCGGTTCGTGGAGTGCCGCGACGAGTGTAAGGGGCTGTGCCCGCGGTGTGGAAAGGACCTGAACGCCGGCCCGCATGACTGTGTGCCCGCTACAGATGCCCGCTGGCAGCCGTTGAAGGCACTCAAGGACAAGCTCCGCTCTTAACCTAAGGACGATCGGCATGGCCGTACCCAAGCGCAGAACCTCGAAGCGCAAAAAGCGCGCGCGCCGCACCCACTACAAGGCGGTGCGCCCCACACTGCAGCCGTGCCCGCGCTGCGGGGATATGAAACAGCCCCACCGCGTTTGCCCGACGTGCGGGTATTACAACGGCGAACAGCGAGTGACCGTCGAGGACTGATGATCCGCATCGCGTTGGACGCGATGGGAAGTGACAACGCCCCTCAAGTAGAAGTGGAGGGCGCGGCGCAGGCGCTCAAAGAGCTACCCGCCGAATTCCAGATCCAGCTCGTCGGACGCAAGGCGGACATCGAGGCCGCGCTGGGCCGCGTCCCCGGGGTGGATCGCACCCGCATCGAGACGGTCGACGCCCCCGAAGTCGTGGGCATGGGCGACAAACCGCTGGCCGCGATCCGCGGCAAGCCGCGTTCGTCGATCGCCGTCGGGCTCGGGCTCCAGAAGAAAGGCAAATCGGACGCCTTCATCTCGGCGGGGAACACCGGGGCCGTGATGGCCGCGAGCACCCTGCTATTGCGCCTGCACCCCGGCGTGCAGCGGCCCGCGATCGGGGCGCTGTTTCCCAGCGCGGGCGAGCCGGTCCTCGTCGTCGACGCGGGCGCAAATGTCGACTGCGACGCGCGCGAGCTCGTAGGGTTCGCGCATCTCGGGTCCGTGTACGCGCGCGACGTGCTGGGCCGTTCCAATCCCACCGTCGGCTTGCTGAACATCGGCGAGGAAGACGAGAAGGGAAACGCAGTCGTCAAAGAAGCGCACCAGCTCCTCAAGCAGACCCCTGGCATCCATTACATCGGCAACGTCGAAGGCCGCGAAATCCCCGTCGGCGAGGCGCGCGGCAAGCGTCTGGACGTCGTGGCGTGTGACGGCTTCGTCGGGAATGTCGTGCTCAAGTTCTACGAATCGGCGGGACGCGTCTTTGTGTCGCTCATCAAGCGCGAGGCACCGGATGTGCTGCAACGGCCCGAGATGGGCAGCGTGCTCAGCGTGCTCGATTACGCGACGTACGGCGGTGCGCCGCTGCTGGGCGTCAAGGGCGTCGTGATCATCTGCCACGGTGCGTCGCCCGCAAAAGCGATCAAGAATGCGATCCTGGTCGCGGCCCTGGCGGTGCGCAGTCACCTCTCCGACGACATCGCGGCAGAGTTCTCCGAGGGGAAGGTGCCGGCGTGAAGCGGCCCTTCGCCGAGCTGTGGGGCACCGGCCGCTATACGCCACCGCGCGTGATGACGAACGACGAGTTCTCGAAAATCCTCGACACCTCCGACCAGTGGATTCAGGAGCGCACCGGCATCCGCGAGCGGCGCGTGTCGAGCAAGGACGAGACGAACGCCTGCATGGGGAAGGCCGCCGCACTACAGGTGCTTGCAGAAACCGGCCTCACCCCGCTCGATATCGACGCGATCGTGTACGCCACGGCGTCCCCCGACCGGCTGCTCCCCTCGCAGGCCTGCGATCTCCAGGCCATCCTCGGCGCCAAGAACGCCGCCGCGTTCGACGTCGGCGCGGCGTGCTCCGGGTTTGTGTTCGCGCTCAGCACCGCCGAAGGCATCATCGCGACGGAGCAGGGCGAGCACGTGCTCGTGATCGCCGCCGAAAAGCTCACGAGCATCATGGACTGGAGTGACCGGACCACTGCGGTGTTGTTCGGCGACGGCGCGGGCGCGACAATCGTGCGCAAGAGCACGAACGGCCGCGGCATCCTCTCGGTCTATCTCAAGACCGACGGCACGCTCGCCGAGCTACTGTACCGCCCGGGCGGCGGGGCGACGCATCCGCCCAGCGAAGAGCTGCTCAAGGATCACAGCTATTACATCAAGATGGCGGGCCGCGAGGTCTTCAAGGCCGCTGTGCTCTCGATGGCGGACGCCTGCGACCACGCGTTGCAACGCGCCGGTCTCGACGCCGGTGCTATCGATCTGTTGATCCCCCACCAAGCCAACATCCGCATCATCGAAGCGACCGCGAAGCACGCCGGCATGCCGATGGACAAGGTCTACGTCAACGTGGACCGCTTCGGCAACACGTCCGCGGCGTCGATCGCGATCGCGCTCGACGAGGCCGTCAAGACCGGCCGGCTCAAACCCGGCATGATCGTGATGTTGTGCGCATTCGGCGCCGGCTTCACCTGGGGCAGCATGGTCGTGCGGTGGTAAGCACGATCTGGCTCTGCCCCGGGCAAGGCGCGCAAAAAGTCGGCATGGGAAAAGATCTCGCGGGACGGTTTCCGGCAGCGCGCGCCGTATTCGACGCGATCGACGCGGCGCTCGACGTCCCGTTGTCGCGCATCATGTTCGAGGGACCGGAAGAAGACCTGACGGCGACCCAGAACGCGCAGCCCGCCATTCTCGCGCATACCGCGGCCGTCTTTGCGATCGTGCGCGACAAAGTGGATGGCGTCGTCGCCGCCGCGGGCCACTCCCTCGGTGAGTACTCGGCGTACGTCACCGCCGCCGCGCTCAGCTCGGCACAAGCCGCCAAGCTCGTGCGGCGGCGTGGCGAGCTGATGCAGAAGGCGGGCGAAGAGCGACCGGGCACGATGGCGGCGGTGCTGGGCCTCGCCACCAACGAGGTGGAGGCGGCGTGTGAGGAGGCGTCGCAGCAAGCGAGCGTCGCCGTTGCCGCCAACATCAACGCACCGGATCAGACGGTGATCTCGGGCGATCCAGACGCCGTTACGCGCGCGGGCGAGGCCTGTAAGAAGCGGGGTGCCAAGCGCGTCATCCCGCTGAAGGTCAGCGGCGCATTTCACTCGCCGTTGATGGAGCCGGCGAAGCAGCATCTGCAACTGGCGCTGGAACGGGCCGAATTCTCCGATCCGGCATTTCCGGTGATCGCCAATGCGACCGCGGAGGCCGTCAAGGATGCCAGGCGGGCGCGCCGGCTGCTCTCGGACCAACTCACGGCCGCGGTCCGTTGGGTAGAATGCATGCAGCACGCGGCGCGCCGGGGCGGGGAAGGGGGGCGCTTTGTCGAAATCGGTCCCGGGGCCGTACTCGCGGGCCTTCTGAAGCGTACGGTACCCGAAGCGAACGTAGTCAGTCTGGGGACGGCGGATGAGGTGACCAGGTTCATGGAAGCAGCGTGACCATGGCTCGGCGGGGGGTAGCGGAACCCGAGGAGGAGAGCGGGAATCGCATGCAGCTCGATCTGACCGGGAAAGTCGCGCTCGTCACCGGCGGGACGCGCGGCATCGGACACGACATCTGCCGCGCGTTCATCGACGCCGGGGCCAAAGTCGCGTTGTGCTCGCGCGACGGCGCCGCCGCGGAGCAGACGGCCAGCGCCTTCGGCGAGGGCACGCGCGGCTACGCCTGCGACGTCGGCGTGGCGGCCCAGGTGGAAGCATTTGCGAAGTCCGTCGAGAGGGATTTCGGGCAGATCGACGTGCTCGTGAACAATGCCGGCTTCACCAAGGACACCCTGCTGTTCCTGATGCCGGAAGCGGATTGGGACTCGGTCGTGGATACGAACCTGAAGGGCACGTTCCTGATGACCAAGTACGCGGCCCGCGGGATGATCAAGCGGCGCTGGGGGCGGGTCATCAACATTACGAGCGTCGTCGGGCTGAACGGCAACAAGGGGCAGTCGAACTACTCCGCGTCCAAAGCCGGCATTATCGGCTTCACCAAGTCCGTGGCGAAGGAGTTAGCCTCGCGCAACGTACTGGTGAACGCCGTCGCTCCGGGCTTTGTTGTGACGGAGCTGACACAAGGCATCTCGCCGGACGCCAAGCAGTACTTCCTGGACAACATTCCGCTGGGACGGCTCGGACAGGGCACCGAGATCGCCGCCGCCGTCCTCTTTCTCGCCTCCGACTTGGCCAGCTACATTACGGGACAGGTCCTGGTCGTCGACGGCGGGATGGTGATGTAAGCCGGTCCACCTTCGCTGAGGGTTACCCATGGCAATGGACATGAAGCAGCTCGAGGAGAAGGTCAAAGACATCATCGTCGAAGAGCTCGGGGTCGAGCGCGACAAGCTCACCAACGACGCGAGCTTCATGGAAGACCTCGGGGCCGACAGCCTCGACACGGTCGAGCTGGTCATGGCCTTCGAGAAGGAATTCGACATCGACATCCCGGACGAGGAAGCGGAGAAGCTCCGCACGGTCGGGGCGGCGATGACCTATCTCCATGACAAGATGGGGAAAGGCAAATAGTGACCCGCCGGGTGGCGATCACGGGTCTCGGGCTCGTGACGCCGGTAGGAAACGACGTCGCCAGCTCCTGGGCCGCCCTCGTCGATGGACAGTCGGGGGCGGGTCCGATCACCCGGTTCGATTCGACGCAGCTGCCCGTGCACTTCGCCTGCGAAGTGAAGGGCTACGATCCCCTGCAATACATCGATAAGAAGGAAGCCCGTCGCTACGATTTGTTCTCGCAGTTCGCCATGGGTGCGGCCGTGCAGGCGGTGCGCGACGCCTGCCTGGAAAAGAGCCCGCTCGATCCCAAGCGCATCGGGGTCATCATCGGCAGCGGGACCGGCGGCATCGCGACCTTCGAAGAGAACATGCGGACCTTCATCGAGAAGGGCCCGGGGCGCGTCTCCCCGTTCTTCGTCCCGATGTTCATGGCGAACGTCGCCGCGGCGATCGTCTCGATGCGCTTCGGCTTCAAGGGACCGTGCTACTGCACCGTCTCCGCCTGTGCGTCATCGGGCCACGCAGTCGGCGACGCCTTCGACCTGATTCGCGAGAACCAGGCGGATGTGATGGTCGCCGGCGGGTCGGAGGCGGCGATTACGCCGCTCGCGCTCGCCAGCTTCGCGAACATGAAGGCGCTGTCGGAGCGCAACGACGACCCGAAGACCGCGAGCCGCCCCTTCGACAAGGACCGCGACGGCTTCGTCATGGGCGACGGGGCGGCCGTGGTCATTCTCGAGGAGTGGGAGCGCGCGAAGGCCCGCGGGGCGAAGATCATCACCGAGCTCGTCGGCTACGGTGCGACGGCCGACGCGTACCACATCACCGCCCCCGCCCCCGACGGCTCCGGGGCGCAAGAGGCGATGCGGCTCGCGATGAAGTCGGGCGGCATCCGTCCCGAAGAGGTCGGCTACATCAACGCGCACGGCACCTCCACGCCGCACGGCGATGCGGCCGAGACCGCAGCCGTCAAGGCGGTGTTCGGTGATCACGCGCGCAAGCTGATCTTCGGCTCGACCAAGTCGATGACCGGCCACTTGCTCGGCGCCGCCGGGGCCTTGGAGCTGGCGATCTGCGCGCTCGCGCTGCAAGACGGCGTCATCCCGCCGACGATCAATCAGTTCAACGCCGATCCCGCCTGTGACCTGGATTCGGCCCCGAATCGTGCGGTCAAGCGCCAGGTCGATGTGGCGCTGTCCAACTCGTTCGGCTTCGGTGGACACAACGTGACGCTCGCCGTGCGGAGACCGGCGTGAATCTCCGACCAATTGCCGACAAGGTCGAACGTGGCGAGCGGCTGACGCGCGAGGATGGCCTCGCGCTTTTTGCATCGAACGACCTCCTGACGATCGGTCGACTCGCGAACCTTGCGAACGTGCGTAAGAACGGCGAGCGGGTCTACTTCGCCGCCAATCAGCACATCAATCCCACGAATGTCTGCGTCCTGCGCAACACCTGCGTGTTCTGCTCCTTCGCGCGAATGCCGAAGGAAAGCGGCGCGTACACGCGCAGCCTGGACGAGGTGTTCGCTGAGGCCGATGCCGCGCGCGACAATCCGACGCGCGAGTTCCACATCGTGGGTGGCCTGCATCCCAAGCTGCGGCTCGCGTACTACGTCGACATGTTCCGCGGTCTCAAGGCGCGCCACCCGCAGGTGATGATCAAGGCCCTGACGGCGGTCGAAGTCGCGCACCTCGCGAGAATCGAGGGGATGGAGGTTCGCGAGGTTCTCAAGGTTATGAAGGACGCCGGCGTGAGTACGCTTCCTGGTGGTGGTGCTGAAGTGTTTTCACCGGCGGCACGCGCGACGATCGCCGACCGCAAGCTCAGCGGGGCCGAGTGGCTCGCCGTGCATCGCGAGGCCCACCAGCTCGGCATGCCGTCGAACTGCACGATGCTGTATGGCCACGTGGAGACCATGGAGGACCGCGTCGATCACCTGCTGGCGCTGCGCGCGCTGCAGGATGAGACCGGCGGGTTTCTGACGTACATCCCGCTCGCCTACCACCCGGACCACAACGAGCTCGGTGAGACACTGGGCCGGACCGGAACAGCGACGACGGGATTCGATGACCTCAAGAACATCGCGGTAGGGCGGCTGCTGCTCGACAATATCCCCCACGTGAAGACGCACTGGCCGATGGTCACGCCGTTCATCTCGCAGGTCGCCCTCACCTTCGGCTGCGACGATCTCGAGGGAACGGTGGTGTTCGAGCGCGTCTATCACGAGGCCGGCGCGCCGACGCCGATGTGGCTCTCGTACGATGAGATCGTGACGCTGATCCGCGGGGCGGGGAAGGAGCCCATCGAGCGCGACTCGCTGTACCAGACGGTCAGAACGTTCGAGGGCTACGAGCCCAAGCCGCAGGCTGCTCCGGTGCGGGCGCAGGGTCCGGCGCCGCAGGGGGCGCTATTCCAGATCGCGCATCGGCCGCAGGCGACGGCTCGGACCAAGCAACCCGTTGCGACGGTTGTGGATGGTGCCGAGTGAAAATCGGCCGCATCGGCTACATCAACTGCGCCCCGGTCTACGGCGCGATCGACCGCGGCGTCGTGGCACTGCCGCCCGGCGGTGAGCTGGTCACGGGCACGCCGTCCGAGCTGAACGACTTGCTGATCGGCGGCGAGCTGGACCTGAGCGTGATCAGCGCGATCGAGTACGCGCGTCACGGCAAAGATCTTGTGCTCCTGCCCGATCTGGCCATCTCCTGCGATGGACCGGTCCGCAGTGTTGCGTTGTTCAGCCGTCGGACGGTTGGACAGTTAGATGGTCGGACGGTACTGCTATCTGCATCGTCACGCACGTCCGTCGCCTTGCTCGAGCTGCTGTGCCGGGAGGTATGGAAGATCCTTCCCAAGTTCGCCGAGGCCCGCGCGGAGGCGCACGATCTCGACGCCCTCGCGGCGCTGCCGCACGAAGCGGTGCTCGTGATCGGTGATGCCGCGCTCGCCCTCGCGGACCGTGGCACCTATCCGCATCGCTACGATCTGGGAGAAGAGTGGAAGCGTTGGACGGGCCTGCCCTTCGTCTTTGCGGTCTGGGCCGCCCGGCGCTCGGCTGCCTCTGCTTCTATTTCCTTAGCCCATAAAGCCCTCCTCGCCTCCCGCGCCTGGGGCCTCGCGCACCTCCACGAGCTCGCGGCGGACGCCGCACGCCAGACGGGCGTACCCCTGGCGACGTGCCGCAAGTATCTCGCCGGGCTGGACTATGCGTTCAGCGATCCGCATCGCACCGCACTCACGGATTTCGTGCGGCGGGTCGACGAGATGCAGTCCGTCCAGGTGGCTTGATGGTCGACCGCACGAGCCCCGAGTTCCGATCCTACCTCGACCTCTACGAGCGCACCTCGCTGTTGGAGCTCGGCCGGCTGGCCGACGACGTCCGCTGGAAGCTGCATTCGGAGAAGGTCGTCACCTACATCATCGACCGCAACATCAACTACACGAACGTCTGCGTCGCCGACTGCAAGTTCTGCGCGTTCTATCGCCGGCCGAAACATCCCGAGGGCTATCTGCTGTCGTTCGAGGAAATCGGGCGCAAGATCGATGAGTTGAAGGCGATCGGCGGCGTGCAGATTCTGATGCAGGGCGGGCACAACCCCTACATCCCGTTCGAGTGGTATCTCGATCTGCTGCGCTACATCAAGCGCCATCACCCGATCCACATCCACGGCTTCTCGCCATCGGAGGTCGACTTCTTCGCCGGCCGCTTCGGCATGACGATCACCGACGTGATCAAGGAGTTGATGGCGGCGGGGCTCGACTCGATCCCCGGCGGGGGCGGCGAGATTCTGGTGCAGAGCGTGCGCGACCAGGTCGCGCGCAAGAAGGCCGGCGCGGACCGCTGGCTCGAGGTCATGGAGATCGCGCACGGGCTGGGGCTCCGCACATCGGTCACGATGATGTACGGGCTCGGCGAGACGGCGGCGGACCGAATCGAGCATCTCTTCCGCGTGCGCGCGGTGCAGCGCAGGACGCGCGGATTCACCGCGTTCATCTGCTGGCCGCTGCAGCCCGAGAACTCCGAGCTCTCACACCTGCCGAAAACCGATGCCGTGACGTACCTCAAGACGCAGGCGATCGCGCGCATCGTGCTCGAAGACGTGCCGAACATTCAGGCGTCGTGGGTCACGATGGGGATGAAGGTCGGGCAAGTGGCGCTGCGCTTCGGCGCGAACGATTTCGGCTCCCTCATGATGGAGGAGAATGTCGTCTCCGCGGCGGGCACGACCTACCGGACGACGTTGAGCGAGATGCGGCGCCTCATCGCGGACGCCGGTTACACCCCGAAGCAACGGAAACAGGACTACACGATCCTGGAAGACGCGGCCTGAGATGCCCGACGTCTTGATTCTCGTCGGCTCCGAGTCCGATAAGCCGCGCATTGAAGCGGCGTTCGACGTGCTCACGGAGGCCGGTTTCTCCTACGAGTTCCACGCCTCGTCCGCGCATCGCCAGCCGGAGCAGACCGGCGACCTCGTCAAGAACGCCCGCAAGAAAGGGTTCAAGGTCGTGATCGCCGGCGCGGGACTCTCGGCGGCCCTGCCGGGGTTCGCGGCGTCCCTGACCGACCTGCCGGTCATCGGCGTGCCGTTCGCGGTCGGTCCCCTGAACGGTCTGGATGCGCTGCTCGCGACGGTGCAGGTGCCGCCTGGCGTTCCGGTCGCGACGGTCGGGATCGACAACGCGAAGAACGCCGCCCACCTCGCCATTCGGATTCTGAAAGGCTGACTGTGCGAGTCGGTATCGGCTACGACTCGCATCCGTTCGCGGCTGGACGCAAGCTCATCCTCGGTGGCGTCGAAGTTCCCAATGCCCAAGGCCTGGCCGGTCATTCGGACGCCGATGCGGTGGCCCATGCCCTCACCGACGCGATTCTGGGCGCCGCCGGCCTCGGCGATATCGGGCGCATGTTCCCCAACGACGATCCGCAGTGGAAGGATGCCCACTCGATCGATCTGCTGAATAAAGCCTTCCTGAAGGTCGTCGAAGCCGGATTCCAGTTCGTGCACGCGGATATCACCGTGATCGTCGAGAAACCGAAGCTCGCGCCGCACCTCGACGCGATGGAGGAGAAGCTGGCGGAGGCGCTGCTTTCCGGACCGGCACACGTTTCGGTGAAGGCGAAGACCAATGAGGGCATGGGTTGGATTGGACGTGGCGAAGGTATTGCCGTGATTGCTGTCGCGACCCTGAGCGGAGGCGACAGAGTCTCCTGACGGACCTCGTCGCCTTCCTCGAGCAGCTTCCCGCGGTCCCGCTGTACGCGCTGATCACGGTGCTCGCCGCCGTCGAAAACATCTTTCCGCCGGTTCCCGCCGACGTCGTCGTCTCACTCGGCGCATTCTTGTCGGGCCGCGGAGTGATGAACGCGTGGCTCGTGTTCGGGCTGACGTGGATCGCGAACGTCGCTTCGGGCGCCGCCGTGTACGCCCTGGCGCGTCGCCACGGCGCCCTGGTATCTCGCGGCTTCCTGGGACGGCACATCTTTACCCCGAGGACCGTCGAGCACATCGCGGAGCAATATCGCCGGCATGGGGTCTACGGCATCTTCCTGTCGCGGCTGCTGCCGGTGTGGCGGGCGGTGGTCATGCCATTCGCCGGCATCGCCGGTGTTCCTCCCGCCCGCGCGCTCGTCCCGCTGGCACTGGCATCAGGCGTGTACTACGGCGTGCTGACCTACGTCGTCAGCCGCCTGGGGACCAGTCTCCCTGACGTGCTCGGATTCCTGCGACACGTGAATCGCGTGCTCGCGATCATCGCCGTCGTGCTGGTTCTCTCGATCGTCCTATGGATCGTCCTGCGGCGCCGGCGGTAGCGCAGCGCTTCCAGCTCGAGCGCTTCCGCGATTACCTGGCCCTCGAGGCCGGGAATAGCGGCAATACGGTCGTGAGCTACTTGCGCGACATCACGCGACTCGCCGAATACGCCACCAGTCGCGGCGCCAAATCACCCGAGGATCTGTCCGCGGCGCAGCTCCGAGAGTTCATCTACTTCCTCAAGGACCTTGGCCTCGCCACGACGACGATCGGCCGCCAGATCTCCGCGATCCGTACGTACTTCAAGTTCCTGGTCGGGGAGGGGCTCGCGGCGCGCGATCCCAGCGAGCGCATCGAGTCACCGAAACGGTGGCGGACGCTCCCGGCCGTGCTGAGCGTCGCCGAAGTGAAGAAGCTACTCGCCGCTCCCAATACCAACGAGCTGCTCGCACAGCGTGACGTGGCGTTGCTGGAATTTGCCTATGCGACGGGGGTGCGAGTCTCGGAGTTGATCGGCATCAAACTCCAGGATATCTCGTTCCATGAACGGATCGTGCGCGTTTTCGGCAAGGGGTCGAAGGAACGCATCGTTCCCTTCGGAAAGATCGCTATGGGCCGTATTTCGTCGTACGTCCACGAGGTCCGCCCCCACCTCGATCGTGGCAAGGGTCGGGGCGTGCTCTTCCTGAACGCGCGCGGTACGCCGCTGACGCGCGTGGGCGCCTGGGGCATCATCAAGGCCAATGCCCGCCGTGCCGGACTCACCAAGCGCGTCACGCCCCACACCCTGCGGCACAGCTTCGCGACGCACCTGCTCGAGGGCGGCGCCGATCTCCGCGCGGTGCAAGAGCTGCTGGGCCATGTGGACCTCGCGACGACACAGCTCTACACCCACATCGATCGGGAGTACCTGCGCACGGTCCACAAGAGCTACCACCCGCGCGCCTGAACGCGGGTCTAGCGGCCCGTGGCGGCAGCGCGGTCCCCGCTCAGGAACGCCGCGATGGCATTCGCCTCCGCATCGCTCAGACCGAGATCCGGCATGATCTGCGACGCCGGGCCTTTGATCTTTTGCATCACATACTCGCGCGCCAGATGCCGTCCGCCGAGCTCCGGCCCGGCAGTGATCGACTGGTTATCTGGGCGGGCGGACAGGTCGATGTTGGAGTGGCAGGTGTTGCATCCCTTGGCAACGAACAGGATTTGACCGCGCTCACCGGCGGTCGTGACAGGTCGTGAGCCACCCGCGGCGACCACTGGCTGAGGATAGAGTCGCAGCTGGGTATTCATGAAGCCGCTCTTGATCGTGAGGAATACCCGTTCGGCGTTAGGGGCCGTGAATGTGACGGCATAGGTCCCGTCAGACGGCCGCGCGACGGCCGGTACCGTGGCTCCCAACCGCCGGTCGGATGTACTTATCACCAGACTGGGATGGAGGTCATTCAGCAGCGTTCTGCCGTGTTGTCTTACCTGAAACTCGATGGTGTACTGCTGCCCCGCGACGAAGTACTCCGGCACATCCTTGACCGTCACCACCGCCCAACCGCCCGTGGCGAGGAGGGCGGCGATGAGTACCTGAGCGAACTCGAGCATAGGGACCTCCTGAGGTCTTTCGTACGATGCCGGCGGGCGTCCCGTGGTTTAGCTGCACCAGCTAAGTTAGAATCCCCCATGCTCTTTATCCTCGACAACTACGATTCGTTTACCTACAACCTCGTGCAGTACCTCGGCGAGCTGGGTGAGGAGCCGGTCGTCTACCGGAACGACGCGTTAAGCGTCGCCGACGTGCAGGCCCTGAAGCCGACCGCGGTTGTCCTGTCCCCGGGCCCCAAAACGCCGGCCGAGGCGGGGATCCTGGTCCCCCTGGTTCGGGGCCTGGCCGGCCAGGTTCCGATGCTCGGCGTGTGCCTCGGGCACCAGGCCATCGGTGAAGCGTTCGGCGGCAAGATCGTGCGGGCACCGCGGCTGATGCATGGGAAAACGTGCCCGATCGTCCATAGCGACGATGAACTGTTCGACGGGATCCCCAGTCCTTTTACCGCCATGCGGTACCATTCCCTGGTCGTCGACCCCGCGTCGTTGCCCCCAGCCCTGGTCGTCACGGCGATGAGCGCCGACCGCCAAGGCGCGGCGGATGCACCGGAGATCATGGCAATGAAGCATCGTGATCATCCGACCTACGGCGTGCAGTTCCATCCCGAGTCCATCGGGACCGAGCACGGCAAGCGCATTCTCGAGAATTTCCTGCGTGTCGTAAGGTCAACTAGCGTCCTCACATGATCACGGTGTTGACCTTGGGCTAGACTCCACGGCACGGATTTTGTATCTTCCTCCGTGCCCGTCCTTGGCGTGATTCCTGCACGGCTGGGCTCGACCCGGCTCCCTCGCAAGCCACTCCTGCCCCTGGGTGGCGAACCCCTCATCATCGTCGTCACTCGCCGCATCGCCGAACTCGGCCTGTGCGATCGCCTCGTCGTTGCCACCGACGCCACAGAGATCGCGAACGTCGTTGCGGAGGCGGGTTTTGAAGCGGTCATGACGTCGCCAGATCACACGACGGGAACCGAGCGAGTCGCGGAAGTCATTGCCAAGGCACCGTTTAGCGGCTTCAACTTTATCCTCAACGTACAGGGCGACGAGCCCTTCGTCGCGGCGGCCGCCGTGCATGGCGCGCTGGCGTGTCTCGAGGGCGGCGATCCGCTCGGCACAGCCGCCGGCTCGCTCGACGCGGCGCTCGTAAACGATCCGAGCCGAGTGAAAGTGGTCGTGGATGCGCGAGGCCGGGCCGTGTACTTCTCGCGCGCGCCGATTCCGTTCGATCGCGATGGCAAAGGTGACGTGGTCTACCATCAGCACGTCGGTGTGTACGCCTACACGCGGGAGGGGCTGGAGGCATGGGTTCGGCTGCCTCCCGTTCCCGAAGAGCAGTGGGAAAGGCTGGAGCAATTGCGTCCGCTGTTCCACGGTATTCCGATGGGCGTGACGTTGTTCGACGGACCGGCAGCGCCAGGCATCGATACGCCGGCCGATCTCAAGTGGGCAGAAGCCGAGATCACCCGACACCTGAGGGAGGTGAGTCCGTGAGCTCGACGAAATACATCTTCGTGACCGGCGGCGTGGTGAGCTCCCTGGGGAAGGGAATCGCCGCGGCATCGCTCGGCCGGTTGCTCGCCGAGCGCGGGCTCAAGGTCACGATCCAGAAATTCGATCCCTACATCAACGTCGATCCCGGGACGATGTCGCCGTTCCAGCACGGCGAAGTCTACGTCACCGACGACGGCGCCGAGACCGATCTCGACCTTGGCCACTATGAGCGGTTCATCGATCGCTCGTTGTCGCAGGTAAACAATGTCACGACGGGACGGATCTACCTCTCCGTCATCACCAAAGAGCGCCGCGGCGAATACCTCGGCTCCACAGTTCAAGTCATCCCGCACATCACCGACGAGATCAAAGGGGCCATTCGCCGGTTGGCACCGGACCACGACGTGGTGATCACCGAGATCGGCGGCACGGTCGGCGACATCGAGTCGCTGCCGTTCCTCGAGGCGATCCGCCAGTTCCGCCAGGAAGTCGGCCGCGACAACACGCTGTTCATCCACCTGACCCTGGTGCCGTTCATCGCGGCGACCGCCGAGCTCAAGACGAAGCCGACCCAGCACTCCGTCCGCGAGCTGATGCAGATCGGAATTCAGCCCGACATCCTCGTGTGCCGCACCGAGCGGCCGCTGTCCGAAGACTTGAAGCGCAAGATCGCGCAGTTCTGCAACGTGGACTTCGGCTGCGTGGTCGAGAGCCCTGACGTGAAGTCGATCTACGAGATCCCCCTGAAGCTCCACGAGCAGGGACTCGACAAGGAAGTCTGCATGCGCCTCCACCTGGACACTAAAGACCCCGATCTGCGTGCCTGGGCAGCGATGGTGGACAAGATCCTGAAGCCGCCACACCAGGTAAAGATCGCGGTCGTCGGCAAGTACACGGAGCTGGCCGACAGCTACAAGAGCATTCACGAGGCGTTGGTGCACGGCGGTATCGCCAACGAATCCGGCGTGCAAATCAAGTGGATCGCGTCCGATCGCTTCACCGATCAAGAGACGGCGGGCGAGCTGCTCGGCGCATACGACGGGCTGCTCGTGCCCGGCGGGTTCGGCGTGCGCGGCGTGGAAGGGATGCTCGAAGCGATTCGCTGGGCGCGCGAGCACAAACTGCCGTTCTTCGGCATCTGCCTCGGTCTCCAGACGGCCATCATCGAGTTCGCGCGCAACGTCTGCAAGATTGCCGACACAAACTCGAGCGAGTTCGCGCCCGAGTGTGAGAATCCAGTGATCGCATTGATGCGCTCGCAGGAGGGGATTCAGGAGATGGGCGGCACAATGCGCCTAGGCGCGTACCCCTGCCGGCTCCGCCCGGGCTCTCGGGTGGCGCAGGTGTACAACGCCGCTGAAGTGAGCGAACGGCATCGCCACCGCTACGAAGTCTCGAACGCGTACCGCGATGTGCTCGCCGAGTATGGACTGCGGGCGTCCGGCTTGTCGCCCGACGGCTCGCTCGTCGAGATGATCGAGCTGCCGGATCATCCGTGGTTCATCGGCTGCCAGTTCCACCCCGAGCTCAAATCGCGGCCGATGCGGCCGCATCCGCTGTTCGCCGGCTTCGTGGGTGCCGCGCTCGATCACAAGAAGCTCCATCCGCGCGCCGAGCCGTCGCGGGAGTTGGCAGAGCTGACGGACTGATATGGCGCTGCGGTTCGTGGCTGACACCAGCCCCTTTCTCATCGCGGGTCCCTGCGTCGTCGAAGGTGACGACCTCAACGTCCGGGTCGGCGAAGCGTTGGCCGAGCTAGCGGTGAAGCTCGGCATTAGCGTCATCTACAAGGCGTCGTACGACAAGGCGAACCGATCGCGGCTCGATGCGCCGCGCGGCCCCGGCATCGAATGGGGGCTGCGCGCGTTGGAGAAGGTTCGGAGCGCCACCGGCCTTCCGATTCTGACCGACGTCCACGAGCCGGCGCACGTCCCCGTCGCGGCACGCGTTGCCGACGTGCTTCAGATCCCGGCGTTCCTGTGCCGCCAGACCGATCTGCTCGTCGCCGCGGGGAAGGCCGGCCGCCCGGTGAACATCAAGAAGGGCCAATGGATGGCGCCGGAGGAGATGCGGGGCGCAGTCGAGAAAGTCCGCGCCGGCGGTGCACCCGAGGTCGCCATAACCGAGCGCGGCACCTTCTTCGGATACGGCGACCTCGTCGTGGATATGCGCAGCTTTTCGCGGCTGCGTGCCGCATGCCACGCGCCGGTGATTTTCGACGCCACGCATTCGGTGCAGCAACCGGGGCAGGGACGCGACGGTGCGACTGGCGGGGAGCGCGGCTTCATTCCGCCGCTGCTGTACGCCGCCGCCGCCGCCGGTGCGGACGGCTTCTTCCTCGAGACCCACCCCGACCCGGCGCACGCGCCGTCGGATGGTCCGAACATGATTCCGCTCGACCAGCTCGCCGGAATCGTGAGTCTCGCCGTGGAAGTATGGCATCGCGTCCGGGAGCCTGTGGGTGCATAAGCCTGCCCGCGCGCCCCAGCCCCAAGCCGCCGGCAAGCAGCTCGTCGATCGCGGCAAACGCGTCCTCGCGCTCGAGGCGGCTGCCGTCCAGCGGCTCGCCGATACCCTCGGGCCCGCCTTCGCGCGCGCCATCGAGATTCTCGCGGCGGCAAAGGGCCGCGTGATCGTCTCGGGCGTCGGGAAATCGGGGCTGATCGCGCGCAAGATCGCCGCGACGTTCACGTCCACCGGCACGCCGGCCATGTTCCTGCATCCCGTCGATTCGCTGCACGGCGACCTCGGCATCGTGAGCCGGGACGACGCCGGCATCGTCCTCTCGAAGAGCGGCGCCTCCGACGAGCTGTTCGGCCTCGTCAATCAATTGAAGCGTCTCGGCGTACCGATCATCGCGCTGACGGGGGATGCCGATTCGCCGCTGGGCCGGCAGGCGACTGTCGTGCTCGATGCCTCGGTCGCCGATGAAGCCTGCCCGGAAACACTCGCGCCGACCGCGAGTACCACCGTCGCGCTTGCGTTGGGTGACGCGCTCGCGGTGACGCTGCTCGAGGTCAAAGGCTTCCGCCGCGAGGATTTCGCGGCCTTGCATCCCGGCGGCATCCTGGGTCGCAAGCTGCTGCTGCGCGTCGCCGACGTGATGATCACGCTGGATCTGCCGATCCTCACTCCGGACCGCCCGATGCGGGAGTGCGTCGTGCTGCTCGCCGAAAAGCGGGGCACGGTCGCGGTCGTGGAGGGGAGCGGCAAGACCACGCTGGCAGGCGTCGTCACGGCGGGGGATCTGACTCGCCTCATGGAACGGACGGACACGTTCCTAGACATTCCGGTAGGTGATGTGATGACCAGGACGCCGAAAGCCACGTTGGCGGACGAGCTGGCGAGCGCCGCGGTGAGTCTCATGGAGCGTCACGGGATCATGGCTCTGCCGGTGCTCGATGGTGACAGGAACGTCGTGGGAATCGTGCACCTGCACGATTTGATGAAAGCGGGCGCCGTATGAGATGGAGCCTGCTCCCCGCTCTCTGCTCCCTGCTCCTTGGGACCGCATGTAAGAGCGGAACTCCTGTGACGGCCACCCAGGCCGTGCTCGATAGCGCCGATCAGGTGCTGCTCGGCATGAGCCATTACGTGACGGACGAGGGCGTCCTCCGCGCGCGCGTTCGCGCCGACACCGCGTACTTCTTCTCGAACAGCCAACGCGCCGAGCTGCGGAACGTACACGTGACGTTCTACGATGTCTCGGGACGGCCCACCTCCACGCTCACGTCGCGCGAGGGAACCCATCACTGGCGCACCGGCGACATGGAGGCTCGCGGCAACGTCGTCGTTGTCCGTGACAAAGACGGCGGGACGATGCGGACCGAGGTGATGGAGTACCACCAGCTGCGGAATGAAGTGAGCTCGGACAAGGATTTCGTCTTTGACGGACCGGACCGGCACGTCGAAGGCAGAGGCTTCACGTCGGATCCGGAGTTCAAAAAAATCACCGCCAAGAGTCCTCGGGGGACTGGCGGCCAGTTCATTCTTCCGAATCAATGATCCCCGCGCTGAGCGTCGCATTGCTACTGCAGGTTGTCTCCGCGTCGCAGGACACGACGACGGGACGGCCGTGCCGCGTGGCGGTCGATTCTATGGGGCACTACGCCGAGAGCACGAACCCAGCCGGCGAGAAGACGACGAACGGCGGCGGGGGCGTGCTGGCGCACTGCGCCGGTACCGGGACGACGATCTCCGCTGACAGCTTCGCGCACTACGGCACGCTGGGCCGGCTGGATCTCATCGGCCGGGTGCAGATTCGTGACACGGCCCTGGCGCTCGACGCGCACTACGCGTCGTACTTTCTCAAAGACGAGCGGCTCGAAGCGCACAACAACGTCGTCGCCGTGAATCGCCGCACCGGCTCCGTTTTGCGCGGTCCCAATCTCAAGTACTGGCGGGCCGTCAAGGGGGTTCGCGACACCGTCGAGATGTATGCGACGCAGCGCCCCACCGTCGAATACCGCCAAGCGCAACCGCCTGACTCGGCGCCGCAGGAGCCCTACATCATCGTCGCCGACCGGCTGCGCCTCAAAGGCGACGACCGGATGTGGGCGGCCGGCAAGGTGACCGTCGATCGCAGCGACTTCGCGTCGCGCTCCGATTCGATGCTGCTCGATCAGCTCTCCGGATTCGGCGTGCTGGTGGGGAAGCCGACCGTCGAGGGCAGGGGTCGAACGGCGACGGGCGACTCCGGCAAGGGCTACACGCTGGTCGGCACGCGGATCGAGCTGGCCCTGTCCCAACGCGACATCCGCGCCGTCAAAGCCCTCGGCCATGGCAAGGCGACCGGTGCTGACTGGATTCTGACCGCGGACACGATCGACCTCCGGATCGCCGATCGCGTGCTGCAGCAGACGTTTGCCTGGGGAGACTCCCTACGCCCGCACGCGGTCTCGGTGCTGTATACGATTCGGTCCGATTCGCTGGCCATCGATTCGCCGGGCGAAGTGCTCACGGAATCACGGGCGTTCGGCAAAGCGTTCGCGACGGCCAAACGCGATTCCACCACACCCGCGAATCAGACCGACTGGGTTACCGGGGATTCCATCAGGATCCGCTTTGTGCAGGAAGAGGACTCGATCACCAAGCGCGCGCATTCGCGGCTGCACGAGCTCTTGGCGCGCGGGTCGGCGCGAGCCCTCACGCATCATCCGGACAAGAGCGATACCACGAAGGTGGGGCCGGCGATCAACTACTCGCGCGGGCATGAGATCACGCTCTCCATGCTCCGCGATCGCATCGACCGCGTCATCGTCGTGGGAACGGCCGACGGCGTACACCTGGAACCCCGGCCCGCTGTAGCAGCCGACAGCCTGAAGCGCGCCAAGCCGGACTCCACTCGCCCGCCCCCGCGCACCGCCGTGCCATGACGGGGCTCGACCGCTTTTCCGATCTCTTTGCGACGCGCGACTCCTCGCTCGCGCTGGCGGTGGCCGCGCTCGCGCGCATCGCCGACGAGGAGGGCCGTGCCACGTTCAGCGATCTCGCCGTGGCCTATCGCGAGGAGTTCCTCAAGTTGCGCGCCTATGCCAAGGGCGAGGAACAGGACACCGGCAGCCTCTCCGTGGACGACGCGCGCGCGTATCTGGCAACGTCCGTGCTGCCACGCCTGGCGATGCTCAAAGTGCTGCTGCTGCCGGTTGGCGCGCTGTGGGGTGACGCGCCTGTCGCGTTTGCGCCCGATATGCGGGCGAGCCTCCCCCCCGACCGCCTGGCCGCCGAGCAGCATTTCCTGGCGCTCGCCGAGGAAACCGTGGTTCGCAGCGAATCGGTCAGCGGCGAGCATCCCCTCGTCGGCGGCGGCAGTCGTCTCGAAGCGCGGCATCTCGCGAAGGCGTACAAAGGCCGGCGCGTGGTGAACAACGTGTCGCTCGATCTCGCCCAGGGCGAGATCGTCGGATTGCTGGGCCCCAACGGAGCGGGGAAGACGACGTCGTTCTACATGATTACGGGACTGATCCGTCCCGACGAAGGCCAGATCGTGCTCGATGGCCGCGACATCACCGCACTCCCGATGTACCAGCGGGCCCGCTCAGGGATCGGCTATTTGGCGCAAGAGCCTTCGATTTTCCGCAAGTTGACCGTCGAAGAAAACGTGCTCGCGATCCTCGAGACATTGAACGTCGATGGCGAGGAGCGCGCGCGGCGACTCGAGTCGCTGCTGGATGAGCTCGCCATCAAGCACCTGCGCAAACAGAAGGCGTACCAGCTCTCGGGCGGCGAGCGGCGCCGGCTCGAGATTACGCGCGCGCTCGTGACGGAGCCGAAGTTTCTGCTGCTGGACGAGCCGTTTGCCGGCGTGGACCCCATCGCGGTCAACGACATTCAGACCATCGTCGCCGGGCTCCGTCACCGCGGCATCGGCGTGCTCATCACCGACCACAACGTCGAGCAGACGCTCGATATCGTCGATCGCGCCTATATCATGTTCGAAGGGCAAGTCCAGGTCGCGGGGACGGTGCGCCAGCTCGTCTTCGATGACCGGGTCGCGTCACTCTATCTCGGCCCAACCCTCACCACGCGTCTGCGGGCGCGCCTGTCCTCCGCGGCATGAAGACCGGCCTGCATCAGCACGTCGGCCTCCGCCAGGATTTGCGGATCAATCCGCGCCTGTATCAGGCGATGGATCTGCTCTACATGCCGCTGCTCGACCTCGAGCAGCACCTGAAGCAGGAGCTGCTCGGCAATCCGTTCCTCGAGATGATCGAGCCGGAGGAAGAGGTCCAGGCCACGGCGGCCGAGCAACAGAACAACAAGCCTGAGAAAGAGGCAAAGGCGGAGGACGGGCCCGACTGGGAAAACATCCTGCTCGAGGACCGCACCGAGCACGGCGTGCCGAGTGGCAGCTACAGCGACGCACGGGAATACGTGGAGCCCGTCACGGTCGAGAGCAAGGACCTGATCGACTATCTGCGCGACCAGACCCGGATGCTCGACCTCAACCCGCGCCAGCAGCTGCTCGCCGAGGAATTCCTCGGCAACATCGGCGAGGATGGGTATCTGCAGGCGGACCTCGAGCAGATCCGGAAGGGAGCCAACCAGCTCCTCGAGGAGCACGAGGCGGAGTCGGAGCAGGACCTGAACGTGCCGGCCTACACGGTTGCCGAAGTCGAAGACATGCTGCACGTCATTCAGCAGCTCGATCCCCCCGGCATCGGCGCGCGGAATCTGCGCGAGTGCCTCATGCTGCAGCTCGAGAGCCAGAAACGCACCGACTCGCTGGTGTACCGCCTGGTCAAGGACGCGTTCGACGACCTGATCGCCCACCGCTGGAGCGACCTGGGCAAGCGCTTTGGGCTGGCGCCCGACGAGGTGCAGCGAACAGCCGACGAGCTGGCACGCCTCGATCCCAAGCCCGGCCTGCAGCATTCCGCCGCGAACGACGCCTACATCATTCCGGATCTCATCGTCGAGAAGATCGACGACAAGTACCACGTGTTTCTGAACGACAGCGGCTTGCCGCGGCTGCGGATTTCCAAGACCTACCAGGAGATCGCGCGCGACAAGAAGAAATACGACGGCGAGAGCAAGGAGTTCATCAACCAGCGCCTGAACAGCGCGCACTGGATGATCCAGGCCATAGAGCAGCGCCGCCAGACCATGCTCAAAGTGATGAACTTCATCGTAGACCGGCAGCGCGAGTTCTTCGAGAAGGGCATCGACCATCTCAAGCCGCTCACGCTGCGCGAGGTCGCCGACGTCATCAGCATGCACGAGAGCACGGTGAGCCGCGTGACCAACGAGAAGTACGTGCAGACGCCGCGGGGCCTGTTGCCGCTCAAGTTCTTCTTCTCGAGCGGCCTCACGACCACGACCGGCGAAGACGCCAGCGCGCGCTCGATCAAGTCCCAGATTCAGAAGCTCGTCGACGACGAGCCGCCGAAGAACCCGCTCACCGATCAACAGATCGTGGAGCTGTTCGATCGCAAAGGCGTCAAGATCGCACGTCGCACCGTCGCCAAATACCGCGACCAGCTCGGCATCTTGCCCGCTCGCATGCGCAAGCGCCTATGAGCCTCGCCACCAACTCCACACCCCCCGACGTCAGCGTCCTCGTCCCCGCCAAGGACGAAGCCGAGAACCTCGGCGAGTTCGTGCGACTCACGCGCGAGGCGCTGCTGCCGCTGCCGTACGCCTGCGAGCTCGTGATCGTGAACGACGGGAGCCATGACGGCACGTCGCGCGTGCTCGAAGAGCTCAGCGCCAAACATCCGTTCGTAAAAGTGGTCACGCATCGTACGCAGCGCGGCATCGCCGATGCGCTCAAGTCCGGTGCGGACGTCGCCCGCGGACGCGTGCTCGTCTATTATCCCGCGGATCTGCAGTATCTCCCGTCCGACATCCCGAGCCTCGTCGGCCCGATTCTGGAGGGCCAGGCCGACGTCGTGACGGGCATCAAGCAGGGTGGCTACAACAAGCGCTTCGTATCGGGCGTCTACAATACGCTCTCGCGCTGGCTGTTCGGCGTTCGGGTCAAAGATCTGAACTCGGTGAAGGCCTATCGGCGCGAGATCATGGATGCCGTGCCGATGCGCCCCGACTGGCACCGCTTCATGGTGGTCATCGCGGCGTCCCAGGGATTTCGTCTGGCCGAGCGGCCAATCCCGGTGCACCCGCGCCGGGCGGGCAGCTCGAAGTTCGGGATCGGGCGCATACCGGTAGGCGTGTTGGACCTGATGTCGGTCTGGTTCCAGCTGCGCTTCGGGCGTAAGCCCATGCTATTCTTTGGAATAATTGGTGCGATGCTGTTTTTGCTGGGACTCCTGGTGGGCGGCGTGGCCCTGTATCTCCGGTTCGGGCCCCCTCACGTCGGCTTTCGGCCACTCCTCGATCTTATCATGGTGCTCGTGATCTCCGGTGTCGTGCTGTTCGGGTTCGGCTTCGTGGGAGAGATGCTCGCCGGAATGCGTGAGGAGCTGCGTTCGCTCGAACGGGAGGTGCAGCGCAAGGCCGATAGGTAGCCCACTCGCGTGTGGAGCAAATTGAAACAGCGTAGGTATTACCTCCGCAGATGCCCCCACTGCAATTGACGAATCTGCTGCATACCACGCTCCCACATCTGTCTGTGCATGGGCGTGCGCTGTTGAGTGCGCTCGGGTGTGTGAACGGCAGACCCACGTCGATATCCGAGCTCGCCCAATGGCTCGGGTTTCATGATCGGTATCAGCTCGCTCGCGCGCTGAAGCGCGAAGGACTGCCGCCCATGGAAACCCTGGGCGGATGGACGCGGACGCTGTACTGGATCATCGAATCCCAGTCCTCCGGCGCGACGCTACGCGAGCTCGCGCGACGCGAGCATCTCGATCCTGCGGTGGCATACCGGCTCGTCCGCCGTATCACGGGACGGCGGTGGTCCGAAATGCGGCGCGCAGGATTGCACGGGGCCCTGCTCAGCTTTCGCGATCACTGCCGGAGCTGCGCAGGCACGGCGACGAGACGGCGGGCCCCGACTCCCGTGCCACCGGCTTCCGCACGCCCTCCGAAGCTCGAGATCGACAGATCGCGTCCCGCGCCTCCCGTCCGCTTGCGCGGAATCCTGGCTGACCGCGTGGCTGTTCCGGGAGCCCCCTTCGACGTCGCGCTCGCGCCTCCCAACCTAGCGCTCGTCACGCGCGGTCACGCGGCGGCGGTGGACGTGCTGGCGCTCGGCCGTCCGCGTGTCACGCGGACGATTTTCGTCGGGCCAGTGCCCACACGAGCCGTGGCGGGCCCGCGGGGCGACTGGGCCTACGTGACCAGTCAGTTCTCCGAAGCGATCGACGTCATCGATATCCAG
>Ga0209761_1000417_pt1 | contig 25602 bp, 29 predicted proteins | sample GraSoi013_1_40cm_4_FD_185818 | JGI IMG/M metagenome (GOLD analysis project Ga0209761, IMG submission 185818) | Grasslands soil microbial communities from the Angelo Coastal Reserve, California, USA - Sample 09_25_2013_1_40cm (SPAdes) (version 2) | ecosystem: Environmental > Terrestrial > Soil >...
GATCGGGACGTGGCGGCCGAGCCTGCGCGCGAGGTCCGTGCGCAGGTAGCGAATGATCCCGGCCTCGTACGCGCCGCGCGATCCGCCGCCCGACAAGACGAAGCCGATCTTGGGTCGCAGCGAAGGCGCTTGCATTTCTTCTATTCTCGCGTCGGGTCGGTCGCGCGCGCAACCAATCAAAGCCAGACGTGCACCGCCGCCTTGTCGCGGCCTGCTCCAATTGCCCAGCTCGACGGTGCCGAACCTACAGCGCTGTGCAGAAAACGCACGATTCCATCCACACCAGCACGAGATCCCCTTTGCCTGCCCACTGTAGCGGATCGTGTATGTCCGATGCGGTCCGTACGCAAGCGGAGGAAAGCATGACGGCTCGGCTCCGCGGTACAGACTCCGAGATGGCGGCAGCGAAGGCCGTCGTGTTGGCTACAAATCCCGTCCGCACGAGGAAATCTGGACACAGCACGCGTCAAGCGACTCGCCGGTAGTCGTGATGGAGGCCACCGAGTACGGGGACGGCCTCGACGCCGCCGTTTGTCTCGATCCGACGTGGAATCGGTTGCTCGTGCCCGAGGGCCTGGTGCGGACGCGCTTCGTTGTAGAAGCGGACGTACTCGGTGATGATGCGCCGGAGGTGATTCTCACTGAGGACGAGAACGTGGTCGAGGAGTTCTCTCCGGATCGTACCGACGAAGCGTTCAGCGAAGGCATTCATGTCCGGCGCGCGTATCGCCGTGCGCACGATGCGCACCCCGGACGAGGTGAATACGCCAGCGAACCGAGCGCCGAGCTTCATGTCGTGGTCGCAGACGACAACCTGGGGTACGCGGTCCATAGTGGCGTTTCTGGCCTGTTGCGCGCACCACTCGTCGGTCGGCGCATACGTCACCGCGGCATGCAGAATCGTTCGGCGACGCAGGTCCAGGAAGAAGAGTACGAACACCTCGCGGAATCGTATGTCGAACGTCTGCACGAAGTCACACGCCCAGCTAACGTGGTTTCGCAGGAACGTCGACCAGGCCTGCCCGTCGCCCCGGTGTCGAAAGCGGCGCATGTACCGCTGAATCGTTCGCTTGCAGACCCGGACCCCTAGCTTGAGCAACTCGCCACGGATGCGCTCAGCACCCCAGAGTGGGTTGCGCGTCGCCATCTCGCGGATGAGCGCGGCACGCGTCGTCGGCGGCCGTCCGGACCGCCGAGAGCGACGCCGCCAGAACGCGCGGAATCCTGCTCGATGCCAGCGAAGAACGGTCGCGGGCCGGATGAGAAGAGTCGCTTCACGCCAAGCTGGTGCGACTCGCGCGGCGAGTACAATCGTGAAGCGCTGCCAGAGCGTCCACCGGACGCGGCCGGCAATCTTCCGCTTGGCGACGATGAGCTGTTGTCGAAGAAGCGCGTTCTCCGCAACCAGTTCGACGCGACGGCGACCCAGATCCGCAGCCAGCCCGGACACCAACCGAAGAAGGTCGAGCACCTGGCGAGTCTTACACCGTGTTCGCGCGAATGGAATTTGTAGCCAGCACGGCCGCCAGGATGTGACCCAGAGCTGCAGCGAGCCTGGGCCCCAGCGAATTGGGGTCGCGAGCCGGCAACAAGACCGGCAACAAGGTCCGCGCGCTGACCGCGAGGACGAGCGGTTTCCGGTACACCCAAAGTATGTTTGCGTACCAATCACCGAGTACCGTGGACGAAGCGGGAGCGTCGACCGGCGTCTGGTGGAGGCGCTTGAGCAGCGTTTGCGTGCACCTGAGAACGACCACGGCTCCGGAAAATATCAGGCCCCGGCCAGCCATGGCTGCCGGGCCCCGAGATCTTGGAGAGGAAAACACCGGGTTCGAACCGACGACCTTCGCCTTGGCAAGGCCCCGAGGGTGATCTGCACCGCGATGCAACGCGAGTCAACCCGGCGGAATCTCTCGCGCCGCCCTGCACTTCTAGCGAGGCGGTTGTGTCTGCCGATGCAGCGAACTCTCGCCCGGCGCGATGTCCAGACGGCAGGCGTCGCTACGGCGGCGTTCGGCGACATCGTCTCTCCCTGTCTCGCGAGTGCGCCCGGGCGTTACACGAAACAAGCTCCTGTAACGAACCACGCCGCGCGCGGACCGATCGGCATGCGCGAACGGATCGCCTGGGCCGTCGTCCTCGCCGTCTCCTCGTTGATCGCGCGCGCGGCAGCGGCGGCGCCGCTCGTGCGATCGATCGGGTGCATCGGGATCACCGTCTCCGACGTGGATCGCGCAGTGGAGTTTTACGGCCGCGTGCTCTCGTTCGAGCGGGCGGGCGAAATGGAACAGTCCGGCGAGCCGCTGGAACAGCTCGAAGGCGTGTTCGCCGCGCACACGCGCACCGTGACGTTGCGGCTCGGTTCCGAGTGCATCGAGCTGACCGAATACCTCTCGCCGCGCGGCCGCCCTGCGCCGCCGGACGCCCGCAGCAACGACCGCTGGTTCCAGCACGTCGCCATCGTGGTGTCAGACATGGATCGCGCTTATGCCACGTTGCGCAGCGCCCGCGTCGAGTACGCTTCCAGCGCGCCGCAGCGGCTGCCGGATTGGAACCCCGACGCCGGCGGAATCCGCGCCTTCTACTTCCGTGATCCCGATCACCACGCGCTGGAGGTGCTGCAATTTCCCCCTGGCAAGGGCGAAGCGCGCTGGCAGCGCAAAGACGCGCTCTTTCTCGGGATCGATCACACCGCGATCGTCGTCGGCGACACCGGCGCCAGCCTCGCGTTCTACCGTGATGCACTCGGGCTGCGCGTCGCGGGTGCGAGCGAGAACTGGGGCACCGAGCAGGAGCATCTCAACGCCGTCTTCGGCGCTCACGTGCGCATCACCACGCTCCGCGCGGAACGCGGCCCCGGCGTGGAATTCCTCGAATATCTCTCACCGCGAGACGGCCGCCCCATGCCGCCGGACGTCCGCGCGAACGATCTCGTCCACTGGCAGACCACGTTGATCGCGCCCGAGGTGCAAGGCTCGTGGCGCGCGCTGCACGCCGCCTTCGTTTCGCCGGGACCGGTGGCCCTGCCCGGCGGCAGGAGCGCGATTCTGCTGCGCGATCCCGACGGCCACGCGCTCCTGCTCGCTTCGCAGTAATGGCTTTCGAACCTCCGGCGTACAGGGAAAGCAATGACCCGCGAAGAGCAAAGGCTGGCAGAAGCGCGCGATCGCACGGCGCACTGGAAGCGGTGGGGGCCGTACCTGAGCGAGCGCGCCTGGGGCACGGTCCGCGAGGATTACAGCACCGGCGGGACCGCGTGGGATTACCTGCCGCACGATCACGCGCGGTCGCGCGCGTACCGCTGGAACGAGGATGGGATCGCCGGCATCAGCGATCGCCATCAGCATCTCCGCTTCTCGCTGGCGCTGTGGAATCGCCGCGATCCGATCCTGAAGGAGCGGCTCTTCGGGCTCACAGGGCAGGAAGGAAACCACGGCGAGGACGTGAAGGAGCTCTATTACTACCTCGATTCGACGCCAACGCATTCGTACATGATAGATCCGCACTTCCGGGACTATCTGTTGTTCCACGAGTACTTCCACGGCGACGACGGGTCCGGCGCCGGGGCCAACCACCAGACGGGCTGGACCGGCCTGGTCGCGAAGCTGCTCCAGCAGAGCGGAGAATGACGATGAAAGCGATCGCCGTATTTCCCGGCAAGAAAGACAGCCTTCACCTGGCGGAGTTGCCCAAGCCTTCGATCGACGACGTTCCCGGCGGCCGTGGCGTACTGGTCAAAGTCCTTCGCGTCGGCGTGGACGGGACCGACCGGGAGATCAACGCCGCCGAGTACGGAACGGCCCCTCCGGGATACGACTTTCTCGTCCTCGGCCACGAGAGCTTCGGGCGGGTCGAGGCGGTCGGCCCCGGGGTCACCGAGCTGGGGCCCGGCGACTACGTCGTCGCCACTGTCCGCCGGCCGGGGAAGAGCATCTACGACGTGATCGGCACGCAGGACATGACCACCGACGATATGTACCTCGAGCGCGGGATCAGCCTCCTCCACGGCTTTCTCACCGAGTACTACGTCGACAGCGCGGATCACATCGTGAAGGTCTCGCAAGGGTCCGCCGAAGTCGGCGTCCTCCTCGAGCCGCTGACGGTGGTGGAGAAGGGCATCGCCCAGGCCTTCGAGATCCAGCGCCGCCTCAAGGTGTGGCGCCCGCGCCGCGCGGCGGTGGTGGGCGCCGGCACTATCGGGCTGCTCGCTTCGCTCGTCCTTCGGCTGCGCGGCCTTGAGGTGACCACGTTCGCCAAAAAATCAGAAGCCGGAACCTCAACGCGCAGTTGATCGAGGAGCTGGGCGCGGAATACCGGACCGACGGGATCTCCAGGTCCTTCGATCTCATTTTCGAGTGCACCGGCTACGCACCGGTCGTCTTCGGCGCGATGAAAGCTGTGGGCAAGAACGGCGTGCTGGTGCTCTCCAGCGTGACCGGCGGCAGCCACCGCGTGGAAGTCGACGCCGACAAGCTGAACCTCGACTTCGTCCTCGGCAACAAGGTGATGGTGGGCACGGTGAATGCGAGCCGCGAATCCTTCGAGAGCGGCGTCCGCGACCTGGCGCACGCCGAGTCCGCCTGGCCCGGCTGGCTGGCGAAGCTGCTCACGCACCCGGTGCGCGGGCTCGAGAACTGGCGCGAGGTGTTCGCCAAGCTCCACGACGCAAAGGGCGCGATCAAGGTCTTCTGCGAAGTCGCGCCGCTGTAGGGGGAAACATTCGCATCAATCCGGGTGACGCTGGCGCCACAGGGCCAGCGGCGCGCTCACGGCCAAGCACCGTCTCGATCTCGGCCGACGTCCAGGTGAAAGAGTACCCCTCGACATCTCCTCGCCGCGAGGCCCCGGGCTGTCTGCATCGCTCGGCGCAGACCGCTCACTTCTTCGCGCTGCCCGTTCCGGCCTTTCCCATCCATTCCTTCACGTCGACCTTGCCGTCGTGGTTCTGGTCCATCCGGTCGAAGAACTGCTCCTGGAACTTCATGAACTCCTCGCGCGTCACATAGCCCTTCTTGTCGGTGTCGATCATGTGCATCACCTCCATGGGCTTCATGCGCGCGAGTTGGTCGTACGAGCGCGCCTCGTCGCTGCTGGTCGGCACGGCGGCACGCGCGACCGGTGCAACGACGGCGAACAGCAAAGCGGCGGTGGCGAGGCTTCTGCGATTCAGGAGCTTCATTCGGGACATGTTCGATCTCCTAGTGTGAGGCGGGTGCTCAGCACAGGTCTCGTAAAGCGATACGCTCGTTACAGCGGCCGCGTTACGGGGGCGCGTGGCCGCGCGGATCAGGGTTGCCCTCCGACCACCTACCGCGACGCGCTCGCCAGTGGCGGCCGGATCCCCTCGTGCGCAAGGCGCATCCGGTAGATGCCCGTACGGGCGGTCATATAGAGCGTCCGGCCATCCGCATCGCCGAAGGCCATGTTCGCGGGAAGCTCGGGCGGCTTGATCGTGCCGAGGTGCTTCCCCTCGGAGGAGATGACCCAGACGCCGCCCGGCCCCGAGACGTAGAGGTGACCTTGCCGATCGACCTTCATGCCGTCGAGGGCCTCTTCGCCGGGGGCCTTCGTCATGTCGAAGAAGACGCGACCATTCGTCAGCTCGCAGCTCTTCGGCCGGACCTCGTAGCGCATCACCACCTTGCGCTTCTCGTCCCAGTTCGTGACGTACAGGAAGCGCTCGTCGGGCGAGAACGCGATCCCGTTCGGTCCGGTGAGATCCGTCGACACGAGCTGCAGCTTGCCGTCGTTCAGGCAGAACACGCCGCTGAACGGGAGCTCCTTGCGCGCATCGTCGAAGGCCTTCGGCAGTCCGAATGGCGGGTCCGTGAAGTAAAGAGCGCCGTCTGAACGGTAGACGAGGTCGTTCGGGCTGTTGAGGCGCTTGCCCTCGTATCGGTCTGCGAGCACCGTGAGCGAGCCGTTCTTCTCGAGACGCGTCACGCGGCGGTTCCCATGCTCGTTGATGGTGAGGCGGCCCTCGCGGTCGAGCGTGAGGCCGTTCGAGCCGGGCTGGCCGTACTCGCCGACGTCGATCCCCTTGTAGCCGCTCTTCGCACGATAAATGGACACCTGACCGTCCGGCGACCACCGGTAGATCGTGTTCGCGTTGGGATCGCTGAACAACAGGTAGCCGTCGGGGTGCCACACTGGACCTTCCGTGAACAGGAAGCCGCCGGCGACCTTCTCGATGCGCGCGTCCGGCGGGACCACCGAATCGAAGGCCGGATCGGCGCGCAGGACGCGCGCTACCTCGCCCGGCGGCTCCGGCCGGGCACGGCGGACCTCGAGCGTCGCCGAGCGGACCCAGATGAAGTTGTTGGGGCCGGCGGAGATCGGCCCGTTGATGCCGAAGACGGCAAGCCGGATCTGCTGCCCGGGCCGCGCGTCTCGCGCCACGATGACGCGGTTCGGGGCGTTGAACCCTTTCACCACCGGCCCGCCCGTCTGACCGAGCACGAGCGGCAGCTTCCCGTCGACCCAAACCTCGGCATAGTCGTCGACGACGATCTCGAAAGCGACGGTCGAGCCCGTCAGCGGCACGGTGCCGATGCGCTCGGGCAGGGTGAGGTCCACGCGGTACCAGCCGAAAGACACCTTCCCGTTGCCGCGGCGCTGCTCGAGCGCGTCGGGCGCGATGCGCTCGAATCCAGCCTCGCCCGCGAATACGTCCGTCGCCGACGGCGACACGTCGAGGGCACGGATCGGCGCGCCGGAGGGCCTGAGGTCGGGACCTGGTGCCCGCGCTGCGACGTCCACGAGCTTCGCGTCGCGGTAGCTCCAGCTCGCGCCGACCAGGGCCGCGCCTTCCTTCGAGGCGAGATCGACGATCGCATCGGGTCGTCCAGCGGGAGGATCGGCGGGAGCGTGAGCGGCTGCTCCGACCGCTCTGGACCCTCCGACCAGCAGGACGGCTAGCGCCGCCAGGACCGGAGTGCGCGCCGTCACGGCATGCTCCCGTTCTGAGCGCGGACCTTGACGACGTAGTAGTCGAGCGGTCCGGGGACGTCGCGGAACCAGTGCGGGACGCCGTTCGGCACGACGACGACATCGCCCGCTGTGATTTGCCGAGCCTCGCCTCCCTGCACGGACGTGCCGCGGATCTCCTCGGGCTGTACCGTCTGCGCTGCGACGACGGTACAGCCCGAGGAGATCCGCGGCACACCCTTCAGCACGTGGATGATGTCCGTGTCGTGAGTGTGGATTTCGACCTGGCCCGGACCGCTGCGGTGGCTCGCGTGCACCTTGTAGTCGGCCACTTCGAGCAGAGGGGACCCACGCTGGAACGCCGCGGCGACCTTGTCGTGCGGGACAATCGTCACCGGCGCTTCCGCGCGCGGCGAAGCCGGCGCAGACAGCGCGGCGGCCGCCGCAACCGCCAACTCCTCATCCTGCTGGGCGCTCGCGGCACCGCTCACGCCCACCGCCCCGACGATCTGCCCATCGACGGTCAGCGGGATCCCACCCTCGAGCGGCGTGAAGTCCTCGAGGGCGATCATCGCCGTGCGGCCTTTGCCGATGATCTCCTCGAACGCGCGCGTAGGCTTCTTGAAAAGCGCCGCGGTCCGCGCCTTTCCGGCGCTGATGCGGCCTGCCGCGGCAAACGTCCCGTCGATGCGCGAGAGGGCAAGCAGGTTCCCGCCATCGTCTACCACCGCGATCGCTCCCGTGGTCTTGAGGCGCCGCGCCTCCGACAACGCTGCTGCCAGCACTTTCTCGGCGCCGGCGAGCGTCAAGGTCTTCCTCTCCGCGACCTGTGCATGGACCTCGGTCGAGAACACGAGAACGGCCATGGATACGATTGCTGGAATGAGCTGCATGATTCGATGGCTCATCGGAGGCTCCCTCGGTTCGTCACGATCGCGCTCGCGCGCGGCGTGATCGTTACGCGGATGACCTGCTCGACGGCCGGATAGCTGAAGCCGTCCCTCACGTCCTCGATGCGCCGAACAGGGTTGCGCTCGGAGTGGCCGGTGTTCGGCGCAGCCTGCCGCGGAGCCTGGTTGGGGCCGAACCCGGGCTCCTCGTTGACCTCGGTGCCGGCATCCCAGAGATGGAACCGGCCGGTCATGTCGCCGCTGATTGGAGCGCCGTTCTCGAACAGCGCAATGCCTCGGTCGTCGGGAGCATAGAAGAGGTCGTTGGATTGACCGAACATCGTCGTGACCGTCAGCCGGTCCCCCGCGCTCGCCTGGAACGTGAACTCGTACGCCTTACCGGGTAGAGCCGGCCCCGGCTTCTCGTCGCCGACCGGCGTGTCGAACGCTCCGCTTGCGATCACGCCCTGCGCCTTCTTCACGTAGGCGGCGAGGGGCGCGGGGTTACCGTCCTCGGCTTGGGCCTCGAGACCCAGGCCGCGATCGAACTTCCCGGCCGTGAACACGACCCGCTTCGCGGTGTGGACGATCCAGAGCCCGGGCGAGTTGGGCGCCGGCGCGGTCTCGCCGCTCGAGGAGCGCAACGTGGTCGGCGTCGATACGTTCTCGATCCGGACATGGAAGGTGGTCTTCGCGGTCATCTTCTCGCCCGCAGCCGCAGCAGTCGCGATTCCGCAGGCCATCATGAACAGGAGTGAAGTACGGAGCATCGTGATCCTCTCTCGGTATGTGTGGCGTGGTTCGTAGGCCGGGCGCGCAAAGCGCTCTGCCGGATGCGTCCAACGACATCAGTCAGTCGTCCGCTCCCGACGCGCGTTACACCGGCGGAGCGAGGCGGTCGACGAGTGCGTCTCGCTCCCGCTGAGGCAACGGGCGCCCGGCGGGTCAAGCGGCGGGCGCTTGACAGCGGCGGTTCGCCCCTACACTGTCACGCATGAAGGGGCTCCAGCGCGAGACCGGAGTGGGCGGCAATGCAAGGGCAGAGCAGCAACCTTTCTTCCACCGACATTCTGCGCGTTCTCGTCGAAGGGACGGCCGCCGCGACCGGCGACGACTTCTTCCGTTCTCTGGCGCGGCACGCCGCGCAGGCGCTCGGCGCCCACTACGCCTTCGCGGCCGAGACGGTCAGCGAGATGGAGTCGCGCTCTCTTGCTTACTGGGAAGGCACCGGCTACGGCGAAGGTTTCAGCTACCGCTTTCTCGGCACGCCGTGCCTGCGCGTCGCGCAGGGCCACGTCTGCTACACCAAGAGCGGCCTGCAGAAGGCCTTTCCCGAAGACCTGTGGCTGCAGCAGATCGGCGCCGACAGCTACGTCGGTGTGCCGATGCGCAATGCCGCCAGCAAAGTGCTCGGCCACATCGCGGTGCTGCATACCGAGCCGATGGAGCCTTCGCAGGACGATATCAACGTGCTGCAGGTTTTCGCCGCGCGCGCCTGCGCCGAGTTGGAGCGCGTGCAGGCCGAGCGCGCGCTGCAGGCGGCAATGCGGGAACTGCAGCGCCTGCGCGACCGGCTGCAAGCGGAGAACGTCTATCTGCAGGAGGAAATCCGCAGCGAACACAATGTCGACGAGATCGTCGGCAAAGATCCGGCGCTGAGCGCGCTGCTCGACAAAGTGACGCGCGTGGCGGCGAGCGACGCTGCGGTCCTGATCCACGGCGAGACCGGCACTGGCAAGGAGCTCATCGCCCGCGCCCTGCACAACCGCAGTCCGCGCCGCGACCGGCCGCTGGTGAAGGTGAACTGCGGCGCCATCTCCGCCGGCCTCGTCGAGAGCGAGCTGTTCGGGCACGTCAAAGGCGCGTTCACCGGTGCGCTGGCGCGCCGCGTCGGCCGCTTCGAGCTCGCCGACCGCGGCACCATCTTTCTCGACGAAGTCGGAGAGCTGCCTGCCGACACGCAAGTCAAGCTGCTGCGCGTGTTGCAGGAGCGCGAGTTCGACCCCGTCGGCAGCAACCAGACGGTGCGCGCCGACGTCCGCGTGCTCGCCGCCTCGAACCGGGATCTCGAAGCAGCCGTGCGCGAAGGCCGCTTCCGCGCCGATCTCTTCTACCGCCTCAACGTGATCCCGCTGCGCGTACCGCCGCTGCGGGAACGGCGCAGCGACATCGCCCAATTGGCGATGTATTTCATGGAGCGCTACGCACGCAAATCCGGCCGGCCGATACAGGCCATCGCTTCCGAGACGCTGTGCCGCCTCGCCGACTATGACTGGCCCGGCAACGTGCGCGAGCTGCAGAACGTCATCGAACGCGCCGTGGTGCTGTCGCCGGGGCCCGTATTAGAGATCGATCCGCAGCAGCTCAGACCGGCGCCGGCCGTCGTTGCCTCGTCAACCACGCCGCCAGCGAAGAGCGCAAAGCAAGACGATGCGACCGCACTCGAAGAAATGGATCGCCGCCACATCCTCTCCGTACTGGAGCGGGTCTCCTGGGTCATCGAGGGATCGAATGGCGCGGCGCATTTGCTGAACCTCCATGCGAGCACGTTGCGCAGTCGGATGAAGAAGCTTGGTATCGCGCGGTAGGCGGTAGAGGTGTGACGAGGATCGAAGATGGGCTCGGAATATTGCCGGCCGGCGTTCTCTGCCGTTCCACCGGGAATGGTGCAATTACGCCGCCCACAGCGGCTCCGTCGCTTTCGCGCTCTTCGCCGGCGCTCGCCGGCCAGCAAAGTGGCGTTCCAGGTCCGCGCGGACACGCGATCGAGCCCGGTGCAGGAGGATGCGCTGGTTGCCCTCGGTGATGCCGAGCAGTGAGCATGTCTCCTTCGCGCTCCAACCCTCCACGTCCCGCAGAGTGATCACCTGGCGCCGCAGTCCAGAAAGCCGCTCGATCGCCTCCTGAACGACGGCGAGCGTCTCCGCCTGTTCGAGGAGATCGTCGGCCCAGGGCTCCGGCGGACGCATCCATCGGCCAGCGTGCGGGGAACCTGGCCCGAAGAAGCGATCAGGGGCCAATGCATCGTCCGCGTCCTCTTCCTCGAGCGCGGAGAGGGGAATGGATCGCCCCTCGCGGATGCCGCGCGACTTCGCGCAATTGGCGACGATGCCGTACATCCAGCAGCGAAGGGAGCTGCGGCCCTCGAATCGCCGCAAGCCGACGAGAATGCCCATCCAGGCCTCCTGCGCGACTTCCTCCGCGCTCGCCCGGCTCGAAACGAACAGCTCAGCGCACCGGACCATCGAGGCGTGCTCGCGGCGGACCAAGGCCGTAAAGGCCTCTTCGTCGCCGTCGAGCATGTCGGCGACGAGCCTCGCGTCATCGCGCGTGCGCGGCTCGGTTTGATCTGCTGCAATCGCCGGATTCATGGCTTCTGCCTCCCGCGCAGCAGCTCCGCGAGAAAGGGCGAGCACCCGCGCAACTCGGCCCGCGCACCGAGATCGCGCAGAAGCCGTTCGCCTTGCTTGTCCGCGTATGCCAAGGAGGCGAGGTCGATCACGAGCGCCTCCGTCGCCATGGACTCGAGCACTTCAACCAGCTCGGGAAGCCAAGGGGAGAGGAGCGATCCTTCGAGGCGAAGGACCGTCCGACCTTTCCCGTCCGCTTCTTTGTGGATCCGCAGCATCGCTGGCCGATGTCGCAAAGGCGATGCCACGCCGAATCGCCCGGATCCACGCCGTTTCGCGAACGCAGCCTCCTCGCGGCCACGGTATTTCGTGGAGGCCGCGCTCCGCCGTGGGGGACGGCCACGAAGCGGGTGATGCGCCGACAGCGCTGGCCGCTACTCGGGACCGCAGCACGAGCGAACGGTCGATTCTGATTCGTCTACCTCGCCGGCTCTGACGATGGGGACGCGAGGCATTCGCGAGTCGAGCAGGCAAGAGTCGAGTGATCCAGGACTGGCACGAACCCTGCTTCACCATCCTCGCAAGGAGGCGGGCCATGATCGCGGGGGTCGTCACGACGAAGGACGTGCTGTTGCACTCGCCGACCATCGTCCACGACTTCGGGCTGCGGGCGTGGCTGAACTGCTGCAAAGCGCTTCTGACAAACCGCCGAACGACGTTCCTCGAGCTGGTGTGGCTGGGATGAAGCGGTCGTTCGATCTCGCGGTCAAGGCGGCCGCCGCCGCGGCGTTCGTGCTCTGCGTCGAATGTTTCGTGTGGCGGCGGCGGTGCCGCATCGAAAAGCACGCGGTCTCTCCGCGCGCGCGGTTGCGGGTGCGGCGTGAGGCCGATGCCAGGCGCGTGATCTTCTCCATCGAGGGCACGCTCGACGAATTCGCCGCCCGGCTGCTCGCGTACTCCGTCGCACAGCTGCCGCCCTCGGCGACGGCAATCATCGATCTGAGCGCTGCGGCGCCGATCCGTGGCGGAGCCCTTGCGCTCTTCGCGCGGGTGTTCGCGGCCGGCCGGCGGGTCCGTCTGCGCGGCCTGGGCGAAGGCCACGACGGATTGCTCGCGCTTCGCCCTGTGCTGCGGCAGACGGAGTGGGATCGGCAACCCGGTCCGGAAGCAGCCAGCTTCGCGGAGCTCCGGTCAGTCGCAGCCTGACGCGGCAGCCGGCGCTCCCCCGCTTCGACTCTGGGTGGAGCCAAACCGCAGTCATCAAGTAGCGCCGTGGTTCCAATGATCGGCGGGCAACGAGGAACATGGAAGAGTCGGCGATGAGCCGCTGAGCCGGAGGAGCCCATCATCCTGCTTGCGATCCTGCTCCTCGCTCCGCTTTCGTCCCTACCGGCGAACAAGCTCGCCCTCACCATCAGCGGCGCGAGCCTTGGCAACTACGAGGCCGGCCTGACCTGGGGAGGTGCGCTACCTGCGCACACCGCCTCGCCAGACCGAGTTCGCCGCGGTGACAGGGGCGTCCGCGGGCGCGGCCAATGCGCTGATGGCTGCCGCGATGTGGTACGAGGACTGGGCCGAGACGCGCGATGACGATCCGGACACGAACATCTTCCACGTGGCATGGGCGCTCGTCGGTATCGAAGAGCTGCTACCCGACCAGCCGTCTGCGTTCACCGCCGCTGACGGCCTGTTGGGGGCGGCTCCGCTCGAGGAAGCCATCCGGCGCATCCGGGCGCTGCGCCTCGAGCACGGTCCCCGCTTCAGGGTCCGGATGTGCCATCTCGATCGGCTTGACCGTGACGCGTGATCGGCCTTAGGAGCAGCAAGTGGCGGGCCTGCACGCGGGAACGCAACGTTTCGTCATTCCCTGGTGGTTCGAGGTGGACGAGCAGGGACGACCCATGGTCGTCGCTGCCGCGCTCCCCCCTGATCGCGGTTCCGCGGCCGCACAGCTTCTCCTCGGGAGCCTCCCGGTACGTCGGGGATCCATGATGCCCATCGCGCACGCGCCCCCAGGAAGCTATCGCATCCGGTTGACGCTATCCTTGGACCGTGCGCGCGTCTACCGCGTCGGTAACGTTGGCCGCGCAAGGGAGACTCATCCTTGAGACTCGGTCAGACAGGAGCGATTCATGAGAGCGATTGCCGTCTTCCCCGGAAGGAAGAGCAGCGCCCACCTCGCTGAGCTGCGCACGCCCCAGGTCGACGACGTTCCCGGTGGCCACGGCGTGTTGGTGAAGGTGCTGCGGGTCGGCGTCGACGGCACCGACCGCGAGATCAACGCCGCCGAGTACGGCGCGCCGCCACCGGGCGAGAAGATCCTGGTGCTGGGCCACGAGAGCTTCGGCGTGGTCGAGGGCGTGGGTCCCAACGTCAGGGACCTCAAGCCGGGCGATCACGTGGTGGCGACGGTGCGCCGCCCGGGCAAGAGCGTCTACGACGCCATCGGCCGCCAGGACCTGACCACCGACGACGTCTACTGGGAGCGCGGCATCAACCAGGTGCATGGCTTCCTCTCCGAGCGCTACGTCGACGCCGACGACTACATCGTTCGCGTGCCCCGCGCGGCCGCCGAAGTGGGCGTGCTGCTCGAGCCGATCACCGTGGTCGAGAAGGGCATCACCGAGGCCTTCGAGGTGCAGCGGCGCCTGAGGGTCTGGCGTCCCCGCCGCGCCGCCGTGACTGGCGCGAGCACGCTCGGACTGCTCGCGGCTCTCGTGCTGCGGCTGCGGGGGTTCGACGTGACCGTGTTCGGGCTCGCGCCGAAACCGAACTTGAATGCGCGGCTCATCGAGGGCCTGGGAGCGCACTACGCGATCACCACCGACGTGTCGCTGGCCCAGGAGGCGCGCCGCTCCGGTGCCTTCGATCTCGTGCTCGAGGGTTCCGGCTACTCGCCGCTCGTCTTCGACGCCATGCAGTCGCTGGCCAAGAACGGCGCACTGGTGCTGCTGAGCGTGACCGGCGGAGATCGCAAGGCCGAGGTCCCGGCCGACAAGATCAACCTCGACTTCGTCCTCGGCAACCGGGTCATGCTCGGGAGCGTCAACGCCGCTCGCGAGCATTTCGAGGCAGGGGTGCGCGACATGATCCACGCGGAGTCGGCCTATCCCGGATTCCTGAAGAGCCTGCTCACGCATCCGGTGCCGGGCCTGGCCAAGGTCGACGAGCTGGTCGAGAAGCTCACCACCGCCAAGGGGGCGATCAAGGTCTATTGCGAAGTGGCGCCGCTGTGAGGGGCTCGCCGCACGTAACGGTTGCGCGGCTGGTGGGACCAGGATGCATGACCAGCCGCCAGTGGACCGCCGTGCTCGCGCTCTTGCTCCCGATGAGCGTGCGCGCGGAATTGCCGCACAAACCCGTACTCAGCCTGGCCATCGCAAAGAAGGCGGCCGAATCCGCCGAGGCCGAGGCGGCGCGCCGCAAAGCGACCGTCGTGATCGCCGTCGTCGATGACGGCGGCCACCTGATCCTCCTGAGCCGGCTCGACGACACGCAGGTCGCGAGCGTCGAGGTCGGAATCGGCAAGGCGCGGACGGCCGCCATCTTTCGCCGGCCCAGCAAGGTATTCGAGGACCAGGTCCGGAACGGCCGAGTGGCGGCACTGGCGCTGCCGGGGGCGACACCGCTGCAAGGGGGAATTCCCATCGTGCACGAGGGCAGGGTGGTCGGCGCGATCGGCGTCAGCGGCAACACGCCAGTCGAGGACGAAGAGATCGCGAAGGTCGGCGCGGCTGCCGCAGAGGCTGCCGCGGCCGGGCAGTAGCCGCTCTCCGCCCGTGAGTGCATCGACCAGCTCGATGGTTGCGTTCGTGCTCGAGCAGCGCGGCGGCCTGTGCAACGTCAACCGGCCGCACCGACGTGCGCCTCGTGCTGAAGAGACCCTGATCGAGCCGTGCGGCGCCTGCTTCTCAATGCTTTTGAGCGCGCCGACCGGCAAGTCTCCGACCGCGTAACGCTCGCTCTCCATCGCCTCACTCAACCGTGAGGAGCATCCACGCCTGGCTCGAGACCTGCGCCTCGTAAAGACGGCATCCGGCTGGGGGTGTGGGCCGGCTCCCTGGAGGCAGGTATGAAAAACGAACCGAGAGGTCAGTTTGTAAATCCCGCGAATCGACAAGGAGACTCCCCGACGCCGGAGCAGCAATCTTCCCGCCGCGGTCTGTTCCGCGCGGCCGTGGCCGTTTTCCTCTTGTCCGGCGGAGCCGCTGCCGCTCAGGGCAACAGCCCCATCCAGTTGCGCGGGGTCATCGACCAGGAGAAGGACAAGGACAAGGAGAAGATCAGCCCCACCCAGTTGCGCCGGTACATCGACCAGCAGGTCGGTGGAATCGAGAAGCTCAAGGTGCCGGCGCGCGATGAGGACTTGCCCAAGGCCCAGCTTCCCGATGGCAGTGATGCCAGTGGCGACCCCCGCTTCAAGACGACCGAGGCGAAGCGCTACCTCGGCAAGCAGATCTTTCACGACCCGGTCCGGACGGTCAGAATCGATCCGGCGTTCGGGGGTGTCCTGGCGACGAAGCAAACTGGCTCGTGCGGGACCTGTCACCAAGGCGAATCGGCATCGAAGGCTGGAACCCTCTTGAACTTCAGCGTGGGTGGTGAGGGGCGCAGCTACACGGATGCAAAGGGCACCTTCATTCCGCGCCGGCGGCCCCAGATGGACATCCTGCCGAAGCTGCGCGACACGCCTCTGTTCCCCGGCGACGCGCTGGTTGACGAGTTGCCCACTCTCACCGATGTCTATGCGATCGCGGGGGCGGCCGGTCCTTTTCGGGGCCGCAAGTTACCGGACCCGGGCGCGCTGCTACGAACCGGCCGGCTGGATGCCTTGGACAGCGTCGCGCGCAATGCGCCGGGTGTGCTCGGAGCCGCCTTCAACAACCGCGTCTTGCTGGGGGGGCTCGCAGGCGAGCCCGATTCGTCCCCTGGGGGCCTGAACCCGTTCAACTTCCCGGCGCAGGAAAGCGTGGCGCTGTTGCTGCTCGACGCCCACCGGATGCTGAGCGACGACCACTCGAAGACCGGTCTGGGCACTGAGTCTGCCGTACTGCAGAAGTTCGCCACCTACCGCAAGCTCTTCCGGGACGCGTTCCCCGAGGAGGCCGCCCAGGCTGACGCGACCAGCAACTTGGACGTGCTGATCAACGACCTGACCATCCTGCGGGCCACGGCGACCTTCATGCGAACCGCGGTCACACGGGACACGCCGTTTGACCGGTTCCTGGCTGGGGACAACCGCGCCCTGACGTCGAAACAGCTGCGTGGGGCCAAGCTGTTCTTCACGAAGGCCGACAAAGGCGGAGCGGGATGCTTCACCTGCCACAGCGGGCCGATGCTCAACAAGCAGGTCAACGACCCCGACGTGGCCGGCGTCGGTAAGTTCGTGGAGGAGAACTTCTTCAACCTCGGACTCGGCGATCACCCGATCCAGGCCTTGAATCGGCAGGCGAGAAAGGACCCCAACTTCCTCGATGACGGCCGCCGCGACGTCACCGGCAACGACGACGACATCTACAAGTTCCGCGTGGTGACGATGCGGCAGCTCAAAGACGCCCGGTTCTTCTTCCACAACGGCTCGTTCACGAGCGTGAGGGACGTCGTGCAGTACTTCAACGCCGGTGTGCCGCAAAACGCGCAGTCCGGCGCCGCGAGTACGCTGTCGACCCGGTTCACCAACCCCCGCGGAACCGGCTCGCCTCGAGGCCTGGGCCTGCGCGATGATCAAGTGGACGAGATCACCGATTTCCTCGAGAACGGCCTCTACGATCCGGCGTTCGTGCGCTTCGTTCCCGGCTCACCGACGAGGCCGCTCCAGCTGACCGAGCCGGACTTCATGTACTCGGTCTACCGTCCGGATCTCGCGGCACTGGGCGCCATCGACGGCCGGACAGCCGGCGGCCTGCCGCCGGACAACAACGATCCCTTGTCCCGTCGTGACATGGGGCTCGAGTTCCTCGACGTGACGGCGCAGGTGGGCATCGCACTGATCGAATCCCACCACCTTGGCGATAGACAGGAAGATGTCTATCAGATCACGAACAACAGCTCGTCGATCGTGGACACCCACCTTCTCATGGTGGTCAAGGGGCTCCCCGATCGGATCGAGATGGAGAACGCCAGCGGCATCACGAGCACCGGCGAACCGTATCGCCGCGTGTTCCTGGCCAATGGTGTTCTCCTCCCCGGCCAGAGCATCGTCAAGGCGTTGCTCTTCGAGCGGGAGCACCACGCTCCGCCGGTGAAGTACACCCTCAGTCTCCTCTCGGGACAGGGCAACCCGTAAGTCCCGCGGGCCCGAGGCCTCGCTTTCGAGTGGGGTCCCGGGCCCGCTGGCTTCCTTCCGGAGTACGAAACAAAGCGCGGCACAGCGCAGGCCTGCCGTTTGGCGGCCAAGTCGCGGCAAGACCGAGGCGTGAGGATCATCTGGTGCTCGCCGCGATGACTGCGATAGCGCGCGCCGTTTCGCGCGCGCTATCGTTGACGCGGGAAAAAGCTTCACGGGAAGGCGTCGATCCAAGGAGGCGACAATGCCGGATGCCGCATTTGTAACGGAGGCGCTCCAGGTAGACACTCCGAGAACATCGGAGGGTCTCCCGCAATGAGCTACGACGCGATCGTCATCGGCTCCGGCCAGGCCGGAAACCCGCTCTCGCACCGGCTGGCCGACCAGGGCTGGAAGGTCGCGCTGGTCGAAAAGGCCCATCTGGGCGGCACCTGCATCAACACCGGCTGCACGCCCACCAAGACCATGGTGGCGAGCGCCCAGGTTGCCCATTATGCCCGCAACGCCGCCCGGTGGGGCGTACGGGCGAGCGGGGTCAGCGTGGACCTCGGCAAGGTCGTGGACCGCAAGAACAAGGTCGTCGAGTCGTTCCGCTCCGGGCAGCAGAGCAACGTGGACCGGCGTCCGAACCTGACCTTGCACCGGGGGCAGGCCCGCTTCCTCGCACCCAGGCGGGTGCAAGTCGGAGATCAGGTCCTGGAAGGGGAGCGCATCTTCATCAACACCGGCACCCGCACCGACATGCCTCGCCTGGAGGGCCTCGACCAGGTGCCCTACCTGACCAACGCCAGCCTGATGGAAATGCGCGAGCTGCCCGAGCACCTGCTCGTCCTGGGCGGCGGCTACATCGGGCTGGAGTTCGGGCAGATGTTCCACCGCTTCGGAAGCCAGGTGACCGTCGTCCACCGCGGCGAGCACATCCTGGCGCGGGAAGACAACGATGTCGCCGACGAGTTGCAGAAGATCCTGGAGGGCGAAGGCATCCGCTTCGTCCTCCAAGCCCAGACCAGCCGCGTGGCGAGGAAGGGCGGGAAGATCGAGCTTTCCTATAGCCTGAACGGCCGGCCGCAGACGGTAACGGGCTCACACCTGCTCGTCGCAACCGGGCGGCGCCCCAACACGGACGACCTCGGATTGGAGAAGGCCGGCATCGAAACCGACAAGCGAGGTTTCATCCGGGTGGACAACCGCCTCCGGACCAACCTGCCCAACCACTGGGCGCTGGGCGACGTCAAAGGCGGCCCCGCCTTCACCCACATCTCCTACAACGACTTCCGGATTGTCTACGGCAACCTCATCGAGAAGAGGAGCTGGACGATCGACAACCGCCCCGTCCCCTATCTTCACCGACCCGCAGCTAGGCCGGGTGGGGCTGACCGAGCAGGAAGCGCGGGCCACCGGCCGCAAGGTCAAGCTGGGAAAGTACCCGATGGCCTATATCGCCCGCGCCATCGAGCGCGACGAAACCGGCGGCTTCATGAAGCTGGTGGTGGACGCCGAGAACGATCGCATCCTGGGCGCGGCCATCCTGGGCAGCGAAGGGGGCGAACTGGTGCAGATGCTCGGCGCGCTGATGCTCGCCGATGTCCCGTACACCGTCCTGAAGGGGGCCGTTTACATCCATCCCACGCTGGCCGAGGGCTTCTTCGGTCTGATGGAAGACGTCAAGCCGATGGCGTAGTGTCGCGCCGCTCGACCAGGGTGACAGGAGCAGGAGCAGGATGGAGAGATAAGCCAGCTTCCGTCACCTTGGTGTGGCCTCCCGCCCCTGGTCTGGGTTGTCGTTTGCTCGGGTAGCCGCGGGAGGTTGCCCTCCCGCGGCCCCCACGGATCCGGACGTGCAGAATTCCCGCCTCCGGCTCTTCGGGACACGGATTCGCTACGCGGGGGAATAGGGCCGCAGGATACGTGCCCGCGGGAGTGGGTTGCGCTCCAGTAGTTGCCTCCTGCGGTCGCACGTCATGCATGCCCGCTGCGAGCGGCGACCGAGCCACTTGCGCCAGACGCGCACGACCTGTTCGCGGAAGTGTTTGAGCGCTTCGAAGTTCCCGGTGATCCCGTAGTACCCGAAGTGCCCTCGCAGCTTCTGCGCGAGCGTTTGCTGCTGCTCCTCGATCGGGTGGTGCCGATGGAGTCGGCACCACTGGGCGACTCGCTTGAGCGCCCTGCGTCGGACGCGCGAGACCTGGCGCTGTTCTGGGAAGCGACGTTCCAGGCGGACCCGTGATCTCGTTGTGGCGGATAAGAGGCACCCGTTTAAGCGAGAGGACGCCGGATTCGCGAGGGAGGGACGTGAGACTCGCTTCGCCTCTGCCGACCTCGGTTGCATGCGACGAGCTTTGGCCTTCTACTGCAGCCGTGAGCCTGACCCGCTCCGAGCAGATGGCCCGAATCAGAGGTCGCGATACGGCGCCCGAGATGCGCCTGCGGCGAGCTCTCTGGCGAGGCGAACGTGAAGCTCGTCTACCTCGCCCGCAACCCGCTCGACGCCCAAGTGGTCCGGGGTGCGTTGGAGAGCAGGGGCATCGAAACCCAGGTCCGCGGAGAGACTGTGGAGCGTTCGCGGCGGGCTACCCGTCTCCGCGGACACGGCGCCGTCAGTCTGGGTGTCCGATGCGGACGAGGAGGCAGCGCTCAAGCTCATCGCCAGACGGAGGCTGCCGCTGGCCGCGCTCGCCCCCTGGGTCTGCTCCCGCTGCGGCGAGGAGATCGAGGGCCAGTTCGACTCCTGCTGGCGCTGCGCCGGCGCCGGCTCGTAGCTTCACCGGATGGGGTCCCCGGCCCTGCAGTCGTAGGCAACGCCCCGCCCTGTTGGCATGCGATGGCAGGGGTTGGCCCAGCTCGCAAACGCGCATTTCGGGCCGCACTGGGAGTACAAAGGCTTCACCCTCCAAGCCGAGCCCACGGGGGTGACCGGTGGCCACTCTCGATCCAGTGGAATTCGTCGCGCGGCATGGCGTCGTCCTCGCGTCGGGAAAAGGGCGGGTGCCGAACCTGGCCGAGGCAGTCGCCGGCGCGCCCATCCGGGGAGGCTGGTGGGGTCACCCCAAGGGCCGAGAGATCTTTCGCGCGTTGCAGGCGGTGGGCGATTCGCCCGACGTGCTCTGTTTCCGCCTCGTCGAGCGGAAGATCACCTTCGTCCACCGGCGGCTGTGGCCGGCGCTGGTGCGGCTCGCAGTGCAGCTGGGCAAGGAACGGCTGACGGCGATCCGGCAGGAGCACACCAAGACGGGAGCGCACCGCAACGTCCTGACCCCGTTTCCAAAGTGGGTGCCGGCGGAGATCAAGGCAGCCGCGGGGAAGCTCTCGGAAGCCGACGCGAGGGAGCAGCTCGGACCCTGGGCTTCAGGCGGGTGATCTCCTCGTCAGGCAGTCGAGGGCTGGGACCAGGCTTTCGGGCTGCACAAAGCAGCGGTGGCGCGGGTTCGGCGCAGGGTGGCCCTCTGGCCCGACCCGCTCAGGCGTGGCGCCTCCGTGGCCGCTCTGAGCGAGGCTCTGTGAACCTCGAGCACGTGGTATGCGACAAGGCGAAGGAGACGACTGCGAAGATCCTCCGGCGCGAAATGCCCGTAAGGCGCCACGCCGCCGAGCCGGCACCCCGAAGCTCGCGGTTCATCAAGGCGTGACCGCCATCGGCTGATCCAGCTCGGGCGAGACCCGGCGCCCAGAGAAAGGAAGACGAAGTGCCCGATCAGCTCGGCCTTCCGAGATGGATCGGGGGCTTCGTCTTGGTGAGACCTTGCCCTCTCAACACTGGGGCGATATCCTGCTTACTTGCCGGGAGTGTGGGACGCCTCGACGGGGCGATCGGCACTCCGCTTTCAGACTCCATTCGACCGCGCCTCACCAAGTCCGGCTTCGCGGCTCCGGACGGGCCGCAAGGAGTGGCCCATGTTCAAGCACATTCTTCTGCCAACCGATGGCTCCGCTCTGTCTGAAACTGCGATCCAGAGCGGCATGCGTTTCGCCAAGAGCATCAACGCCCACGTCACGGGACTCCACGTCATCGCCCCGTTCCATCTCTTCGCTCGCGGACCGGGGATGGTGTCCGACACCAAGGAGCACTTTGAAAAGAACACGGTGGCCAATGCCGAGCTATACCTCGCGGCGATCTCGAGGGCGGCAAAGCAGGCCGGTGTGCCCTGCGACTGCGTCACCGAGAAAGCCGACCACCCCTATGAAGCGATCATCGCGGCCGCCGAGAAGAGAAGCTGCGATCTCATCTTGATGGCTTCCCACGGGCGGCGAGGCGTCAAGGGCCTCTTGATCGGCAGCGAGACCCAGAAGGTGCTGACGCATACCAAGATCCCGGTTCTGGTGTTCCGCTGAAGGGCTGACGAGCGGCCTGCGATGCGCGCTCTCATGCGCGACCTTGCGCGTGGAGCGTTCACGTATGCCCTGCCTGCTCTCGCCCTGCTGGAGCGGGCGATCGACATCGATCGCCAGTATGCCGATCTCGGCCTCGGCTTGGTGGATGCATCGGTGGTCGCTCTCGCCGAGGAACTGGGCGTGTACCGGCTGGCCACCCGCAATCCCGACCCGGTGAGGTGGCCGACGGCTTGCGCGCGCAGATGGGCATCCGACGGATGAGCGCGCAGGAAAGCGCGCACGAAGGTGACGTCGCGCAGCTCCTTCGCGTCCGCGCACTCGTGCGCGGCGAGTTGCGCGTCCAAATCCGCCAACAGATCCAACGCACCTCCTCCACAGGCCGGCGCGGCGACTTTGCCAGACCCTGTGGATCGCCGGGAAAAGATCCCCGTTTCCGGGCCGCCGACCGCAGCCGGCCTGTGGACAACCTGGGATGGGCCGGTGAGATATTTCCCTGTATTGACAAGGGGTTGCGAGCGCTGCTACGACGCCGCCACCGCGAACGGGCAGGCGCCTACAAGGTTCTCTGTCAGACCGCCGCGGTAGGGTGGCGTCAACAGGGTGACGGCGCGCGACTACATCGAGGCGATCGCGGCGGAGTTCTCGCGCCTGCGCGCCCGAGGCCTGCTCCTGTCGCCGGCGGACGCGGGGCCGGCCCTCTCGTGGCACGCGGCGGGCGTGCCGCTGCGCGACGTCCAGGCCGAATTGCGCCGGGCCGGCCGGCTCAAGCCGCCGGCCGTGCGCGGAGCCGCCGAGGTCGGGCTCTCGCTCCAGATCATCGCAGGATCGATCGATTGGCGTCGCCGCGCGGCGACGAGGCCACCGGCTGGAAATCCCCCCGCCGGCCTGTGTGCCGAGCTGCTGCGCGCGGCGCGGTCCCCGCGGCTCGCCGCGCGCGCAGCCTGGGAGGCGCTGTCGGCCCGGGCCGAGGAGCTGCTCGCTTCCGGCGGCGAAGGCTACTGGACCGAGGCGCTCGCCGCCCTGCGGGTGGTGGCGGGTCTCGATGCCGAGGAGCGACGAGAGGAGAAGCGGTCATGCGTGGCTTGATTACGACGAGCGACGTGCTCTTGCACCCCTTGATCATCGTCGCCGCCTTCGGGCTTCGCGTCTACGCGCGCTGCCTCGTTCGCCTCGTCGCCGGCCGCGGCCGCGCGACCTTTCTCGAGTGCGCTTGGGGACCAGAACTGGATCGTGATCACGTTGCGCGGAATCGGTGAGATGCAGGGCCACAAGAATGCAATAGTGGGCGATCCGACCAAGAGCTGGGTGAATCTCGCCTGGGACGTCCCCGATCAGCAAGATCGATTCAGCAAGCGGCCCGCGTGGGTCAACCTCGTGCCCACTCCAGAAGACGACGCGTTCTGGACCGCCATGGAGCAGAGGGCACTCGACATCGCGGCGGCGATCGCGAAGGCGCCGAACATCCAGTACCGGTACGGCGGAAAGTGGAATGCGAACCCGCCGCCGCTCGGCTCGGCCCGTGACAAGATTGGCACGACTCACCACGAATCGGGCACGCTCTGGATGGGAGAGATCGGTTCTGCGGTCACTGACGCGGACGGTCGCTTTCAACACGTGGACAACGAATACGTCGCGGGCCCAGCGCTCTTCCCGACCTGCGGCTCTGCGAACCCGAGCCTCACCGGCCTCGTCCTGGCGAGGAAGACAGCCCAGGCGATCGTGCAGCGGCTCCAGCCGGTGCCCTCGAAGCAGTTCAAGCCGCTCTTCACGGGCGACCTTGCCGCCTGGCAAATGGCCGGTAGCGGCAGATTCATCGTGAACAACGACGTGCTCGAGTCGCAGGATGGGATTGGCCTGCTCTGGTACACGTGGGAAGAGTTCAAGGACTTTGTGCTGAAAGTCGACTGGCGTGCTGCCCATCCAGACGACAACTCAGGTGTCTTCATCCGCTTCCCCGCGCTCAACAGCAGCAATCCGCAGGCGGATTGGCAGCTGGCTGTGAACCACGGGTATGAGGTGCAGATCGACGATACCGGGCTCAACCCCGATACGGGCCAGCTCCACGATCCAGCCCACGAGACGGGAGCGATCTACGCGCTGTCACCTGCGAGCAAGCTCGCTTCGCGTCCCGTCGGCGAGTGGAACACGTTCGAGATCCAGGCCAAGGGCGATATGATCAGCGTCGCTCTCAACGGCGAGCAGGTCACGCAGTACAAGGTGGATCCCCTACGACCTCCCGCCGGGCACATCGGGCTGCAAAACCACCATCCCGGGTCACAGGTGCAGTTCCGGAACGTCTTGATCAAGTCGCTGTAGCGAGCGCCTAAGTCCTCCTTGTCCGATCGTAATCCGAGCGGCGAAGTCTTGGGGCTCGATTGGGGCCGGCTTGAAGCGGGAGCAGCGCCTGCCAACCAGCACCGCCCCAGCCGCCGCTTGGCGAATCGCAGCCGAGCACTGCTCCAGCCAGCCCCGGACCGCAGACCCGCATCCCTGGAGCGAGCTGCTCCTGCCTCCGTTCGTCGATCAGCTGAAGAACGCGGTCGATTGTCCCCCGCTCTTTCGCTGTCGGCGCGAGCCGAACGCTGAGCCGCAAGCGTAGCAGCTGCTTGGCCCGGTTCCACTCCGCCTTCAGGACGCGCCGCAACGTGGGCAGTTCGCGACTTGGCTTCCCTCTCGAAGCTAGAGGCGCTTCTGAACCTCATCGATCACTTCCACCACGTCGCCCTCGACGTAGCTCGGCATGGGGGGCGCATCGTCCCAGCGCCCGCCGGGCGCGAACACAAGCACCGTGTCCCAGATGATGTCCCCGTTGCTCAAATCACCGGTGGGCCATTCAGCGTGCTTCCGCGCTGCCCGGAGGGCCGAAGAGGTGAGCTGCCAGCACGAAGTCGGCTTCCTCAGCGATTCGCCGCGGGCAACGGAGCGGGGCTGCGATCGGGAAAGAGCGGCATGGTCTTCGCGAGCTGACGCGCGAAGATTGCCGGATCGCTGGTGGGCAGATCACAGACGTTCTTGCGGCAGACGTACGCCGTCGGCTTTCCACGTTGCGCGCGCCTGCCTTGGATGAGCGGCACGAGGTGCCAATGCTTCTCGAAACCACGCCCTTCCGTCGCAATAGCCCGCACCGAATCTGGCAAGTATGCGTGCTGAAGGACGTCGAGAAGCTCCATGCCGCAGCGGTCGCGCTGCCGCACGACGACGACTTCGAGCGGCTCGTCGAGCCACCAGTCGAGCGCTGCGAGCATCGCGGGCATGGCGGACACGCGCGAAGAAAACGCAGCCATCGATTCCAGGCCGCGTCTGCGGAATCGCTCGTCGCCCGTCAGCTCGGCAAGGCGCAGCAGGTTGAGCGCGGCGAGGGAGTTCCCCGTCGGCACCACGCCATCGTAGGAGGGCTTTTCGCGCGTGAGCAGGCCTTGCTTCCCTTCGGGCGTGAGAAAGTACCCGCCAGCCGCCGCGTCGCCGAAGCGCGCGTCGAGCGAGCGGTGCAATGCGATCGCCTCCCAGAGCCAGCGCGGGTCATGCGTCGCTTCGTACAGATCGATGAGGCCCTGCGCGACGGCCGCGTAATCATCGAGGAAGCGCTCCTTGTCACTCACGTGCGCGAGGACGAATTCCGCCGCCCGCGCCGCTGCAGTCGAGTAGCGCGGCTCACCCAGCGCGAATCCGGCCCGCGCGAGGGCGGAGATCATCAGCCCATTCCAGAATGGAATGATCTTGCGATCGATTGCCGGCGGCGCGCGCATGCTGCGCGCGGCGAGAAGCTGCTTGCGCGCGTCTTCCGGAACATCGCCCACTCGGCGCAGGATGCTGCGCCCAT
>Ga0209761_1000418_pt1 | contig 25577 bp, 21 predicted proteins | sample GraSoi013_1_40cm_4_FD_185818 | JGI IMG/M metagenome (GOLD analysis project Ga0209761, IMG submission 185818) | Grasslands soil microbial communities from the Angelo Coastal Reserve, California, USA - Sample 09_25_2013_1_40cm (SPAdes) (version 2) | ecosystem: Environmental > Terrestrial > Soil >...
TCCTGACGGACTTTCAACGCATCTATGAAACACGCTCGAAGATCGTGCACCGGGGTCATCCTCGCCTATCGCCAACGGAAGAGAACGATCTCTGGATGCTTCGCTGGATGTGCTCGCGGGTCATCCAGGAGGAAATGAAGCTGATGTTGGCTGACCCTAGGGCGTAATCGTCAGGCCGTGAGAACCTTCACGCACTTGCTCACAGGCCGGTCGCGGTGCTTGTAGCGCAAATAACTACGCTACTGAACACGTCTCTGAACACTCTCTTCTCGACCTTAGCCCTGCGTTCTAGCGATGGATGCCGGAGTCGCTCATCGAGGGTGAGGCGTAGAGGCGGACGGGCCGAATGCAGTTGCGGAGCTCCGTTGACGCCCGGCTCATTGCTTACGTCTGTCCCGTTCGTCACGTCTGTCCCGTTGAATGGTCACATTGTTGAACCCCGCCCGGCTAAGCGCCGCGCGGATGGCGTCCAACTCTGTCGGCGGGTCCACGACTTCCACGGTCCATATCACGGTGTCTCGTCGTCTCTTGCCACGTCGTAAAAACAGGTTTCCGAGCAGCGGAAATCCCGCTTCCGCTAAAGCTCGGGTCACAGCGTGTGTTTCGGCTGTGTCTACCGCGATTAGATACCGCATAGACGCTGGAAGTCTGGTCGCTCGTGCACAGTCATTGTTCTCCGTGGGGCGGTCGCTTTCAACCGACGGTGCCGCTGTTAAGCTTGCTCAGACACTGCTCAGCTGCCTCCGCCGCCACCTTCTGGCGCTCGCTGCGCGTGACGATGTAGGTGTTCGCAGTGAAGTATGCATCCGAGTGCCCGAGCCGCGCGCTGACTACTTCCAATGGCACTCCATCCTCCAACTCCAGCGTCGCGTGCGTGTGCAGCAGAGCATATGGCTTGAGCAGCGGCTTGAACCGGGGCTCCTTCTCAGCTCGAATCTGTAAGGACCCCAGCTTCGCACGCTCACAGATGCGGTAGTAGCTCGCGCGGAGGCTCGACCACTCCAGAGGAATCCCGTACTTGGTCTTGAAGAGCAGGTCACCGTAGCGGCGCCTATCGCGAGACGTGTGTGGCCGCCAAGACGCCGAGTATGTTCAATCGCGCGCGCGCGGCATTACAAGCGTTCGTGCGCGATCGCGTCGGCCCGCGGAGCGCGCTCTGGCAGCAGGTCACCGACGTCCGGCCGATGAAAGAGCGTAAGCACGGAGGGCAGGGGTACACGCTCTCAGAGGCGCTTGGAATTCGGGACCGCCTCGCACCGCACGCCGGCCGCATCTGGTGGGGCATGTGTCTCACGGGGATGAACCCGAAGGAGTTCTGGGGCGACTGGACTGTGCATTCCGGAGAGCGGATCCACGTCGCGGGAACGAAACGCGAGGGCCGCGTGCGCGATGTGCCGCTCGCCGATCTCCCGACCCGGCCCGAGCTCACCCCCGCGGGGTTCCGGAGCGCGCTACAGCGGCTGGATCGGACCGTGACGCCGAAGCTCGCGCGGAAGACGTTCGACCGCTGGATGCAGGATGCCGGAATCCCGCGCGTGCGCCGCAAGCGATATCTCGGCCACGGGAAGCGCGACGTGACGGACGACTATGAGTGGTACGAGGTCGTCGCCTATCTCCGGGAGGACGCGGGGAAGATGCGGGCGCTCTTGCCGCAGCAGGGCATGCGCGTCGTCCCGGGAGGGAAAACGTCGTGACGCACACCCACTTTCACACCCACTGGTGTCGCGGAATCGGACAGCGGCGCCGCTAAGTTGTTATGCGCCCAGGAGGACTCGAACCCCCAGCCTCTTGATCCGTAGTCAAGCGCTCTATCCAGTTGAGCTATGGGCGCGAGTGGGCGGTACTAGACTCGAACTAGTGGCCTCCACGATGTCAACGTGGCGCTCTAACCAACTGAGCTAACCGCCCGAACGACCAGACGGGTAGACGACGAGACGGGTAGACGGGCAGCGGTTCGGACTGTGTAGTGTGTAGAGGCTGTCGCCTCCACCCTACGAACCGCTCGACGTCTACCCGTCTACCCGTCTATCCAAGAATAGCGGGGGTGGGATTTGAACCCACGACCTCCGGGTTATGAGCCCGGCGAGCTACCAGACTGCTCCACCCCGCGTCGCTTCTATTTCGGATTGTCAATTTCGGATTGCGCATTGGGCGGCCAAGCCGGCACCATGGCGCCTCGGCCAGCCCTGCCTCACAATCCGCAATCCGCAATCGCCAGAGCGGGAAACGGGACTCGAACCCGCGACCCCAACCTTGGCAAGGTTGTGCTCTACCAACTGAGCTATTCCCGCAAACCTAGACGGGTAGACGCCGAGACGGGTAGACGGGGTAGGGGTGTCACCGCTTCGTGCCGACGCCGCCCGTTGAGCCCCTGCAAACTCTAGACTAGACACCGCTCGCCGTCTACCCGTCTGCCCGTCTAGCACGTGGAGGCGAGGGGGATCGAACCCCTGACCTCGTGAATGCCATTCACGCGCTCTCCCAACTGAGCTACGCCCCCATTATATTGGGCGCCCCCGAAGCGCCCCGGCGGGAACACGGCATCTTACCGGGGCGTTCTAGCGGTGTCAAGCGTTTTCAGGCTTTTTTGTGAACTTTTCGCTTCCTGAGCGGTATCACCGGGCGGTGCGAGGCCCGATAGCCATGTCCAAGCAGACCCGACGCAAGAAGACGACGGTCGCTCCCCAGCGAGCCCGCGCGGTCGCCGCCAAGGCGACCGCGGCGGGGCCCGTCGGCTCGGTGGCGCCGCCCAGGGCCGCGCGCCGGCGCGGTCGGCGCCGGGGTCTGCTCAACGGGCTCGCCACGCACGAGCACGAGCGCGACATTCTCGATCAGTACCTGCACGAGGTGTCCAAGACGCCGCTCCTCACGCAGAAGGAGGAGATCGCGCTCGCCCGCAAGGTGCGCTCGGGCGACCAGGAGGCGATGCAGGAGCTCGTGAAGCGGAACCTCCGCTTCGTGATCTCGGTGGCCAAGAAGTACCAGAACCGGGGGCTGCCGCTCACCGACCTGATCGGGGAGGGCAACGTCGGCCTGCTCACCGCCGCCCGCAAGTTCGACCCCGACCAGGGAGTGAAGTTCATCTCCTATGCGGTGTGGTGGATCCGCCAGGCGATTCTCGCCGCGCTGGCGCGCCAGGGCCGGACGGTGCGGGTGCCGCTCAACCGCACGGCCGACCTGTCGCGCATCGTGCGCACGGCCGAGTACCTGCGTCAGACGCTGCGGCGCGAGCCCACGCCGGAAGAGATCGCGGACGCGACGCGGCTGTCGCTCGAGGTCGTGCAGTCGCTCGCCGCGCTCAACACGGGCGACGTGCGACTCGACGCGCCGCTCGACCCCGATGGCGACCGTTCGCTGATCGAGCGCTTCATCGCCGAGGATCTCCCCGACACCGAGGAGCGGGCGATGGACCGCTTCCTGTCGGACGAGATCGAGAGCGCGCTGAACACGCTCCAGAAGCGCGACGCGAAGGTGCTGCGGCTGTATTTCGGCCTGGACGGCGGCCGCGAGCACACCCTGGAGGAGATCGGCGGCATGCTGGGCGTCACCCGCGAGCGGGTACGCCAGCTGCGGGATCGCGCGCTCAAGCGGCTGCGCGACGGCGACGTGGGAAAGGCGCTCGCGAGCTTCGCAGCGTAGTCTTAGACGCCGAGTGGCTGTGAGCAGCGAGTGGTCAGGGAGTCCCCTGGCCACTCGTCGCTTATGGCCGCTTGGCGTCTTGGCGTCCCGGCGTCTCAGCGTCTAGCTTTTAGCCCGTGATCGAACGGGTCGGCCGGGGGACCGTCCGCGCCATCAACGCGGTCGGCCGCTTCGGCCATTTCGTGGGCGACATGGTGCGGGCCGTCCCGGACGTGGCGACCTGGGGCCGTCTCACCCTGGTGCAGATGCGCCGCGTCGGGGTCGACTCGCTGCCGGTCGCCCTCTTCATCGCCGCCTTCACGGGCGTCGTCCTCGCCCTGCAGGCGTCCTACACCTTCACGGGCACCGTCCCGCTGTACTTCGTCGGCACGCTGGTAGGGAAGACGATGATGTTGGAGCTCGGTCCCGTCCTGGCCGGGCTCGCCCTCGCCGGGCGGGTGGGCGCGAGCATGGCGGCCGAGCTCGGCACCATGAAGGTGACCGAGCAGGTGGACGCGCTGGAAACCCTCGCCTACGATCCGCAGAGCTTCCTCGTCCTGCCGCGCGTCATCGCCGGCACCGCGATGTTCCCCGTGATTGTGGCCCTGGCGATCCTCACCGGCATCGTGACCGGCTGGCTCGCGAGCATCGTGCTGCTCGATCTGTCCACCCAGGAGTTCATCAAGGGATTGAAGCTCTTCTATCGCTTCAAGGACACCTGGTTCGGCCTGTTCAAGAGCGCGACCTTTGGGTTCACGATCACCTTGGTGGGCTGTGTGGTGGGGTTGAGGACGCGGGGCGGGGCGGAAGGCGTGGGCCGGAGCACGACGCAGGCGGTCGTGTACTCCGCGATCCTGCTGCTCGTGCTCGATGCCTTCTGGGCCCTGGTGCTGCTGCGGTGATCGAGTTCCAGGACCTCCACAAGGCGTTCGCCGCGAAGCCCGTGCTCGACGGCCTGACGCTCGAGGTACGGGACCGCGAGACGCTGGTCATCATCGGTTATTCGGGGAGCGGCAAGAGCGTGGCGCTCAAGCACATCGTGGGGCTGTTGCACCCCGATGCCGGGGACGTCATCGTTGACGGCCGCGCCGTTTCGACCCTCGACCGCCCGGCCCTCACGGCGCTGCGGCGCGAGATCGGATTCGTGTTCCAGTTCGCGGCCCTGTTCGACTCGCTGACCGTGGCGGACAACGTCGCCCTCGGCCTGCGGCGCCGCGGACTCGCCGAGGAGGAGATGGCCGAGCGGGTGCGGGAAGCGCTCGCCTTGGTCGACCTCACCGGAACGGACGAGCGTTATCCCGCGGAGTTGTCGGGCGGGATGCGCAAGCGGGTCGGGATCGCCCGCGCGATCGCGCTGCGACCGCGCTACGTCCTCTACGACGAGCCCACCACGGGCCTCGACCCCGTGACCTCGGCCGTGATGGACCGCCTGATGGTTCGGACGCGCGAGCACCTCGGCGCGACGGGGGTCGTGGTCACGCACGACATGCGGAGCGCCTACACCGTGGGCGACCGCATCGCCATGCTGTACGAGGGCCGCATCCGGCAGGTCGGCACGGTCGCCGAGATACAAGCGTCGGAGGATCCCGTCGTGCGTCAGTTCATCGAGGGACGTGCCGCGTGAAGCGGGAGAACGAGTTCGCCGTCGGCCTCGTGGTGATCGCCGCACTGGCGGTGGTCGTCGCCGGGGCGCTGTGGCTGTCCGGGGCCCATCTTGGCAAGGCCGAGGCCGTCTACACCGCGCGCTTCCGCACGGTGGGCGGCCTCTCCGTGGGAGATCCGGTGGTGTTGCGGGGCGTGCGCGTCGGGCGCGTGGAGGGGATCCGGCTGGCGCAGGGCAACTGGGTCGAGGCGGACTTGAAGATTTACGCGGGCGTCCAGGCCCCTCCCAAGCCCGCCGTGATCGCGGCCTCCGCATCGCTGTTCGGCGAGTGGGCCGCGAGCCTCGTGCCGCTGGACCAGCTGCCCAACGATCCCAACGTGCGACAGGCGATCGCGGAAGCCGTGGCGGCGGGCGGCAACAAATGGCCCGGAGCGACCCTGCCCGACATCGGCCAGCTCACCGCCCAGGCGAGCCGCATCGCCACCGACATCGCCACGGTTTCGAGCCGGATCCAGAGCGCGTTCGACTCGGAGGCGGTGCTGGAGCTGCGCAGTTCGATCAAGGACTTCGGGCAGGTGGCGAATCGCATCGCGCGGGTGACGAACGAGCAGGCGAACGTGCTCGGCTCGGTGGGCCAGAACCTGCAGCACGGGTCGGAGGTCCTGGCCAAGGCGGCGACCAATCTCCAGGCGACGCTGGGGCGGGTGGACTCCGCCACGAACCAGGGCCAGCTCGCGACGATCCTGAACAACTCCGCCGCGACGAGCACGGACCTGCGCGCCGCCTCGCAGGACTTTCGCGAGCTGCTCGACGCGGCGCACAAGAACCAGGAGAGTCTGGTGCGCGTGCTCGTCTCTGCCGACAGCGTGATGTCCCGCATCGCCAACAAGACCGGGACGCTGGGGCTGCTGGTCGCCGATTCCACTCTATACCGCGAGACCACCCTCACCATGATCCAGCTGCGGCAGCTTTTGTCCGACATCCAGGCCAATCCGCGCAAATACTTCACGTTCAGCGTGTTCTAGAACCAACGCGGAAGTGGGAACGCGGAACGCGGAACTACAAGGGGAGGGTCGATCCCGAATGCTGGCCGCGCGGCCCGATCGTCGGACGGTCTGTTCCGCGTTCCGCCTTCCGCGTTCTGCGTTCTGGAATTGCGTGGCGACATGAAGCGGGCCCAGCGACGAGCGCAACGAGAGACGAGCGCCGGCGGCGTGGTGTGCCGGCGCGGCGCGGACGGAGTGGTGCGATTCCTGCTCATCCGCGACTCGTACAAGAACTGGGGCTTCCCGAAGGGGCATCTCGAGCCGGGTGAGCCGCCCGCCGAGGCAGCCCGCCGCGAGGTGGCGGAGGAGACGGGGCTCGGCGACCTCGTGCTGCACGGCCCCATCCAGGTCATCGACTGGTACTTCCGGTTCCGCGGCAAGACGATCCACAAGTATTGCCACTTCTTCCTGTTCGAATCGCGGCAAGGAGATCCCGTGCCGCAGGCGGAGGAGGGCATCACCGACTGCGCCTGGCATCAGCTGGCCGAGGCCGTCCGCACGATCTCGTACGCCAACGCGCGCGGGGTGCTCGAGCGCGCCGCGGAGATGGTCCAGGCCCTCGCGCACGTGCAGGTCGAGGGAGCGGGAGAAGGAGCGGAGAACAAGGGGGGCGGCACGGCATGACGCCGCCCCTCGTGCCCGTGTTCCACCCGCGGCGCGAGGCGCGCCGGGCGGTGCGGCAGGGCTATCCTCGCGCAGCGGGCGTGGTGCGCCTGTGTCGCAGCCTGGGGGGGGTGGAGCGACTGCTGTACAGCCGGCTCGTGGACGCGGTGGTGCTGGACGTCAAGGCCGCCCCCGCCCTGGGGTTGCCGGGTCGTTTCCCGCGCATCCCGATGTACGCGCTGTCGGCGTTCCGGCCCGACGATGGGGCGCTCGTCGCCGAGTGTCATGCCGCGGGGTTCGCGGGTCTCCTGGTCGAAGGCGTGGACAACGCGATTGCGGGCGAGTGGGTGGCGGCGCGCACGGCTCAGGTGGCGCGGCGCGACGCGCTTACCGACGCACCCAAGCTGCTGCGGCTGACCGATCGGTTGCAGCTCGCGGCCTGGGACGAAATTCTGCGGCGCGTGGCGGTGCCCACGCGCACGGCGCAGATCGCCCACGCGCTGCGGGTGACGCGCGAGCACCTGTCGCGCGAGTTCGCCGCGGGCGGCGCGCCCAACCTGAAGCGGGTGATCGACCTGGCGCGCGCAGCATGCGCCGCCGACCTGCTCGGGAACCCGGGCTACACGGTGAGCGTCGTGGTGCGGATCCTCGGCTACGGCTCGGCGAGCCGCCTGGCGAGCGCCGCCCGGCGCGTTGCGGGGGCGACGACCCAGGAGCTGCGCGAGCTCGGCCCGCGCGGCGTGCTGGGACGCTTCCTTAAAGGAAGGACGCGGTCGCGGATCTAGGACGAATGTGATATTTTTCACAATCTCTCGAGCGCGGCGCTATGGCCACCGATTCCATCCTCAGACCGGGCGAGCTCAAAGAAATCCTCCTCAAGGAGATCCAGGCCGCCGACCTGGCGGAGATCGACGTGCGCGAGGTCGGGACCGTGCTGGAGGTCAAGGACGGCATCGCCCGGATCTACGGTCTCACGTCGGCGATGGCCGGGGAGATGCTGGAGTTCATCTCGTCGGACACCGGAGACAAGGTCGTCGGCCAGGCGCTGAACCTGGAGGAAGACAACATCGGGGCCGTGATCTTCGGCGACTACCTCGTGCTGCGCGAGGGGGATGAGGTGCGCCGCACCGGTCGCGTGCTCGACGTGCCGGTGGGGCCGGCGCTGGTGGGTCGGGTCGTGGACGCGCTCGGCCGCCCGGTCGACGGCCTCGGGCCGATCCACACGACCAAGTCGCGCAAGGTGGACATCGTCGCGCCGGGCATCATCAAGCGGCAGCCCGTCAAGGAGCCGCTGCAGACCGGCATCAAGGCGATCGACTCGATGATCCCCATCGGCCGCGGCCAGCGCGAGCTGATCATCGGCGACCGCTCGACCGGCAAGACGGCCATCGCCGTGGACACGATCATCAACCAGCGAGGCGAGGGCGTGGTCTGCGTCTACGTGGCGATCGGGCAGAAACGCTCGACCGTCGCGGCGGTGGTGGACAAGCTGAAGGAATTCGACGCGATGGAGTACACGATCGTCGTGCTGGCCTCCGCCTCCGAGCCGGCCCCGATGCAGTACATCGCGCCGTTCGCGGGCTGCGCCATGGCCGAGTACTTCATGTACGACGAGAAGAAGGCCACGCTGTGCATTTACGACGACCTCTCGAAGCAGGCCGCGGCGTACCGGCAGCTCTCGCTCGTGCTGCGGCGCCCGCCGGGCCGGGAGGCGTACCCGGGCGACGTGTTCTACCTGCACAGCCGGCTGCTCGAGCGCGCGGCGAAGCTGTCGAACGAGATGGGGGGTGGCTCGCTGACGGCGCTGCCCATCATCGAGACGCAGGCGGGCGACGTGTCGGCCTACATCCCGACCAACGTCATCTCCATCACCGACGGACAGATCTTCCTCGAGACCGACCTTTTCTACTCCAACGTGCGGCCCGCGATCAACCCGGGCATCTCGGTCTCGCGCGTGGGGGGGAACGCGCAGATCAAGGCCATGAAGCAGGTCGCGGGGCGGCTGCGCCTCGATCTGGCGCAGTACCGCGAGCTCGAGGCGTTCGCGCAGTTCGGCTCCGAGCTGGATCAGGCGACCCAGAAGCAGCTGGCTCGCGGGGCGCGCACGGTCGAGGTGCTGAAGCAGCCCCAGTACCGGCCGATGCCGGTGGAGCAGCAGATCATGATCGTCTTCGCCGCGACCAGCGGCTTCCTCGACGACGTGACCGTGGCCGACATCAAGGCCTGGGAGCAGGGCTTCCTCGATTTCATGACGGCGCAGCACCCGACGGTCGGCGAGGAGATCCGCACCCGCAAGGTGCTGACCGACGAGCTCAGCGCGCGGCTGCGCGGGGCCGTGCAGGAGTTTACGGCGCTCGGGAGCCGCTGATGGCGAAGCCGCGGGAGCTGCGCCGCCGCATCCGCTCGATCCAGAACACGCGCAAGATCACGAAGACGATGGAGCTCGTTTCCACCTCGAAGCTGAAGCGCGCGCAGGACCGCGTCGTCGGGGCGCGCCCCTACGCCCGCGCCCTGGCGGAGGTGCTGGGCGACCTGTACGCCCCCGACCTGGCCGAGCGGTTCCCGCTGCTGCGCCAGCCGGCCGCGGACGGCACGAAGCGCGTCGGCCTCGTGCTCATCACGTCGAACCGCGGTCTGTGCGGCGCCTTCAACGCCAATCTGATTCGCGAGGCGCGGCGCCGCATGCAGGAGCTCGAGGGGCAGGGGGTGAGCATCGACCTGCACCTCGTCGGCAAGAAGGGGATCAGCTACTTCAAGTTCACGAAGCGCGCCGTCGCGTCGCAGCGCACCGACATCGGGGACAAGCCGACCGCCGCCCACGCGGCCGAGCTGGTCGCGCCGCTGATGGCGCAATTCCAGGCGGGCACGCTCGACGCGGTCGAGGTGGTGTTCGCGCAATTCAAGAGCGCCGTGTCCACCCCGCCCACGACGCTGCGCATCCTCCCCGTCACCCCGCCCCGGGCGGATAGGCGGTTAGGCGGATCGGCGGTTAGCACGGGCACGGATGCTCTATCCACCCAACCGCCTAACCGCCTATCCGCCTATTACATCCTCAAGCCGTCCGCGGACGCGATTCTCGAATCGCTGCTCCCCCTCTACGTGCGCAATCAGATGTTCCGGGCGCTGGTGGAGACGGCGGCGGCCGAGCACGGCGCGCGGCGCACGGCGATGAAGAATGCGACCGACAGCGCGGGCGACATGCTGGATCTGTTGCGGCGCACCTACAACCGCGCCCGCCAGGCCGTGATCACGCAGGAGCTGGCGGAGATCGTGGGTGGGGCGGAAGCCTTGAAAGGATAGACGTCAGACATCAGACATCAGTGCTGACGTCTGAAGTCTGATGTCTCAACAGGAGTCAGCATGGCGACGAGAACCACGGAAGCTGCGAAGAAGCCCGCGGGCGCGGCGAAGCACAACATGGGCAAGGTCGTGCAGGTCATCGGCCCCGTGCTCGATGTGGAGTTCGAGCCGGAGCGGCTGCCCGAGCTCTACAACGCCCTCGTCATCGACCACCCGGGGAACGGCACCCCGCCGGTGCACCTCGTCGCCGAAGTGCAGCAGCACATCGGCCGCAACCAGGTGCGTGCGGTCGCGATGAGCTCGACGGACGGCGTGGTGCGCGGCATGGAGGTCGCGGACTCGGGTAAGCCGATCATGGTGCCGGTCGGCAAGGCGGCCCTCGGCCGGATTCTGAACGTCCTGGGCGAGCCGGTGGACGAAGGCGATCCGATCCCGGCGGACGCCGAGCGCTGGCCCATCCACCGCGAGACGCCGAAGTTCGTGGACCTCGAGCCCAAGACGGAGGTGTTCGAGACCGGGATCAAGGTGATCGACCTGATCGCTCCCTTCGTCAAGGGGGGGAAGATCGGCTTGTTCGGCGGCGCCGGCGTCGGGAAGACCGTGATCATCATGGAGCTGATCCACAACGTGGCGATGGGCCACGGCGGCCGCTCGGTGTTCTGCGGGGTGGGGGAGCGCACGCGCGAGGGGAACGACCTGTACCTCGAGATGAAGGAAAGCGGCGTGCTCAAGTCGTGCTCGCTGATCTACGGCCAGATGAACGAGCCGCCGGGCGCGCGGCTGCGCGTCGGGCTCTCCGGGCTCACCGTCGCCGAGTACTTCCGCGACGTGGAGGGCCAGGACGTGCTCGTCTTCATCGACAACATCTTCCGCTTCACCCAGGCGGGCTCCGAGGTCTCCGCCCTGCTGGGCCGCATGCCGTCAGCCGTCGGCTATCAGCCGACGCTCGCCACCGAGATGGGCGAGCTGCAGGAGCGGATCACGTCCACGAAGAAGGGCTCGATCACCTCGGTGCAGGCGATCTACGTGCCGGCCGACGACCTGACCGACCCGGCCCCGGCGACGGCGTTCTCGCATCTCGACGCCACGGTCGTGTTGTCGCGCCAGATCTTCGAGCTCGGGATCTATCCGGCCATGGACCCGCTGGCGTCGTCGTCCCGCATCCTCGACGCGCAGTACGTGGGCGAGCGGCACTACAAGGTGGCGGTGGAGGTGCAGCGCATTCTGCAGCGCTACAAGGACCTCCAGGACATCATCGCCATTCTCGGCATGGACGAGCTCTCCGAGGAGGACAAGCAGCTCGTGGCGCGCGCCCGGCGGGTGCAGCGCTTCCTGTCGCAGCCGTTCTTCGTCGCGACCCAGTTCACGGGGCTCGAGGGGAAGTACGTGAAGCTCGAGGACACCATCAGCTCCTGCGAGCGGGTGGTCGCGGGCGAGTTCGATCATCTGCCGGAGCAGGCCTTCTACATGGTGGGTGGCATCGACGAGGTGACGCAGCAGGCCGAGCGTCTTGCCTCCGCCTGAGTGATGCACGTCACCGTCATCTCGCCCGAGCGCACGGTGTTCGACGGCCCCGCGGACGCCGTGGTCGCCCCGGCCTACGACGGCCAGGTGGGGATCCTACCCCGGCACGCACCGTTCCTGACGCTGCTCGGAAGCGGGACGCTCACGGTGAGCGGGGGCGAGGCCGGCCGGTTCCGCGTGGCGGGCGGCTTCCTGCAAGTCGTGGGGGATGAGGTGCGTGTGGTGGCGGACCGCGTCGAAATCTCTTGACAGAACGGCCCCGTGCTTGTAGCGATGTGCGGTTTTGGCAGCGCCCGAAATGCGCCCGTCACTGTTCGCTCGGAGGCTCCCATGCGGAAGCTGCTCGGCTGTGCAGTTCTCGGCGCTCTCTTGTTCACGACCCTCCCGCTGTCAGTCGTAGCCCAGCGCGCGGCCGCGCGTCCTGCCGGCGGTTCGGCGCAGCGCCCGTCGTTCGGGCCGGAGCTCAATTGGAGTAGCGATGTCGACTTCGGCATCGGCGCCCGGGGCGTGTTCCCGCTCCACTCCCTGTTTCCCAAGACCCCGCTCGATGGCATCGTCTCGTTCGACTACTTCTTTCCGAGCCATCCCAGCGGCACCAGCGCTCACTACTGGGAGATCAACGGCAACGTCGCATACCGGTTCACTGTCCCGGCCAGGAGTTCCTTTCGTCCCTACGCCGGCGGTGGCTTGAACGTCGCCCACGCCAGTGCCTCCGCGACCGTCGGCACGACGACCGTCAGCGCCTCCGAGACCAAGGCGGGACTGAACCTGCTCGGCGGCACCACGTTCAAATTGAAAGGCAGCAAGCTCACGCCGTTCGTGGATGCTCGCGGGGAAATCGGCGGCGGCAAGACGTTCATCATCACTGGCGGCGTTCGCTTCTGAGGCTCGACCCGCGGCGGCGTGAGCCGCGTCACGGGGTCTGAAACGGTGGCCCGGCCGCCCACGCGCGGCCGGGCCACGTTGTTCAACGAGTGCGGAACGTCGGCCCCGCCTTCGGGTACCTGACCCACGCTGCGTCCAGACAGGAGGAGGAGTGCATGCGGCTCATCCACTCGCTGCTTGGTTGCGTCGTGGCCGTGGGGCTCGTTTCCGTCCCGGCGCCGGTCGCCGCGCAGGCGACCGGGACGACGACGTTCAACGCGCCCTATCGTGCGTTCACGCGCTCCGAGATCGGCGTGCTGCTGAGTTTCCCGGACGGCGGCGGGACCGCCATCGAGGGCGCCTATCGGATGGCCGGCGGCAGGTTCGACTTCGGGTTCAAGGGGGGCTTTTTCGATCCGCCCGGACCGGGCCACACCGAGCTCTTGATCGGCGCCGAGGCACGGCAGCGCGTGATCACGCACACGGTCGACTTCCCGCTCGACGGCGCCCTGCTGCTGGGCGTCGGGGGCAACCTGGTGAGCGGGTCGGCGGTGATGGTGATCCCCGCCGGGCTGTCGCTCGGCCGTCGCATCGATCCGCAGGGCTCGACGGTGAGCATCGTCCCCTACGTGGAGCCGACGGTGTTCCTGCTCGCCGGGGACGCCACGGATCACGTTCAGTTCTCGCTCGGCCTCGGGGCCGACTTCCGCCTGACCCGCGTCTTCGACGCGCGCATCAGCGCCGGGCTGGGCGACGTCGAGGGTGTGTCGATCGGCGCCGTGTGGGTGCATTGACGCGACACACGATTGACTTGCGACCGCGGGTTCCCTAGCGTACGCCGGTCCGATTCGCCATCACTCGTTTGGAGAGGGAAGCTATGAAGCGCAGCGCCTTGATCGTGGCAGTGAGCGCCGTCCTCGTCGCCGCGCCGGCGGCCGCCCAGTGGACCGGGATGCCGGTGTGGAACGACCCGAAGGGCGGCACCGGGATCACCATCAGCGGCGACTACGGCAAGCCGAACGACAACTACCGCGGCGGCAACGCGTGGGGCGGCCGCGCGGCGCTCGGGGTGGGCACGGTGACGCTGACGGCGGGCGTCGCCACCTACAAGCCGGAGGGCTCGAGCGACGCCACGACCGCGGTCGGCGGACAGGCGGCGTTCCGCGTGATCGGCGGCAGCCTGTTGCCGTTCGCCGTCAACCTGCAGGCGGGAGCGGGCACGTCCGCCAAGATCACCTCGAGCAACTACCCCAAGCGCACCAATGTCACGGGCGCGGTGGGGATGAGCGTGCTCCTTCCCACGCCGGGCGTCAGCATCGAGCCCTATTTCTCGCCAGGCATCCGCTACATCAAGACGGAAGACGCGATCACCGGCGCATCCGCGTCGCAGACCAAGTTCGGCTACGCCCTCGGGGCGAACCTGACCTTCGGCATGCTGGGGGTGCATCTGGCCTACGACTATCAGAAGCTGGACGTGGGCAGCACGGGCGTATTCGGCGTGGGCGCCCACCTCGACATCCGGGCTCCCGGGGGCTTCTGAGCGGTTCACAACCGCACGACCGGCCGCTAGTTTTGGGGCGCGCCGTTCCGGCGCGCCCCGTTCTGCCTCAAGGAGTCACGTGATTCGGTCTGCCCTCGTGCGCGGGTCCCTCGTCGCCCTCGCTCTCGCCGTGAGCGGCTGCGCGCTCACGTTCGACAGCACGCACCTCGGCGTTCCGGTGACGATGGCGGAGGCCGCCCAAGCGCCGGCCGCGGGCACGCCGTTCCGGGTGACGAAGCACCCGGTCTACCTGTTGCTCGGGCTGATCTCGGTGTCGCGGCCCAACCTGGAAGACGTGCTCGCGGGGCAGGTGGGCACGGGGGTGTCCGTCGCGAGCCTCCAGATCAAAGTCCGGAGCCGCTGGAGCGATCTCCTCGTGACCGCGCTCACGCTGGGCCTCATCGTGCCCCGTTCGGTGACGTTCGAAGGCGTCGTCGTGGGCGGCCGCGCCGCCGACTCGCGCTAGCCTTCTACGGCTCGACGACGTCGATCGTCCGGCCGCCCGCGACGGGGCCGGCGACCGTCTGTCGCCGACCGGACGGCCAGCGCACCTCGACCGAGGCGGCGTGGTCCGCTTCGCCGAGTCCGAAGTAGAGCGGCAGCTCGCTCTGGGACAGGTAGCCCGACTTCCCGTCCATCGCCTTGAGGATGCGTCTCCCGTCGGGGAGGACGACCGTGACGTGAGCGCCGAGCCCCTCGCGGTTCGAGCGCGTCCCGCGCAGGCGAACCTCGAGAAAGTTGACGCGACGCCGCTGCGCCAGGTCGCTCAGGAGCACCTGCGGCGGCGCGTTGAACTCGTTGGTCACGATGTCGAGATCGCCGTCACCGTCGAGATCGAGGATCACCGCCGCCCGCGTGCCGAGTGAACCCATCACGCTCACGCGGCCTCCGCCTTCGTGCCGGCACCCCAGCGCCGCTCCGCCCGGCTCGGAGCACGCGGCGCACATGACACTCCCCCGATCCGCGCCGCCGCAGTCGAGAGTGAACCACACCTGCTCCGTCGCGCCGTTGGGACGCGGCTCGACCCCGACCAGAAACTCCGCGGGGAGGAAGTTGCGGCCGGCTTCGTTCAGGAGCACCGAGTTGATGCCGTAGCGGTGCGGGAAGTTCATCCCGGCGGCGATGAAGATGTCGTCCCAGCCGTCGGCATTGAGGTCGTCCACGCTCGGCCCCCAGGGCCAGTACGTCTCCACCCCGACCGCGTCGGAGACCTCGTCGAAGCGGCCGCCTCCCCGGTTATGGAACAGCGCGTTGCCGAAGATGAAGCGGCTCTTCCCCGTCGGGAAGAAGTCCGCGAGCGCGCGCGCGGAGTCGGCCTTGCGGCCTTCCGCCGCCCAGTCGCCGGGAGGAATGTTGACCCACATGTCCGAGTGCATGTCGGTGACCAGGAGGTCGAACCGCCCGTCGCCGTCGAAGTCGAACGCCTTCACTCCCATCGCCCCCCACGGCGTCTTCGGGAAGTAGCTCCGGGTGGCGTCGGGGAAGTGCTTTCCGCCCTGGTTGAGCCAGAGGTGGTTCTCCCCCTGCATGTCGAGCACGTACAGGTCGGGAAACCCGTCGTCATTCACGTCGATGACCGTGGCGTCGCCGCTCCAGCTCAGGTCCACGAGCCCGACCTCGCGCGTGACGTCCTTGAACCGCCCGCCGCCGAGGTTGTGGTAGAGGATGCTCGCTTCGGCGCGATCGGGATGGGTGTGGCCGTGGAAGGCGTCGCTCAGGCCCACGTAGTAGCCGCCGGGCCCCCGCTCGTCGGTGGTGTAGCGGCCCACGTTCGTGACGAACAGGTCGAGCAGACCGTCGCCGTCGTAGTCGAAGAAGACCGCGCCGGAAGAATGGCCGACGTAGCCGACGCCCGCCGCCGCCGTGATGTCGCGGAACTTGCCGCCGCCGAGGTTCTTGAAGAGGCGGTTGCCGTGGCGCACCGTCGTGACGAACAGGTCGGGTAGGCCGTCGTTGTCGATGTCGGCAAACGCGCACCCGGCCGCGATGGCGTCCGGCATGCGGAGCCCGGCCCGGTCGGTGACGTTCTCGAACCGGCCCCCGCCGAGGTTGCGCCACAGCTCGTTCGTGCCGAGCTGAGTGACGAAGTAGAGGTCGGGCCGCCCGTCGCCGTCGACGTCTGCCGCGCACAGTCCCGTCCCATGGTCGTAGTGGACCTTCTTGTAGGCCTTGCCCGCGTCGTCCACGATCCGGTTCACGAAGCTGATGCCGCTCGCGTCCCGCCGATCGGTGAACCGGAAGTCGTGGAACGCGCTCGAGTGCGCGGCCAGGGCGGCTTCCTGGCGGGCGCGCTCGAGCAGCCACGGCGGCGCCGCCGTGGCGGGGCGTTGGGCGCTCCGCGACCGGCACGAGAGCAAGAGGGGGAGGGGGAGCGCCGCGACGAGGAGCCGGGCAGCCCACCAGGGAAGGCGCGGCATGGGTGAATGTGACACTACCCGGCCACCAGCTCGAGCACCAGCGCCGTCGTCCGCTCGGCCGCCCCGCGACCCGCCAGCACCATCTTCTTCCCGGCCTTTCCCGCCTTGCCGCGCGCCCCATCGTCGTGGTGCCACACCAGCCACTGCGCGTGCAGCGGTTGCCTGCCGTCCGCGGGCAGGGCGACGGCCCCGCCCCGCTCGATCAGGAGCGCCGCGTCCCGGCTGCCGTGCCAGTGCGGCCCGACGATCACGGGCACGCCGAAGACGGCGGGCTCGAGCACCGAGTGGAGCCCAGCGCGGTGGTAACCGCCGCCCACGAAGGCGACGTCGGCGAGCGCGTACAGGTCCGCCAGGATACCGACGCGGTCCACCACGATGACCGGGGAGGGCGCCGCGTGCTCGAGCTGCGACAGCCGGACGGGACGCGGCAGGTTGAGGCGCCGGGCCACGAGGGCGATGCCCGCCAGGTGATCGGGGTGGGGCTCGTGGGGCGCGAGGATGAGGCGGGCGGTGGGCACCTGGGCCAGCAGGTCCGCGAAGGCCGGGAGCACCACCGCCTCGTCGCCCGGCCACGTGGACCCCGCGACGATCGTGAACGCGTCCGCCCGCACCGCGCCGAGGCGGAGAAACGGCTCGCGCGTGCGATCGAAGCGCTCGGCGCGCTCCACCACGCTGTCGTAGCGTGTGTCGCCCGTCACCTGAATCGCCTCGGACCGGGCGCCCAGCGCCCGCAGCCGCCGGCCGTCTTCCTCGCTGATCGTGCCGACGCGGTCGAGCGCGCGGTAGGCGGCCTCGGCCCACTGGCGCGCCGGCCAGCGCAGCCGCGAGCTGTGCGGGGCGACCGTGGCGGCGATGAGCCCGAGCTTCACGCCGCGGCGCGCCGCGGCGAGCGTCAGCTCGGGCCACACGTCCAGCTTCGCGAACACCAGGGCCGAGGGCTCAAGGGCCGCGAGCACCGCGCCGACGTCGCCCGGTCGGTCGAACGGCAAGTAGTCGGTGACGTCCGCCGGCAGCGTGCGGGCGAGGCGTTCCGCCGAGGGAGAGAAGAACGTGTAGGCGAGCTGCCACTGTGGTCGCTCGGCGCGCAGCGCCTCCAGTACCGGCTTCGCCTGCAGGCCTTCGCCCACCGACGGCGCGTGCACCCACACGAGCGGACGCTTGGGGTCGCGGTGGGCGCGCGCCCACGCGGCGAGACGCTCGGTCACGCCGCGCCGCGCTTCGAGCCCACGCTTGATCTTCTTGTCGAAGCGGGCGGCGAGCGGGAGGGCCCGCTCCGCGAGGGTGACGCTGAGCCGGTACACGAGGGACGGGCGGGCCACTAGCGGATGCGCGCCGTCTTGCTGCGGTAGATCGAGTCCAACACCTGCCGGAACGCCTCGACGGGTGCGGCTCCCTCGAGCAGGCTTCCTTCGATGTAGAACGTCGGCGTGCTGTGCGCGCCCGAGCGGGCTGCGCGCGCGGCGTCGGCACGGATCTCGGGCTCGGTGGCCCGCGAGGTCACGCACTGCGCGAGCTCGGCGGGGTCTGCGCCGGCCGAGTCGGCGAGCGCGAGCAGATAGGGTCCAGGGTCCTCTTGTGCGGCCCAGCGCTCCTGCCGTTGGAACAGCAGGTCGTGCACGGGCCAAAACCTGTTCTGGCGCGCGGCGCACATCGCCACGGCCGCCGCGGCGACGGCGTGGCGGTGGATCGCGGTGAGCGGGAAGTTGACGTAGACGAAGCGGACCTTCCCCGTGTGCACGAACTCGCGCTCGAGCGTCGGGAAGACGGTGAGCGCGAACTGGCGGCAGTAGGGACACTGGAAATCCGACATCTCGTATACGACCACGGGGGCGTCGGCGCGGCCCAGGGACCGCGACGCCAGCGGATCGGACTGATGGCCGCCCCACGCCGGCAGCGCCAGCAGCGCGAGGGCGGCCGCGATGCGTCTCAGGGGTAGGACTTCGTCCAGATCGCGATCACGCCGCACCCGGAGCCCGATCCGCCGAACTCGCCGGGAATCTCCGAGCCGCCGCGGTAGATCTCGATGCCCTGGATGTCGTGCGGCGGCGTGTTGCGCGCGAAGTACGGCGTCGACTCGCGCCCGTCCAGAAAGTATTGCGGGTAGCACCCGGGCGGAGCCCGCACCATCTTGGCGATGCAGTCGTTCGTGATGCAGACCTGCTGCACGCCGCGCACGGTGACGAGGATGTCGATGAGCGAGACCGCGTTACCCTTCTCGATCTGCTCCTTGGTGATGAAGTAGCCCATCCCCGACGCGCGCCGCCGCTCGAAGTCGGCGAAGCGCCGCGCCGCCTTTCTCGCCTCCACCACGACTTCGGGGAGCTCGTACGCGAGCAGGTCCAGGTCGAAGCGGTGGTCGATCACCTGGCCTGGTTTGAGCGTGAGGCGCCAGTTGCCGCTGGCGTACCCGATGGCGCGGACCTCGACCATCACGACGCCCGGGGGTAGCCCGGTGAGGGCGAACCGGCCCGCCGAGTCGGTCGTCGTCGTCAGGCGCGTTCCCATCATCTGGACCGTGGCTCCCGCGATGGGTGCGCGCGTCTCGCCCGCGATGACCTGCCCCGTGAGCGCGGCCGAATCGCCGGGCGTGGATGCTGCCTGGGCGGCGCGCAGCGGGGCGACCCCCCAGAGCCCGATATAGAAGAAGGAAAGGGCGATGCAGATGCGAATGGCGTTCCCGGAGCAGGGACGGTCAGCCCTCATGGCGCCGAGCCTCGCGGTCTCCGCTAATCTATCGCGGGGGCCGATAGGCGGAAAGGCCCGTAGAACCGGGCTTTCTCCCTGCGCGGGACGAGGCGCGGTGCGGTTTCGAGGGGGGGGATTGCGGTATTGCGGACTTCCCGAATACGGTGCAGTATAACCGAAGTTGTTAGCGCTCGGCCCCTGTCCGAGCCGTCCGGAGTTGAAGCGCAACTTCCATCCGCAGGGGGCGTCAATGATGAATCGTGCCACGTTCAGCGCACCGCTCTGCGCCACGGCGTTGCTCGCGCTCGTCGCCGTGAGTTTCGGCGAAGCGCAGGCGCAGTCGGCGGTCATCACAGGCAAGGTCACCGGCAGGCAAGGGGAAGCGCTCGGCGGAGCGATCGTCGTGATCGACGAGTTCAGCGCCGCCGTCGCCACCACCACCCAGGGGACCTACACACTCACCCTCGCGCCGGAGCGGACGAAGGGGCAAACCGTCACGCTGCGCGCGCGCTACATCGGGTACTCGCCGGGCGTCAAGCAGGTGACGCTCACGCCGGGGACCCAGACCCAGGACTTCGAGCTCAAGTTCGACCCGATGACGCTCGACGCGGTCGTGGTGACGGGCGTCGCCGAGGCGACGGAGGCGAAGAAGCTCACCTTCGCGGTGGGCCACGTCGACGCGCAGACGCTGAACCAGGCGCCGGGCGTTTCGGCGCTGGGCGCGCTCGAGGGTAAGGTGGCCGGGGCGCGGCTGCTTTCGGGGAGCGGTATGCCCGGCGGCGAGCCGACCATCCGGCTGCGCTCGGCGACCTCGCTCACGTCGCCGTCGGCCTGCGGCGGCGCCACCTGCGCCTCCACCGACGTGCCGGGCCCGCTGCTCATTGTCGATGGGACGATCACGCGGCACGGCCTGTCGGACATCAACTCCGAGGACATCGAGCGGGTCGAGGTGGTGAAGGGCGCGGCCGCCTCGTCCTTGTACGGCTCGGACGCCGCGAATGGCGTGGTCCAGATCTTCACGAAGCGCGGCGAGCGCATTCCGGACGGCAAGCTTTCCGTGACGGTGCGTAACGAGTACGGCCAGTCGTTCCGGCCGAAGTCGATCCCCACAGCGATGGCGTATCCCTACCTGACCGATACGCTCGGGACGTACACCGACGCGAATGGGAACACGGTCACCAACGGGGCTTATATCGACGCGAGCGGGAAGCTGATTGCCTCAACCGCGCAGCCCTCCGAGAAGGCCGACGGGATTGCGGATATCCCCTACGCCCGTTTCAACCGGCCGGTGTACGATCAACAGGCGCGGCTCCTCACGCACGGCCCGTTCTACACGAACTACATCTCGGTCGGGCAGCGACGCGGCAACACCAACTTCAACGTGTCGTTCCAGAACACGAAGCAAGACGGCGTGCTGATCCTTTTGAACGGCTACAACCGCCAGAACTTCCGGGTGAACGTCGATCAGGCGTTGACGCCGCGGTTCGACGTGTCCGTGGGCGGCTTCTTCGGCAAGTCGAACAACAATCAGGTCACGGAGGGGCCGGGCTCGCCATTCTTCGCGGTGACGTTCATCGAGCCCAACATCGACCTGTTCGCCAAGAACCCGGACGGCTCGCCCTACGCGGCGAAGATCCCGCACCTGTTGCCGAACGCCTCGAACCCGCTGTACCGGCTGGCGAACGAGCACATCAACACCGATCGCTCGCGCTACACGGGTTATGCCAAAGCGACCTACCGCGTCTTCGACTGGCTGTCGCTCGAGGGCAACTACAACTACGACCAGGAGTCGGCTAACTACACGCAGGAGCGGCCGAAGAACTACTTGAACTCGAGCGGCCTTCCCACCAGCGGCTTCCTCGTCAAGAACGACTCGAGCGGCCGCACGTTCAACACGGGCGTCACGCTCACGAGCGTGCGGAACTTCCGGCTAGGTTCGGCGAACGTGCGCAACACCACCAAGGCCGCGTACGTGTACGAAGACCAGACGCGCAGCATCTTCGAGCTGACGGGCGGCGCGTTCACAGTCGTGAAGACGCCCGAGTTCAACGCGATCGATTTTACTCAGCTGACGCCTGGCTCCCAGGACATCTCGATCCGGAACAAGAACTACTACGTCGTCTCCGGCTTCGACGTCAACGACCGCTACCTGATCGACGGCCTCGTGCGGTGGGATGGGTCGTCGCTGTTCGGCCCTGACAGCCGCTGGCAGACGTACTACCGGGCCTCGGGGGCGTACCGCGTCACGCAGGACGTGCACATCAAGGGGATCGATGAGCTGAAGGTGCGCGCTTCGTACGGCACGGCCGGCCTGCGCCCCATCTTCAGCGCGCAATACGAGACCTTTTCAGTCGTCGGTGGAGTGCCCGTGAAGCAGACGCTCGGCAACAGGGCGCTCAAGCCGGCCCGCTCAGGGGAGTTGGAGTTGGGCGGCAACGTCGACTTCCTCGGCCGCTTCACGCTGGAGTACTCCTACTCGCGGAAGGAAACGAAGGACCAGATCCTGCTGGTGCCGCTCTCGTCGGCGACCGGCTACGTGAACCAGTGGAAGAACGCGGGCACGTTGCTCGGCCACACGCACGAGCTGGCGCTCGGCGCCATCATCCTGGACCGACCGGACTTCTCCTGGCGCCTCAACATCGCGGGCGACCGCACGCGCCAGAAGATCACCGCGCTCGCGAGCGACGTGCCACCGTTCCTCGTCGGGCCGGACTACGCCGGCAACAACGACGTGACCCAGCACTTCAAGATCGCGGCGGGCGAGACGTTCGGCGTGATTTACGGCACGAAGATCGTACGCACCGCCGCCGAGCTGTGCGACAGTCCGGACGTTAGCAAGGCGGCTGGCACGACCCCGTGCCTGACCTATGCCGCCGCCAACTACATCGTCAACGAGGACGGGTACCTGGTGGCGAACAGCACCTACCACACCAAGAACGAGGCGTACATCAAGTACGTGGACCCTACCGGGAACTCGCTCGTCAAGATCGCCGACGTGAACCCGGACTTCAACCTCAGCTTTACCACGAACCTGCGCTTCAAGAACTTCTCGGCCTATGCGCTGGTGGATTGGGTGCAGGGCGGGAAGATCTACAACGGCACGCGGCAGTGGCCGTTCTTCGAGCTGCGCGACCGCGTGTACGATCAGTCGGGCAAGCCGCGGGTGAATTGTGCCGGCACTACGGACCCCGACCACTGCCCATACAGCACCGGGAAGAAGTCGGACACCTATTACCAGGGGATCTACAACGGCATCAACCCGATCGACTTCTTCGTCGAGAACGGCACGTACGTGAAGATCAAGGAGATCAACGTCAGCTACAGCATCGGCCGCAGTCTGCTGGAGAAGATCGGTATCGGCGGGATAAGCGGCATCAAGCTGGGGGTGATCGGACGCAACCTGTTCACCTTCACGAAGTACTCGGGCTACGACCCCGAGGTGGCCGGCCTGTCGGGCGACCCTTACTCGTTCCGGTTTGACGGGTTCTCGTACCCGAACTTCCGGACCCTGACGGGCGTGGTGGAGATCAGCTTCTGATCCCGCGGACCGAACTTCTCTAGGAGCGTGCGACTTATGAGCCTGACTAAGCGTATCCCGGAGGTGCTGGGCCTGGTAGCGGCCCTGGTCCTCGCGGGCGGGTGCGAAACCCTCAACGTGAAGAACCCGAACGCGCCGGACTCCGCGCGTCTGTTGACGGACCCGGCCACCGTGCAGTCAATCGCCGTCGGGGCGATGCGAACCTGGTATAGCACGACGCAGGGACCCACCGACGGAGCCGACCCGTATCCGGGCCTCACCCTCTCCGTGATGGCGAAGAGCCACGTCGCGGCGTGGAACAACTATAACATCCGGTTCTATACCGGATGCACCGATGCCGCGTTTCCCGGTTACCCGACCGGTTCGTGCAACGGGTCGAGCGAAGGGTCACCATACCCGCGGATCGAGTGGCAGAACGACGCCGCCTCGGCGCAACGGACCCAGATCGAATACCTGTGGTACGGATACTATTCGGCCCTGTCGTCGGCTAACGACGTTGTCACGGCCATCCGCAAGAAGAATCTGGTCATCACGGACGCCGCGACGACCAAGATGGTCGAGACCATGGGGGTGCTGGTGCAGGCGTTGTGCCTCAGCCAGCTCTCCCTGATGTACGATAAGGGTTTCATCGTGGACGAGAACACCGATCTCACGTCGCTGCAGTTCTCGCCGCGAGCGGCGATGCGCGACGCGGCGATCGCGAAGTTCGACGACGTGATCAACAATCTCACGACGGCCAAAGATTTCACCGTCCCCGGGGACTTCTTTGGCAAGCCCGGGCAGGGCTACGACAACGTGGCGATCGCGCAGATCGCGAACACCATGGCGGCGCGCACGCTTGCGTACTTCCCGCGCACCGCGGCGGAGAACGTCAATCCCTCGGTGGTCAACTGGGCCACGGTGGTGAGCTATGCCAAGAACGGCATCAGCTCCACGACGGCCGGGACGGCGTTCGACTGGGTCTTCCATCAGGACGGCTGCATCAACTGGTGCGACTTCTTCAAGGTCTGGAGCAACGACATGACGACGATGCGGATCCACAGCCGCGTCGCGCACCTGATGGATCCCAATCTGCCCGATCCCTGGGCTGTCGCTGGCAGCAGCTCGCCGCATTCGCCGGACAACCGGTTGGGTGACGGCACGATGCGGGCGGACAGGGCGAGTCCTGAGTTTGCGAGCGCCATGTCGGTGAACCCGGACTTGACCGGCAACGGTGGATACGACTACGTCTGGAGCTTTGACCAGGAGATTCAGAGAAAGACGCGCGGGCTGTGGCACCAGAGCGCCGTCGGACAGGTCCGCTATGACAGCCTTGCCTCATGCGGCGACAATCCAGAGGGCCTGCCCACCGGAGTAGGGGATGGTCCGGTGATCCTCGCGGCCGAGAACGACCTGATCTGGGCGGAAGCCCTGATCCGCGCGCCGACTCAGGACCTCGCGACGGCGGCCACGCTCATCAATAACACGCGCGTCGGCCCCGATCGCATGGGGCGGCCGCGCGGCGGTCTCACCGCGGCCAGCGCGGCCGACGGCACGGCGGGACTGCTCGCGGAGCTACAGTATGAGCAGGACGTCGAGCTGCCGGGCTCGAACGGGTTCGCCCCCTTCTTCAACCAGCGGCGGATCGACAATCTGGAGCCGCTCACGCCGCACGAGATGCCGGTGCCGGCGAAGGAGCTGGGCGTGTTGCAGCTATGCAAGCCGACTTGCTACACGTGGGGCGGCGCGAGCAATCCCGTCAGCAGCAGTCCCACGGCGCCCGCGCCGGGTGTCGCGGCGGCTCTGGTGCTGAACGCACAGCAAAAATGGGCCGCGCTCGAGCACGAGATGCTGATGAGAGTGAGGTCGGCACCGGGCTTCCGCAGGTAGCTGGAGGCTGAAGCAGTCGGCGCCAACAGGCGCGTCGCGTACCGGCGCGCCTGTTTTTTTTAGTGGCCTGGAGTGTACAACGGAGAGCAGCCCACGAGAGGGTGACGCATGGCCGGGCGGCGTTCGGGGATGACACGGCATGCGCTCGCCGGCGGGATCGCTTGGGTCGTGGCGGCAGCGGCGTGCCGCGCCGCGCCCCCGCCTGTCGACGCGCGGATCCTCACGGACTGGATGCGCGCGCAGTACGCCCTGGTGCGGGCGGAGCGGCTCTCGCCGCCCGTGGCGTCGCGGGTGTTCGCCTACGGCGCAGTGGCCCTGTACGAAGGCGTCGCCGCGGGCTCGCCCCGGCTGCGCTCGCTCGCGGGCCAGCTCAACGGCTTGAGCGCGCTGCCGCGGCCCGAGCCCCGCGAGCGGTACGACTGGGCGATCGTGGCGGCCAGCGCCGAGACGACGCTCTTGAAAGTGTTGTTCAAGGAGGGGCTCCCGGCCACCCAGGTGGCGATCGCCCAGCTCGGCGACTCCCAGATCGCGGCGCGCCGCGCCTCCCGGCCGGTGCACGATCGCTCGACTGCGTACGGGGCCAGCCTGGGGCGCGCCATCGCGGAGTGGGCCACCGGAGACCGCTTCCTCGAGACGCGTGGCCTCGCGTGGAAGCCGCCCCGGGGCCGCCGGTACTGGGTGAACACCGCCGAGCCCCAGCAATACATCTCCTCGTCGCTCTCGGCGCAGTCGGAGGCCGTCTCGCTCCGGAACCCCGCCGACACGCTCACCGCGGGGGCCGCGGCCGAGCGCTCGCTCATCGTCAGTCGGCCGAAATCGGCGCGCATCAAGACTCTCGCCGCCCTGAACCCGACGGGGGCGACGGAGCCGTACTGGGGTCGGCTGCGGCCGTTCGTGCTCACCTCGATGGACGAGTGCGCACCGCCGCGCCCGCCGCCCTATTCGGAGGCGCCCGGGTCCGAGTTCTACC
>Ga0209761_1000421_pt1 | contig 25430 bp, 25 predicted proteins | sample GraSoi013_1_40cm_4_FD_185818 | JGI IMG/M metagenome (GOLD analysis project Ga0209761, IMG submission 185818) | Grasslands soil microbial communities from the Angelo Coastal Reserve, California, USA - Sample 09_25_2013_1_40cm (SPAdes) (version 2) | ecosystem: Environmental > Terrestrial > Soil >...
TCGCGAAGCTGTACAACTCCGAGGGCGGCTGGCGCATCATCGACGACACCGTGCAGATCCGGGGCGGCCGCGGCTACGAGACCGCCGACTCGCTCCGTGCCCGGGGCGAGAAGCCCGTGCCGGTCGAGCGCATCATGCGCGACTTCCGGATCAACCTGATTTTCGAGGGATCGAGCGAGATCATGCATCTGTTCATCGCCCGCGAGGCGGTGGACAAGCACCTGCAGGTCGCGGGCGACGTGGTCATGCCGGGGAAGTCGGTCGGCGAGCGCCTCCGCGGCCTCGTGCGCGCGGCGCTGTTCTACGGGTGGTGGTATCCCTCGCGCTGGATCGGGTGGGGATTCTGGCCCAAGTACTCGGGCTTCGGACCGCTGGCCCCGCACCTACGGTACGTGGAGCGCGCCGCCCGGCGTCTCGCTCGCGGGGTGTTCCATGCGATGATGCGGTTCGGACCCAAGCTCGAGTACCGTCAGGCCGTGCTGTTCCGGCTGGTGGACGTGGGCGCCGAGCTGTTCGCCATGGCCGCGACGTGCGCCCGAGCACAGTGGCTGCTCAAGAGCGACCCGGCGGCGGGCCGCCGCGCCGTGGACCTCGCCGATCTGTTCTGTCGCCAGGCGCGCGGGCGCGTCGAGGCGAAGTTCCGCGAGCTCTCGCGCAACGCCGACACGCGAGCCTATCGCCTGGCGCAGCAGGTGCTGCAGCACGAGCATCGCTGGCTGGAGCGGGGGATGGTCGAGCTGTCGGACTAAACGGAGGCAATATGGAACACTCGCTGGACCGGCGGGCCTTCCTCGAGGGCGCCGCGGCGGGCGCCGCCGCGCTCGCCTGGCCCGGCTGGACGCCCCCGGCGTCCCGCGGCCTCGACGACATTCAGGCAGAGATCGAGCGGCGGCACCAGGAGGCGGTCGCTCGGCTCCAGCGGTGGATCCACCAGCCGTCCATCGCCGCGGAGAATAACGGGATGGCCGAAGGCTGTGAGCTCACCATGCAGCTGCTGCGGGACGCCGGGTTCAATCAGGTCACGAGAGTGCCCACCGACGGGCAGCCGGGGATCTTCGCGACGCTCGACGCGGGTGCGCCCCGCACCCTGGGCGTCTACTTCATGTACGACGTGAAGCAGGTCGATCCCACGGAATGGTCATCGCCGCCCTGGGCCGCGGTGCTCGTCGAGAGGCCCGGTGTGGGAACCGTGCTGATCGGTCGTGGCGCCGTGAACCAAAAGGGCCCCGAGGCGTCGTTCCTCGCCGCACTCCACGCCATCCGCGGCGCGGGCCGGAAAGTCCCCGTGAACCTGGTGCTCGTGGCCGAGGGCGAAGAGGAAATCGGCTCGCCCCATTTCCCCCAGATCGTGCGCCGACCGGAGGTGCTCGCCGCGCTCCGCAACGCGATCGGCATCTTCATGCCCTCGGCCGCGCAGGAGCTCGACGGCAAGGTGATCATGACCCTCGGTGCCAAAGGCGTGATCGAGGTGGAGCTCGTCGCGAGCGGCGAGCGCTGGGGCCGCGGGCCACAGCGCGACATCCACTCGAGCAACAAGGCGCGCGTGGACAGCCCGGCGTGGCACCTGGTCGAAGCGCTCGCCACGCTCGTCGCACCCGACGGCAACGACCCCGCCATCGACGGGTTCGCCGACAAGGCGCGCCCGCTCTCTCCCGCGGAGAAGGCCATGATCGCGGAAGCGGCGAACCGTCTCGACGAGCAGGTGACGAAGCGGCAACTGGGCGTCGACCACTGGGTGCACGACGTGAGCTGGCGCGAGGCGCTCGAGCTCTTGATGTCGCGCCCCACCGTCAACATCGAGGGCCTCGTCGGCGGATACACCGGGCCGGGTGGCAAGACGATTCTTCCGCACCGGGCGGTCGCCAAACTCGACCTGCGCCTCGTCCCCGATATGACCGCGGCCGAAGCACTCGCCGCCTTGAAGGCACACCTGGCGAAACGGGGTTTCGGGGATGTCGAGGTGAACATGACCGGCGGATACGACCCCAACAGCACCGCCGCGGACGCGGCGCTGATTCGGGCCCAGACGGCGGTGTACCGGCGCGGCGGGATCGACCCGGTCGTGTTGCCCCGGAACGCAGGCTCCTGGCCGGGCTATGTGTTCACCGGAGACCCGCTGCGCCTTCCCGCCGGCCATTTCGGGCTCGGCCATGGCAGCGGGGCACATGCGCCGAATGAATACTACGTGGTGGACTCGAAGAATCCGAAAGTCCAGGGCATGGCCGGCGCGGTGCGCTCGTACGTGGACTACCTCTTCGAGCTCGCTCGCACCAGCTAGCCTGCCACGGCCGGCTACGCCGCCTGGTGGGCAATCATGATGCTCCGCAGCCGCTCGGGCGTCTCGCCGGCGACGTCGCCGTAGGGTGCCGGGTGCCCCTGGGCATCCATCACGATGCTCGGGCACACCAAGTCGTAGCGTCGGGCGCCGATGCGGTCGGCCGCGGCCTGGGTCGCGACCGGCGTCGCGATCACGACCTGTTTCGCACCCAGCTGCTCGGCCACCTTCGCCGCGGCGAGCACTCTCCACGGATAGGCCACCTGGCCGTCGATGATCACCGCGATCCGGCCCGCCAGCTTCTTCACCGGGCGCTCGGTACGGTACAGGATCAGGTCCTGCTTCACACGCGCGCGGGACTCGTCGATCGCGCTCGCCAGCTTGTCCAGCAGCGCGCCGCCCGGCTGGAAGTCGGGGTCCATCTCCGACGGGGCCGACTCGGCGATCGCGCCGATCGGCGCCAGGTTCGACCCCAGCTTGATGAACGCCGCGACCAGCACGTCGAACTGGGCACCCATGGCCTTGGAGGCGTTGGCGGCGATCTCGACACCCTCCGGGGTGATGCCGAGCAACAGGCACCCGAGGTAACCGCGGGCCGCCAGCTGCTGGCCCAGCAGGGCGCCCGCGGCGGAGCGGGTCGGGTACAGGGCGGCGGGCTTGGCGGGCGCAGGTGCGGGCATGGTCTCACAAATTATAGAGGACGGTAGAGAACGGTAGAGGTCGGTAGAAGTCGTCACCTGTACCGCCCTCTACCGTCTTCTACCGCCTTCTACCGTCCCGCCTCTTGTTATCTTTCCCCAGCCCTTTCCCAGGACGATTCGCTTGTCGAAGAGCACCCTGTCCGTCACCGACAACCGGACCGGCAAGACGTACGAGCTCCCGATCCAGGACGGCACGATCCGAGCGGTCGACCTGCGCCAGATCAGGGTTGCGGAGACCGATGCGGGGCTGGCGACGTACGACCCGGGGTTCCTGAACACTGCGGCGTGCCGCAGCGCGATCAGCTACATCGACGGCGACAAGGGGATCCTGCGTTATCGCGGCTACCCGATCGAGCAGCTGGCCGAGCGCAGCACGTTCCTGGAAACGGCGTACCTGCTACTCCACGGCGAGCTGCCCTCCGCGGCGGAGCTCGATTCGTGGGTCTACAGCATCACGCACCACACCATCGTCCACGAGAGCATCAAGAAATTCATCGACGGGTTCCATCACGATGCACATCCCATGGGGATGTTCGTGAGCACCGTCGCTGCGCTTTCGACCTTCTATCCCGAAGCGAAGCAGATCGCGAACGAAACGTCGCGCTGGAACCAGATCTTCCGGCTGATCGCCAAGGCGCCCACCCTCGCCGCCTTCGCCTACCGGCATTCGGTGGGGATGCCGTACGCGTACCCGGACAACGACCTGTCCTACGCGGGGAACTTCCTGAACATGATGTTCAAGGCGACGGAGGTGAAGTACACGCCGAACAAGACGCTCGAGCACGCGCTGGACGTCCTGTTCATCCTCCACGCGGATCACGAGCAGAACTGCTCGACCAGCGCCATGCGGGGCGTCGGCTCGTCGCACGCGGATCCCTATTCGGCCATGGCGGCCGCCGCCGCGGCCCTGTACGGCCCGCTGCACGGCGGCGCCAACGAGGAAGTGCTCAAGATGCTCCGCGAGATCCGCACGAAGGACAATATTCCGGCATACCTCGAGCGCGTGAAACGCGGCGAGTTCCGCCTGTTCGGGTTCGGCCACCGCATCTACAAGAACTACGACCCGCGCGCCAAGCTCATCAAGCGAGTCGCCGAAGAGGTGTTTGACGTGACTGGGAAGAACCCGCTCATCGACATTGCCGTGGAGCTCGAGCGGATCGCACTGCAGGAGGACTACTTCGTCACGCGGAAGCTGTACCCCAACGTGGATTTCTACTCGGGGATCATCTACGAAGCGATGAAGTTCCCGATGGACATGTTTCCGGTGCTGTTCGCCATCGGGCGGACGCCGGGATGGCTGGCGCAATGGCAGGAGATGCTGCTCGACAAGGAGCAGAAGATCGCCCGCCCGCATCAGATCTATACGGGCTCCGACAAGCGGGACTACGTGCCGATCGAGAATAGAGCCTGAAAGGGAGCGGATCGCGACGTGTAGGGGCGCAGCACGCTGCGCCCCTACGTCGTTTTACCTCCTGCGCCGACCCCCACTCCGGGCGCGCACCGATCGACCCGGCTTGGGCTGTTCCGCCTGGAGCGGCTTGGGCTGCAGTGGTTTCACCGACGGCTCAAAGCCAGGGATAACCTCCCGTGGGAAGATCTGGCCCACGAGCTTTTCGATGTCCCCCATGAGCAGCCACTCGTCGGGCGAGAGCAGCGTGAGCGCGAGCCCCCGCGCGCCAGCCCGCGCCGTGCGGCCCACGCGGTGCACGTACACCTCCGCTTCGTGCGGCACGTCGAAGTTCACTACCATCCGGATACCGTCGACGTCGATGCCCCGCGCCGCGATGTCGGTCGCGACCAGCACGTCCGCCTCGCCCGAGCGGAACGCGTCCAGGGTGCGGGTGCGGTGGCTCTGGGCCTTGTCGCCGTGGATGGCGTGCGCCGGAATCCCCTCACGCCGCAGGAACGTCACCAGCTTGTCCGCGCCGTACTTCGTGCGCGTGAACACCAGCGTCTGGCCGGCCGGCTTGGCCTGGAGGATGCGCGCGAGCACGCCGCGCTTCTGAAGCTTGTCGGTCGCGACGATCACGTGCTCGATTCCGTCCGCAGGCTTCGCCCGCCGCCCGATCTCGACGGAGGCGTGGCTGTCGAGCGCCGTGCGGGCCAGCGCATCCACCTCGAGCGACACCGTCGCCGAGAAGAGCATCGTCTGCCGCTTTGCGGGGAGCGCCCGCAGGATGCGGCGCACGTCCGGCGCGAATCCCATGTCGAGCATGCGGTCGGCCTCGTCGAGCACCAGCACCTCGAGCCGCGAGTAGTCCACGTGGCCGCGCTCCATGTGGTCGAGCAGGCGGCCCGGCGTCGCGACCACGATGTCGACCCCGCGCGCGAGCGCGCGGGTCTGCGGCTCCATCCCCACGCCGCCGTAGATGGCCGCGGCACTGACGTCCACGTGGCGCCCGTACGCCCGCGCGCTCTGCAGCACTTGCTCGGCGAGCTCACGCGTGGGCACCAGGATGAGGGCGCGCAGCACGTGCTTCACGCCGTTGCGCGACAGGCGCTGCAGGATCGGCAGCATGAACGCCGCCGTCTTGCCGGTCCCGGTCTGGGCGGACCCGATGAGGTCGCGTCCGGCGAGGGCGAGCGGAATCGCTTCCTGTTGAATGGGGGTGGGCTGCTCGTAGCCTTCGTCGGCCACGGCACGCACCAGCTCGGGCGCGAGCCCGAGAGAGGTAAATGGCATTACTGATTGCTTCCTTTCGCAATACACACACACGCACGCTGCCGGTGGCTGATGCCACCGCGCTGCAGCGTCACTCTCGTTGTGAACCTGCGGAATGAGACCGGGCGTGTGTACAGCGCCGGAACCCGCTCCTGAGCGGGACCGTCCTTCGGAAGGATGCCAGCTCCTGGTTCGGGGAGAACCCTAACGACGGCAGGCAGATACGTCAAGTGACGACGTAGCACAAAGACGTCGCGCGGAACCGTAACGCCTTCTCGTGATGTGTCTTCGGCGCGACGTTCTCGTGCTACGATTTCGTGTTACGCCTTTGTTTGACGTCTCTCGGCTCCAACCAAGGTGTTGACAAATGACGCCCCCCGGGCGATCATCCACCCCGAGCGATAACGAACCAGAGACTGTTGCACTAGGACCTGGGCTACCGCCCGGGTCGTTTCGTTTCTGGGGCTCCTCGACTGGAGAGACCGCGTGGAAGTGACCGTAGGCGACGGCGACCGATTGGAATACGTCTTGAAGAAGTTCCGTCGCCAGATCACGAAAGCCGGCCTGTTTCAGGACATGAAGCGGAAGCGCTTCTACGAGAGCCCGGGCGCTCTACGGCGACGGAAGGATAAGGCAGCGGCCCGCCGCAAGGTGAAGTCCGCACGACGTCGCGAACAACACTAAGTCAGGAGTAACAGCAGATGGCACGCATTACCGGTATCGTGAAGTGGTTCAACGACGCGAAGGGGTTCGGCTTCATCACACCCGAGAACGGCGAGAAGGACTGCTTCGTTCACCACACCGCGATCCAGGCACAGGGCTTCAAGTCGCTGGCCGAGGGCGAGCGGGTCGAGTTCGACGTCGTGCAGGGCCAAAAGGGCCCGGCGGCGCAGAATGTCGTGAAGCTCTAAGCCGCAGGGCGAAGGGCAAAACGAACGGCGCGGTCCCTGTCAGGGCCGCGCCGCTTGTGTTTCCGGGCAGGTCGTATTCCTAGCGCAGCACGATCCGCATCGCGTGGGTGTCCAGGTCGATGTCCCACGTCGTGATGCGCGGCCGCAAGAACTCGTCACAGTCGCGCGGCGTGAGCGACGCGGCATCGGCGTCGAGAAACTCGAGCAGACGCATCCGGGCCTGGAGGTAGGTGCACCCCTCCCGCACCGCCGCCATCCGCAACCCCACTTCGTCCTCGAGCTTGCGGTTCACGAACCCTTGCGCCACCAGGAGCAACCGGCCGACGATCACCCGCTCGAGCTCGGCACCCTCCGGTCGCGTGAACCGGCGCTGCAACACCCGCTGACGCTCCGGGGCACACAGCTCCAGCACCTGGCGGCAGACCTCCGGGTCGGGCCGCCCGGCAGCCACCGCCGCCGCGCGCTCGGCGCGCGCACAGGTCGGCAAGTCGTTGCGGTGCAGCCGGAGGAACTTGGTCATGGGGGCATACAGGTCGCTCCGACCCGGGGCCGGGGGCCGGCGCCGGCCCGACACCAGGTCCGCCATGTAGTCCTCCGAAACCTGAACCGCCTCGGCGAGCTCACGCGGCGTGCGCTTGAGCTCCCGCAGGCGACGCCGGAGCAGTTGACCCACCTTCACGGGATCTTTGAGCGGGAGAGCTGCAGGCATCTCGAGGTAGCTCCTTTCGGACGGCACAAGAAAAGGCCCACGGGTGCAAAGAGCGGCCCATCAGCACACCGCGGGCGAACGTCGCTAAATATAGCTAGGACAGGGCGTTAATGGTACCCCGCTCCCCGCTCCGAAGCTCCAAATCAGCCTCGGCGGCCCGCTTCCGGGCCAGGGCGAGCGACCCCACCGCGATGATCACGGCGAAGCTGAACCACTGGATAGCGTAGGAAAGGTGGGGGCCGTCGGAGAGCTCGGGCATGGGCCACCGGACCAGACCCGGCGGTAGAAGGCGGTAGAGGGCCGTAGAGGGTGGCAGCTCTTGGATGACGAAGGGCAAGAGTCGGTACGGGACGGAATCCCGGAGTGCCCCCGGGTCGACGTCCCCCCGGGCCCGGGGAGCGAGCATACCGACGCCGAGGACGACGGCGCTGTCCCCTTCCCGGTACGCCGGCTGGTCGAGATGATAGGCATCCGGCGACGGCGCCCAGCCCCGATCCACGAGAACCCCCGCACCGTCGGCGAGCCGGAGCGGCGTCACCAAGTCCACGCCGGGCACCCCTTCATAGCTCCGGGCGTGCCAGAGCCGCTCGTGCGCGTAATCGTAGACACCCCGCGCGTGCAGCCGGCGGTCGCGGGCCGAGTCCGGCGGGAGCGACCCTTCGACCTCGAGGGGGGGACGCGCGCGAGCGGCGAGCAGCGCGGCGTTGCGCTCGCGCCGCTCGTGGAGGCGTTGGAGCTGCCACATCCCAAGCCGAACGCACGCCGCGGCGACGACGAGCGCGAACATTAGACCGACCCGATCGCGGCGGTCCAGTCTCATCGAGAGCCCCGCACGAGCGCCAGCTTCTCGACGCGCGACAGCCGTCGAACCGCGGCCTCGCGCCGCAGGGCCGCCGATCGGTCCGGGTGGCGCTCCTGAAACACCAAACGCACAGGGCGGCGCGCACGCGTGTACGCACTCGCGGTCCCCGCTCTATGCCGCACCAGGCGCTTGGGAAGGTCGTTGGTGATACCCGTGTACAGCGAGCCGTCACGACAACGAACCATGTACACCGTCCACACCGGTCCCGCGTCCACTACTCCAGCTTTGCCTCGAGTGTGATCTGCGGGATGCCGGCGAGCGCCTTCGACACCGGGCACCCGCGCTTCGCCTCCTCGGCCGCCTTCTGGAACCCGGCCTGGTCGAGTCCCGGCACCCGTCCCCTAACCTTGAGCTCCATCTTGGTGATCTTCGGCGCCCCGTCGACCATGTCCAGCGTGCAGGCCGCCATGGTCTCGACGCGGGCGACGGGCTTCCCCGCCTTCTCGAGGCCGGCGGACAGAGCCATGCTGAAACAGGCCGCGTGCGCCGCGGCAATGAGCTCTTCGGGGTTGGTACCCTTTTTTCCCTCGAACCGGGTTGCGAATGTGTAGGGGCCGCTGAACGAGCTGCTCGCGGCCTTGAAGTTCCCCTTCCCGTCCTTGAGTTTGCCTTCCCAGACCGCCGTCGCTTGACTCGTGGGCATGGTCCCGACTCCGCTGAGGGTGAGATGAGAGTGGGAAATCTGGCGGAACCGCCGAGGGGACGCTACGCTTGGGGCGCGCACCGCCTGCAAGAGAGAGGAACTCCGACGATGGCCACGAAGAAACAGAAGCCCCGGCGTCCCGCCAAGAAACGCCCGGCGGCCCGTCCCCAGCGGCAGCAGCCCGAGTCGCTACGGCTCCGCTCGATGGCCGCCTCCTTCACGGTGAACGATCTCGACAAGAGCGTCGGCTGGTATCGGGATGTGCTCGGCTTTGTCGTCGGCGAGCGCTGGGAAGAGGGCGGCAAGGTCCGCGGCATTCAGATGAAAGCCGGCAGCTGCGACATCATGCTCGGGCAGGACGATTTCGCGAAGGGGCGTGACCGCAAGAAGGGCGAAGGCTTCCGCCTGTGGGTCGCGACTGCGCAGGACATCATCGCCGTGGCGGCGCGGATCAAGGCGCACGGCTGGGTGCTCGACCGCGAGCCGTCCGAGACTCCGTGGGGCGACTGGGCGTTCGCCGTGACCGATCCGGACGGGTTCAAGATCACGGTGATCCAGGAGTAGCAATGCGGAATGCGGAGTCCGGAATGCGGAACTGAGGGACGCGCATGCTCTTATTCCTGACCGTCACTTCACTGGCGCTTCAAGCGTCCGTGGCCGATACCTCCCCGTTCCGCGCGCTTCCGCTCCCCGCACCGAATCGCGTGCGCGGGGCGTCGGGCGCGCCCGGCCCCGACTATTGGCAGCAGCGCGCGGACTACGTGATCCGCGCGACGCTCGATACCACGGGCTCCGTGCTCCGCGGCACCGAGCGGATCCACTACGAAAACCATTCTCCCGACACTCTGCGGTTCGTCTGGGTGCAGATCGAGCAGAACATCTTCGCGAAGAACAGTGTGACCTACGCCCTGAACCAGCCGCCGCTGCACTTCGCGGGGGGCGCGGTGTTCGACTTCACCGGCAAGGGATTCAGCGGCGGGATCACGATCGAGCGTTTTGCATTCGCCGGCCGGGAGCTGCGGCGCGCTGAATACGGGACGATAATGCGGGTCGAGCTGCCGCGCCCGCTCGCCCCCAACGGGATGATCGACTTCGATGTCGCGTGGCATTTCCCCGTGCCGCCCTACGGCGGCGGCCGTATGGGACGGATCGGGACGCGCCTGTATGAGATCGGCCAATGGTACCCGCGCATGGTGGTATACGACGATGTGCACGGGTGGAATCCCCTGCCCTACATCGGTGCCGGAGAGTTCTACCTCGAGTACGGGGACTTCGATGTGTCACTCACCCTGCCCGCCGGGTTCGTGGTGGCAGCCACGGGGACGGTACAGAACCCGCTCGCGGTGTGGACGCCCGCCACGCGGGCGCGGCTCGCGCGGGCTCGGAGGGAAGGCTCGACCGAGCGGGTGCAGATCATCACGAAGGACGAGGCCGTCGCGAGCGGCGCGGAGCGGCGTCCCGGTACGAAGACGTGGCATCTCACGGCCCAGCGCGTCCGCGACTTCGCCTGGGCCGCATCGCCCGATTTCCGGTGGGACGCGTCGGCCTGGAACGGCGTCCTCATCCAAACGTTCTACCGGCCGAGCGCCGCGCCGTGGGAGGAAGCGAACCGCATGGCGTGGTTCACGATCAGGCACTTCAGCGAGACATGGGGGATGTACCCCTGGCCGCACGCCACGACGGTCGAAGGGCTGATCGAGGGGATGGAGTACCCGATGCTGACGTTCGTGCCATCCATCGCAAGACGCGAGGATCAGTACTGGGTACTCACGCACGAATTCGGTCACGAATGGTTCCCGATGATGGTGGGCTCGGACGAGCGCCGCTATCCCTGGATGGACGAGGGATTCAACAGCTTCATCAACTACGGCTCGGCGGAGGGCTACTTCAAGGGAACGGCGTACGGCGACACGGTGCGCCGGGAGCTGCTCACGGCCTATGGGATCTCGGCCGTCCCGGGGAACGAGCAGCCGTTGATCACCAAGCCGGTCGAGTCGCGCGATCTCGCGTGGACCGCGTACCAGAAGCCCGCGCTGATGCTCACGGTGCTGCGGGACGCGGTATTAGGGAAGGAGACCTTCGAGCGCGCCCTGCGCGAGTACGTGCGACGCTGGACGTTCAAGCACCCGCAACCCGCGGACTTCTTCCGGACGATCGAGAACGTGTCGGGCAGAGACCTGGACTGGTTCTGGCGCGCCTGGGTGTACACCACGGCTCGCCTCGATCAGGCGGTCGACTCCGTCACCACCGCGGGTGACACGGCGCTCGTGTTCCTGTCGAACCGCGGGCAAATGGTGCTGCCCGTGACGCTCGAGATCCGCTATGCCGACGGGTCGACGGAGTCGCGGGATTATCCGATCGAGATGTGGAACCTCGGCAGCAAGTTCACGGCCCGGGTGGGCACCGAGAAACAGATCGTAGGCGTGGTGGTGGATCCGAAGGCCATCTACCCGGATATCGACCGCGCGAACAACCGCTGGGCAAAGTGACGGTGCCGAGCGGCTAGTGTATGCCGCTCCCGCCCGCGAGCTGCTTGACCAGGTCGCCGATCACCGCTTTCGCGTCGCCAAACAGCATCCACGTGTTGTCCTGCACATACAGCTCGTTGTCGATGCCGGCGAAGCCGGGATTCTTGCTGCGCTTGATGGCCAGTACCGTTTTGGCCTTATCCGCGTCGATGATCGGCATGCCGTAGATGGGACTGCCCTTGGCGTAGCGGGCGGCCGGGTTCACGACGTCGTTCGCACCGATCACGAGCGCCACGTCGCACTGCGGCATGTCGGGGTTGATCTCGTCCATCTCGACGAGCGCGGTGTAGGGGATGTTCGCTTCCGCGAGCAACACGTTCATGTGGCCCGGCATCCGGCCGGCCACGGGGTGAATCGCGAACTTGACCGTGATCCCTCGTTTGGTCAGCTGGTCGTACAGCTCGCGCACCTTGTGCTGCGCCTGCGCGACGGCCATGCCGTACCCGGGGATGACCACCACGAGGCTCGCCTGCTCGAGCAGCTGGGCCGCGCCCTCGACCGTCTCCTGCTTCCAGGCCTTTTGCTCGCCGACGGCGACCGTCTTCTGCACCGTGCCGAACGCGCCGAACAGCACGTTGGTGAACGAGCGGTTCATTGCCCGACACATGATGATCGACAGGATCAGGCCGCTCGAGCCGTCCAGCGCACCCGCGGTCACCAGGAGCTTATTGTTGAGCACGAAGCCCATCGCGACGGCCGAGAGCCCGGCGTAGGAATTCAGGATGGAGATCACCGTCGGCATGTCCGCGCCGCCGATCGGGATGATGAGGAGCACGCCGAACAGCACCGCGAGCCCGACGATCCCGTAGAACACCTGCCCCGACCACGCCGCCGTAGGGTGCATGACGACGACCACGCCCAGCGCCACGGCGACGACCAGCACGCCGATGTTGACGACGTTTTGTCCCGGGTAGGTCACCGGCCGCTGGGGAATCCACTTGACCTCTTGCAGCTTGCCCGCGGCCATGAGGCTCCCCGTGAACGTCAGGAACCCCAGGATCACCTCGGCCACGATGGCGCTCATCCGGAAGGCGGTCAGCTGGGCCGGATGCTCGGTCAAGCCGAGGAAGTATTCCGCGGTCCCCACCAACCCGGCGGCGAGCCCGCCGAAGGCGTGGGAGAGCGCGGTCCGCTGTGGCACCGCGGTGAGCGGCACGAGGGAGAGCGGCACGCCGACGAGGAAGCCGGCGACGATCGCCAGCACGATCCAGCCGTGGTGCACGATCTCGGGCTGGAACCAGGTCGCCAGCACGGCAACGAGCATCCCCGAGACGCCCGCCACCACGGCGTGGCGGGCGGTCTTCGGATCGTTCATCCAGTACAACGAAAAGATGAACAGCGCCGTCGCGAGGATGGCAGCGCCTTGGGCGACGGCGTACGTCATTGCTTCTTGAACATCTTCAGCATCCGGTCCGTGATGAGGAATCCGCTGACGATATTCGTCATGGACGCGAACAGCGCGATGGCCCCGAGGACGCGGACGGCCGCCGGGTACTCGGCGCCCGTGACCGCGATCGACCCGACCACGGCGATCGCCGAGATCGCGTTCGTGAGCGACATGAGCGGCGTGTAGAGCAGGCGGGAGACGCGGCGGATCACGCCCAGCCCGATGAAGGTCGCCAGCACGAACACGAACAGCATGGACCAGTAGTCGCCCGCGGGCTCGGCCGCCGCCGTCTGGACCGTCACCAAAGCGTCGATCATGCCTTCCGCACCTCCCCGGCGTACGTGATACATGTCTCTCGAATGATCTCGTCGTCGAAATCCACGACGAGCTTGCCGTCTCGTGTGACGTGCAACAGGAAGCTGGAGATGTTCCGCGCGTACATCTGGCTCGCGTGATACGGCAGCGTACTCGGCAGATTGACCGGACCCAGGATCAGGACGCCGTTCCGGTTCACGTCGGTCCCCGCCACCGCCAGCTCGCAGTTCCCGCCGGTCTCGACCGCGAGGTCCACGATCACCGAGCCCGGCTTCATGCCGCCCACGGCGTCGGCCGTGATCAGTATCGGCGCTCGCTTCCCCGGGATCGCGGCCGTCGTGATCACGATGTCGGCGTCCTTCACCTGCTGGGCGAGGAAGGCGAGCTCGCGGCGGTGGGTCTCTTCGGACAGCTGTTTCGCATAGCCCCCCGCGGCCTCCGCCTGCTCGCCGATCTGCATCTCGAGGAACTTCGCGCCGAGACTCTCCACCTGTTCCTTCACCGCGGCGCGGACGTCGAAGGCCGAGACCACGGCGCCCAGCCGGCGCGCCGTGGCGATCGCCTGCAGGCCCGCCACCCCAGCGCCCAGCACCAGCACGCGGGCGGGGGTCAGGGTTCCGGCCGCCGTCACGAGCATCGGGAAGAAGCGGCCGGTCGCGACTGCGGCGAGGAGGACGGCCTTGTATCCGGCGACCGTCGCTTGGGACGACAGCACATCCATCGGCTGCGCCCGCGTGATTCGGGGGAGCAACGCCAGGCTGAAGGCCGTGACCTGGCGAGCCGCGAGCTGCGACACTGCCTCCCGTTCGGCCGCCGGCTGAAACAGCGCGACCAGCGCATTCCCTTCGCGGCACAGCCGCGCTTCCTGCGCCGAGGGCGGCTGCACTTTGAGCACGATGTCGCTCCCGAACGCCTCGGCGGCCGTCGCGACCGGCGTCGCCCCGGCGGCGCCGTACGCGTCGTCACCGAACGACGCGCCGTCCCCCGCCCCCCGCTCGACGACGACCGAGAGACCGGCCTTCACGAGCCGGCCGGCGACGTCCGGCGTCAAGGCTACACGGCGCTCGTTGGCCGCGGTCTCTTTCGGGACCCCGATCTTCATGAACCCTCGAGATGGTATCAGTAAACCAACTAGCCCTTTGGTATGCTTCCCCGCTCCCGCGCTTGCGCCAGCAGGCGTTCGGCGAAGTCGAGTCGCTCCGCAAGCTCGCCGACCTGCGACTCGAGGCCGAGCATGCGATCTTCGAGGTCCGTCACCCGACGGTCCGACGCACCGGGGCCGACGGCGGCATCGGACACCTCCCACCGCGCCACCCGTCGCCCATCGCCGTCGCGGAAGTCGCCCGCAGCCACGACGACGACGTCGTAGAGGTACCAGATCCCCATCCCACCCAAGGTGAGGCACATCCAGATGCCGCTCTGGATGCGCCCGGTGTAGAAGCGGTGCAGCCCGAACGGACCGCCCAGGACCGCCAGCCCGAGCGCCAGGCCGCGCGAGCGCTCGGACACCGGGGCCTGCCCCGCGCGCGGCTCCGGCTGCTCGTACCGCGACAGCGACCCGGAGGTCACGTCGCGGGCCCCGAGAGTCCGGCCAGGGCTTCGAGCCGCTGCCGCGGGATCACGCCCGTCTGCCGGCCCACTTCCTGACCCTGCCGGAACACGAGCAGCGTCGGAATGGCACGGATGCCGAACCGATGCGTGGTCGCCGGGTTGCGGTCGGTGTCGAGCTTCACGACCAGTACCTCGCCCTGGCGGTCGCGCGCGAAGTCGTCGAGCACGGGCGCCATGATCTTGCAGGGGCCGCACCAGTCGGCGTACCCATCCAGGACGACCGGTACCTCCGTGCCCTTGAGGACCGCGTCGAGCGTCGCGTCCGTGACCGCGATGGGACGATCGAGCAGGATCGGCCGCCCACAGCTGCCGCATTTCGGACGGTCGGCAATGCGGGTGAGATCCACCCGGTTGAGCGTCCCGCAAAACGGGCAGGCGACGGTTGCGCGTTTGCTGACTTCTGTGACCGCCACGGCTCACCTCCGCCTGGAATCTACTCGTCGCGCTGCACGATCGCTTCCGCCTCGATTTCCACCAGCATCTCGGGCGCCACGAGCCGGCTCACGGCCACGAGCGTGGTGGCGGGCCGGATGTCCCGGAACACCTCCCCGTGCGCCCGCCCCACACGCTCCCAGTCGGCAATGTTCGTCACGTACATCCGCGTGCGGACGACGTCGTTGAGCGACGCGCCGGCCTGAAGGAGCGCCCGCTCGATGTTCTTGAGCGCCTGGACCGCCTGCAGGTAGGCGTCCCCGATGCCGACGATCTTCCCGTCGGGCCCGGTCGCCGTCGTGCCCGCGACGTGCACGGTGGAGCCCACCCGCACCGCGCGCGAGTAGCCGACGACGGGCTCCCAGGGCGCCCCGCTCGAGATGTTGCGCCGCGGCATGTCAGCGCACCACGGGCGCTTCGTTCTGCGTCTCGTGCGCGACGGTGTTCTTCCCACTCTGCTTGGCCTGATACATCAGGCGATCGGCGGCCGCGAGCAACGCATCCACCGACTCGGGTGGCACCAGGAACGTCGCGACGCCGATGCTCGCGGTAATCCGCCAGCCGTGCGCCGGGACCACGTCCGACAGCGCCTGACGCAGCTTCTCCACGGTCAGCCGGGCGGCCGCCGCCCCGGCCTCGGGCAAGAGGACCACGAACTGGTCGCCGCCGATCCGCGCGACAACGTCACTCGCCCGTAGCACGCCCGTCAGGGCGCGGGCCACCGAGCGCAGCACGGCGTCGCCCGCCTCGTGTCCCAGCCGAAAGTTCACGAGCTTGAATTCGTCGAGATCGATGTAGGCGACCGAGAACGCGTGCGGGTAGCGCCGGGCGCGGGTGATCTCGGCGTCGGCGAGCTGATAGAACGCCCGCAGATTGGCGACGCCTGTGCGGGGATCGGCACGCGCCTCGTCCCGCCCCCGCGCGTCCGCCGCCCGGAGGCGAGCCACCGTCTCGGCCACGAAAGCCAGCGCGCCGAGCCGGAGCAGGCCGTTCCAGTAGGGAATCGACCCGTGCGCGTAGTCGCCGTGCGTGAGGGCGTCGGTGAGGAGCCAGGCGACGGTGGCGGCGCCGGCAACCCCCAGGCCGGGACGGCGACCCGCGAACCACGTCACCACGACGACCGGGGCAAGATAGAACGGGAGAGGAGTGAGCTCGGGACCGGTCGCGAAGTCGAGGTAGCCCAGCCCGGCCACCGCAACGAGACCGGCAACCACGATGGCCCACGGCGGGCCTCCGCCGAAAGGACGGGTGATGCGTACCCCCGCGAGGGTCGGTCGGTGGGAAGATAACCCCGGAGCCGGGGGCGGGGGGCGGGACGGAGGGCCGGCGGGCCCGCTAGCACAATGCGATCTGGTCGGCGGGCCGGCGGGATAGCGCAGCCGCCCACCCGGCAGCACCCGAGCGTGCGGCGACAAGTGATGCGGCTCCACCCGCGTGGCGCCGAGGATGTGGCCCACGTCATGCCCCTGCACAACCAGCGCGTCGGCGATCAGCTGGCGGTGGCAGCGCCAGGGCACGGCTTCCGCGCACAGAATCGCCGTCGGCCCAGCTCGCGCGAGCTGGCGCAGCCGCGCCAACGCATCTGCGAACTCCGGCGTCTCCATGTAATCCGCGTAGCCGCGGAAGCCGGCGCTGCGCCACCCCGTGTTGAGCGAGTCCGGCCGAGCCGCCCGCCGCCCGCCGAGCTCGGGCGCGTGATGGTAGCCGACGCCCACCTCCTGGAGCGCAGTCGCGAGCGCATCGCGCGCGAACTGCGGGTGGCGCCGCGACGCCGGGTAACGGCGCACGTCCACCACCTGCGTGACGCGATGGGCCGCGAGCAGGCCCAGGAGCTCGCTGAGCGCCCGAGTCGAGTGTCCGATCGTGTAGATCACATCGAGGAAAAAAGAATCACGGGGGGCTGGTGGCAACCCGGGGAATCGGTGAGCTTGAAGGACGTACTGGCGAGGAGGCAAGGATGACCGAGAAGGAACAGTTCCTGGGGGCGCTCGCGAGGGAGCTCCCGACCACCATGCGGGTGCTCAAGTCCTACCCGGCCACGAAGGGAGACTTGAAGCCGCACGCGAGGTGTAAGTCGGCGAGGGAGCTCGCCTGGATGTTCGTGACCGAGCAGAAGGCGAGCGAGCAAGCTCTGGACGGCGGGATCGAGTTCGGGAAGATGCCGAAGGCGCCCGCGACTCTGCCGGAGGTGATCGCCGCGTACGAGCAGTCGTCCAAAGGGTTCGTCGAACGCATCAAGCGGACGCCCGACGCGGAGCTCGACAAGACCGTGAAGTTCTTCGTGGCGCCGAAGCAGATGGGTGATGTGCGGAAGATGGACCTGCTCTGGTTCATGCTGATGGACCAAGTGCATCACCGCGGCCAGTTCACCGTCTACCTCCGCATGGCGGACGGCAAGGTGCCATCGATCTACGGCCCGTCGGCGGACGAGCCTTGGATGTAGGTCAGAGGCGACCGAGGTCCCGCTGCGTTTGTCCTCACCTCCTGTCCCCCTCTCCCTCCCGGGAGAGGGGGAACGGTAACTATCCCTTCGTTCCCCCTCTCCGCGTATGCGGAGAGGGGGTCAGGGGGTGAGGTTTGAAGGTCAAAACCGGATAGATGGTCGCGCGCTCCCGCGCTAAGTTCCGTCTCGTGAGCCATGCCGCTGTCGTTTCCGACCTGACCGTGGAGCGCCGCTGGCGCATCGTGCTGGCGCGCGATCGGCGCTACGACGGTGCGTTCGTCTACGCCGTGCAGTCGACGGGGATCTATTGCCGCCCCTCGTGTCCCAGCCGGCGTCCGCGCCGCGCACACGTCGCGTTCTTTCCGGGACCGGAGGCGGCGGAGCTGGCGGGGTTCCGGCCCTGCCGCCGCTGCCGGCCGGGCGAGGCCGCGGCAGCGGTCCCCGGGGTTCCGCTGGTGCGTGCCGTCTGCCGGCTGATCGACGCGCACCCGGACCGGCCTGCGAGTCTCGCCGTCCTGAGCGCCCAAGCCGGCGTGACGTCCCATCGCCTGCTGCGCACGTTTCGGCGGGTGCTCGGCATCAGCCCGCGCCAGTACCGCGACGCCCGGCGCCTCGACCGGTTCAAAACGGAGCTGCGCGCGCGGGGCCGTGTGAGCCCGGCTTTGTACGAAGCAGGATACGGCTCGACCAGCCGTGTGTACGAGCGAGCGCACGCGCAGCTCGGGATGACGCCCGCGACGTACAGCCGCGGCGCGCCGGGCACGCGCATCGCGTTCGCGATCGTTCCCTGCGCCTTCGGCCGGCTGCTCGTGGCGACTACGGCGCGCGGGATCTGCCGCATCAGCTTGGGGAGCGGCGCGAAGGCGCTCGCGGCGGGGTTGCGGGCCGAGTTCCCCGCCGCCGAGCTGCGCCGCGATCGCAGCGCGCTCGCCGCGTCGGTCGGCGCCCTGCTGCGCTACCTGGACGGGCGCGCGGAGCCGCTCGACCTGCCGCTGCACGTGCGCGCCACGGCGTTCCAGCGGCGGGTGTGGGAGGCGCTGCGTCGCATCCCCTACGGCGCCACCCGCTCCTATGCCGAGATCGCGCGTGCCATCGGCGCGCCGTCCGCCCCGCGCGCCGTGGCGCGCGCCTGCGCGACGAACCCCGTGGCGCTCGTCATCCCCTGCCACAGGGTCGTGGGAGCAGACGGCGGGCTCGGCGGCTACCGCTGGGGAGTCGCGCGCAAACGCGCACTGTTGGAACAGGAGCGGGCGACCACCGCGAACTAGGGTTGCGACTCGGGCGGTTCTTCGGCCTCGAACTCGATCTTCACGGCGTCGAGGGTGAGCGGACTGGCCACTGTCACCAACCCCTCCCCTTCCGCCTTCACCACCCGGCTCGCCGCGAGCGCCGCCTGTACCTCCGCCAGTGAGGTGAGATGCTCGTCGTCATCGCCTTCCCGGGCCTCGACTTCGGTGCCGCTCACGATATGGATGACCGTGCCGTCGGCGAGGGTGACCGTATTGGCCGTCTGATCCACCGACCGCACCATCCCTTCGAAGTCCCGCTCGCGTTCGACCTCAGGGTTCTGCGCTTGGAGCCTGGTGGTCCCGTCGCTCACCCGTAGCTCGATGCTCGTGCCCAAGACCTTGAGCACGGCATCGGGCGGCGAGGTGGGACTGGTGACGAGGTTGGCACCGGTCACGTTGAGGCTGATCCGGGGATGTTCGTTGTCCTGGTCGCGCCTGAGCTCGGTAGCGAGAAAGCTCGCGTCGCCCGGGGCCTGCGGCGTGGCGGGGGCAGCGCGGCGCGCCTTCACCGCCGGATGCCGCCCGGCCGCGAGGTCGGCCTGCACGCGCGCCACAAAATCTGCGAGCGTCGTCCCGCCGCCCTCGGACATGAGCGCGGCGTGCTGATCGCCGTCGCCGTCGTCGGGCCGGAAGTGCGTCGACGAGTTGAAGCCGACCTTCAGCCCGCCCAACTCCAGCGTGACCGTCCCCTGATCGGCTGTGGCGCTGATCGCGTTGATCCGGCTGCGGACCTCTTCAGGACGCGCCAGCGATCCTGATCGAACGCAGTCGCATCGAGGCGAAGGTGGCGCTGCTCAAGCCGCTCTCTTCCGCGATCGCGATCGGCACGGGCGGTCCGTTCGGCGCGGAGGGGCCCATCATCGCGACCGGAGGAGCGTTCGGCTCGGTGTTCGCCCAGGCGTTCCATCTCTCGCCGGTGGAGCGCAAGACGCTGCTCGTCGCCGGCGCCGCGGCCGGGATGGCGGCGATCTTCGCGGCGCCGGTCGCGGCGGTCTTCCTCGCCGTCGAGCTGCCGCGCTCCGTGTCCCGCTGCTCGGGGCGGGGCCGGACTTCGCGATCCGCCCGCACCATCCCCTCCCGGCGACGACGCTGGCCGAGTGCCTCCTCGTCGGACTGGTCGCGGGCGTCGCCGCCACGCTCATCACGAATCTGCTGTACGCAGTCGAGGACGGATTCACGCGACTGCCGATCCATTGGATGTGGTGGCCCGCCGTCGCGGGCGTGGTCGTGGGCCTCGGCGGACTGCTCGCGCCGCGCGCGCTCGGCGTCGGTTACGACGTGATCCACGATCTCGTGGCTGGCCGCCTCGTCGGGGCGTTCCTGCTCGTCCTGCTGCTCGTGAACGCGCTGATTTGGGCGATCGGCCTCGGCTCCGGGACATCGGGCGGCGTGCTCGCCCCACTCCTCGTGATGGGCGGCTCGATGGGCGCGTTGGGGGCGTACGCTCTGCACCGTCCGGATCCCGGCCTGTGGGCCATGGTCGGGATGGCGGCGCTCACGGGCGGCACCATGCAGGTGCCCCTCACCGCGGTCATCTTCGTGCTGGAGCTCACGGGGGACTTCGCCGCGCTCCCCGGCCTGCTGATCGGCAGCGTCGCGGCCGCGGCAGTGACGGTCCTGGTGATGCGGCGCTCGATCCTCACCGAAAAGCTCGCCCGCCGCGGGCGCCACGTGACGCGCGAGTACGGGGTCAACCCGCTGCACGTGCTGCGCGTCGAGGACGTGATGGAGCCGCCGCTGGCCCTCCCCACGGCAGCCGCGGCGCCGGTGGTCACCTATCCCGACGAGCTGCTCGAGACGGCGATGCGGAAGCTGCTCGAGCACGAGGTGGATGTGCTTCCGGTGGCGAGTCCGGACGATCCGGCCCGCGTGGTCGGGTACGTGGAGCGCTCCGCCATTCTCGGCGCGTGGGTCCAGCTGACCCGCGACGAGCACACGAGAGAAGAAGGCTGGCTGGGGCGACTGCGCCGAGCGGCGCGCTAGCGGTTGCCCGCCCCCGTCGCCGCCTCGGTGACGTTCCGCCGGTGCTTCTCGTACCAGCTCATCATGTAGAGCTGCGTGCGCATGAAGTTCGACGGCTTCGAGCCCGTGCCGTGATACTCACCATTGAAGCGGAGCATGACGGTGGGCACGTTGCGGATCTTGAGGGCCGCGTAGTACTCCTCGGTCTGGGGAATCGGCGTGCGCCGGTCGAGCTCGCCCGTCATCAGGAGCGTCGGCGTGGTCACGCGCCCGACGTGCATGAGCGACGAGTGCGCCAGCCACTCGTCGGGTTTGTCCCAGAACGCCTGACGGAAGAAACTGAACGTGAACAGCGGGATGTCCGTCTGGCCCGCCATGCTGATCCAGTCGATCACCGGGCAGCGCACCGCGGCCGCCGCGAAGCGGTTGGTGTGTCCGATCACCCAGCTCGAGAGCACGCCGCCGCCCGAGCACCCCGACACGTACAGGCGTGTGGTGTCCACGTAGCCGCGACCGACCACCGCGTTCACCCCGGCCATGAGGTCGTCGAAGTCGGGTCCCGGATAATTGTGGTCGATGCCGTTGGAGAACGCGTCGCCGTAGCCGGTCGAGCCCCGCGGGTTGGTGTAGAGCACCACGTAGCCGTTCGCGGCGAAGTTCTGGAACATGTAGCTGAACCCTACGTTGTACATCGCGAACGGGCCGCCGTGGATCTCGAGGATCAGCGGATACTTCTTCGCCGCATCGAACGCCGGCGGCTTGACGACCCAGCCCTGCACGCGCGTGCCGCCTGTCGACGTGTACCACAGCTCCTCGACGCGGCCCAGCCGCTTGTTCCCCAGCACGTCATCGTTGACGGCGGTGACGCGTGTCGGGGCTTGCCCGCGCCGCAGATCGATGCGCACCACGTCCGGACCGTGCTCGGGGTCGCTGCGCACGCCCACGCCTACGAGCGTGCGCGCCAGCGACGTGAGCGAGACCACCTGCGCCCCCTGCGTGACGTCCCGCAGGCCGCCCGCGAGATCGACGTACCGCAGGTTGATCGACCCGCGGTCCGGGGCCGTGAAATAGATGCCCTTGCCGTCCGGCGCCCAGCGCAGGTTGTCCGGATCCCGGTCCAGCGTGCGGGAGAGGTCGCGCAGCCCTGAGCCATCGAGGGCCGCGGTCCATAAATCCGCCGTGCGGTGCGTGTGGTCCGAGGAGTCGGACCCGGTGAACGCGACGGTGCGGCCATCCGGCGACACCGTGGGGTCGGCCCAGAAGCCGGGCCGGGAGACGAGCGGCCGGATGGCATCGCTCGCCACATCCAGCGCGTAGATGCGCGACACCTGGTACTGGCGGTCCCAGGTGCTGTCCCGCAGCCCGTCGAACACGATCGTGCGTCCGTCGGGCGTCCAATCGTAGCCTGCGCCGAACGCGAGCCCGTCGAAGCGGGCGCCCACGTGCCAGCGCCCGCTCGTCAACGCGCGCGCGGTGCCGCCGTCGGCGGGTACGAGGAAGAGGTGCGTAAAGCCCTGCTGCGTGAACCCGACCTTGTCCTGACGGTAGTGCAGGTCATCCACCACGCGCGGCGCGGGCGTCCACTTCGCCCCCTCGGGCGCCTTGGGGAGGGAGATGCTCCAGAGCGTCGAATCGGGAACGAGCATCACGAAGGCGATCGCTTTGCCGTCGGGCGCCCACTTCGCATCGGTCGGCGTCTCGGTCACTCGCGTCACCTGAGACGAGGCGCCCTCCGCATCCATCCAGCGCACGAAGATCTGGGTGCCTTTGGGCTCGCCGTCCGCGAAGTACAGAATGCGCGTGCCGTCCGGCGACCAGCGCGCGTCCGATCCCTTCACGAGGAACCGGTGGTGCGATCCGTCGGCGCCCATGATCCACAGCGCCGACTCCCACTTGTCGTCGATCTTGTTCACCCAGCGTCGCGTGTACACGATCTGCGACCCGTCGGGGGAGATCTGCGGGTCGGCGACCTGCTCCCAGTCGAGGTAGTGGTCGACCGTGAGCAGGGTGTCGGAGGCGATTTCCTGGGCGCGGACGGGCCGGCCTGCGACCGCGGCCGCGAAGACGACGAACGCACAGCGAAGAAGTTTACGCATCAGCGTGCCGCTTTCGCGCCTCCCGTTAGACTGTCCTTGACCACCTGACCGCCCTTCATCACGAACCCCACGTGCTCCAGCACCGTCACATCCTGCAGGGGGTCGCCCGCGACCCCGATCACGTCGGCGAACTTGCCGGGCTCGAGCGCGCCCACGCGGTCCGCCCAGCCGAGCAGGTCGGCGGCGTTGACGGTGGCCGCCTGGATCGCCTGCAGCGGCGTCGTCCCCCACCGGACCATGTGCGCGAACTGTTTCGCGTTCCAGCCGTGCGGGTACACGCCCGCATCGGTGCCGAACGCGATCTTCACGCCCGCCTGCACCGCCTTCTTGAAGTTCTCCCGCTGCTGGCGGCCCACCAGGCGCTCTTTCTCGATGATCTTCTGCGGAAAGCCGAGTCGCGTGTACTCGGCGATGATGTAGTCGTCGTTATAGATGTCGGCGACGAGGTAGGTGCCGCGCTCCTTCATGAGGCGGATGCCCTCGTCGTCGATCAGGCTGCCGTGCTCGACCGAGGCGACCCCGGCGCGCACGGCGCGCTTGATCGCCTCGGCGCCGTGAGCGTGCGCTGCCACCTTCCGCCCCCACATCGCCGCCTCCTCGACCACCGCGTTGAGCTCCTCCTGCGTGTACTGCGGGGCGCCGACCGATTCTTCTTCGGACAGGACGCCGGCGCTGGCGAGCACCTTGATGAGATCCGCGCCATACTTCACCTCGAAGCGGATCTTCTCCCGGATCTGGTCCACGCCGTTCGCGATTCCCGAGAAGCCGTCGAACCGGAGGTAGGGGGACATGCCGTTCACGTCCCCGTGCCCCCCGGTCGCGGAGAGGGGCATGGTCGACACGAGCATGCGCGGTCCCGGGATCGCGCCTTCGTTGATCGCGTTGCGCAGCGCCACGTCGATGAACTCACCGGCCCCGACGTTCCGCACGGTGGTGAACCCGGCGTCGAGCGTGCGCTTCGCGAAGAGGTGCGCCCGGACCGCTTCGTCGATCGCGCTCATGCGGAACAGCTGCTTGTAGTAGTCGCCGGGATCGGACGTGATGTGGGTGTGGCAGTCGATCAAGCCGGGCAGCACGGTCCCATTGCGCAGGTCGATCACGCGCACATCGCGCAGCGCGTGGGCGGCGACGGCGTCCGCGGGGCCGACCTCCTTGATGCGGTCGCCCTCGATCAGGATGGCCTGGTTCGTCAGCACCGTGCCCGTGCGCACCGCGATGAGCCGCCCCGCGCGCACCAGCACGCTCGCGCGCGCCACCGAGTCCGACTGGGCGGCGACGTCGCGGCCGGCGAGGATGCCTGCGACGACGATTACCGCGACGCGCCGGATCATCGGGCGCCTCCGATCGTCTTCTCGACGCGCTGCGCGAACACGTGCGCCCCGGCCGGCGCCATGATTCTCGCGTCCCCCTTGATTTCGTAGCTGTCGGCGAGCACCGGCTTCCCGGTCGTGGCATCGAACAGCTCGGCCGTGAGCAGCCACACGAGGTTCGACAGGTTCGAGATGGTGCCCTTTGCCACCCAGGGGGCCCCCAGCTGCCGGGCCACGGCCAGGGCGCACTCGTTGCCGCAGGGGTTGCCGCCGGCCTCGGCGGCCGCGACGGCGACCGCGACGGTGCTCGAGTCGACCAGCGTCACCAGCTCCGACGCCCGCAGCGTCGCGAGCAGCTTGCTCGTCGCGGCCGCCACGACCGCCGTGTCGCCCGGCCCGAGCACGTTGGCGTGCTCGCCGTCGAACCGCAGGTTCACCACCACGATCGCCGGGCGAGGCCCGGCACTCTGCGCCCCGAGTCGCGGCGGGAGAATACCCACCAAGAGCAGCAGCCAGACGAGCGCAACAGGGCTTGCGCGCACGCGAATCCTCCGGGTCGTGAGACGTGCAGAATGGGTGTAATCTAGAGGTCCCTCGACCGGGACACCAATGACCTCGACGCGCCCCTTGGCGAGCGATCAACGCGCCACCGTCGTCGCGGGCTTCCTCGGCTGGACGCTCGATGCGTTCGACTTTTTCCTGGTCGTCATGACGCTGACGGCGATCGCCAAGGAATTCGGGAAGTCGGATGCCGCCATCGCGCTCTCGATCACGCTGACCCTCGCCTTCCGACCCGTGGGCGCGTTCATCTTCGGCCTGCTCGCTGATCGCTACGGGCGTAGGATCCCCCTCATGGTGGACCTGGTGTTCTATTCGGTGATCGAGGTGCTGTCGGGCCTCGCGCCCAACTACGCCACGTTCCTCGTGCTGCGCGCGCTGTTCGGGATCGGGATGGGCGCGGAGTGGGGCGTAGGCGCGTCGCTCGTCATGGAAAAAGTGCCGCCCCGGTATCGCGGCGTCATGTCGGGTCTCCTGCAACAAGGGTACGCGGCCGGGTACCTGCTCGCGGCCCTGTGCTACCTGTTCATCTTCCCGCACTGGGGCTGGCGCCCGCTGTTCTTCATCGGCGGCCTGCCGGCGCTGCTGGCGCTGTTCGTGCGGGCGCGCGTGAAGGAGTCCGAGGTGTGGCGCGAGACGCGCCACGAGAGCTGGATCGGCCTCGGCCGGGCGATCGCAGCCAATTGGAAGCTGTTTCTCTACCTGACCGGTCTGATGGCGATGATGAACATGGTCT
>Ga0209761_1000423_pt1 | contig 25408 bp, 22 predicted proteins | sample GraSoi013_1_40cm_4_FD_185818 | JGI IMG/M metagenome (GOLD analysis project Ga0209761, IMG submission 185818) | Grasslands soil microbial communities from the Angelo Coastal Reserve, California, USA - Sample 09_25_2013_1_40cm (SPAdes) (version 2) | ecosystem: Environmental > Terrestrial > Soil >...
CGGCCGGAACAGTAGGGCGCGCCACTCGCCGCTCCGCACCAGGTATCCGACATACAGGAGGCCGAAGGCGACGAGCGGCCATGCCAGCGCGAAGTGCCAGTTGAGCGCGCCCGCGAGCCAGCCGCCGAGCCGGGTCCAATGCGGGAACTGTGCGCCGTCGAACGGGCTCACGAAGTACGGCCCGCCGCGGTTTCCGAACCGGGCGTACGCCTCGTAGATCTGGAGACCGCTCGCGATCAGGCCGGCGAGCACGATCACGGTCGCCCAATGGGAGAGCCGGACGATCCAGTGGTGGCGGCGGACTGACGGCGGCGAAGAAGTGGACACGCTCATGGATGCTCCGATTGTCCTGACGCTATGGGGACCCGGCGTGGCGCGTAAGGGGTGGTCTCCCTTACCAGGTTTCACTTCCCGGAGCCCCCTTGAACGGTCCGACGAGCTCCGGCGTGATCCAGCCACCGTAATAGAGCCCTGGCTGCGGCTGGACCCGGTCCTCGCCGACCCAGCAGGCATCCATCCGGCGCGGGTAGAATGCGACGTAGTCCGTGATCACCTCATAGCCGGGATCCGGCGCGCGGTAACTCCAAGCGGCGTCCTTCGCCCGCCGACTCCCGGCCAACACCGTCCAGTAGCTCGCCACGCCCTTCCATTCGCAGAACGACGTGCGCTCGCTGGGTTCGAGACACCCCGCTGCGATGTCGGCGGGCGGGATGTAATACGCGGGCGGACTCGAGGTCTCGCACACACGCAGTGCGGCGGTGGTATCCGCGATCGTCAGGCCGCCAAGCTCGATGCGGACGCGGAGCGGTACCTGCTCGACCCGCGGGGGACGAGGGAAGTCCCACACCGACACCTGCCCCGGTCCAGGGACCACGATGTGGTCCGGCCGCGGACGAGGGAGCGCGCGCAAGCGGGCGCGCTCCATGGCATGGGGATCCGCGTGGCTCGGCGCGGTCATGGTCTGATCCCCGGCACTTTCAGGCGCACGCGATACACGCTCGTTCGCGCGGCGAGGTACAGGGTACGGCCGTCGTCATCGCCCCACGCCATGTTGGCCGGCTGCTCCGGAGCCTTGATGGTGCCGAGGTGTTTGCCCGCGGGCGAGATGATCCACAGGCCGCCTGGCCCCGCGGCGTACACGTTCCCCCGCTGGTCCACCTTCAGGCCGTCCCACGCCTGCTCGCCCGGCTCGGGCGTCGCGTCCACGAATACGGTGCCGCTCGACAGCGTGCCGTCGGGACTCACCTCGTAGCGCATGATCACCTTCTTCTTCACATCCCAGTTGTCCACGTACAGGTATTTTTCGTCGGGGGAGAACGCGAGCCCATTCGGCCCGAGCAGGTCGGTGCTCACAACCTTCAAGTGGCCGTCTTTGAGCAGGAAGATCCCACTGAACGGCAGCTCCTTGCGTGGATCGTCATAGAACTTGGGCAGCCCGAACGGCGGATCGGTGAAGTACAGTGCGCCGTCCGACCGATAGACCAGATCGTTGGGGCTGTTCAGCCGCTTCCCTTCATACTGCTCGGCCAGCACGGTCAGCACACCGTTCTTTTCGAGCCGCGTAACCCGCCGGTTGCCGTGCTCGTCGATCGTGAGCCGCCCGTCGCGGTCCAGGGTGAGCCCGTTCGACCCGGGCTGGTTGTACTCGCCGATGTCCACGCCCGTATACCCGCTCTTAGACCGGAACACGGAGACCTGGCCGTCGGGGGTCCAGCGGTAGATCGTATTCGCGTTGGGATCGCTGAAGAGCAAGTAACCCCCGTCGCGGATCCAAATCGGCCCTTCGGTGAACTGGAAGCCGCCGGCGATCTTCTCGATCTTCGCGGTCGAGTCGATGATGGCATCGAGCGCTGGATCGAGCCGCACGATCTCGTCCGCGACTGGCTGGACCCCGCCGACCTCACCTTGCTTGTAGAACGACAGTGTCGCCGAACGGATCCAGAGGTAGTTCGCAGGTGGGTCGGACAACGGGCCGTTGATCGCGAAAACCGCGAGCTGGAACTGTTGGCCTGGTCTCACATCGTGCCCGAGGACGACGCGGTTCGGCGCGTTCCATCCCTTGATCAGTTGACCCCCTGCCTGGCCGAGGACGAGGGGCAGCTTGCCGTCGAGCCAGATCTCGGCGTAGTCGTCCACGGCGATCTCGAAGATCGCGGTCGACCCAGCGGGGTCGAACGTTCCGAGCCGCTCCGGAATCGTGACCTTGAGCCGGTACCAGCCGAACGACAGGCGACCGGGAGAGCGGCGCGCCTCGAGGGTGGCAGGCCCGATCACGGGCCAACCGGAGTCGTCGAAGCGGGCGGCGCCGGCGTGGGGACTGACGTCGTAGGTGCGACTGGGAGCCCCGCTCGGCTTCAGGTCCGGGCCAGGCGCGCGGAAGTCAACTTGTACGATCTGCGCGTCGCGGTAACGCCACTCGCCGCGCACCAGCCCCACGCCCGTCGGCGTGCGGAGGTCGACGATCGCCTCGGGCCGCCAGCCCGCCGGCGCGTCGCCGGTCGTCTGTGCTGCCATCGGTGCGAAACCGGCCGCCACCAAGAGCAGCCCGGGGAGCGCGCGCATCGTCACATGCCCCCCTTCGTCACCTTGACCGTGTAATACAGGAACGGTCCATCGACCGCTTTGAACCAGTGCGGGATGCCGCTGGGCACGACGATCACGTCGCCGGCCCGCAGGTGGTGGGTCTCGCCACCCTCGATCCCGGGCCCGCGCAACTCGTCGGGCGCCACGGTCCGCAAGTCGGGAGCCTTCCCGCCCGTGATGAACACCGAGTGCCCCTGCAGCACATAGATGATGTCGGTGTCGCGAGTGTGGACCTCGGCCTGACCGGAGGCCTCACGCCGACTGGCGTGGATCTTGTACGCGTCGACCTCAAGTAGCGGCTTACCCTTGGCGAAAGCCGCGGCCACGGCGTTGCTGTCGAAGAAGGTGACGCTGGGCGCGGAGCTCATCGCGGACTGAGCCCGCGCCTCGCCGAGCGGCAGGATGACGATGCCTGACAGCAACAGCCTCGATACGAATCGCATGGGTTGCTCCTTCCCGCTCAGCGGCTGCCGGTCACAGTGACGAGGGCACCTGCGCCCACGAGGGCGATGGCCTGGTCGCGCGCCGCGCTCGCCGCGCCGCTGACACCGATCGCGCCGACGATGACTCCATTGACCCGGATCGGCTCGCCGCCTTGCAGCGGCGCCTCCGCGACCTTGAGGAGCGAGGTCCGCCCGCTCGTGATGGCGTCCTCCAGGACCTTGCTGGGCCGCTGGAACAGCGCCGCGGTGCGGGCTTTGTGGATGGCGATCTCGGCGGACGCCGGGAACGTCGGCTCCAGGCGCTCGAGATAGACCAGGTTGCCGCCGTCATCCACGACGGCGATCGAGCCGCCCTCGTTATTACGGCGGGCTTCCGCTGCTGCCGCGCTCGCTACGGCCTTAGCGCCCTCCAGGTTGATGGTCTTCTTGTCGGTTACCTGGCCTCCCTGGCCCCCCTGGCCGCCCTGGCCCCAGGCGCGCGGCGCCGCCGCGCTCAGCAACAGGGCCGCGACCCCCAATGTTTTCCATGACGACATGACTGTGCTCCTCCCGTTTGTGTTAGTCCTGCGCGACTTCGCAGAACACTTTGATCACGCCCTGGCCATGTTCGAGGTACTCGAACAGCTGACGGTAGTTCTCGAGCCCCTTTACCGGGTGCGTTAGCAGCTGGTTCAGCCACCCCGGATACTCGAGGGCCGCTTGCGACAAATCCTTGACGCCAGTCTCGAAGTACTCGCGGTTGGCGTTCACCGTCCCTACCATGACTTTGTTGCCGAGCACGAAGGAGAGGTTGATTCGGTCGGCGGGCACCTCGACTCTGTGATCGCTGCCCGTCACGCTCGAGAGCACCAGCACGCCGTTCTTCGCCAGCGCTTGCATCGCGTCGAACACGAGCGGCGCGAACCCGGACGCCTCGAAGATCAGGTCGAACGGTCCGTACTTCCCCGCGACGTCCAGGAAGGAGCCCTCTTCGGCAGACGCGTAGCGAGCACGCAACCCCTCGACGAGATCCGAGTTGAGATACGGGCGGCGCTGCCGGGCGAACGTCGTGACGTCGAGCCCCCGCAGCCGGAGCGCGAGCGTGGCGAGGAGCCCGACGGTACCAGCGCCGATCACGGCCGCCTTCTTCGGCCGCCACACGCGGAGCCGGCGCTGGATCTCGAACGCCTGAGCGATGCCCTTCTCCACCACGGTCGTGGGCTCGAGCAGTACCCCCACGTCCCCCAGCTCCTGCGGCACCTTGACCAGGAACTCGGGATCCTCGACGTAGTACTCGGTCAGGAAGCCGTGACGCCGGCTGATGCCCCGCTCGAAGTACACGTCGTCAGTGGTCATGTCCGAGGTGCCGATGCGGTCGTAGATGCTCATTCCCGGCCGGCGAACCGTCGCGACCACGTAGTCGCCTACCATGAGCTCGGTCACCCGCGCGCCGATCTCGGCGACGACGCCGAAGCTTTCATGACCTAGGGTCAGGAACGGACTGCCTTCGGGAGCCTCACCGTACTCGGCCGCGTTGATCTCCTTGTCCGTGCCGTCGACGCCGACCCGCAAGACCCGGACGAGGACGCCCCGTCCCCCCGGGATGTCGGTCACGGCAGGCATCGGGAGCTCCGCGAGGTGCACCGATCCGGGCTGGCCCGGGAACACGGCGATCGCTTTCATCATTCGGGGGCCGCGTGGTTCGGTGGACGGCGAAGCCGCAGGGGTCGAGGCGAGGCTGCTGGCCATATCTGGCATCTCCGTGAGAGTGGGATAGCACCGGTCAGGGAGCGACGACCTGGACGACATGGCCGTCGGGATCGCGCACCAGGAATCCCCGGTCGAAGCCGAGCGCGCGATCCTCCACCCGGACGACGCCGGGCGAAACGAGCCGGGCACCCGCCGCGGTCAGGCGTGCGGCGAGGGGTTCCGGGGCCGAGCTCGCGACGATTGTCTGCCAGTGGACGAGATCGTTCGCGCGCTCGTCGGCTGGGGCGGGGCGGCCGTCGCGCGGGCTCACGTATTCGAGAAACTCGATACCGGGCCCCGTCGGCGCGCGCAGACTAGTGATCCGGAGCCGCGCGCCGGGCACGTTGTTGAGCCGCTCCTGCTCGGGGCCGTAGTTGAGACTCTTGCCGGCGATCCGGAGCCCCAGTAGGTCACGATAGAAGCGCAAGCTCGCGTCGGTGCTCGCCACGACGATCGCCGTGTGGTCGATCCCAAGGAACAGTCGTCCCTCCGCTCGCTGCCACTTCGGGTCGCCCTTGCCGGGCGGAAACTGCAGCACCTCCAGGGGATGCCCGTCGGGATCGCGGAAGTAGAAGGCGCGGATTCCGCCGGCCTTGGGGTTCCAGTCGGGGAGGCGCTGCGGCGCTGGCGACACCCGCTGCACGCCGTGCGCCTGCAGGACGGCGTAGGCGCTGTCCATGTCGCTGACGATGATCGCCACGTGCTGGAACCAGCGGTCGTTGCTGCGCGCGTCCGCCGGGGCCGGACGGCCCGGCGGCGGCCCGCCCCAGGCCATCAGCTGCAGCGTGTCGACGCCCAGCCGGAGGCGAACGACGCGGATGCGCGAGCCGGGCACGCCCTGGAGGCGGTCGTAGCCCTCGCCAGCCACGACGGTGTCCCCGACCATCTGGAACCGGAGCACCGACGAGTAGAACGCGACCGAGCGATCCATGTCGGAGACGGTGAGAGCGATCGCGCCCACGGCAGCGACGACAGCACGGCGCGCTGCGTGGACGACGGCCGGCGCGCTCCGCATCTGCTGCGCCCGGAGCGCAGGAGCGGCGAGCGCCAGGGTCAGGACCGCCAGGCGGGTGAGCTTCACCGCAAGCGCTCCAGGATATGGTCGCCGACGCGCAACGCATTGGCCATGATTGTGAGGGCCGGGTTCACTGCGCCGCTCGAAGGAAAGAAGCTCCCGTCTACGACGTAGAGATTGTCCAGCTCGTGCGCCTTGCAGTTGCGATCGAGCGCCGACGCCTTCGGATCGTCGCCGAAGCGGATCGTGCCGTTCTGGTGCGCCACGCCGGCGAGCGGCACCCGCTCCCCGACGAACAGGTTGCGCGGGATCAGGTGATGCTCGCACCCCAGCGAATTCATCAGGCTCTTGAGCTTCGCGATCAAGCGCTTGTGGCCTTCCTCGTTGTTCGGCTTGTAGCTCAAAATGATCTTCTCATCCTTCGTAACCGTGACGCGGTTGTCCGGGTCGGGCAGATCTTCCGAAGTGAGCCAGAAGTCGAGCGAGTGTTTCGCGATCAGATCGAGCGTCATGCCCGGCACGATCGGGGGGGCGCCGGCCGACAGGATGTTGGCATCGAACTTCCCGACAAATGAGATGTGCCCCATCGGGTAGTTCCATTCGTCGGACGCGAAGTAGAAGTCGTTCACCGCGAGCGTCTTCTGGAACACGGTCGGGTTCGGCTGCTTCGAGATCGCGAGCACGACGGAGTTAACGTGGCCCATGTAGTGGCGGCCCACGACGTCGGAGCCATTCGCGAGGCCCCGCGGGTGGCAGTCGTTGGCGGAGCGCAGCAGCAACGCCGCCGAGTTGATCGCCCCGGCGGAGACGACCACGATGTCCGCGGAATAGACCTCCGTGCCGCCGTTCCGCCCCACGTGCACCTTGGTCACCTCCCGTCCCGATGGGCTGGTCTCGAGCCGCGAAACGCACGAGCTGGTGAGGAGCGTGACGTTGGGATGCTCGAGCGCCGGGTCCACGCACACGACTTGCGCATCGGACTTGGCCCAGACGAGGCACGGATAGCCGTCGCACGTGGAGCAACGGATGCAGCGGCTCTTCCGAGGGTTCTGCTCATCCAACATGATGCCGAGCGGCACATGGAACGGCCGCAGTCCGCACTTCGTGAGGTCGTCGTGCAACTCCTGAATGCGCGGCTCGTGGCTGACCGGTGGGTGCGGGTACGGCGCACTCGCCCACGGCTCCGTGGGGTCGCCGCCGCGCTGCCCGTGCACGTGGTAGAGTTGCTCGGCTTTCGTGTAGTAGGGCTCGAGCTCGTCGTACGTGATCGGCCAGGCGGGCGAGACGCCGCCGTGGTGGCGGATCTCTCCGAAGTCCTGTTCGCGAAGCCGGAACAGTGCGGCGCCGTAGAACTTCGTGTTGCCCCCGACCCAATAGTTCGTGTGGGGGTGCAGCTCCTTGCCGTTCCGATCGTACCAGACCTCCTTCGTCTGGTACTTGCCCTTCACCTGAGACGCGAGACTGTCCCAGTTGTCCTTTTCTCGGGGCACGTAGTCGCCGCGCTCGAGTAGGAGGATGCGCTTGCCCGAAGCCGCGAGCCGGTAGGCCAGCGTGCCGCCGCCAGCGCCCGTGCCGATGATGATGACGTCGTAGTGGCCGTTCATGCGGTGGCGATAATGCGGGAGGCGGGGGAATGGTTCCCGCTGGATCTCAGCTCTGGGAGGGTGCAGCGGCGAGGCGGTGCTCGCAGAAGATGCATCGCACGTCGGCGGCGTGGTGCAGCTTGGCGCAGAACAAGCCGCGTGCGCCCCGCCAGTGGCGATACACCTCCGCCGCAGCGAGCATGCCGAGGGGAGGAGCCGTGAAGTAGATCCACCAGCCGGTCCAGGTCCGCCCCACGAGCGCCGACCCGAAGGTCCGGGCCGGATTCATGCTCATCCCCGAGATCGGCGACTCCAGTGCGATGTAGAGAGCGACGAGCAGTCCGGCGCAGACGCCCGTCCAGCGGGCGATGCTCGGCCGATTGGACACCGTGAGCACCGCGAACATCAAGCCGAACGAGATGATGGTTTCGGCGACGAACGCGGCACCCAACCCGTCGTTGCCGGGCTGGGTCGCGACGTAGTGAACCGCCGGGTGCCCGAGCGGCATGCGCACGATGGCAAGGGCCACCAGCATGCCTGCGACGCCGCCGGCGAACTGGGCGCCCGTGTACCAGATCGCGTCGGCACGGGCGACCATGCCGAGACGGTGGAACGCGAGGGTTAGTGCGGGATTGAAGTGCGCCCCCGAGCGGCTGCCCCAGGGCGAATACACCAGGGCCATCGCGGTGAGGCCCATGGCCGATCCCATGAGCGCGCGGCGGATTATCGGGTCGGGGATCGCCCGATGGACCGGTGAGCCCGGGAACTCGAGCAGCGACCCGAAGAGGGAGGCCGAGATCATGAAGGCGCCGAGCAACGCTGCTTCCATGACGTACTCGGGCCAGTGCCGTCGTAGCGCGTCGATCATGAGGCCTGCTCTGCCACCGCCAGCGCCGCCCCCTCGGCCACTGTGCTCGAGCGCGCGGTTTGGAACTGGACGAGGTCTTTCGAGAAGAACAGGTCGAGCGTCCAGTCGAGTGCCACGCGCACCTTGCGCTCGAACCGCGGCAGCTTGAGGAGGTAGATCGATCGCCACAGCCACCAAGCGACGAATCCGGAGAAGTTGACCCCCAAGATCCGTGCGACACCGGTACGGCGGCCGATGGCCGCGAGCTGGCCGATCGTCTTGAACGTGAACCGCCGCTTGGGGCGCCCGCGCAGGCTCGCAGCGATGTTGCGAGCCAACACCTTCGCCTGCCGCAGTGCGTGCTGCGCGGTCGGGGGATAGGGCCTGCCCTCCGGGTCCGGCACGAGAGCGCAGTCGCCCAGCGCCCAGACGCCCGGCCATTCCGGGACTTCCATGAACGCGTTCGCCACCACGCGGCCATGCTCCCGGGCGCACGGCAGGGCGGCGAGCAGGGGGTTGGGGACCGTGCCGGCGGTCCACACGATCGTGCTCGCGGGCACGAGCGTCCCGTCGCTGAGCTCGACGCCCCGCGGCGTCACCGCGCGCACGGCGGTGTCGACTCGGACGTCGACGTTCCGCCGGGCCAACACGCGCTGCGCGTACGTGCCGAGCTTGGCCCCGAGCTCGGGAAGGATTGCCGGTCCCGCCTCGACGAGGACCACACGCACTAGGTCCCCCGTGAGGTGCGGGTAAAAGCGGATCGCCTCGCGGAGGAAGTCGTTCACCGCAGCCACGGTCTCGACGCCCGCGAACCCGCCCCCGGCGACCAGGAACGTCAGCAAGTCGTGCCGCTGCTGCGCGGCGCACTCGAAGTCCGCTTCCTCGAGCAGCTCGATCAGCCGATTGCGGAGCGCGATCGCGTCGCCCAGGGTCTTCGTCGGCAGCGCTCGCCGTTCGAGCCTCGGGATCTTGAAGTAATTGGTCACGCTGCCGAGCGCGATGACGAGGTGGTCGTACTCGAGCTCGTGCCGGTGCGCCCCGTGCGCGTGGGCGACCGTGACACGATGGGTGTCGAGGTTGATGTGCTCGACCTCGCCGACGAACACCACGCCGCGCGTCAATAGCTTGCGGATCGGGTTCACGATGTGCGTCAGGTCCAAATCGCTCGCTGCCACCTCGTGCAGCATCGGCGTGAACAGGAAGAAGTTGTCGCGGTTCACGAGCGTGATGCTGAGCGGCACGCCCCGGGGCACCGCCTTCTGCAGGTGGATCGCCGTGGTGAGCCCGGCGAATCCCCCACCGAGGATCACTACCCGGACGGGCGGTCGCACGGTCATGAGGCGAGCGCGCCGTGGCCGGAGCGCGCTGCGCGCCGGCCGGCCGTGGCCAGGACGACCCGGTCGAGCCGCAGCGCTTCGCCGACCGACCACGCCTGGAAGGGACAGCCCCGCGGTCGATGCGGCGCCTCGGCGTCGGCGATCTCGGAGACGTGTCCGAGGCCGGCTTCGTGCAGGTGCCCGAGCAGCGGCTCGAGGAACCGCTGGCGCGCCTTGCGTTTGGCCGCGACCGTGTCGCCGCGCACCCGCACCCACGCTTCCACGAAGGCGCCCAGCAGCCAGGGCCACACGGTGCCCTGGTGGTAGGCGCCGTCGCGCGACACCACGTCCCCTTCATAGCGGGCCGTGTAGCCCCGCTCGCCCGGGGCGAGCGAGCGCAACCCGAGCGGCGTGAGGAGTCGCTGCTCCACCGCGTCTACAACCTGGCGCGCCTGCGTGCCATTCAGCACCGGGAAGGGCAGTCCCCCGACGGCAAAGATCTGGTTCGGCCGGAACGTCGCATCCGCAGTCCCGGGCATGTGATCGACGTCCACCACATCGTGCAGGTAGCCGCCGCCTGGGTTCCAGAAGCGGGCGGCGAACGCCGCCGTGCCCCGCTCGAGCAGCGCCCCCCATCGCGGAGACCCCGCTGCTCCAATGCGCAGCGCGTTGAGCCACAGCGCCTGTACCTCGACCGGCTTCCCGATGCGCGGGGTCACCACCCAATCGCCCACCTTCGCATCCATCCACGTCAGCTGCACCCCGGGCTGACCCGCCGCGAGCAATCCGTCCCGATCCGCGTGAATACCGTAGCGAGTCCCGGTGGCGTAGCCGGTGAGAATGCGCTGCACGGCCTGATCGAGCGTGCGGTGCTCCGACTCCGGAACGTGCCCGTCTGCGGCTGCCACGGCGACGAAGTACTCGTGGACCGCGACGACGTACCAGAGTGCCGCATCGACGGCGTTGAACTCCGGCTGGTCGCCCCGGTCCGGGAAGCGGTTGGGGAGCATCCCTTCGGAGACGGCATCGGCCCACTGGAGGAGAATCCCACGCGCGTCGTTCAGGCGGGCCCCCGCGAGGCAGAGCCCGCGCAACGCGATGAAGGTGTCGCGACCCCAGTCCGTGAACCACGGATAGCCCGCGACGATTGTCATGCCAGCGCCGCGTCCGACCAGGTACGCGTCCGCCGCGCGGTGCAGGGGCGACGGAAAGGCCTCCCGCCGGCGGCGCTCGGTTGCCCGGAGCTGCGCGATGTCGCTGGGCAGCGCCGGGCGCGCGCCAGCTTCGGCGCCGGACTCGGCCTCGAGACTCCAGAGCGCTTCGCTACCCGACAGATCCCACGTGAAGCTGCCGGGCGACGCCAGATCCTCGAGGAAGTCCTGTCCCCGGTCGCGCTCCTCGGTGTACAGGAATCCGCGGTACCACTGCGGGTCGTGCGTGTACAGGCCGTTGCTCCTAGCCAGCACCCCGGGGACGCCGTCATACGGGCGCCACGTCACGGCGTCGCCGTCGCGCCGGGCGTCGAACTGGAAGCCTGGATTCTCGTGATGCAGGGCGTGGTAGTCGCGGCCCGAAAGGAAGGGGCGTACCACGAGGCGCACGCCGGGTGCCGGCGTCCTGAGCTTCCACGACAAGATCGCACGGGCCGACCCACGCGGTACGAATAGCTGGTGTTCGACCTCGGTATCGTCTTCGAGCCGGAACAGCCAGGTCGGCCACGGGGTCGGGGAGAACGTCTTGAGCCGGCGTTCGCCGTCCGGCGACGTGACGCCGGGCGAGTAGCACTGCGTGCTCAAGGGGAAGCGCCGCCCCTGGCGCTCGATCCAGCAGTCGCATCCGTTCACGAGTGTGTAGCGCCCCGTGGGTGGAGTCGTCGCGGCGAGCAGCAAGGCGTGATACCGCCGCGTCCGCATGCCACCCACGGTTCCCGAGGCGAAGCCTCCGAGGCCGTCAGCTTCGAGCCACTCGGCGGCGTGATCCACGGGGTGCTCCTGGAGTTGGTTTGGCGGCGGGCTCGGGCGCCGAGCGCTGGCTCGCGCGGGCGTGCGCGAGGTCCTCGATGCTCCGAGTGACGAGCGCTGTCCATCCGGTCTGATGACTCGCGCCCACCCCCCGACCGGAGTCGCCGTGGAAGTACTCGTTGAATAGCACCAGGTCGCGCCAATGGGGGTCCGTCGCGTAGCGCGAGTCGTCGCCGTGGCACGGGCGCCGACCAGCGGCGTCGGGCAGGAAGATCCGCGCCAGTCGGCCCTGCAGCTCGCGCGCCACTTCGGCCAGCGTCAGCATCTTCCCGGAGCCGACCGGGCACTCGACGCGCAGGCTGGCGCCGTAGAAGTGGTCATAGCGCTCCAGCGCCTCGATCAACAGGTAGTTGAGCGGAAACCAGATCGGTCCGCGCCAGTTCGAATTCCCACCGAACAAGCCGGTGTTCGATTCCCCGGGGACGTAATCCACTCGGTATTCCTGGCCGCCGGCCTGAAGGACGTACGGACGCTCCTGGTGCACCTTGGAGACCGACCGGATGCCGTAGGGGGAGAGGAACTCCCTTTCGTCCAGCGCGTAGCGGAGCACGCGCTCCAGCCGCTCGCGGCGCGGCAGGGCTAGCAGGCGGTGCCGGTGGCTCTGGTCGGGCGTCGCTTCGCACATCGAGATGTGCCGCACGAGGTCGGCGCGGTTGCGGATGAACCAGTCCATCCGCGCGGTGAAATCCGGAAGCCGCTTTAGCGTCTCGGTCTCCACGATCTCGCAGGCGATGAGCGGCACGAGGCCGACCAGCGAGCGGACCCGTAGCGCGGTCTTCATCCCATCGGCAGCAAGCTGGTCGTAGTAGAATCCGTCCGCTTCGTCCCACAGCCCCGTGCCGCCGAGCGTGTTCATCGCGTCGACGATCGCCACAAAGTGCTCGAAGAACTTCGTCGCGATGTCCTCGTACGCCGCGTCCTCGCTCGCGAGCTCGAGCGCGATGGACAGCATCGTGGCGCAGTAGAACGCCATCCACGCGGTCCCGTCCGCCTGCTCGAGGTGGCCCCCCGTGGGCAGCGGGCGCGAGCGGTCGAACACCCCGATGTTGTCGAGGCCGAGGAAGCCGCCGGCAAAGAGGTTCTTCCCCTCGGGGTCCTTGCGGTTCACCCACCAGGTGAAGTTGAGTAGCAGCTTCTGAAACGTGCGCTCCAGGAAGAGCCGGTCGCGCCCCCCTCGCGGGCCGGTCATCTTGTACACGCGCCAGCAGGCCCACGCGTGCACCGGCGGGTTGACGTCGCCCAACGCGAACTCGTACGCCGGGATCTGCCCGTTGGGATGCATGTACCATTCGCGCAAGAGCAGCACCAGCTGGTGCTTCGCGAACTCGGGGTCGAGCCGCGCGAAGGGGATCATGTGAAACGCCAGATCCCACGCGGCGTACCACGGATACTCCCATTTGTCCGGCATCGAGATGACGTCGAGGTTGTTGAGGTGCGTCCAGTCGGCGTTGCGTCCCGAGCGCCGCGCTGCCGGAGGCGCGGGTTGGGACGGATCCCCGGCGAGCCATTCGGGCACGTCGTAGTAGTAGAGCTGTTTCGACCAGAGCAGGCTGCCGCGCGCCTGCCGCAGCACCGCGCGCTCTTCGAGCGTCGCCGCCGGGGGCGTAACGCCCGAGTGGAAACGGTCCGCTTCGACGATCCGCTCTGCAAACGTGCGGTCGAACTCAGCTCCGAACGCCGGACCCCGCGCCTCGCCTGCGGCGCGCAGCCGCAGGCGCAGCACGACTTCCTTCCCGGCGCCGATCGGGACGCGGTACCACGCGGCTGCCTTCGTGCCGCGCTCGTCTGGATTGACCGCGCGCTCGTCGCCCTCGATCACGAGCGCGTGAAAGGCGTCCTTCACGTACGGCGTAGGGTTCGGGATCCCAAACAGCCGAGTCAGGTTGGACGCGTTTTCGGTGAAGAGCAGCCGCGGCGCTGTGTCGTCGGAGGCGAGGTCCGCCGCGAGGCGATACGCGCCGAGCGTCGCGTGCTCAGCGCGGATCTCCGCGGGCCCGGTGCGCGAGAGCGACGGCTTCGTGGGAAAGTTGTCGCCCTCGCGTCCCCAGTCCCAGGTGTTGCGGAACCAGAGCGACGGCAGCACGTGAATCGGCGCTGTGTCCGGACCGCGATTGGCTACGCTGATCCGGATCAGGATGTCCTCGGGTGAGGCCTTCGCGTATTCGACGAGCACGTCGAAGTAGCGATCGTCATCGAACGCTCCGGCGTCAACAAGCTCGAACTCGGCTTCGTCCTTGCCGCGGCGCCGGTTTTCCTCCACGAGGCACCGATAGGGGTAGGCCGCCTGTGGGTACTTGTACAGCGCCTTCAAGTACGAGTGGGTGGGGGTGGAGTCGAGGTAGTAATACACCTCCTTGACGTCCTCCCCGTGATTGCCCTCGGGTCCCGTGAGCCCGAAGAGCCGCTCCTTGAGGATCGGATCGCGCTCGTTCCACAGGGCGAGCGCGAATGCGAGGCGACATTGCTCATCCGAGATGCCGAGCAGGCCGTCCTCGCCCCAGCGGTAGGCGCGGCTCCGGGCCTGGTCGTGCGAGAAATAGTCCCAGCAGTTACCGTCGAGCGAGTAGTCCTCCCGCACCGTTCCCCACTGGCGCTCGGATAGATAGGGACCCCAACGCTTCCATGGCTTCTGCTGCACGGCCTCCTGCAGGCGGACCAACTCTTCTGCGGGCATGCGCCTCGGTCTCCGGATGTGCGAGTGGTGTGGCCCCCCGGGGGCTGGAAATGCACCCGGTCACCGATTGGTTCCCGGCGACCGCACGAAGGGGGTGCGCGACGCGGTGGGACTGGTGGCGGCCTAGCGATCCCGGCGCTGCGCGCCGGTGAGGATCGCCGCGACCTTGTCCACCAGCGATTGCGGGAGGTCGATCCGCCGCAGCTTGTCCTTCAGCTCCCGGAGGACGCTGTCTTCGAAGGCGTGCTCGCTGGCGCATTGCGCGCAGGTGTCGAGGTGCTCCTTCACCATCGTCATCTCGGCCTCCGACAGCTCGCGGTCGAGATAGTCGTTCAGCCTCCGGAGCACTTCTTCGCAGGTATAGCGATCAACGGCGCTCATACGCGCTCCTCACGGCGGTGAGCATTTCCTATTGTGCGCCTCCATGCGGGGCCGGCGCAACGGGCTATCACACGCCCCGCTCGGCGAGCCGCTGGCGCAGTGCGGCAGCCAGCGCGGCGGTAGCGGCGACGTCCTCTGGATCGGTACCGCACGTCCCGAGGTCGAGCATGCCGTATCCGATCTCTCGCAGGTACGACTCGAAGCGGTCCGCCATAGTCGCGATTCGCATGTTCCTCCCCAGCGTTCCTTGCGCTCGCGGTGCGTCAGCGAGTCGACGCGCCGATCAGTTCGGCTTCCGTATCGAGCCCCGCCTCCGTCGCCATAGCACGCGGCCATCGATTGGGAACGGCACCACGAGCGTCACTTGCAAGCCGCTCTGGAGCAGTCCCTTGACCAGGCCCAGCGTGGCTGTCGCGAGACCGCCCGCCTGGTACGGCGGAAACTCCCACCCGAACATCAGGACTTGCATCGGCCGACCCGACCGCCGCCCGCGCGCTCCGCCTCGCCGTGTCTGCTCCATCGTCGCGGCACTCACGGTGCATGGACCTCCATTAGGGCAGCTCCTCGGGTTCCGGCGGTCGCGGCTAGAATGCGCTTGCGGGGAGAACGGTTCCCAGCGCACGCTCACCGCGACTCGGAACCTTTTGGCGAGTCCGCGCATTCGTGCGTGACGCCATGGACTCTGCGACGCACTACGACGCCATCGTCATCGGAGCCGGCCAGGCCGGAGGACCGCTGGCGGGGGCGCTGGCCCGGGCGGGCCGGCGCAGCGCGCTGATCGAGCGCGTCCATGTCGGCGGCACCTGCATCAACGAGGGCTGCACTCCGACCAAGACCATGGTCGCGAGCGCCCGGGTAGCGTACCTCGCGCGCCGCGCGGCCGACTACGGTGTGCGGGTGGGCCCCGTCGCCGTAGACATGGCAGCCGTACGCCAGCGGAAGCGCAGCATCGTCGAGACCTTCCGTTCCGGCAGTGAGCGTCGCCTCACGACCACCGCCGGGCTGGACCTGCTGATGGGCGAGGCGCGGTTCATCGGCCCGAACGCGGTCGAGGTGCGCAGCGCGGGCGAGACTATGGCGTTGACCGCGCCGCTCATCTTCATCAACACGGGCGGCCGCCCCGCTCGCCCGCCGCTGCAAGGGCTCGACGCCGTTCCCACGCTCGATTCCACTTCGATCATGGAACTCGCCGAGCTGCCGGAGCACCTCCTGATCCTGGGAGGCGGATACATCGGGCTCGAGTTCGGGCAGATGTTCCGCCGCCTCGGCAGCCGCGTGACGCTCGTCCAGCGCGCCCCGCAGCTCGTGCCACGCGAGGACGCGGACATCGCCGAGGAGATCCGCAAGATTCTGTGCGAGGACGGAGTGGAAGTGCTGCTCAATACGAAGGTGGCATCGGTCGAGCGCGCGAGCGAGGGGGAGCTCCGCCTCACCGCGCAGAATGGCGGGACCGAGCACGCCCTGCTCGGTTCACACATCCTGCTCGCGACGGGCCGGTCACCCAACACTGAGGCCCTCAACCTCGGCGCCGCTGGCGTCGTGACCGACAAGAGCGGCTTCATCAAGGTCAACGAGCGGCTCGAAACCAGCGTGCCGGGCGTCTACGCCCTGGGCGATGTGAAGGGCGGGCCCGCGTTCACCCACATCTCCTACGACGACTTCCGGATCATCCGCGCCAACTTGCTGGAAGGCGGCAGCGCGACGATCCACGACCGCCTGGTGCCCAATACGGTCTTCATCGATCCCCAGCTCGGTCGCATCGGCCTGAGCGAGGCGGAGGCCCGCGAGCAAGGGCGCAAGATCCAGGTGGCCAAGATGCCGATGAGCTACGTGGCGCGGGCGCTCGAGATGGATGAGCCGCGGGGTTTCATGAAGGCCGTTGTGGACGCGGATACGGGCCTGATCCTGGGCGCGGCCGTGCTCGGCGTTGAAGGCGGGGAGATCATGGCAGGGCTGCAGGTCGCGATGATGGGGAGGCTCCCCTACACCGCCCTCCGGGATGCTGTGTTCGCGCACCCGACTCTCGCTGAGTCCTTCAACAACCTGTTTGCGGCTCTTGTTTGACCAGACGGTTCTCTGGATCGCGCAGGCGATTGAGGCGGCCGGGATCGGCATCATCGTGCTCGGCGGCGTGGTCGCGACCGCCCTGTTCGTGCGACGGCTTTCGCGGACGGAGGGGTTCGCCGGCTCCTATCACCGCTACCGTGAGAACCTCGGCCGAGCCATTCTGCTTGGCCTGGAGTTCCTGGTCGCCGCCGACATCATCGGTACGGTCGCGGTGGCCCCGACCTTCCGGAACCTCGGCGTGCTCGGCCTCATCGTCCTGATCCGCACGTTCCTGAGCTTCTCACTGGAGCTCGAGGTCAACGGCCGCTGGCCGTGGCAAGAGCCGAAGCCCGAGGTGTGAGCTCAGGCGACGTCCACGATTCCGTGGTCCTCTGCGAGTGTCCAAAGGGCCCGCTGGAGCTGCCGTCGCGCGCGGTGCAAGCGGGACCGCACGGTGCCCACGGGACAGTCGAGGACCGTGGCGATCTCCTGGTACGAAAGGTCCTCCATGAAGTACATCGTGGCGACCGCCCGGTACTCCAGCGGGAGGGCCTGTAGGGCCTCCAGGACCTGCTCGGTTTCCAGCTTGCTGAAGAAGGTCGCTGCGGGATTCGTGTCCCCCGAATGCCACCCTGCCGCTGCGGTCTTCGAGTAGAGATAGAGGGGCGGCGTGTCGTCGAGCGAGACGGTGTCGCCCGTGACGTGTGCGCGACGCCCTCGCGCGTAGAAGACGTTCGTCAGGATGCGCATGAACCACGCCTTGAAGTTGGTGCCGGGCTGGAATCCGTCGAAACCTCTCAGCGCAAGCAGCACTGCTTCCTGCACGACGTCTTCTGCATCGGCCTGGTTCCTGGTCAGGTATATCGCGGCGCGGTAGGCCGTCGGCAGGAGGGGCGTCAGCAGGGCGTCAAACTCGGGGCGTGACGGATGCGCGTGAGATTCCCCAGGCCGATCGACTGCGTGGGGTGTGGCGGCGTGCGTCACGGCTTGTAATCCTCTCCGAGCAGCTCGTGGATGAGCGGAGGGCAGTTGCCGATCGTGACGTGATTCCGCATGAGCCTCCTCAGTGCAGCGACGCCCTTCGTGTCTACATACGCCACCGCCGCCAAATCGAGATCTACGACTCCGAACTCGCTGGCTGCAGCTGCGCACTCCCGCTCCAGCAGCATCGCCCACTCGCCAACGACCCGACCCTCCGCTCGCAGGGTGACTCCGGGGTCGTTCCTTGGAATGCGCGTCAGTCGCAGAATCGTGCTCTTCCATCGTGCGGGTCGGCCGCCACAAGAAGCAGGCACCATGCCGTGGACTATGGTCTTCTCGGATCCTGGATAAGTCGTTTGTAGCAGGAGAGTTGGAGATGGAGGTCGTGAACCGCACCAGCGGGCGGGGACGCAGGTTTTCCCAAAATCTTGGGACCGTCACGACATATTGGGAGCTCCGGTCCGGGGTCGCTCGATGCCAAGCTTCTTCATCCGCGCCTCGAGCGTGGTGGGCTTGAGTCCGAGCAGGCTGGCGGCGCCCTTGGGCCCGCTCACGCGCCAGCCCTTTTGCTCGAGCACGGCGATGATGTGCTCCCGTTCGACGTCGTCCAGGCTCCGGAACCTGGCCTCGCTGGCGGCGGCCTCGCCGGCGGCCCAGTCACGCAGCTCCAGCGTCGTTCCCTGCGTGATGATGAGCGCGCGCTCGATGACGTTGCGCAGCTCGCGTATGTTCCCGGGCCAGTTGTAGGCCATGAGTGCGTCGAGCGTGCGCTTGGGGATGGCCTCGATCCGTTTGCCGAGCTTCACGCCGTACTGCATGGCGAAGTGCCGGACGAGCAGCGGGATGTCCTCCTTGCGATCGCGTAGCGGTGGCGTCTCCATCGGGAAGACGTTGAGGCGGTAAAAGAGGTCCGCGCGGAACCGACCGGACTGCACCGCCGAGCGGAGGTCGTGATGCGTCGCGGCGATGACGCGGGCGTCGACCTTAATGGTTCGCGAGCCGCCTACGCGCTCGATTTCTCCCTCCTGGAGGACCCGCAGCAGCTTGACCTGCAGGTCCACCGACAGGTCGCCGATCTCGTCGAGGAAGATGGTGCCTCCGTCGGCGAGCTCGAAGCGCCCGATCTTGCGTGATACGGCGCCGGTGAACGCACCCTTCTCGTGCCCGAACAACTCGCTTTCCACCAGGCCTGGGGCGATCGCCCCACAGTTCACCGTCACGAGCGGCCGTTCCCGGCGGCGGCTAAGGCGGTGGATGCCGCGCGCAATCAGCTCCTTGCCCGTGCCCGTTTCCCCGAGGATGAGGACGCTCGTGTCGGTCGGCGCGACCTGCTCCACCTTGCGGAGCACGGCCGTGAGCGCGGGACTTCGGCCGACGAGGTCTTCGAACCCCTGCTGTGTCTTGATCTCTTCATGCAGGTAGACGTTCTCGGCTTGTAGCCGGTCCCGGAGCTGTGAGACCTCGGCGAAGAGGCGGGCGTTGCTGATCGCGATCGCCGCCTGGGCCGACAGCATCTGGAGGACCTGGAGCCGGTCCGGCGTGAACGCTCCGGTCATCAGGTCGTTCTCGAGGTAGACGACACCCACGAGGCGGCTCTGGTTCAGGACCGGCGTGCACAGGATGGACTTCGACTGGTTGCGCGCGATGTAGGGGTCGCCGCGATAGGTGTGATCGTTCTCGGCGTCGGCGAGCACCACGCTCTCCGAGGTCCGCCACACGTAGTTAACGATGGACGGCGCGAGATCGCGGCTGGCCGCGACTGGCACCCCCTGGAGCACCTTCACCTCCGGCATGTCCACCGCGCCGCGGGCCTGGATGAGCGGCTGGCTGTCGCGCTCGAGGATAAGGAAGCCTTTGCGGGCGCCGGCGCTTTCGATCAGGATCCGCATCAGTTTGGCGAGCAGGCGCTCGAGTTCGATTTCCCCGGCGATGGCCTGCGCCGCCTTCATGACCGTGACCAAGTCCAGGGTCGCCGGCGCCGCTTCGCTGGTGACGAGCACGCCGGCTCCTGCCAGCTCTTCCGGACGGCGGTGGATCAACTCGGGATACTGCTCCCCCAGGTGCTTCGCTTTCGCGAACGCCCCCCATTGGATGTAGGCGTATCGGGCCTCGGCCATGAAGACGGCGGCGACGTTCGCCTGCTGGCGCTGCAGCCAGAACCTGGCGCACAATTCGTTCGCCAACGCCTGGTGCTGGAGCATGCTCGTCTGCCCGGCGCAACGGATCGCCTGATCGTAGAGGTCCAGGGCGGAAAGTGGCCGGCCGGCGATGCGCTCGATCTCCGCCGACAGCAACAGCGACTGGCAGAGAAAGTTCTCAGGGCAGCTCTTCGCCAGGATCTCAAACGCCTGCTGCGCCCTTGCCATCTCCTCGCGATAGGTCCTTCGGTCCTCCTCCGTGGCGTCGGCGTAATTCGCGGCCAACGTGAGACCGTTCCAGAAATCGAACTCGACGGGCCAGATCGTCCCCGACAGATGATACACGACTTCGCGTGCGATCCGGGCCGCTTGCCGCGCCTTTCCATAATCCCCGAACACGTAACAGAGCTGTAGCTTGGCTACGGCATAAAACGTCGTGAAGAAGGGGTTGCCGCGGTACGTCTCGGCATATTCGTTCTCATCGATGGCTTCATCCGAGAGCGAGAGGGGCGCTGCGGTTTTCCCCTGCAACGCCCGCGCCCAGTTCAAGATGATCTTGAGGGAATCGGCAAAGCCGGTCGCCTTGAGCTTGTTGATCAGCGCCAGATTGGGCTCGTAATCGCGGACAAACTGCGCGAGGTCCTGGGTTGAAACCATCGCCGGCCAGGCTTCCGTGCTGGCGCCATACGCTGCGTAGAGGAAATCCCCTGTCTCGAGCCCGCTGCGGCAGGCCTCACGCGCGTAGGGAGCGCAGGTGCGCATCGGTTGCCGCCAGAGGTTCACATGCGCATGGAATTGTTGATAAATCTTCGCCCGCCGCCTGGAGTCCTTGAAGCGCTCATTCACACGCAAGGCCAACCGGCCGAACTCGTACGCCGACTCGTAGTCTCCACGCACGGGCCCGACGGTGATCGCATGCGTGACATAGCCGTAGGCCGACTCTTCCAAGTTGCCGTGGACCAGCGAGAGGCGCACCATCGTGGCGGAGATCAGGCGTGCCAGGACCGCATCTCCGACGATGTAGGCTGAAGACCAGATGTCCGTCAGAATATTCATGACCATCCGGACCTCGGGATCGGTCATGACGGGCAGATCAACGAGCGAGGCGATGCTGCGGGCGCCGAGCAGGGACTGGATGGAGGCGATCTCGCTCTCCAGCGCGGCCTGTTTTTCCTCCGCGGAATCGGGGAATGAAACACCGAAGAGCGTCAGGCCTTCGCGGGCGCTCGCCAGCGCATCCGCATAGCGCGACATGGTTTCATACTGGACGCTTCGCAGGCGGTAGACCCTGGCCCTATCCAGCCGGGTCGCGGCGCGCTGCAGGAGCAAGGCGAACTGTTGTTCCGCTGCGTCAAAATTTCCGCAAAGATACTGGCACTCGGCGGCCTCGAGACGCAGTGCGAAGGCTAGGTCGTAATCGGAGTCCCACAACTCGTCCGTCACGAGGCTCAAGCCGGCATTCAGATAGCCCAGCGCTGTTTCGTGGGCGGTCGAGGACTTGGCTCTTTGCCCGGCGCTGAGGTTGAGCCGTGCGAGGGCGACGCGCTCTGCAGCGTCCGCGATGAGGCCGCGCCCGAGATTCAAATGATGAACGATGTCGAAGATCCGCTCCTCGAGCTCTGCGGCGGGACAATGCGCTAGCATGAGCCGCCCCACCGTCAAATGGACCTGCCGCTTCGCGTCGTCGGGAATGAGCGCGTAGGCCGCCTGCTGCACGCGGTCGTGTAAGAACTTGTAGGAAACCGCCTCCTCCGTCGCGACGCCCGTGGGCTCGTCCAGTGGCAGCAGCAGCCCCTGCTCCAGTGCGCCCCACAGGTGGGCGCGGGTCGCGCTCATCGACTCGGAGCGAACGGTGGCCAGCGCACGTAAGTCGAACCGGTTTCCGATGCATGCGGCGAGCTTGAGCGCCTCCTGGGTCGGGGCCGGCAGCCGGCGGATCCTCATCGCCATCAGGTCGACCACGTTGTCGGTCATGTCTTTGCTGCGGATGGCCGCGACATCGAAGCGCCAGTGCCTGGCCTCATAGTCGAAGGTGACGAGCCGCTCCTGGTGCAGGGTCCTGAGGAACTGCGTGACAAAGAAGGGATTACCAGCGGTCTTCGCGAGGACGAGGTCGGTCAGTGGTCCGGACTGGTCGGTGTCGGTGTGCAGCGTGTCCGCGATGAACTGCCTAAGGTGTGCCGTTGCCAGCGGACCGAGAGTGATCTCGTGCACCGTCGTCCCGCTCCGAATCTCGGCCAGGGTGAGCATCAGCGGATGCTGCTCGCTGACTTCGTTATCGCGGTAGGCGCCGATGACCAGCAACCCCCTGAGCTCTGAATTCGCGAGCAGCGTCTGGAGCAGCGCCAGGGAAGCCGAATCCGCCCACTGCAGGTCGTCAAGGAAGATCACCAACGGATGCGCGGGGGTGGCAAACACGCCCACGAACTTTTGGAAGACTAGGTTGAACCGGTTCTGTGCCTCGGCCGCGCCGAGGGGCGGCACGGCCGGCTGCTTTCCGACGAAGCGCTCGAACGCCGGAATGATATCGATGATCACCTGGGCGTTCGCGCCGAGGGCCGTGAGAAGCGTTTCCTTCCAGGCCTGAATGGCCTCCTCGCTCTCGGACAGCAGCTGCCGCCCCAGCCCCTGGAATGCTTGCGCAAGAGCGCCATACGGGGTGTTGCGCGTCAACTGATCGAACTTGCCCGCGATGAAGTAGCCGCGCCGGCGAGTCAACGACCTGTGGACCTCGTGAATCAGGGATGTCTTTCCGATACCGGAATACCCGGACACGAGCAACAGCTCGGCGGTCCCCTGGGACGCCCGTTCGAGCGCCGCCTGGAGCGTCGCGACCTCGCCATCTCGCCCGTACAGGCGCTGCGGGATCGCGAACCGATCCGCCACGTCCTGCTGCCCCGGCATCACATGCGCGATCTGCCCGCTCTGCTCCCACTCCTGGAGACAGGCGGCCAGGTCCGCCTTGAGCCCGAGACCGCTCTGGTACCTCCCCTCGGGAGTCTTGGCGAGGAGGTGCATGACGATGTCCGAGACCGGCCGGGGAATTGCGGGAACGACGTCTGTCGGCCCCGGTGGCACTCTCGCGATGTGCCCGTGGATGACCTCGAGCGGATCCGCCGACTCGAAGGGGAGCCTGCCGGTCAGCATCTCGTAGAACGTCACGCCGAGGGAATAGAAGTCGGTCCGGTAGTCGAGGTCGCGGTTCATCCGCCCGGTCTGCTCGGGCGACATGTACGCGATCGTCCCCTGGAGGACGTTCGGGTGTCCCGGTTGCTGGTGCTCGAAGGGCAGCCGCGACGCGATCCCGAAGTCGATCAGCGTCGCTCGGCCGGCGTCGAGGTCTATCAGGATGTTGTTGGGATTGATGTCCTTATGGATTACGTCGCGCTGATGCAGTGCCGCGATCGTCTCGGCCAGCCGCACGCCCAGTCGCAGGAACGCCGCCAGGTCGATTCCGCCGGCGATGAGCGTCTTGAGACGCTCGCCCCCGACGTCCTCGAGGATGAGCACCGGCCCGTCGCCCTGCACGGCGAGGCCATACGCCCGCACCACGCCCGGCACGTCGAGATCCTTGATGAGGTCGTACTCCCGGCGCAGGCTGGCGCTGGCGACCGAGGTGGGGATCCCGTCGCCGAACGTCTTGAGGATGACCGGGACGCCGTCGCGATCCCGCCGGCCGCGGTAGACCACCCGCGTACGACCGCGGTAAACCTCCTCAGTGATGCTGAAACCGGGAACCTGCATCGCCCCTCGACCGCGCTCGACGCGATGCTGACCCACACCGCGTGGTCTCACCGGGAGCCGGTTGAGTCGACGGAAGGGTGGGCCAGACCGCAGTGTGTCCGACCCAGCTAATCATAGCGCAACCGCCTCGGGCTGCCAGGCGCACACGAGGACGGGAACCGAGAAGGCTCGTGGCGCATTATAGCCATCCGACAGCCCCGGTCCGCAGGGGTGTATCTCGCTTTGCGGGAACGTCCCACACACCCTCAGGAGGAAGCATGCAGATCATCGAAACCCAGGAGCTCGTCCCCAGCTGTCATCGTCCCGAAGTCGTCGAGACGAGCGAGCTTCAGCCGACCTGCCACTCCTGACCGCGTGGCACGTCTGTTTTCCGAGGGCCCGGACGATTCCGGGCCCTCGTCGTTTTCTGGGAACCAACCCCCCGGCGCGCGCATTATAGCCGCGCGTCACGCACACCTCAGCAAGGAGACACGAATGGTATCGCGCAGGAGTATCGTCTCGGTGTCGGCGCTCCTCGTCGCCGTTGCGGCGTGGTACGCCTTCCGGCCCGAGCGGCTGTTCATCAACCAGACCGTCAGCGAGTCGTTCCCGGCGGGGTCGCAGGCTCAGGCGGCCGAGCCGACGGCCCCCGTGCTGCTCACAACCGGCCGGTTCCACTCAAACGCGCACGAAACGAAGGGGTTGGCCACGATCTACCGGCTCGCGGACGGCAAGCGCGTGTTGCGCATGACGGAGTTCGCCACGTCCAACGGCCCAGACGTGCACGTGTACCTCGTCGCTGCCGGCGACGTCCAGGAAGACGCGACCGTCAAGCGGGCGGGCTTCGTGGATCTCGGATCGATCAAGGGCAACGTCGGGGACCAAAACTACGACGTCCCCACCGACCTCGATCTCTCGAAATACCGCTCCGCCACCATTTGGTGTCGCCGCTTCGGCGTCAACTTCGGGACCGCCCCGTTGGGCGGATCCCAAATGTGAGGAGGAACACGGCTATGTCCCGCTCGTCCATGTGGAATCTCGCGTCGCTGCTCGTGCCCGCGCTGCTCCAGGCGCAGGGGGTGCCGTTCGGTTACGTGCCCCACACCGAACCGGCGCGCCGCACGACGTTCACGGTCCGCATCGAGAACGTCTCGACCGCGACCACGTTGCGGCTCTCAAATGGCCAGACGGCACCCGCCCCGAACGCTCCTGGGCTGTGGGTCGTGCATGACGAGCCCGACCCGTTGTTCACGGCTGGCGTGAAGGATCGCGATCAGGGCCTGGAAAGGCTCGCCGAGGACGGCAATCCGGCGGTCCTCGCAACGGCCGTGCAGAACCACAAGGGGATCGTGGCGAGCGGCACGTTCGCCATCCCCGTGGGCGACGCGATGCCCGGTCCGGCCATACCGGGCAAAGCCTACGAGTTCACCTTCACTGCGGAGCCCGGCCAGAAGCTGACGTTCGCGACGATGTTCGGGCAGTCGAACGACCTTTTCCTGGCTCCGGGGGATCGCGGAATCCAGCTGTTCGACGCGAAGGGGGACGTGATGAGCGGTGACATCACGTCGTTGGTGGGCTTGTGGGACGCCGGCACTGAAGTGAACCAGGAGCCAGGACTCGGCCCCGACCAGGCGCCCCGGCAGAAGGCGCCCAACACCGGCGCCTCGGAGCGCAAGCCGGTTCAACTCGTGAAGGACGTGAAGGACGGCTTCACCTATCCGAAGGTGACCGACGTGCTGCGGGTCACGATCACTCCAGCCGGTGCGATGAGCGCGATGGACTAGCCGAGCGCCGCTCGTCGGTCCTCGCCAGGGAGGCGCGCGACACGGCCGCGGCGCTTCCCAGGCCGCCCCGCCCGGCCTTAGCTTGCAGGCCGGATGACTCAAACCCAACACAGCGGTCCCCTCCTCCCCGAACGGATCGGCGGGC